>Ga0105105_10001434_pt1 | contig 10063 bp, 10 predicted proteins | sample PPLLaktember2015_4_FD_79108 | JGI IMG/M metagenome (GOLD analysis project Ga0105105, IMG submission 79108) | Freshwater sediment microbial communities from Prairie Pothole Lake near Jamestown, North Dakota, USA - PPLs Lake P8 Core (1) Depth... | ecosystem: Environmental > Aquatic > Freshwater >... | reverse complement strand
TACGTCCCAGTCGATCCTGCTCCGGAACAGGGCAAGGGTTTCGGCAATATCGTATACTCCCCGCAACCCCAGACAGAAGGTGTGATTGGCAAGGTGAACCGAGAGGTAGAGCAGCAGATCTTCAGCGGACAGCTCTCTCGGAGAGGGCCGTTCGTCGTTCATGGGCAGTGAGCGGTCCCATAGTGCATCGATATCTACGGTGATGGCATCTTCCGGGTCCATGAGATCCCAATGCACTTCAACGACAAGACCGCTCTGGTCATGGCTGTAGCGCAGATGATGGCCTGCTTTCATGAAGGGTTCTTTGCCTGCCTGCAACGCTGAAAAACCGTTTTTGAGGAGAATATCCCCGAAAATATCCAGGTGGTGATGCCGTATCAGAATATCGACGTCACTCATTTCACGGAGCGCTATGTTGCCGTATACCCGCTGTGCCAGATAAATTCCCTTGAGCGGTATGAGCGGTATACCGGCCTGATCGGCGGCTTTGATGATTCCGGAAACCAGATGGTAGCGGCGAAGGTTCTGTTCGGCGGTTCTGAGATAACGCATATGCAGCTCCTTCCTGATTTTTTCAGGAAGTACGGCTTCTGATGCGGCAAGGTTCCGGTGCATCAGCGAACTTATGCCATGCTGATCGGAAGCGTCGATTATCCGCTCCCAGTCATCTCCGGAAAACTGTCTGCCGAGCTCAGCGATTCCGGCATGGTCGGACTTCAGTGCCGAAAGCAGAAACTTCCGGATGTTCGCCTCACTCGCCGACAGGTTCCTGTCCGCGGTAGTGTTTTGCCTGTGCTTGATAGAATCTGGCATAATGACCGTTTTGATCGAGTAAATCGCGATGGGTTCCCTTTTCAGCAATACGTCCGTTTCTCATGACATAAATGAAGTCGGCCAGTTGCAGCGTGGCGAAGCGATGGGTTACGAGGATTGCGCATCTTCCCTTGAGCAGTGCCCGGAATTCATTGAAAAGCGCTTCCTCGGCAAGGGGATCGAGGGCGCTGTTCGGTTCGTCGAAAACAAGAATGCCCGCGTCGCGCCAGAGCGTCCGGGCCAGTGCTATTTTCTGCCACTCACCGGTACTGAGTTCCATGCCGTCGCAAAACCATCTGCCCAGTTCGGTGTTGTACGAGTCCGGCAGGGATTCGATGAAGGACGCTGCACCCGAGTGGCGGGCCGCATCCGTTATGGCGCTCATGTCGGGCGGCGCCTCGATATTGCCGAGCCATATGTTTTCCCATACTTTCAGGGCGTAATGGGCATAGTCCTGGAAAATGACGCTGATCTGTTTTCGCCATGCGGCGGGATCGACCGATTTAAGGTCGATTCCGTCCACCGTGATCGTTCCCGCACTCGGGTCGTAGAGCCGGCTGAGCAGTTTTACGAGGGTTGTTTTTCCTGAACCGTTATCGCCGACCAGAGCAATGATCTGGTTCGGGCCAATGGTCAGGTCGATATCCTGTACTGCTGCATGGGAACTGCCGGGATAGGAAAATCCCACGCTGTCGAAAACGATGCCGTTTTTCAGTGGAGAGGCGACTTTTTCGGGGCGCTCCGGAGTGACGATAACCGGCTTCAGTTCGAGAAATTCATAAAGATTGGCAAGAAAAAGATTGTCCTCATACAATCCGGCAAGAGCCCGGAATGTTGCCTGCAGATAGCTGAGGCCCCCCTGAAAGGCAAGATAAAATGCGACCAGATCGCCGAGGGAGAGCCTTCCCTGCACGGTTTGGTAGGCAATCCACAATACGGAACCGAAGAGGGCGAAGACGATCAGAATCTGCGAAAAAATATCCCATATCATTCTGGAACGGACAAGATCGAGTCTCCGGCCGCGGATCTCTTTTTTCAGCTCCTGAAAGCGCGAGCGGAAAAGCGAGCCGAAATCGAACATCCTCAACTCTTTTGCCGCCATTGAATCGGTCATTACGGTATGATAATACCACGCTCTGCGCTCCGGCTCCGTAATGGATCGTTCAAACTGAAATGCCTTCCGGGAGGAGTGAAGGCGGGCAATCGCTACCGGCAGCGCGGCAAGAAAGAGGACAAGGACAAGCATCCCGCTGAAGGAAAAGAGCAGGGCCAGAATTCCAAGGAGCGAAATACTGTTCTGCAGGATGGCGATAAGGCCTTGTACAATGCGGGGCAGCCGGTATGGCGCTTCAGCCTGTGCCCGGTGGAGCGTATCGAAATATGAGGGGTCTTCGTAATAAGAGAGATCGAGCGCAATGGATTTTTCATGCAGAATATCGGCAACCTTGTCGGAAAGAATCTGGGACTGGGCCTCACCCGTATATTCGCGTAACGCGTTGGCCACGGCGGAAAAAAACGCAACGGTAACCGCCAGGGCAACCCAGAATGCCAGATTCTGCTGCAGCGTTTTGTCGGGAGGATTCGCCAGAAGCAGGGTGACCGTATCGACAATGCGCTTCATGAGGTAAAATGCCGCAAGGGGAAAGAGGCCCTGCAGGAAAACCAGCGCGCCATTGAAGAGTGTCCATCCGGAGGCGTAGCGCCATACCACCTGCAATGCGCGGCCCAGATGGAGCGCCGTTGTCATTTTTGACTTCAGTGCTGAAATGTTCATTTCAGTGGTGCGGGCATGTCGTTATTTTCAGGGGATTCCATTCCTGTTTTTTATTCAGCCGTTATTGCACGAGCGCAGATCGATCCACCAGTGCCTGAGGGGGCCGAGTATCCTGCGTGCAGCGGTATTGAGGGATCTGACAAGAAACAGCGAGCCGTAGCCCAGTGGACATGATTTCGACCAGAGTTGCCCGGCCGTTTTCCATACACCGCCATTATGCGAACGGCGGTGTCCTTTATGGCTGGAGCATATGACTCTCCCGATAATGTCTTCTGAACGGACCGGTCCCTCTTCCTGCGAAAAGGTATGGGCATCACCCCGCAGAAAAAAACGGTCGCCGGTAATCCGCACGATCCGGTGAACGACGAATTGTTCCTGTGCATGCCGGGCAAGAACAATTTCTCCGGAAAGGAGCGGCGCTTTTGCCGGCTCGATGTCGATAGTGTCGCCGTTGAAAATAAACGGCGACATGCTCAGGCCGTGAACCGTCATGCGAACCGGCTGGTTTCTCGATAGTGCATGCTCGATTACCGGCATGAGCTCCTCCCCGGAGAGCGTAATCATAATACTGAACGAACGATCGGAATGACTTCCCGCTCAGGTCGGCACCGGAGCATATAGACCGGTGCGGATTGCAGAATGCGGTTCAGATTTTCAAAAGCCCGCTTCATCAGGGCTTTATCCCAGTAAGGCAAAAAGGTCCGGCAGGCGAGCATCGGGGCCGCTGCGGAGGATGAAAGACGTTCAATGCTGTTTTCCGGAGCCTGTACGAGCAGGATGAGGGCTTTGAGCGGTGCCGAATGATTCGTCGCTATTTCGGATGAACCTCCCCACGGGGTTCCGTAACAGATCGCCCGGCCGTCGCTGCCGGTTTTAACCGCTATCCGGTCGTCATTCAGGCCGATTACTCCCGGTTCGTCCTGCCAGAGCCCGAGCTGGGTGCTTTTGCCTGCGCCGGAATGTCCGACGAAAACAATGCCGGAACCGTTGTCGTCAAGTCCGGAGGCATGCATCACCACTCCTCCGGACAGGAGTATGCCGGTCCGGACAAGAAGCTCGCCGGCACCGAATGCCAGTGCGCTCTGCCAGGCCGTCCCGTTTCGCCTTTCGGCAAGCACAAGGTTGTCCCATTCCGGATTTGCAAAGAGCAGGCTCAGAAGGTCGTCATCGGTTTTCGGCAGGTTTCGGTCGGCATAGTTGATTTCGGCACACCATGTATCTTTGTCGCGATACATTTTCCATATCGATCCGGGATCATATACCGGTTCTCCTGAAGGCAGGGAGACCTCTTCGAGTTCTTTCCATGCAATCGCTATACGCCGGGAGGCAGTTTGATGGTTGCCGAAAAACGGCGACAGCCGTTCGTCTATGCCCAGTTCGGCTGAAGAAAGCGGGCTCTGCAGCTCGATCTGCATGTCCGCAATGGTCATGGAGATGGTATGGTTATTGCTCATGTATGTTCATATCGTTTTTTTCTTTCGAAAGCGATATCGCAGAGATAGGGCACCGGGCTGGTCATGGTTCCGGTTTCGGTTAACGACCAGGCCGGGCAGATTCCGCAATAGGCGAGCGCTTCGCAACTGAAGCACTCGGAGGAAAGAGGGGGAGCGGTGTCGATATAGCGCCGGAGTGCTGCCCAGGCTTCCGCAAAACCGGTTTCAAGGGGTCTGGCGCCTGGTGCCGGAAGGTCGGAACAGACATTCATGCCGCCTGAGGAGTCAACTGTGAAGGCGGTTTTGCCGGCCTGGCAGTAAAAGCTGTTCAGCTTGCCGGTACCGTTTTCGGGCTGCTCCGCCGCATGCCGCCAGTTTTCTGCTGCCGTCGAGTCGGCTGATTCAAGATCGATGCATTCGGAAACCGGAAGGCGGCACCCGTCAACGGCAGAAGCGTTTCCATCCGTTCTGCGGGTCAGCTGCCAGCCTCCGGAAAACGGGAGATTCCATGCGCCAGCCATCCGTTTCATGCCCTCAAACTCTCCGATGTTCTGACGGGTAAGGGTTGTTTTAAGCCCGAATTTCACGCCCCGTTTCAGGAGCGATTCGATTCCCCTGCAGCAGCGATCAAAACTTCCCGGCACGCCGGTAATGCTTTCATAAGTTGCCGCACTTGCCCCGTAGAGCGTTATTTCCATGCGATGCGGCGGAGCTTCGGCGATTTTTGCTGCGATATCTTCGCTTATGAGGGTGCCGTTGGTAAAGAGCGACAGGACAAAGCCCATTTTTGTCAGGGGAGTATACAGGTCGAAAAAGTCCTGCCGCAGCAATATTTCGCCGCCGGTAAGCAGCAGGAAAAGGGTGCCCTCCGCCTTTGCCTGGCGGGCAATTTCAAGCCAGGAGGATGCGGATAATTCCCGTTCGATCTGCCGGGGGTGATCGGGCGCATGCGATATATAGCACATGCGGCAGAAAAGATTACATCGGGCGGTCAACTCGAAAGTCCCATGCAGCGGCTGACGGCAGGCGGCGGCTTTTTTCTGAAGCTCCTGCACAAGCATGCCGTACTCTCCGGAAAGCATGCTCATGCAAGCATGCCTTTTCTGCCGAGCTCTTCGATAAAAAGCCGTACATCGGCAAGAGCCTGCTCACGGTCTACGGCAAAGTGGCCGGAAACGGCAATGGCCAGATCTTCTTCCGAACGGTTTTCGTCCAGCAGCCCCCAGATATATGCCGCTGTCTGGTTCAGGGTGACGATGCCGTTGATATCCATGACTTCCGAACCGAGTGGTACCAGTAAATTCTCGCCGCCTACATTCTGCAAAAGAAAATTTTCTTTGTGTCTCATAATCGGTAATGATTATTAATCATGAAATAAACGAACAATGAAAAACAGGCAGGCTTCCGAAGTTTTCCTGATAGATGGAGTCGGAAACCGGTATTGCTGGAGGAGTTCCTGTTCTTACAGTATAGAAAAAAAAGAGAAAACAACTTGAACCGAGCTTGCGGAGGCAATAATTTCCTTCCGGGTGTGCGGTGCGCCGATCAGCAGGTCGTTTCGGAAAAGGGGCGGTTTTTCGAGGTCGGTGCGGCAGTTGCAGGAGGTGTGGATGCCCCGCAAGCAGGAGAAACAGAAGAGAAAACAACGGCGGGGCAAAAAAAAAGCTGCCGTTTTGCAACGGCAGCTTTCGCGTATCCTGTAAACGGTAAGGTTTAGTACCTTGGGCGGGACATCGGACGCTCTTCACGAGGCTTCGCCTCGTTGACCTTGATGGTTCTGCCGTTTAAATCGCTGTCGTTCAGGGACGAAATAGCCTGCAATGCTTCTGCATTGTTCGGCATTTCAACGAAACCGAATCCCTTGGAACGGCCGGTGAACTTGTCGGTGATGACGCTTGAGCTTGAAACTTCTCCGAATTCGCCGAAAGTGTCACGAAGATCGGCTTCGGTCACGCCGTAATCAAGATTGCCAATGTAAATGTTCATACTTGTAGCATAGTAATTCGTGCTTTGATCAAAAAGAGAAAGGCTGTCAAATAACCAAAAGCACAAATCACTTGAAAGCTTTCAGGCCAACTGTTGGCCTAACACATTAGTATACCTTTTATTTTTTCATAAAACAAACGAAAAATAATCCGGGGCCGCTATCCTGCTGTCCGCCGGGCATCTTTAAGGTGCAGACGGCAGACCTTGCGGAAATGGTGGCCGTATATGGCGAGCGTTACGGCAAGCGGCAGCGACTGCTGGCGGTTGAAGAACGTCCATATCAGTATTTTCCAGTACTGGAACCGCTCTTTTCCGATTATGCCGAGCAGCACCGTTGAACGGATAAAAGCCATCATCTGGCTCATTCTGAACCTGCTTCTGATCTGACCGGCGGGCGCCCTGTATTCCTGCAGGAGCGTACGGATTCGCCTGTAGTAGTGTTTCGGGGCGTAGAGGTGGTTCATCATCTCCCGGTATCCTTTTCTCAGCAGCTCGGCGTCCATTTTCGGAATGATGTTGGTGTTGCTGTCGGCATTGTCGCCGCTGGAGTTGTCGAGCAGCCGTCCTTCGCTTTGCATGCGTTCGTAGAGCTTCGTGCCTGGCAGCGCCTGCAGGATGCCGACCATTGCGGTTACGATGCCGCTTTTCTGGATGAACTCGATCTGTTTCTGGAAAATCGACGGGGTATCGCTGTCGAAGCCGACAATGAATCCGCCCTGAACCTCTATGCCGGCCTGCTGGATTCGCCGTATGTTCTCCAGCATGTCTCTCGACGTGTTGTGCTGTTTGCCGCATGCCTGCAGGGCTTTATCGTCGGGAGTTTCAATGCCGATAAAGACCTGGTTGAATCCGGCGCGGACCATAAGGGCCATCAGCTCGTCGTCGTCGGCCAGATTGATGGAGCATTCGGTATAGAATTTCGTCGAGACGCCGTTCGACTCTCTCCATGCGATCAGTTCCGGAAGCAGTTCCTTTTTCAGGTACGATTTATGGGCGATGAAGTTGTCGTCTACAAAAAAGACGCTGTCGCGCCAGTCCATGCTTCTGAGCCTTTCAAGCTCGGTTATGATCTGTGTACTGGTTTTGGTGCGGATTTTATGGCCGAAGAGGGCTGTGACATTGCAGAAATCGCACTTGTAGGGGCAGCCTCGTGAAAACTGGATGGCCATCGAGGCATATCTTGGCATATCGAGCAGTTCCCATTTCGGAGCCGGGGTCTGGGTGATATCGGGGAACTCCCCGGTAGTGTAAAGCTTTTTCGCGCATCCGTTTTTCAGATCCTCGATAAAAAGCGGCAGGGTCAGTTCGGCTTCATTCAGCACAAAGTGATCGACATCGTCGAACTCTTCGTACCCGGTGGTGAAGAGCGGGCCTCCGGCCACAACGGTGATGCCCGCAGCCCTGCATCGTGCGATCACCTCACGGGCGGATTCCTGCTGAACGCCCATGGCGCTGATAAATGCCATATCCGCCCAGGAAAGATCGTCCTGTTTCAGCGGACGGACGTTCAGATCCACCAGCCTCTGCTGCCAGCTTTCGGGAAGCATGGCGGCTACGGTTACAAGGCCGAGCGGCGGAAGCGAAGCGCTTTTCCTGACGAATTTGAGCGCATGCTTGAAGCTCCAGAAGGTGTCCGGAAATTCAGGGTAGAGCAGGAGAAGTTTCATGGCGTTATGCAGCTTCGGGCAGGTTGGGAACAGAAAACCCTGACCGCCGCCCCTTCGGGGGCGACGGACTGTTACTTGCTTTATAAACAAGAGCAAGGTTCTTTTAATTCCTGAGAGCAGATGAACGACGGCGGTCGGGTTCCGGCCTGCTCAGTAGCGATCGAGGCTGAACTTTTCGCCAAGATAGTATTTGCGGGCTTCGGGACTGTCGGCGATCTCCTGCGGGGATCCCTGCATGAAGATGCTTCCGTCGAAAAGCAGGTAGGCGTGGTTGGTGATGGAGAGGGTCTCGTGTACGTTATGGTCGGTGATGAGCACCCCGATGTTGCGTTTTACGAGATCCTGCACAATCTGCTGGATATCTTCAACGGCAATGGGATCCACTCCGGCAAAGGGTTCATCGAGCAGAATGAATTTCGGGTCGAGCGCCAGAGCCCTGGCTATTTCAGTACGGCGGCGTTCTCCTCCGGAAAGGGCATAGCCCATGCTTTTGCGGATATGGGCGATGCCGAGGTCTTCGAGCATTTTTTCGGTTTTCTCGTGTCGTTCGGCTTTTGAAAGGGGAGTGAATTCAAGTACGCCGAGGATGTTCTCCTCAACGGTCATCTTGCGGAACACCGAGGCTTCCTGCGGCAGATAGCCGATGCCGAGCCGGGCGCGCCTGTACATGGGCAGACCGGTGATTTCCGCTCCGTCGAGCAGTACCTTTCCTCCGTCAGGGCGCACAAGACCGACAATCATGTAAAAGGTTGTGGTTTTGCCCGCGCCGTTGGGCCCCAGGAGGCCTACGATTTCACCCTGTTTGACTTCCAGCGTCGAGCTTTTGACAACTTCGCGCTTGTTGTAGATTTTTTTAAGCCCGCTGCAGCTCAGTGTCGATTTCATGCCGTGATGTGAATGCCTTTTCCGGTATTTTCCTATACTGTCTTTTGATCGGATTTCAGTGAATATAAATGTACAATTAATTCAGGTCAATCAGCATGGGGAAAGTAATGCCTTACAAGGGGGTTTGGCCCCGGATTCACGAATCGGTGTTCATGACCGACGGCGCATTCGTGATCGGCGATGTGCATATCGGGGATCATTCGAGTATCTGGTTCAACGCGGTGGTGCGGGGCGACGTCTGCCCGATACGCATCGGCCGGAAGTGCAGCGTTCAGGATAACGCGACCCTGCATGTCACCCACGATACCGGCCCGCTCGTCATCGGCAACTCCGTAACCATCGGCCATGGCGCGGTGCTGCATGCCTGCACGGTGAAGGATTTTGTGCTGATCGGCATGGGCGCGGTGCTGCTTGACGATTGCGTGGTGGAGCCGTACTCGGTTGTCGCTGCGGGTTCGCTGGTGAAACAGGGTTTTACCGTACCTTCCGGCATGCTGGTTGCCGGAGTGCCGGCCAAGGTGATTCGTCCGATTACCGATGCCGAGCGGAGGAATATCGAAGAGTCGCCGGAAAACTATGTGCGCTATGCACGGAACTACCGCGACGCCGAAGAGCAGGCATAACCGTTTTCGTCTCCGGAGATCTTGCTGTTTCCCCTGTTATTGCCGGTCGGGCGGCAGATTTTTTCAGCAGTGTTCTTTTCGGTTTCAGTTTTAGCTAAATTGTTCCGGAAGTTGGTGCCGAAAAGGCCAGAGTAACGGAGTCTGTCTGGTTCCGTCAGTTTTTTTATATCCTATGAATTTTTTTCTGCCATGAAGGAACATGATGTAGTTGTTGTCGGCGGCGGTATCAGCGGTTTGAGTCTTGCCTATTACTGCGTCAAAGCCGGCATGAAGACCGCACTGCTTGAAAAAAACAGCGAGGTCGGCGGTTCGTTCGCTTCCGCGAAATACGCTTCGTCCGGAAAAAACTTCTGGCTGGAACTCGGAGCGCATACCTGTTACAGCTCCTACCAGAATCTTCTCGATATCATCGAAGGGTGCGGGGTCACGGACACCATCATCCCGAGGGCGAAGGTGCCGTTTTCGCTCATGATCGACGGTCAGATCAAGTCCATCGTTTCGCAGCTTGCCATTCCCGAGCTGCTCATGTCGGCACCGAACCTCTTCAAACTGAAGAAGACCGGCCAGAGCGTGAAGTCCTATTACTCGAAAATCGTGGGCGAGCACAACTACCGTGACGTCGTCAGCCATTTTTTCAATGCGGTGCCCTCGCAGCCTACCGACGATTTCCCTGCCGAAATGATGTTCAAGAGCCGCGAGAAACGAAAGAATGTGCTGAAAAACTATACCTTTAAAGAGGGCCTGCAAAGCGTGGCCTTCGCCATTGCCGCACAAAGGGGCCTCAATATTTTTACCGGCACCGAGGTGCTCGCCGTGAGATCTGAAAACGGCAGGTATTTCATCAGAACCGCCGGTGGAGATGAGTTTGTCGCTTCTACGCTT
>Ga0105105_10001433_pt1 | contig 10070 bp, 7 predicted proteins | sample PPLLaktember2015_4_FD_79108 | JGI IMG/M metagenome (GOLD analysis project Ga0105105, IMG submission 79108) | Freshwater sediment microbial communities from Prairie Pothole Lake near Jamestown, North Dakota, USA - PPLs Lake P8 Core (1) Depth... | ecosystem: Environmental > Aquatic > Freshwater >... | reverse complement strand
TGGCCCGCAGGAATTTGGCGATTTCCGTGACCACCATGCCGACATGAACGGGCATGCGCTGGTCATCGGTTTGTCGGCTGAAGGAAAGGATCTGCTTGACCAGGTCCTTGGCCCGGTTGGCGGCCTTCATGGCCTCCCGCAGATAGTCCACGGGGGCCCCCTCACTGAGCATGGAAAGCTCGGTGAAGCCGATGATGGCAGAGAGGATGTTGTTGAAATCGTGGGCGATGCCGCCTGCCAGCGACCCGATCGCTTCCATTTTTTGGGCCTGCTGCAGCTGGGATTCGAGCTTGCGTTTGTCCTCGTCGGCTGTTTTGCGTGCGGTGATGTCCTGGACCAGCGAGATGAAGTACATGGGGTTCCCGTCCTGGTCGCGCTGGACGCTCGCCCAGATGAGGGTCCATACCACCGCGCCGTCGCGGTGGATGAACCGGCGCTCCTGTTTGCCGGAAGGGATCCGGCCGGAGATCAGCTCGCTGAGAAAACCGGATCGGCGCCCCAGATCGGCGGGATGCGTGAAATCGGTCACCGGCTTGCCGATGAGGTCCGCCGGGCTGTAGCCGATAATGCGCGCCATGGTCTGGTTGACTTCAAGGTAGATGCCGTCAAGGCTGACCAGGGTGATGCCCACCGCGGCGTTTTCAAACGCGGTGCGAAAACGCGCCTCGCTCTCCCGCAACGCCTCCTCGGCCTGCTTCCGCTGGACGATACGCCACATTCCCGACATCAGGAGGTCGAGCTGTTTGATATCGCGTTCGTTGTAATCGGAGCCTTTGTTGCCGACGCCGGCCACAATGACGATCCGGTCGCCGTCGAAAACCGGGACCCCCAGATGGCGTTCGACGCGAACGTGCCCTTTGGGAACCCCCCTTTTCAACGGGCTGGGAGCCTGATAATCGTTCGTGATGATAGCTTTGCGCTGCCTGACCGTCTCCCCCCAAAGACCGGTCTCCGCGACGGGGTAAACTAATGGCTTGCGTTCGATAGCGCACTCGGCCATGGCGCTGCGGGACCACGCATACATGGTGAGGACACTTTCGTCTTCGTTCGCGAAGGCAAGGTAGCCGATGCGGCTCTTGGTCAGCCGCACCGCTTCTTCCATGGCGAAAGAGGCAATTTCCTGCAGGGACGCATGGGTCATTTGATTCAACTGCAGCAGGGCCTCCGTGCGCTGATCGTCCAGACGCAGCTCCTCCTCCGCGCGCTTGCGCTCGCTGATATCCCGGAAGATCCCCTGGATGAACAACTTCCCTTTGTACGGAAATGCCACTCCGGTGGATTCGACATCGACGACATCGCCCGTGAGGGTCACCATCCGGTGTTCCCTTGGCGGTATGCCCTGGTGCGAGCCATCGCCCGGCTCGTGCTGACCGAGGGCCATCCGGAAGACCCCTGCGACGCGCTCAGCCGATAGCGACCGGTCTTCCGGGTGCACCAGGTCGAGATAGGCCCTGCCGATGAGGTCGTCGGCCGATGCTGCGGCCAGAAGGCTCACGGCTGCCTGGTTGACCATGGTGATGATGCCGGCGCGGTTGCGTATGAGAATCGCGTTGGTGGAGGTATCAAAAAGGGAGCGATACTGCTCTCCCGCATCGGCCAGCAGTTTTTCGGCTTTCTTGCGCGCATCGATGTCGATGTGGGACCCTTCGTAGTAGAGAATCCGCCCCCCCTCGTCCCTGACGGCGCGGGCGCTGACGGAGACCCAGAACGTGCTTCCGTCTTTGCGGCGTGTCTCGTGTTCGAAATTTTCAACCACACCCCGTTCGCTAATCAACCGCCCAAAAACATCGCGGTCCTGTCTGCGAACGTAATGCTCACCGCCGATATCCTTGATATCCGAGACCATTTCGGCGGGAGAGGCATATCCGCACATTTTGGAAAAAGCGTGGTTGACACGGATGAAGCGGCCTTCCGGGGTGCTCTGAAAAAAGCCCTCCACGGCGTTCTCGAAAATGGCGCGATACTGCTCCGTTGTTTGTTTGCGTTCGGTAAAGTCGCGCGTAATCGAAAGAATGACGTCTTCATTCTGTATCCGCAAAAGCCGCGCGGACATCCAGCCGATGCCGATCCGCCCGTTCTTTCGACGAAACCTGGCCTCCAGGTTCTCCACGTAGCCCGTTGTCGTCAGCCCACTGACCAAGCGCTCCCTGTCCGTGGGGTCGTCCCATAGGTTCAGTTCGAGCGACGTCTTCCCGATGACCTCCGCGCGGGAATAGCCCGTCAAGGCGGTAAACCCTTCGTTGATGTCGACAAACATTCCATCCGATGCCCGATTGAGATTGATCGCGTCGGGACTCGTGTAAAACGCCAGCCGGAACTTCTCCTCGCTTTCCCGCAGCTTCGCCTCGGCCTCCCGGAGGTTATTGACATCAGAGGCGCCTTCGTCAATCGAAGACCCGGAAAGCGCTCCGGATGGAACGATCCTTTCCAGATCCCTGAGGCGTTTTTCCAATTCTTCGTAGGTGGGTTTGACCGTCTTCACGCTTGGGCGCATTCCTGTTGTAGGGGTGAAACCACTTCTAACGGTTTTGATTTAGTCTATCACCTTTGTGGCGAAAAATCCCATCCCGATCACCGCAGAGAAGCAGGATGAGGGCTCGTGTCCTCCGTCCTCTCACACTACATCGGCCAGAACCCCCATTTATATGATCGGAAAAAGCGAGCCCTTCCGGATAATTTCGGAAGGGCTCGGCTGTAGCAACCGATTGAGAAAAATGCTTACTGATGGGCTGCTTTCAGGGCATGGTCAAGGTCGGCGATGATGTCGTCGGCGTGCTCGATGCCGACGGAGATCCTGACCATCTCCGGCTCCACCCCGGCCTTGAGCTGCTCGGCGGGCGGAAGCTGGGAGTGCGTCGTGGTGGCCGGGTGGATGACGAGGGTGCGGGCGTCCAGGATGTTCGCAAGATGCGAGCAGAGCTTGACGGACTCGATGAACTTCTTGCCGGCCTCCAAGCCCCCCTTGAGGCCGAAGCCGAAGACCGCGCTGGGGCCCATGGGGAAGTATTTCTGCGATCGTGCATAATCCGGGTGGCTCTTCAAGCCGGCGTAGTTCACCCACTTCACGAACGGGTGCTTTTCCAGAAAGGCGGCGACCTTCCGGGCGTTTTCGCAGTGCGCCGTGGCCCGCAGCGGCAGGGTCTCCAACCCCTGCAGGATCAGGAAGCTGTTCATGGGGGCGAGGGCGGCGCCGATGTCGCGCATCAGGCCGGTGCGCAGCTTGACACAGAAGGCCGTGCAGGGCGTGCCCTCGAGCGAGCACAGGGCCTCCCAGAAGTTGAGGCCGTGGTAGCTCGGATCCGGGGCGGTGATCTCCGGGAACTTGCCGGCCTTGGCCCAGTCGAAGCCGCCGGCCTCCACCACGGCGCCGCCGATGCTGTTGCCGTGGCCGCCGATGATCTTGGTGAGCGAGTAGACGGCGATGTCGCAGCCGTGCGCGAAGGGGTTGAAGATCGGCGGCGGCGAGACGGTGTTGTCGACGACGAACGGGATCTGGTGCCGGTGGGCCACATCGGCCAGCGCCTGCATGTCGTCCACGTTGCACTTGGGGTTGCCGATGCTCTCGGTGAAGACCAGGCGGGTGTTGGCGTCAATCGCCGCCTCGACGTTGGCCGGCTTGGACGTGTCGACGAAGCGCACCTCGATGCCGAAACGCTTCAGCGTGTTTTCGAACAGGACGTGGGTGCCGCCGTAAAGGTTCGAGCCGGAGACGATGTTCTGGCCTACGCCGGTGATGGCCGCCACCGCGTAGAACACGGCCGACATGCCGGAGGCCGTGCAGATCGCCGCCGTTCCGTCATGGATGGCGGCCAGGCGCCGCTCGAGAACGTCGGTCGTGGGGTTGCCGATGCGCGTGTAGATGAACCCGCTCGTGTCCCGCAAGGCGAAGAGATCGGCCGCATGCTGGGTGTCCTTGAACACGTAGCTCGTGGTCTGGTAGATCGGGACGGCCCGCGACAGGGTCTGGGAATCGGGTGTGTGCCCGGCGTGAAGGACCTTCGATTCGATGTGCAGCTCTTTGTTCGGCATGGGAGTGTGCTCCTTAAGTATTGATCCGGTTGAGTGAATTAGCGTATGGTAATACCGGGATCGAGGATGTACAAGACGGTTCGTACCCGGCGCGCCACATTTTTCCGCGGGCAGTGATATGCGGCTGCGCCACCCGATCGCAGATGTCAATCAGCCCGCGCGCATGGCCGGACAGCAGACGGTGGGGTATGAAGTTGAGCGTGCTCTCTTTTTTCAAACGCAAAAAAGGCCCGTCGCGCAATGAGCTGATGCGCGGCTTCAAGGTCAAATACGACAACTTCAAGCTGCTGCTCGAGTCCAACACCGAGCTGCTTAAAATCATCTCCGACATCGAGCAGAAACTCCGCGGCCGGTCCGGCTTCGGCCTGCCCTACATCGAGGCCCAGACCATGCGGGCCTTCTTCCACTGCGCCCGCATGGTCCAGTGTCTGGAGAAAATGTCCGGGCGGCCCCACCCCTTGCTGAAAAAAAACCTCGACGACATGCAGCAGGTCATCAAGGGGGAAGCCAGCGCACCCGTCCGGGCGGTGTGCCCGGACCTGATCCTGAAATACGGTTCCATCGGCCGCGAGATGGCGGACGCCGTGGGCGAGAAGAACGCCAACCTCGGCGAAGTTCGGAACCGGCTTGCCCTGCGCATCCCCCGGGGGTTCGCCATCACCACGGCGGCCTTCGACCGCTTCATGGTCTTCAACCAATTGGGGGACGTGATCCAGAAGTTAAAAGCCAAGGCCGACGTCATTGAAACCGAGACCATCCTCCAAGTGAGCGAACAGATCCAGATGCTCATCGGCGAGTGCGAAGTCCCGCCGGACCTGGCCCAGGCCATTTTGGATGCGTATCACGAGTTGGATGCCGCGACCCCGGCGGATCAAGGCCCCCTCAAGGTCTCCCTGCGCAGCAGCGCCATCGGCGAAGACAGCGTCCTTTCCTTTGCCGGCCAGTATCTCTCGGTTTTGAACGTGCCGCCGCAAAAGATACTGGACGAATACAAGAGCATCATAGCGAGCCTCTTCACCCCGCGGGCCATCGCCTACCGTCTGCACATGGGAATCCCCTTCTCGGACGCGGCCATGGCCGTCGCCTGCCTGGAGATGGTCCGCGCCCGGGCAAGCGGCGTCATGTACACCCGCAACCCGGTCAACGCGCTGGAGAACCGGATCATCATCAACGCGGTCTGGGGCTTAGGACCCTATGCCGTGGACGGCATCGTGCCCCCGGACAGCTACGTGCTCAGCAAGGACCCGCAGCCGGTGCTGCTCAAATCGCTGATCGAGGAGAAAACGGCGCAGCTGGTGGCCAGCTCCGACGGCTACCTCGTGGAGCAGACGGTATCCGACCAATTCCGGAGCCAGCCCTGCCTCAGCAAAGAGCAGGCCCGGGAGCTTGCCGTAATCGGTCTAAAACTGGAAGAACACTACGGCTGCCCCCAGGACGTCGAATGGGCCCTGGACGAGGAGGGGCGCTTCATCATGCTCCAGGCCCGGCCGCTGCGCCTGGAGGGGCGCGATACGGACGGCAAGGCGGTCCGCGCCGAGATCCCCGCAGGGGCACAGGTGCTGCTCGACCACGCCGAGGCGGCCTGCGCGGGGGTCGGCTTCGGGCCGGCCGTTCTCGTGCGCAGCGAGGAGGATTTGGCCAACTTCCCGGACGGGGGTGTCCTGGTCGCGGTGCACCCCTCCCCGCAGTATGTCATGATAATGAGCAAGGCCCAGGCAATTATCACCGACTTCGGCAGCCTGGTGAGCCACATGGCCTCCCTCGCCCGGGAGTACATGATCCCCACCCTCATGAACACCCGGGAGGCGACACGCCTGATTGCGCCGGGCACCCCGGTGACGGTGGACGCTTACAACGGCCGGGTGTATGTCGGCCGGGTGCCGGAGGTCCTCGCGGCCGGCCTGCAGCAGGGCGGCTTCGTGGTGAAGGGCCCGGCGTATCAGGCGCTGCGGCGGCGGGCGGACCTCATCGTGCCGCTCAACCTGACCGACCCGAAGTCCCCGAATTTCGCGGAGCAGAACTGCCGCACGATCCACGACATCATGCGCTACATCCACGAGAAGTCTTATGGGGTGGTGTTCCAGCTCGGGGATTTGGTCACCGACCGCGCCAGCATCTCGGCCCGGCTGCAGGCACCCCTGCCCATCGACCTGTACGTGATCGATCTGGCGGGCGGGCTGAGTGTGGATGCCACCCGGGTAGCAGCCGTCCGCCCCGAAGAGGTCCAGTCGGTGCCGTTCAAGGCCCTCCTCAAAGGCATGCTGCGCAGCGACCTTGGCGGCCGCCAGCCCCGCCCGGTCAACTTGAGCGGGTTTCTTTCGGTCATGTCCGAACAGATGATCTCCGGGGGGGGTGCGGGTGTGGAGCGCTTCGGGGACCGCAGCTACGCCATCATCTCGGACAAATACCTCAACTTCAGCTCCCGCGTCGGGTATCACTACAGCGTGCTGGACTGCTATTGCGGCAAGACCGCCGCCAAGAACTACATTAACTTCCAGTTCAAGGGCGGGGCGGCGGACGAGGTGCGCCGCAGCCGAAGGGCGCGGATGATCGAAAAAGCGCTCGGCGCGCTGGGGTTCCTCGTGGAGACGAACGGGGACCGGGTCACGGCGCGCATGGCCAAGCAGGAGGATTCCTATCTCGAGGACAAGCTCGACCTGCTCGGAAGGCTCCTGATCTACACCCGCCAGATGGACATGATGATGAACACGGACGCCCACGTCGACCGGCTGACCGAATGCTTCCTCGATGGGAATTACAGTCTCGAGCCGGGTGGAGAGGCAAAGGCAGAGACTACGGCGCAGTGAGGGTGAGGTCGGGGAGGCCTTTGGAACGGATTGCGGGACGCTTTTTCATGGCGCTCAGACTCCCCTGGCGGCGGCCGGCAGGCTGACCCGGCAGCCCAGTTTGATCCCGCTTTCGCCCGCGACCAGGGCTTCGGATTCTTTCTCTGTGCTGGACAGCACCGTCACATGTCCCACCTGAAACCCATCCTCGTTGAGCACCACCAGGTCCATGCCGGGAGTGACCCCCTGGTCGGTCCCCAGGCGGAAGGAAACGATGAATCCCTCCGCGGACTTTTTGATCATGTAGATTTCGATCGGTCCGTCCTTGGCCATGGCCTGCTCTGCTTCATTGACGACTTCGTAGAAAGCGGTTTACGGCGCGTTGCGCCGTCCTATGTGGAACAAAATCCCCCCGACCCCCTTTTCCAAAGGGGGAGAGATGCCGGCGTCCTCCCACTCCCCCTTTAACAAAGGGGGTTGGGGGGATTTTAGAATCGACTTCCTTGGATGTCCAACTTCGGCGTTCGGGCACTTACGACACGACCTGCGCCGGCACCCTTCGCAGCATGCGTTTGGCCAAAAAGGACAAGACCAGTGTCGGAATGAGCATGCCGAAAAAACTCTTCATGAACATCAACTCGAACTCTTCCGGATGGACCGATGCCACGTACATGGCCACCGCCAACTCCACCAGGATGAGCACATCCACCACAATCACCAGCAGCCAATTCCGGGAGTTCATCTCCGGCTCTTTGACCTCTTCCGAATTATTCATCACCGTTCTCCGCATGCCCCGTTGGCGTGGGGGCTGCGGCCGGTTCGCGCAACCAACCGCAGCCTCCGTCAGGCTACTTCTTGAAAATGTCCGTTCGGCTGATGTTCATGTACCGCAATGCCTTGCCTTCCTGCTTGTAATAGATGCGCACTTCATCGCCGGCATCCCAGGTGGACGGCGGCAGGCTTAGGTATTCTTCCGGCACGCTGATCGTTTCGAGTACTTTCTGCCGGCCCGAGTAGATCGTGATCGTCTGTTTGCCCTTGTCGATCACCGGGAAGCTCTTGCCCTGGATCGCCGGGTCACCGGAATCCACCCCCTCCTTCTTTGCGACCACCTTGAAATCGATGGTCTTGAAGTTCTGGGTCTTGGGATCGAAGATGACGATCTGATTCTTCTCCGTGTCGAGTTTGATCCGCCCCCCGGCCTTGGGTTCCGGCCCGCTCTCCATCGGGTCGGTCGGCAACACATAGGTGAGCGGCGGCAGATACGAATAATCCGGGTTCTGGGTGTCGATCTTCTTGTCCCGGATGATGGTGACCGTGCGTTTATCCTTGTCGAAGCTCACGGCCCGGCCCTGGTCCACCTTGCCGAAGTCCATGCAGCCGAACAGGAAGGTGAGCGGCAGAGCGACAACCAGGTTGAGCCAAATGCTCTTTTTCAACATGACATCCTCCTTCTTTCCTCGATTTCCCCTTCGGACGGTTAGACTCTGCCCTTCTTGGCGGCAATTTCCTGCTTCGCTCCCTGGACCATCTTGACGGTGATGTAGACCGACATCGCCGCCACCAGGCCCAGGATCAGGACCGTCGCCATGACGTCGGTGACCTGATAGGTGGCCGGGAAGTAGGTCGGAATCAGCTTGAGCAAGACCGAAATCAGGCAGCCGACCACCGCCAGTCCGAAGGCGATGCGGATGCCGTAGCCCTTGATGTACTTGGTGGCAACCGAACCGACCTGGGCACCCATGGCGGCCCCCACCAGCATGACGATGGCGGCCACGAGCTCGACGCGTCCTTTGAACGTGTAAGAGGCCGCGCCGTAGAGGCCGGAAATCATGACCTCGAAGAGGTCCGTCCCGACGGCCACGTGGGTCGGGCAGCCGACCAGGTAGATCAGAGAGGGCATGCGGATCAGACCGCCGCCGATGCCGAGGATGCCGGCGAGCCACCCGGTGAAAAACGAGATCGCAATGGGCAGCCAGGCGGAGCAATAGATGCCCGCGACCTTGAGGTGCACCATCGGCGGGATCTTGATCTTGTGCAGTGTTTTGTGCCACTCGATGCCGGTGGCGAGTTTGTCGACCTCCTTGCCGGCCAGGGCGGCCTCACGCTCCTTGCGGCGCTTGACGGCGACATCGTGGAAGACCATCCAGGCAATCAGCGCCAGCAGAACCAGGTACATCCACCGGACCACCGGCCCGACGATCCCGATTCGTTCCAGCCACATGATCATCTGCGCGCCGATCTCGAAACCGGCCACCGTGCCGAAGACCATGATAAGGCCAAGTTTGTAATCCACGTTGCCGAACTTGCCGTGGCGCATGGTCGATATCAGGGATTTGCCGGCCATGTGGGCGATGTCGGTGCCGATGGCAAAGGCCATGGGAAAGCCCAGAATGTTGAGGCCCGGAGTAACCATCCACGCCCCGCCCATGCCGAAGAAGCCGCCGATGACGCCGACACCGATGCCCAGAATGATGAGCCCCGGCCAGAATATTTTCACGCCTGCGATGGGCATGAGGATATACAACCAATCCATGCCAACTCTCCTTTCGTACGTAGTTTCGTGGATAATCCGTTGGGATCGGAATCCCGGTTTAATGTTCCGCCAGATCGCGGGACTTCAAATCGATCCCGACGAAGTGCATGATGAGATCCGCCAGGACCCCAAAGAGGACACCGATGATCGGGATGAGGATGACGGTTAACACGGTGAAATACAAATGACTTTCGTTGTAAAGATTCGCCCACCAGGCCATCACCCCTGTAAGTTTCCGTGAATCCGCCACGATGACGATGGGTGCGACATCCCCGCCCCCGGCTGCAAAGGCGTACGGGGCGCTGAGCCAGAGCGTGGTTAGTACGAGAACAACCTTCTGCACCACTGATTTCATTCTCTCCTCCTTTCAGATTCTTAGAACTGTTAGACGACTCTTTCCGAAACCGGCAGGGGCTGCGACAAAGCGTCGCATGCGTTCATGATCGAGCATGGTTTTAGCAAGGGCTGTGCCATCAGATCTCGCAAAATGAATGCCGATTGTTTTTATTGCTTATTTTACTTGATTCGGGAATAAAACTATGAAACATCCATTCTTGCCGAAAAGACTAAATCTGATTTTTGCGCGAAAAAGGTGCAATGCCATGCGATGGTTCAGGGGTGAATTGCCGGATTCGAGCTTTGAACGCTTGCGCACAGCCATTCATAACAGCAGTATCAAAACCCGCCTGATGATCGGCCTGATACCGCCTGTTCTTATA
>Ga0105105_10001432_pt1 | contig 10075 bp, 12 predicted proteins | sample PPLLaktember2015_4_FD_79108 | JGI IMG/M metagenome (GOLD analysis project Ga0105105, IMG submission 79108) | Freshwater sediment microbial communities from Prairie Pothole Lake near Jamestown, North Dakota, USA - PPLs Lake P8 Core (1) Depth... | ecosystem: Environmental > Aquatic > Freshwater >... | reverse complement strand
GTCTTTTCGCCGCCTCTTCGAAACCTTTTTTCAAAAAAATTTGCCCCAAGCTTGACAATTTTATGGTCAACAAGTTTCAATTTCCTTTTTCTGTAAAGCGTCAATTCGCCATACTGATGACGACTGCCTAAGGGTTTGGTTAGATACGATGAGGGGGCAAATTTGAATTCAAACCCGTATTTTTTTAGGGCTTTCAAGAAGTCTGAATTATCGCTGTAAGGAAATTCTTGCAGGCAAATGAGATCGTATTTCGTCGGATCTTTCAGTAACCATTTTTCGATAAGGTCTATTTTTTTCCCAAAATGAATATTGTAAGCGAGAACAGATATCATATAAATTCAGGCAATTACATTAAGGTTAAAAGCTTAGGTAGTATATTAGGTCAAAGCCGTTGCTTTTGCAAGTCCAGGGAAATTGTTCATTTGGATATGCTAGAATGGAATTGAAATGGAAGAATCAAAGGCTAAAATTTACTCAATCCTTAAACAAATAGCTTCGGAAATGGATATTAAGGATTTGAATTTTTCGGTAGAAAGACCAAAGGATGCGATTCACGGCGATTTTTCTTCAAACATCTCGCTGGGTTTGGCTAGAAAACTGAATAAAAAGCCGTTGGAAATTGCTGAAGAGATTATTAAAAAGCTCAATCCTCAACCGGATTTTGACAAAGTCGAAGCCGTAGCTCCTGGCTTTATCAATTTTTATCTGTCGAAAAAATATCTTCAAAGTCAGGTTCAAAATATCATCGAAAAAGGCGATGATTACGGTTCACTTGATTTAGGCAAATCGGCCAAAGGCCGATCGTCCTCTGGACGAAAAGTCAGCGTTGAGTTTGTTTCGGCCAATCCGACCGGGCCTTTGCATATTGGTAATGCCCGCGGAGGCCCCTTAGGAGACTCACTCGCCAACGTTTTTGGCAAAGCAGGTTATGAGGTTACCAGGGAATACTTGCATAACGATGTCGGCGGGCAAGTCGATAGACTTGGTGAGGCAATATATTTTACGATTCATCCCGATCAAAAAGCCAAAGATTATGAAGTTCAATACCAGGGAAGTTATATTAAGGAGCTTTCGGAAAAAGTAAAAGAGCAACTTGAGCAAAATCAGGATGAAGATTTAACGCAAGAGGAGTTTATCAAAAAAGGAGGTAAAATTGCGGTTGAATTGATGCTTTCGGAAATCCTCAAAGATTGCGAACAGATGGGAATTAAGTTCAATTTGGTTAGAAAAGAATCGGATTTACGAAAGGAAGTGCCGAAGGCTTTAGCAAAGCTCAAAAAGCTCATTAAAGAAAAAGATGGAGCCCAGTGGTTTGCCCCATCTGATGAATTCCTGAAAGACAGGGAGACGGTAGTTAGAAAATCCAACGGAGAATTTACCTATTTTGCTTCGGATATTGTCTACCACGACGAAAAAATGCAGAAAAACGATTTAGTAATCGATGTTTTAGGAGCAAATCATAGCGGACACGTGCCAAGATTAAAAGCGGTTGTCAAAGCATTGGGATTTAACCCCGAAAATCTTCGGGTTACTTTATATCAATGGGTAAGACTCAAAAGGGGAGAGGAAGTTGTAAAAATGAGTAAAAGGGCAGGAAATTTTGTAACGGCAAAAGAAGTTTTGGACGAAGTCGGTAGGGATGCCTTCCGCTTCTTTTTACTCACACCAAGATCTCAAACACACATGGATTTTGACCTAGAACTCGCGAAAAAACGCGCCTCCGACAACCCGGTTTTTTATGTTCAATATGCGCATTCCAGAATTTGCTCAATCTTTAAAAAAGCGACTCGTGAAAATTCAAAACAAGATCTATCCTTATTGACAACAGACGAGGAGATTTCACTTATCCGACATTTACTTAAACTTCCGTATCTTGTTGAAGAGGTTATAAAAACCCTGGAAGTAAATCCGCTGGCGATTTATGCTTTGGAAATTGCCACGCTTTTCCACAAGTTTTATGAAGCTCAAAGAGTTATTTCGGAGGACAAACAGCTCACTCAAGCGCGTTTGAGCCTTCTCAAAGCCACCCAAATTACCCTCAAAAACACCCTCAGTCTCCTAGGTGTTAATGCGCCAGAACGTATGTAGAATTTTTGAAGTGGGAAATTAGATTTTCTTGAACTTGAATTTTCGATTTCTTGAATTCTAGATATCAAGATATCAAATTTATCAAAATCAAAGAGATCAAAAATATCTAACGTCAAGGATTCCAATTGCATGGCGTCAGCGCTCCGGAGCACATGTAAGGATTTCACCTCTTGACTTCCAGTAAAAAAGTTATAAAATCAGTTTAATTATGGCAATACTTGAACAACCATCAAAAGCAAATTTAAGTTTGGCAACTGGTGGCAACTTAGACGAAGGAGCGCTTGCCGCTGCTTTGGCGCCAGAACCAGAACAAACCGGACAACCGGAAGATCCGTGGGCAGTTTTTAACAACCTTCCAGGACTTGCGGACGTAATGAAAAGAAGAGGAATAAAGCCGTTGCAACTAGGATCGCCAGATGCTCCAGAACCAACAGAAGGAGCAGTGCGAATATTTAGCTCAACAGATCAATTGGCAAAACGCATGAAAGATCATCCAGAAGAATTTGGCTCATCGTTTGTTCCAAGGCCTGGGATGGCAGTTGCGGAAGGAATATCTCCTGATTCTGCATTAGGCGTAGAAGAAGAGGATTCCATATTAGGACTATCATAAGTTATAAAAATCTTCAACACTTCTAAAAGCTAGCGGAACTTGCTATAATGGTGGCAATGAAATATCAGCGGAAAGTCCTCAAGAATGGTTTAAGAATTATCACAATCCCGATGTCTTCCTTTGAAAGCGCAACGGCAATGGTGATGGTAGGAGCAGGTAGTAGGTACGAAACCCACAAAAACAACGGTATTTCCCACTTTTTAGAGCATATGGCTTTTAAAGGAACCAAAAAACGCCCAACAGCCCAGGATATTGCCGCCTTAATCGATGGAGCTGGCGGTGAATTTAACGCTTTTACCGGTAAGGAAGCCACCGGATATTTTGTTAAGGCGGCTTCCAATCACGTCGATCTCTGCTTGGACGTTTTATCCGACATGTTGCAAAATTCCAAGCTCGACCAGGCTGAAATTAACAAGGAGAGAGGGGTAATTTTAGAAGAAAAAAATCTCTACGAAGATACGCCTTCCCGAAGCATCACGGATGTTTACGAAAATCTCTTATATGGTGATACTCCTTTGGGGTGGGATATTATAGGTACGAAAAAAGTGATTCAAACGATTAATAGGCAAGATTTCGTTGATTACATGGGTAGTTTGTATAGCCCAAAGAACATAACTGTAGTAGTTGCCGGTGGGGTAGAGGCAAAGCAAGTAGAGGAATTGGTTGAAAAACACTTTGCCCAAATGAAGCCTTTTGATATAGTTAGTTATAAGAAACAACTAGAAAACCAGGTCAAACCAGCTCTTTTTATAAAGCAGAAAAAGACGGAACAAGTGCATATCGGCATTGGATTCAGGACCGTTTCGATTCATAATGATGATAAATATGCCCTTTCGGTCCTTTCCGCAATTTTAGGCGGTGGGATGAGTTCAAGATTATTTTCGGAGGTTAGAGAGAAGCGAGGTTTAGCATATTACGTTCGAACTAGTGCCGAGCATTATCAGGATGTCGGGCACATGGTTTCGACTGCCGGACTTGACCCGAAAAGGGTAGATGAGGGAATTCAGATAATTGTTGGACAATACGCCAAGATTGCAAGTTCTAATGCGGGAATTACAAAACAGGAGCTTTCTAAGGCTAAGGAGTTCTTAAAAGGCCATCTCGTTTTAGAGCTCGAGGATAGCAGGTCGGTGGCAGCATTTTTCGCCCAGGCAGAGCTTTTGGATAAAAAAATCGAAACACCGGAAGAGTTGATCGCCAAAATCGATGCGGTAGCCATGGATGATGTTCAAAAGGTGGCCAAGAAATATCTTAAAGAGGACCAACTTAACTTAGCGGTTATCGGCAATTTTACCAATAGACAAAGGTTTGAAAAGTTGCTAAGATTTTAATTATGGAGCAGACATTTGTGATGATTAAGCCCGATGGGGTAAAGAGAGGTTTAGTCGGAGAAATAGTTCACCGCTTTGAAAGAATGGGGCTTAAAATTGTCGCCATGAAAATGGTTTCCGCCGAAGACGACCTGCTACTTAAGCATTACAACGCTAACGATCCCAAAACACTGCAAAGATGGGGAGAAAAGACTCTTAAAACCTATTCCCAATACGGCAAGGACGCTAAAAAGGACTTGGGAACCGATGAGCCGATGGAGCTTGGTAAAATGGTTAAGGGCTGGCTATTTGATTACATAAAGTCAGGGCCGATGGTTGCGATGATTTTGGAAGGCAAGCATGCGGTTGAAAACGTTATTATCGTCGCCGGTCCGACCATGCCTGTTAATGCGGCTGCGGGGACCATCAGAGGCGATTACTCGACCGATTCGGCGGCTTATGCAAATAACGAGAAGCGGGGGGTAACTAATCTAGTTCACATTTCCGCGAGCCTGGAAGAAGCAAATATCGAGAAAGCCCTCTGGTTTACCCCGGAAGAAATTCAAAGCTACAAAAGAGTAGAAGAGTTTATTTAGCCTTGTCTTCCCTAAACTTCAGAAGCGAAAGCGCCAAAAGACCAAGAGAAATTACTTCAGAAAGTATGCAATATTGGCAAAAAGACTTCAGAATCGAGAATTGAATCAAAAAGAAGACGACAGAGAAGAAAAATCCGATCAAAACCGTGAAGTAAAAAAGCTTTAACAGCGCTTTTTTACCTTCGATGATAATCATAAGACAAATAATTACAACAGCTACGTAAAAAATTACCCCCAAAAGCGCAACAGGAATTGGCCCAATTGCCGCATATGCGCTGGTTAATACCGCGTCACAGCCTTGTATAGAGCAGGGAGGGGTAATATTTTTGTAATGGGAAATAGTTAAGTACAAAGAATCTATAAAGCCAAAGAAAGCTAGGACAGCGGAGTAAATGATCAGCTTATTTGCTTGAAAGCGTGATATTATTTGGTTCATTTTTGATTAAGAGCAGCGTCGATTAATTTTTTAAAATCGTCATAACCATTTGGGTTTTGAATCATTTTACCGTTAATGAAGAAGGTTGGCGTTTGATTAATCCCTTCGTTCAGAGCCTTATTTTCCGAATCTTTAACGTATTTTTGCGTATCCGAAGAATTCATATCGGTCTGAAATTTATCGATGTCGAGCTTAAGATTTTTAGCATAGTCAATAAAGGTTGATCTGGGGTCTTCTAAGCTTACCCAATTACTTTGGTTTTGGAAGAGCAGATTGCTGTAATCGGTAAATTTCCCCTGTTTGTAGGCAGCGTAAGCAGCTTCGGCTGAAACAAGCGCATTCGGATGGGAGTTTTTAAGCGGAAACATGCGATAGGCATAGAAAAGCCTGTCTTTATAATCTTTGACAATCTGGTCAACGACGGAATGATAGGCGGCGCAGGCCGGGCACTGGAAGTCTGCGTACTCGATTAAGGTAACTTTGGCTTTCGGATTACCTTCGGTTATATCCCTGTCCGATATGGGAGCAATGTTAACGTTTTGGGTAGAGGTCGTCGGAGCCGTTACGGCTTGAAATAAAACAAAGGTAACGAGTAAAAAAATCGTGGCAATGCCAGCCCACAGGGAAAACTTTTTAATTTTGGCGTTTCTTGCTTCAGTTTTAGCCTTTTCCTGCCACTCAAGTTTTCTTAATTCCTTTTTTTCTTTCTTCGTCAGTTTATGCTCGTCCACAGGAAAATATCATGACATAAGTCCTTAGCTATTGCAAGTCATTTAATAGCAGATGGTTCTTGGTGAGGAGTTAACTTTGGGACTGCATGCTGTGGTCCCGCTAGTCTTCTTTTGAACTCTTCTAAGGGGATGCGTTCTTCAGGCAAGCGTAATGGATCATCTCTTTGGGTAGGTCTTGTTGAAGGGGCTATGGATGGTTCTTCTGTACTAGAGCTACCACCAAGCAGTCTGCTAAGTAAACCCGGTTTCTTTTTAGGGTGTAGTTCAGCTGATGGAATAGGGCCTTTGGGCTCTTCATAAGGGGTATTCGCAAAAGCATCCCTGGCAGCTATCCTTGCAATTTCAAGATCTTGGTCAAGAGTAGCTGGTGGCGGTTTGGAAGCATTTGGGTTAACAGTGGGAGCTGATGTTTTCTCAGGCGCTCCTATCAAATCTGTTTTTGTTGGTTCTGTTGCCATAATTTCCCTCCTAATTTATTGAACCATCTATTGAAGTCTTTTGCAAACTATACAGAAGAGCCTCCTCCCTTTACTCGTCTTTGTAAGTTAGCAACGGAAGTATTAGCGGTTCGCGCTATTCTTTTTGCGGGCTGTGCGGGTGTTTCGTTTTCACTTCCCGGAAGACTTAGTCCTCTTTCTTCATCTGCTCGTAGCTCGGCGAGCTTTCTTCTCCTTGCTGGCCTTGCGGTTGGTTCAGCTGTTGGCGTACTTTCGGTTGTTGCCGCAGGCGCTTCTACAACTTCAGGCTCGGGCAAAGGTGGAAAAGCAGGAGTGGTAGCAAAGGATTCTTCCGGAAGAGTCCCGCCGTAAATACCTCTCAAAAATTCTTTAGCCTTAGCATCCGGCATTAGTGCGGTTGGCTTTTGCGCAGGGACTTCCGGCAGTTTTCCCGGTGGAGCAGTTTGTGCGGGAGCTGGTTTTTCCGCCTTTCTTGCCCTGACCACCGCTTCAAATGTGCCCAGGCCAGAGTCTATTAATGGTTTTACATCCGCCACATGTCTATTGAAGAGGATTTGGGAGAATTTGTCAATGGACGAGTAATTTGACAAACCAAATGCCTTTTGTTAATATCTCAAAATTGTGTACAGAAGAGAACGGATACATATGGAGTCAACAGTCAGATCGCATGGCGCATTTTCTTCCTTTTCTGAGAGAATTGACGATGCTTTAGAGCCGGTTTGCGTTGGATTAGCTGAAGGAATAAGTCGATCTTCAAGAAGTGGAATGGAACGCCCATTAGATCTCGTAGAAGTAGACGACCCTGATAGTACGCCTCCTGTATCAGAAGTTTTGTTTGGTTCGCGTAGCGGAGCGTTGCTTGACAAGCCAGATGGACATGGTGTTGTCTGTAAAGTTGTTCATGGGGCAGAAGCAATCGATGAAGCAAATAGGGATTATTATGGATCTGCAGATCCTGACGCTTTCGGTTTAGCCCCTAAAGAATAATTTTGTCGGAGACGAGGGAATTGAACCCTCTACCTCTCGGTCCCGAACCGAGCGTTCTACCGATGAACTAGTCTCCGTTTAGTACCCCTAGACGGAATTGAACCATCATCTCACCCTTAGGACGGGTTTGCTCTATCCGTTGAGCTATAGGGGCAAGTTCGACACTGCTCATTGGCATGCCGCGTTTGTATTTTAACATAAACAAAGCTACAATCAAAAATGTGAAGTATTCGGAAGCGGTCCGCTTTTTGATTTTAAGAACAATCGGGAATTTCCTCGTTCTCTTTGCGGTATTTGGAATTATTGCTACCTTCGGTCCGGCTTTATATTATGAAGTGAGCTTTAGAATCGTTCAGGCAAGGGGAGTTCATTATGTTGTCAGTCAGACTTCTCAATTGCCAACGATGGAAGCTCAGAATAGGAAGGTTTCGGCCGGAACAGTCAGTTTTGCCGATGTTTTAGCGGGTCCGAAGGAGCAAATTCTCATTCCATCCGATCCTAATTTTTCTATTCTTATCCCTAAAATTGGCGCAAGCGCCAAGGTGTTTCCGAATGTAGATCCTGGCAATCAGAATAGCTACCTGCCAATTCTAACTCAGGGCGTGGCGCATGCCGCAGGCACGGTTTTCCCGGGGATGAACGGCAATGTTTATCTCTTTGCTCACTCGACCGATAACTTCTGGGACGTCGGGCGTTATAACGCGGTTTTTTACCTCCTAAAAGACTTACGCAAGGGGGACGAAGTGGTAATTTTTTATCAAGATAAACGGTACAACTATATCATTAGTGAATCAAAGGTGGTCAATGCTTCGGATGTTTCGTATCTGGTTGACAGTCAAAAACAGGATAAACAACAGTTAATTCTGCAGACTTGCTGGCCGCCGGGAACCACCTGGCAAAGACTAATGGTATTCGCCTCGCCGAAATAATTTTACTTCAACCCGAGCGTGTAGAGATTTGGGACAATGTTGGGGTTGCCGAGGTTTGTTAAAATAACCAACTTGGTTGCGTCCGGCCAAGGGAAAACATAGTCATTTACAAAAGGTCCGGCATAAACAGTCGTTTGGTTGCCGCCGTCATATTCCATGATGTCGATCCTTTGATCATGAACGTAGACTAAATGCTTTGAATCGGGATACCACATTATTGGCAGCTCGCCATTTGCGGTTCCGGGGGTTGGTAAACTGGATAAAATTAAGTAATTTCTGTCTTCTTTGACATCATAAACATAAACTTCGCCTTTTCTGATTTCTCTCATCTGCGGAGTGGAGTCGGTTCCGATCAACGGAGGATTGATTATTAAAGGAATTGAAGCTGATTGGCTGGCTTGATAAAGGATTTTTGTTTCGTCCGAAGACCATTGTAGGATGTTAAAATTATTGACTGCAAAAACCCGAAGGTTTTTAGGCAAGCTGTCAATCATTGCCTTATCTTTATCAGACTTAATTTTTTGCCATGACGCGTCAACCGAAGCTAAAGTTTCGGTTACGTCTTGCGGGTTCTGGTTTAATCCATTCGTTTGGAGAAGATATTTCGTCGAGGAAGCATTCTCCGCAATCGCTGTCAGGAGTTGGGCGCTATCCGGAGACCATGTAAAGGTTGAAAGCGAAAAAATGTTGATTGTATCGTTGACAATCTGGCTGGATGCGTTTTGAAGAGTCAGAATCGGCCGAACGCTCATATCCAGCACATAAATGCCGTTTTTAACTGCCGATTGCGAAGCAACGGCGTAGGCTAGTTTGGTCTGGCTTGGATCTATCACCGGGCTTAGGACTCCTACGTTGGTAATGCTGGCAAGCTGGGGTGCGGTCGGGAATAGAAGCGCGTCAGCCTTACTGACAACTTCCTTTTTAATCGTTATTTTTTTCTCCCAAGGAAAATAGCCGTCTTTGAAAATTTTAACGTCATAATCGCCGGGAGCAAGATTAATGGTATTGTCGGTGGCGGTGGTTAGATGGCCGTTAATAAAGACCTGTGCGCCGTCAGGGGCGCTGGTCGCAACCAAAAGTCCGGTTCCCGATAAAAGCGGCCCGTTACCGTTTAGATTGAAGCCATAGCCACGGCCCAAGAGAATTACCACGGCGGTCACAACCAGTAAAAATATCACGATTACAATAGGGATGATTATTTTCTTCATGAATGTAACTTCGATTATACAACTCCTACAATAGCTCTTGCAAGAAGTATCATGGCGTTCTATAATCAAAAAGTTAACAAGCTATTCGGTGAAATTGATGCATTACGTATATATTTCGATATAGTAAAAGGAATTTTTAACCGTAATTTTAAATTTATATTATGCCAATGTCTAAAAGAATCGGAATAGACCTGGGGACCGCTAATACCTTAGTTTACGTTGCGGGAGAGGGAATTACTCTTAACGAGCCAACAGTGGTCGCCGTGACAGCCGAAGATAACCGGGTTGTTGCCGTAGGTAAAGAAGCAAAAGACATGCTTGGTCGAACACCCGGTAACATTGTCGCTTTAAGACCCCTTAGAGATGGTGTCATCGCCGATTACACTATTACCGAAGCAATGCTTGCATACTTTATCGATAAAGCAGCCGGTACGTCACGTTTTTTCAAGCCTGAAGTCATGGTTTGTATCCCTTCGGGCGTAACCCAGGTTGAAAGGCGGGCAGTTCTGGACGCAACGATGTCTGCCGGCGCAAAAGTAGCCTATTTAATAGAAGAGCCATTGGCGGCCGCAATCGGAGCACGAGTGCCGATTGCCCAACCGGCCGGACATATGATAGTCGATATTGGAGGCGGTTCGTCAGAGGCGGCGGTAATTTCCTTAGGTGGAGTAGTTGTTCATAACTCGGTTCGCGTCGGCGGAAATAAAGTTGACGAGGCAATC
>Ga0105105_10001430_pt1 | contig 10084 bp, 10 predicted proteins | sample PPLLaktember2015_4_FD_79108 | JGI IMG/M metagenome (GOLD analysis project Ga0105105, IMG submission 79108) | Freshwater sediment microbial communities from Prairie Pothole Lake near Jamestown, North Dakota, USA - PPLs Lake P8 Core (1) Depth... | ecosystem: Environmental > Aquatic > Freshwater >... | reverse complement strand
TGCTTTAGCGGCTCGATATGTATTCCCAACAGCATTTCAGCGGTTGTGATACAACCCATCATGCGCGCATCCACCGGGTTGACGATGGCGCCGTCAAGGCCCCGGGCAAGGGCCATCACCATGAAGGTATGGTTGATGAACTTGCGCTCTGGCAGCCCGAAGGAGATGTTTGACAATCCGATTGATATTTCGACAATATACCATTTGAGAAGAGGAAAAGGGTGTATGGGATGGAATTGTGGACTAAAATGATTTTGATAGGTTGCGTGCCCTATGTTGCGAGCGCACTTAACCAGTTGAGATGATTTAGAATATTAATTTGATTCGGGTAAATTCGGATTTGCATAGATTTTCATACGTTAGTCGGCATGTTTCAGATTTGCCCAAAAAGTGGCGACATAATCATTTTCGCGAGGTTTTACTTCTCCCCCTTCCCGCCGATGCCTTCTGAGCCTTGGTTTAAAGACTGTCCAGCCAGCTGAGGATGTCCTGTTTGTGATCCCAATCAATGAGCGCATCCAGCTTCGGATCGTGCTTGAGGGCTGATTGGGCATATTGGATAAATTTTTTCTGGACCGCCTGTTTGCTCGCCAGGTCCATGTGCAAGTACACCATGGTGGACTGGATGTTTTCATGTCCCAGGCGGTTTTTGATATCGCTAATCGCGTGTCCGCAACAGAGCATGTTGACAGCGCGTGAATGCCGGAAGCTGTGGGCCGGATGGATGGATTGAAGCCGCTTGGGCGGTAGCGCCCGTTGCAAATAGTTTTTGCACAGCCGATGGATGCCCGAACGCGTCAGAGTTTGACCGCGCTGGTTGATAAAGAGCCGGTGGTGATACAGGGGCCTTGGAGTGCCACGATATTTTTGGATGTATAGAGTGATCAGCTCGCAGGTTTTGGGCCACAGGCTAATTTGCCGATAGCGCTTGGCCTTGCCCACGATGGCGAGCGTTTGGTTGTGGGCATCGAAGTAGTCCAGATTCAGGGTGGCGATTTCACTGGCACGAGCCCCGGAGTCAAAGAGCAGGTGCAGCAGGCAGTAATCCCGGAAGCCTTCGGCTTTCTTCAGATCCACGGCCTTGAAGACCTGCATGATTTCTTCCGGATACAGGTAGCCGATGAGTTTTTGAGGCATGCGTTTTTGAGGGATTCCGAGTATGCGCTCAGCTAGACCGCGGTGCTGGGGATTCAGGAAGCGGATCATTTTGGCCAGCGATTTGATGGCCACCAGCCGCAGGTTGCGGGTGCGGGCAGTGTTTTTCCGGTTTTGCTCCAGGTGATTGAGGAAGGCGATGATCAGCTCCACCGTAAGGTGTTCGAGGCGCAGGGAGCTGATCTGGATGTGCCGATAGTCGGCGGCAAAGGGCAACAGCAGCCGGTAGGTGTCGCGATAGGAGTGGATGGTCGTTTCGCTGCAGCCCTTGATCTGGGGCAGATAGTGGACAAAGAACTGATTGAGGCAGGTTGACAGTTTCATGGGCGATGGGCGTGCGTCTGGATGAAGGCTACCAGGTTATGCCGGTGGCTGGCGTCCAGGAGCTTCAGATATTTGGTCGTGTGTTTGTATTCGCAGTGACCCAGGTAGGCGGCCAGTACCGGCAGGGCATGCTGGGGGGATCGGCCCTGCTCGGTGATGCGCTTTAGGGTGTTGACTGCAAAGCTGTGCCTTAGACTGTGGGGCGTGGGGGAGCCGATATTGGTGGTGCCGATGGTTTGTCTGGGACAGCTGAGGCCAATATCGCCCACGGCTTGGTGGAACCTGGGGCGGATGAGATAATCGTAGAAGGGCTTTTTGGGGCTGGCCGCCAGCAGGTACGGGTTGTCATCGGCTCCCCACAGGCTTTGGCGCACGGCCAGATAATTGGTGATTTCCACAGCCACCGCCCCGGGGATGGGGATGAGGCGGTCTTTTTTGAACTTGGTCTTCTCGACATAAAGAGTGTGGTCGTCGGCACGGAAGTGATACCGCTTCAGCCGCAAGGGTTCGTAGATACGCATACCACAGCGGGCCAGAAGCAAAATCGCCAGATAGATGGACAGCTCCTTGACAAAATACATGGGCTCCCGGCGCAGGCTGCGGCCGAGGGTCTCCAGCAGCTGATCGATCTGCGCCGGTGAGAAGACAAAAGGGATGAAGCGCTCCTCGGCCAGCAAGGGGATGTCCTTCAATGGATTATCCTGGCAGACGTCTTTGCGCACCAGATAGTTAAAGAACATGCGGGTGGTGGACAGCAGGCGGTTGACAGATTTAGATTGGGTCTGCAGACCGGCCTGCAGGGTGAGGAAAAAGGCCGGCGTCAAATCGGCCGGCTCGGCCTTCTTTCTGAGCAGATGGCGGTCGAGGGTTCTGAGCACCCACTGCAGGCCTTTGGTGTCATAGCCCAGCTGATGCCGGTAGGCGATATAGTCTTCAAATTGCTCGGACAGAAAGCTTTCAAAGGGGCTCATCCAGGATCACCTCACGCATCAGCTCGGTATGGATGTAAAGGTATTTGCGGCTGGACTCGATATGGCGGTGGCCCAGCATCTCTTTGATCTCATAGATGGAGGCGCCGGCGGTCAACAGGTGCTGGGCATAGGTGTGCCGCAGCCAATAGGCCGTAGCGTTCAAACCGGCCTTCTGCAGAGCCTGCTGGATATCGCGGGTCACCGAGCCGGGGACAATCGGCCCGTAGGGGGCCACCTGGCTTAAAAACAGATGCCGGTCCTCGCTCTTGGGCCGGCCGCCCACCACATAGGCGACAACGGCCTTTAAGGCCGGCTCGGCGATGGGCAGCTCAAGGGCAAGGTCGTTTTTACGCCGCTGCAAGCTCAACGTGGCCCGGCCAAAGCAGATATCATCCAGCCGCAGGCCGCTGATCTCAACGGGTCGCAGTCCCAGGCTGTAGGCGAGCTGAACCGTGGCATAGGTGCGAAGCTCTCTGGCGGTGCTGACCGGCAGGCTCTCCAAGAGCTTTTGAACTTCCGGGGGCCGCAAGAACTTGGGCGGCTTGGCCATGGCAAACTGCGGGGCTCCGATCAGAAGCGGCGCCAGATTCTTCTTCAAGATGCCCCGCTGATGCAGGTAGCTCAGAAAGCCGCGTAATAGGAAAGCCCCCGGTGATCGGCGGCCAGGACCAGAAAGAGGTAAAGCAGCAGCTCCGGCTGGCTTAAGTGCTCCAAAAACCCATCGAGTAAAAACCGATGCGGGATAAAACTGAAGCCCCCGTTGATTTTGCGGACACGATCCGGCACAAGGATTTTCTTGGTGATCATCGCCGACCTTCTTTTGTGACTTTGCAATTGCCGATACCACGGACTTAATCCCGCACCTAACGAGTCGATCTTGGCAATCATGGCTAACGGATTGGAACCTCAAAGATATTGACTTTTAACGCGTCCACCTTTGCAATCACCGGCACCAGCCAATATTGGCCAACGGTCTTAAATTGATTGACACTTGACGCGTCCACCTTTGCAATCAGCTGGCGATCGACCTGAAGCGGATGTCTGCGGCGCCGGTTGCGGATCGCCTGCAGCAGGCGATTGCGCTCGGCCTTCTCAGGGTGCCTCTTGCGGTAGGCGCTCCAGTAGCCGGGATGAGCCTTGGCCCATGTTTGGCTGCTCAGCCTCTGGTTAAATCGATAATCCGGATCGGTGCGCATCTTGTAGCGCTTCCAGGCCGCCTTGCGCGCTCGCTGGCATCCAGGCTTCGGGCAGTAACATTGATTTTTGTGCCGCACACTGCGTTCACACAGATCCCCGCAGCTGCAGCAGACAATCTCTTCCATGGCCGCCACCGGTATCTCGTGCGTGAAGGTTGGAAAATAGAAGGGAAGGAATCAGAGGAATGATATGGAGATTTTTATCTGATGGGGGGAATAAAATACAGGGAATCAGATTCTCGCAGCATAATCAAACTGAGCACATAGCGTGCCTGACTCGAACCCTGACTCTGGCAGAAGGGGATTGGGATTACCAGATCAAATATGCAGTCTTAGAAAAATGCTGATTTGATGCAGATCAACGGGACTATTACGCAAACGAGATCGTATGATAGCCAATGTCACAAAGTTGGCCTGCCGTTGAGATTGGTTGCCCTGCGAAGGCTGAAAAACGTCTGAGGATGCCAGCCGGCGTCATTTGGAGGCGATGGATCGCTGTGAAGGTTTCAGCTCACGCAGGAATTCTTCGACCGGAAGGCACTGGATCCTGTCGATCTTGAGGCGCTCCCGCCCCCGGTAAAGCAACAGTGGTTCGCACTCGGGATAATCCTCGGCAAAACGCTTCAAGCCGCCGAGATCCTCGGGCCGCACCCGGGAGGTGTTCTCGACTTCGATTGCCCAGAAGCCGGCCTCGCCATAAATGACAAAGTCCACTTCCCCGCCCGAGCGTGTCCGCCAATAATAAATCTTTGCATCACGATTGCCGTAAGCTATCCAGGCTCTCAGGTGCTGCGCCACCAGTCCCTCCAGTGCCGCCCCCTCGAAGCCCTCGCGCACATCGACGGGCCCCTTGGGCCGCAGGGTGCGGAAGACTCCGGCATCGAAGAAATAGAACTTTGGATGGGCAGCCGTCTGGCGCTTGGCGCGCCGGGTAAAGACCGGAACCCGGAACCCCAGGAGCAGGTCTTCGATGATCTCAACATAGCCGGCAGCGGTCTTGCGCTCGATCTGGCATTCGCGGGCGACGTTGCTGACATTCAGAACGGCGCCGTGGGACAGGCTGATGGATTCCAGAAAACGTGCGAAATTGCCGATGTTTCTCGTCCACCCGTCAACTGAAAGCTCAATCGTCATTGAAAAAGGGGATGTTCAAGAAAAGCCCGAGGCAGGGTTCAGCTGAAGCCGAGCAGCCGTCCGATTTGATAGACGACAAACGCCATCCCCCACGCCACCGCCGTGCTGTAACCGATACTGAAGAGCATCCAGCGGGTGGAGGTCTCCCTGCGGATAACGGCCGTGGTGGCGAGACAGGGCAGGTACAGCAGCACGAAGACCATCATGGACAGGGCCGAGAGCGGCGTCATGCCCGCGGCGATCAACGCCTGACCGAGTGCCCCCTCCTCGTCGCTTTCCCCCGCCGCGTGCAGCACCCCGAGGGTACTGACCACGATTTCCTTGGCCACAAAGCCCGAGATGAGAGCGACCCCGCCCTGCCAATCGATGCCAAGCGGTGCGAAGACCGGCGCGATGAAGCGGCCGATGCGGCCGATGTAGGAGTGCCGGGTCTGCTCGGTCTTCTGCTCCCGGCGCAGGTCCCTCACTGCCTGTTCAGTCTGCTCCTCGATCCGGCGCCGCTCGCTGCCGTCCGCGGTCGCCATCTGCGAATCGGCCGTGGCGGTGATCCGCCCGGTCTCGGCGGCATAGTCGCGGCTCGGCGCCACGTCGCGCGGGAAGTTCGAGAGGCCCCAGATCACAATCGAGCCGACCAGGATCACCTGGCCCATTTTCAGCAGGAAGAGCTTGCTGCGGTCCCACATGTGGATCAGCAGGCTCTTCGCCATCGGCATGCGGTAGGGGGGCAGCTCCATGACGAACGGTGCGTCGGCCCCCTTCAGCAGTGTCGAGCGGAAAATGCGGCCCGTGAGGATGGACAGAACGACCCCCAGCAGGTAGATGCCGAAGATCACCGTCCCGGCCCGGGCCCCGAAGAAGGCGCCGGCCAGGACTACATACACCGGCAGCTTCGCCGAGCAGGACATGAAGGGCGTGATGAGGATGGTCAGGATGCGGTCCTTCTCGCTCTCCAGGGTGCGGGCGGCCATGATCGCCGGCACATTGCAGCCGAACCCCATGAGCATCGGGATGAAGGATTTGCCGTGCAGCCCGATCAGGTGCATGATCCGGTCCATCAGGAAGGCTGACCGGGCCATGTACCCCGTGTCCTCGAAGAGCGCGATGCAGAAAAAGAGGATCAGGATGTTGGGCAGGAACTTGATCACACTGCCGACGCCGGCGACGACCCCGTCGACGAGCAGACTGCGCAGGATCCCTTCCGGCAGGGCCGCTCCCACGGCCCCGGATAGTCCGTCCACACCGGCCCCGATCCACTGCACGGGGTATTCGCCCAGGGTGAAGGTCAGCTGGAACATGGCCCAGATGAAAAAGATAAAGATCGGAAAACCGAACAGCCGGTGCGTGAGCACGAGGTCGATGTTGCGGGAGATGTCCACCCGTTGCTGGATGGTGGCGGACTGGACCTCGCGGATGATGCCGGCGATGAACCCGTAGCGTTCATCGGTCATCACGATTTGGGGGTCCTCGTCGAAGCGTTGCGCGAGGTGTGTGTGCAGGCGCTGGGCGGTCTGCAGGATGTGGCTCCCGGCTTCCGGGGCGGCCGCGATCAGGCGCTCCTTGACGATCTTGTCGTCCTCCAGGAGCTTGATGGCCATCCAGCGCGTGTCGTAGGGCAGGCGGCCGGCCTTCATCTCCATGAACTGCTTGAGCCGGCCGATGGCCTCCTCGATGTCGTGGCTGTACTTTACCCGTCGGGTGCGGGCTGCGGGTGTTGCGGACTCGGCGAGCTCGATGGCCTGCTGCAACAGGTTGTCCATGCCTTCCCTGCGGTTGCCGACGGTGAACACCACCGGCACGTTCAGCAATTCGGACAACTTAGCGGCGTCGATTTTCATGCCCCGGCTGCCGGCGACATCGGCCATGTTGAGGGCGAAGAGCACCTTGCAGTCGAGCTCCCGGATCTGGGTCGCCAGGTACAGGCTGCGCTCGAGGTTGGAGGCGTCGATGATGTCGATGACGACGTCCGGCCGCTCGTCCAGCAGAAAGTTGCGGGCGACCACCTCCTCGATCGAAAAAGGGGTCAGGCTGTAGGTGCCGGGCAGGTCGACGATGGTCAGGTCGTATCCGTTGCGGGAGACGTGCCCTTCCTTCTTTTCAACGGTGACCCCCGGCCAGTTCCCGACTTTCTGGCGGGTGCCGGTGAGATTGTTGAAGACGGTCGTTTTGCCGGAGTTGGGGTTGCCGGCCAAGGCGATGACAAGACGTTTCGTCGGCATACGGGGACAGCCTATCGCACATTTTCGACGAGGATGCGGGCGGCTTCCTCCACCCGCAGGGAGACGTGATAGCCCTTGACGACCAACTCCATGGGGTCCTTCAGCGGGGCGTATTTTTCGACACGCACCTCGACCCCTTTGAGGATCCCCATTTCGAGAATTCTCCGCCGCAGCAGGCTCTCCCCGCCGATGCGCACAACGGTCGCACTCTGGCCTTCTTTCAGTTCACTGAGCAGCATTCGGTGCCGTTATCGTTGATCGTTGGGCGGTTCGGGGGAGGTGCCGCTGTCATCTTTTCTTGTCACCTGACAAGAATTCCGCAGTCAGGTCGATATACCCAGTTTGGGCAGAAGATAGGCCTGCAGAAAATACCACAGGCCCACCACCGCTATCAGGATCAGGATCTCCGTCATTGCTTTTCTCCTTTGCACTTTTATAGTGAAATCGGGTGGGGCTTGTCCACCCTTTTCTGGGCCGGCCGTCTCAAACGGGTCCCGGCCTGCCGATCGGTTTCGATGAGCCCCTGCAGAGAACGTCCGGGTGGATCGGTTACACTCCCCGGCGTTCAACGGATATCGGCCTTGTACAGGCGCAGGCTGTTGGAGACCACCGAGATGCTGCTGAAGGCCATGGCCAGGGCGGCGAGAATCGGATGCAGCTGCCGCAACATGCTCGGAAGCGACTCGAAGGGGTACAGCGCGCCGGCGGCAATCGGGACCAGGATGACGTTGTAGCCGAAGGCCCAGAAAAGGTTTTCGGTGATGGTACGCATGGTCGCGCGGCTGAGGCGAATGGCGCGCGGCACACCGGCCAGGCTGCCGCTTGCGAGGATGACGCCGGCGGTTTCGATGGCAACATCCGTGCCGGTTCCGATCGCCATTCCCACGTCCGCCTGGGCCAGAGCAGGGGCGTCGTTGATGCCGTCTCCCACCATGCCGACCGATTCCCCCTGATGTTGGAGTTCTTTGATCCGGGAGGACTTCTCCTCCGGGCGCACCTCGGCGAAGATGTGCTCGACGCCCACCTGGGAGGCGACGCTGCGAGCGGTCGCCACATTGTCCCCGGTCAGCATGACCACCTTGAGGCCCAGCGCGCGCAGCTCCTGGATCGCCTGCCGGGAGTCCGGCTTGAGCATGTCCGCGACGGCGATGAGGCCGGCCAGCCGGTCGTCGCGCGTCACCACCATGACCGTTTTGGCCTGGGACTGAAGTTCGAGGATCCGGTCGCGCAGCGGGGCCGTCGCAATCCCCAGCTCTTCCTCGATCCAGGCCGGCTTGCCGACGGCGACCCGCGCACCGTTCACCCGGGCCTGGACGCCGCGGCCGCCGGAGGCCTTGAACTCGACCGGATCCAGGAGCACGAGGTTCGACGATTCGGCCTGCGCGACGATCGCTTTCCCGAGGGGGTGCTCCGAGCCCTTTTCCACCGATGCCGCCAGCAGCAGCAGCTCCGATACGCCGCCGCCGGCCGTTTCAAAGGGCAGGACCTCCGCCACGGTGGGTTTGCCGCGGGTGATGGTGCCGGTCTTGTCGAGCACGACCGCGGTCAGCTTGCTGGCCTTCTCCAGGGCTTCGCTGGTTTTGAAGAGGATCCCGTGCTCGGCGCCCTTGCCCGTGCCGGCCATGATGGCCGTGGGGGTTGCGAGCCCCAGGGCGCAGGGGCAGGCGATGACCAGCACCGCCACCAGGCGGATCATCGCGGAAACGAAATCGCCGCTGATCGTCCACCACAGCAGGAACACCAGGAAAGCGATGGCAATGATGGCCGGCACGAAAATGGCCGCCACCCGGTCCGCCAGGGCCTGGATCGGCGCCTTGCTGCCCTGGGCCTCCTGGACCAGGCGGATGATCTGGGCCAGAACCGTGGCTTTGCCGACCGCCCGGGCGCGGATTTTGAGCAGCCCCTCGGTGTTGATGCTGCCGCCGACGACGGCATCGCCCGCCCGCTTGTCCACCGGCAGCGGCTCGCCGCTCAGCATGGACTCGTCCACGGCGGACTCCCCCTCGACGACCACCCCGTCCACCGGGAGGCTGCCGCCGGGGCGGACGACCACGACGTCGCCCACCTGGACCTGCGCCAGCGGGATTTCCTTCTCGGCCCCGTGCTCCAGGATGACGGCGGTCTTCGGCCGCAGGCCGATGAGTTTGCGGATGGCGCCCCCGGTGCGGGATTTTGTCCGGGACTCGAGCATCTTGCCCAGCTTGATCAGGGTGATGATGACCGCCGAGGTCTCAAAGTAAACGTGGTGCCCCAGGGCCGGGTGCAGCAGGACGGCGAGGGAATAGAGATACGCGACCGACGAGCCCATGGCCACGAGGAGATCCATGTTGGCGCTGCGGTTGCGCAGGCTGTTCAAGCCGCCGGTGTAATAGTCCCAGCCCGTGTAGAACTGGACCGGGGTCGCCAGAGCCCAGAAGAGCCAGTTCACCCACTGGGCGTGGCTCCATTCGCCGGTGAACCCGAAATCGCGGCCCATGCTCAACAGGAAAAGCGGCAGGGAGCAGATCACGCCCACAATGAACTTGCGGGTCTGATCGGCAATCTCACGCGCGCGGGCCCGGGCTTCGGTATCCTCGGCCTCCGGTGAATCGCCGGGAGCCGTCGCTCCGAATCCGGCGCCCGCCACCGCGGCGATCAGGTCGTCCACCGAGACCGTTAGCGGCACATATTCAACGGCTGCCCGCTCGGAGGCGAAATTCACGGCCGCTTGGACCACCCCGGGCACCTTCTTGTTCAGCGTGCGCTCGATGGTGGCCGAGCAGTTCGCGCAGGTCATGCCGCTGAGGGTGAGCTCAACCCTGGCGGTGGGAACGGAATATCCCGCCTCCTGGATCCGGCGCACGATCTGCGGGAGTGCCAGCACCTTCGGGTCGAAGCTGACGGCCGCCTGCTCGCTCGCGAAATTGACCCGCACGTCGTCAACGCCGGCAAGTTTTTTTACGACCCGCTCGACCGTCCCCGCACAGTTGGCGCAGGTCATGCCCTGAATGGGGATGTGGAGGGTTTGCGTAGACATAGGCGTAAGGAACGAGTTATGAGTTCCGAGTTATGAGTTATGAGTTCCGAGAGACGAGGAAGGATGGAGGGG
>Ga0105105_10001429_pt1 | contig 10088 bp, 9 predicted proteins | sample PPLLaktember2015_4_FD_79108 | JGI IMG/M metagenome (GOLD analysis project Ga0105105, IMG submission 79108) | Freshwater sediment microbial communities from Prairie Pothole Lake near Jamestown, North Dakota, USA - PPLs Lake P8 Core (1) Depth... | ecosystem: Environmental > Aquatic > Freshwater >... | reverse complement strand
CGTATTGATCTCGACGACCCGCGCGAGACCGCGCGTATCGACCAGCACGCAGCGGTCGTGCGGCGGCACGTAGCCGCCCGTGTACGACGAGCCGCCTCCGCGCGGCACGACCGCGAATCCCGCCGCGGTCGCGGCAGTCACTGCGGCCGCGAGCTGTTCGACCGATTGCGGCTGGACCACGCAGGCTGCAGCGTGCGCGCGCGGCCCCGCGATGTCCTGCGAGAAGAAGCGACGGTCGGCCTCGGCCGTGAGCACGGCACCTGCGCCGAGCAGTCGCTCGAGCCCGGCAGCGAGTGACGCTGCGTCCGTGCGTTCGGTCGATGCACTCATGCTGCGGACTCCCGGAATCAGGCCGGCACGAATGTGCGGCCTTCGCTCCAGCGCAATTCCTTGACTGCAACGCCATAGAGCCGGCCGATCGACTCCTCGTCGAGTACCTGCCCGGTCGGCCCGCAGGACCAGCGCCCGTCGCCGATCAGCAGCCAGCATTCATCGGCGTAGCGCGCGGCGAGCCCGGCGTCGTGCAGGCTCATGACGATGGTGCAGCCGGCGACCGCGAGGCCGCGCAGCTGGGCGAGCACCGAGAGCTGGTGCTGCGGGTCGAGTTGCTGGAGCGGCTCGTCGAGCAGGAAGACCTGCGGATCCTGCGCAAGCACGCTGGCGATCGCCAGGCGGCGACGTTCGCCTCCCGAGAGCGTCGCGATGTCGCGCGCGTCGAGGCCGTCGAGATCCATGGCCGCGAGGCAGCGGTGCGCGACGGCCCGGTCCGCCGCGCTCTCCCAGGCCCAGAAGTCCAGGTGCGGATGGCGACCGACCAGCACCGTCTCGAGCACGGTACCGGGGAACGGATCCTCGCTCGCCTGCGGCAGCAAGCCAACGTGCCGCGCAAGTTCCTTCCTGCGCCACTCGCCAAGCGGCCGCCCGTGCAGCAGCACGACGCCCGCCGCCGCCGGCCGCATGCCCGCCAGCACGTGCAGCAGCGAACTCTTGCCCGCGCCGTTGCGGCCGAGGATCGCGATCACGCGGCCCGCACCCAGCGAGGCATCGAGGTCGCGCACCAGTTCGCGTCCTGGTACCCGCACCGTCAGGCCGCGGCATTCGAGCACGGGCGCCGGAAGGGCCGTGTTCACTCGGACCACCCGATCTCGCGCGCGGTTGCGGGCCCGACGATCATCTGCTGCAGGCGGTCCGGGATCACCGCCTCGTGCGCATTGACCGCGACGCGCCCGGCCATGATCTCTCCGGCACGCTGCGGATAGAGCGGCGACTGGTCCGGATCGCCGAGACCGAGGGGTTCCAGTGGCTGCCCGGTCGTTCGTGCGTACTTGTCCGTCGCGCCGAGCGTGTGCAGCAACTCGTGCGCGAGGACGACGTGATTGCTGCCGCGGGCCCGCGGGTCGGCGTACAGGTGCGCGACGGCCACCAGTCCCTTGCTGAGCCCGAGGGAGTCGGGCACGGCGCGGCCGCCGTCGGGCGCGTGATACAAAGCGAAGACCTGCACGTCGGGCGTCGGCAGTGGATCGTTGGCAGCCACCTGCCACGCCCAGTAGCGCAAGCGCAGGCTCCACGCTGCGACGCTGAAGGGACCCGGGTCCGACGGTGCCGCGGGCGGCCGGCCGGGGGTCGCGCGCGAGAGACGCACGCGCACGGGCTCGTCAAGCGCCAGGCCGTGGCGGCGGGCCTCATCGGCGAAAAAGACCTCGAGCGCGTCGAAGTCCGCGTCCTCGAGGGAGGCCACATAGCCCGTCGTCGTCGCGTCCGCGCTCGCCGCGATCGGGTAGACGGTCACGCGCAACGCCGCGTCCCAGTCGGTGCTGCGGCGCTTGTCGAGCCACGCGCCAAGTGCCACGAAGATGAGCACCGCGAGCAGGATCGCGATGCGCAGCGTGCCAAAAAAAGTCCGTTTGGCCACGCCCTCAGGGGAACAGTCGTGTCGCCTGCCACGGTCCCGGCGTGAAACCGTCGTCGCTGGCAGGCACGAGCGAGCGGATCCAGCGCGCACGGTCATGGACGCGGAAGGGTCCTTCGATCCACAGTTCGATGGACTCGGGCCACAGCCGGTAGCCGCCCCAGTGCGGCGGTCGTGGCACGCTGGTGCCGAACCGGGCGGCCTCGACGGCGACGCGCTTCAGCAGCGTGCGCCGTGCGTCGAGCGGCTGGCTCTGCAGGCTCGCCCACGCGCCGATCCGGCTGTCGAGCGCGCGGCTCGCGAAGTACTCGTCGCTCTCGTCGCCGGGCGAGCGCACGATCGGCCCTTCGACGCGAACCTGGCGGCCGAACGCATCCCAGTGGAACACGGCCGAGGCGTGCGGATTCGCGGCGAGTTCCGCGCCCTTGCGACTCTCGTAGTTCGTGAAGAAGACCAGGATGCCTGGAGCTGGAATCAGCTTCTTGCACAACACGATCCGCACGGACGGCTTCCCGTCCGCAGTGGCCGTGGCCAGTGCCATCGCATCGGGGTTCGGTTGCGCCCTGGCATGGCGTGCACCGTCGAACCACTGCGCGAACAGCGGCATCGGGTCGTCGGGCAGGGTGGCGGGCAGGAAACCTTTGCTCAGCATGCGGCGCCCAGTCGGCAGGTGGGAGCGCGGATTATGCCCGAGCGTGGCCCGCGGGACGCATGCGGGAGGCTCGCTTGCGGCTCGCGGTCCAGCCCGGTAAAAGAACGGGATCGAGGCCTTCCGGACCCGGCATGAAATCGCTTGAAGAACTGCGCGCGCGCCTCGACGTCCTCGACCGGCAGTTGCTCGAACTGGTCGCGGAGCGCCAGTCGATCAGCACCGAGATCGCCGCAGTCAAGCGCGCCACTGGCCAGTCGACGCGCGACTTCGGCCGCGAGCGCGAGGTGTTGCTCAAGGCCCGGCGCGACGCGGAGGCGCTCGGCGTGGCCCCGGCGCTCGCCGAGTCGATCCTGCAGTCGCTGATCCGCGGCTCGTTGACGACCCAGGAACAGGCCCGCGTCGCTGCGCAGGGCCGCGGCTCGGGCCGCAGCGCGCTGGTGATCGGCGGGCGCGGCAAGATGGGCCGCTGGATGGCGGATTTCCTGGCCTCGCAGGGATTCCGGATCACGATTGCCGACCCGGCCGGGGAGATCCCGGGTTATGAGTGGGTGGCCGACTGGCACGTCAGCCGGCTCGAGGACGACCTGATCGTGGTCGCCACTCCGCTCAAGGTGGCGGGCGATGTTCTGACGCAGCTCGCGGCGCGCCGCCCACGCGGCGTGGTTTTCGACATCGGTTCGCTCAAGACGCCGCTGCGTGCCGGCCTCGCGGCACTGCACGACGCCGGCGTGAGTGTCACCTCGGTGCACCCGATGTTCGGCCCCGACACGGCGCTGCTGTCGGGCCGGCACGTCATCTTCATCGACCTTGGCGACGCCGACGCGCTCGAGGAGGCGCGTAGCCTGTTCGCCTCGACGATGGCCGACCTCGTGGTCATGGGGCTCGACGAGCACGATCGGCTGATCGCGTTCGTGCTCGGCTTGTCGCACGCGCTCAATATCGCGTTCTTCACCGCGCTCGCCGAGAGCGGCGAGGCCGCGCCACGGCTCGCGCGCATGTCGAGCACGACCTTCGACGCCCAGCTCGACGTCGCGACGCGCGTGGCCGCCGAGAATCCCGACCTCTACTACGAGATCCAGAGCCTCAATGCGTACGGCGAGGAGTCGCTCCGGGCGCTGAGCGCGGCGGTCGAGCGGCTGCACCGTGCCGTGCGCGAGCACGATGCGCCGCGCTTCACGGAGATGATGCGCCGCGGACAGGAATACCTGCTGGTGCGCCAGGCCGCGCGCGAGGCGTCGGGCTGAGCCCGTCGCCGTGGTCCGGGACGCGCCGATGAGCACGTCGCTCGAACGATTGCTGGCCTGGGAGCAGGAACTGTTGCGGGCGACGTCGCTCGAGCATTGGCTCGAGCACGTGGCGCGCCTGCCTGGGGATGCAACAGACGCGGGCGAGGTTGCGTTGCTGATGGCCGACCCGACCCATGAGTTGCGGCAACTCGTCGCCGGCGGCGACGCGACCGGCGACTCCGCTCCGCCACTGTCGTTCGTCGCGAGTCTCGCGGGCCTCGCGCCGCACCTGCTTTCGCTGCAGGGCGCCTGGCGCGGCGAATACCATGCGGCCGACCATGCGCTGCTCTTCCCGCGCCACACGGCGCTGCGCAACGTGCTGATCCTGCCTTTGCATCGCGACGAGCACGTCGTCGGATTGCTGAATGCAGCGACGCGCGACGAGCGTCCGGTACTCGGTGGCATCGAGGCCCCACTGCTCGCGCACGCCGCCGACGTCGTCATCGCGAGCCTCGAGCGGCAGCTCGACCGGGCGCGGGTGCTGCGCGGCGGGCTCGTCGATCCGCTCACTGGCTGGAACTCGCAGCGCTACCTGCAGGCGCGGCTGCGCGAAGAGGTCGCGCGCCGCGAGCGCGATGGCGGCTGCATCGCCTGCCTGGTCGTCGATATCGATCGCCTGCAGGCGCTGAACGACGCGCGCGGCCAGTCGGCCGGGGATCACGCGCTGCGCGAGATCGCGGCACGGATCGAGTCGCAGGTTCGGGCCAGCGATTCAGCCGCCCGGCTGGCCAGCGATACCTTCGTGGTGCTGATGCCGGCGACCGACGCGCGACAGGCGGCGCCACTGGCTGAGCGGATCCTGGCGTCGGTGCGCAGCGCACCGGTCGATCTTGGGTCGGGTGGGGCCTGGGACCTGCGCGTCTCGATCGGCATCGCAGGCTGCCGGCCCGGGCCGGGAATCGACCGAAAAGCGTTGGCGGATCAACTACTGGCCGAGGCGATGGCGACCCTGCACCGGGCCAAGCAGGGGGGCGGCGACCGCTACGTGATCTGGGCAAATTGATGCCGGTGGGTCTGCGTGACGTCCGGGCATGGATCTGAATATAATGAGAATCATTTGCATTGATAACCTGACCACCATGATCGCTACCGTCGCGCGCCGTCTTGCCGCCCTGATCGCCGCACTGAGCCTGTCCGCCGTCGTGTTGCCGGCCGCTGCCGAAACGCTGGTCGTCTATTCCGCGCGCAATGAGCAGTTGATCAAGCCGGTCTTCGACGCCTATACGCGCGAGACCGGCGTGCAGGTCAGGTTCACGACAGGCGATGCCGCCGTGCTGATCGAGCGGCTGGCGGCCGAGGGCCGCAACAGTCCCGCGGACGTGCTGATGACGGTCGACGCGGGCGAGTTGTGGAATGCCGCCGAGCGCGGCCTGCTGCGCCCGGTGTCGTCAACGACACTCGCGAAGAACATCCCGGCGCACCTGCGCGACCCGGGTAACCGCTGGTTCGGGCTGTCGATGCGGGCGCGGACGATCGCCTACAGCCCCGCGCGTGTCGATACTGCGAAGCTCGGCACCTACGAAGGGCTCGCTGGAGCCGAATGGAAAGGGCGCCTGTGCCTGCGCACCTCGAAGAAGGTCTACAACCAGTCACTCGTGGCCACGATGATCGCCGCGCTCGGCGAGCAGAAGTCCGAGCAGGTGGTGCGCGGCTGGGTCGCGAACCTGGCGACCGACGTGTTCGCGAACGACACGCAACTGCTCGAGGCCATCGCCGCCGGCCAGTGCGACGTCGGCATCGTCAACACGTATTACTTCGGCCGCATCGTCAAGGATCGCGCGGACTTTCCGGTCAAGCTGTTCTGGGCCAACCAGGGGGCCGGTGGCACGCACGTCAACATCTCCGGCGCCGGCGTGACGCAACATTCCCGCCAGACGGCGGCTGCCACGCGCTTCCTCGAGTGGTTGTCCGGCGGGCCGGCCCAGGCGCATTTCGCCGCGGTGAACATGGAGTTCCCGGCCAACCCGGCGGCGACGATCGACCCGCTGGTGCAGTCCTGGGGCCCGTTCGAACCAAGCCTGATCAACGTCGCGGAAGCCGGGCGCCTGCAGCCGGCCGCCGTGCGGCTGATGGACCGCGCTGGTTACCGCTGACGCATGAGCTTCGTCCCGCGCCGTGCCGCGGCCGTACTGGTCGTGGGATTGCTGGCGGCGCCGGCACTGTTGCCGCTGCTGACGGCGGTGCTTGCCTGGGCCACGCCGGCCAGCGAAGTCTGGCAGCACCAGTTGCAGTACGTGCTGCCGCGCGTTGCCTGGAACACGACGCTGCTGTTGCTGATCGTCGGGTCCGCGACTGCGCTGCTCGGCACGGGCCTGGCGTGGCTGGTCGCGGGCCACGATTTCCCCGGGCGCTCGGTGTTTACCTGGGCCCTGCTGCTACCGCTTGCGGTGCCGGGATACGTGCTCGCCGTCGTGTTCGCGGGCGCGCTCGACTACGCGGGCCCGCTGCAATCGTGGTTGCGCGCCACGACGCACGCACCGCTGCGCCTGCCGCCGATCCGCTCGCTAGGTGGCGCGGCGCTGGTGCTCACGCTGTGCCTCTACCCTTACGTCTACATGCTTGCGCGGGTGGCGTTCGAGTCGGCCGGCGCCCGCGCGCTCGAAGCGGCGCAGTCGCTCGGGCTCGATCGACGCGCCGCGTTCCGCAAAGTGTTGCTGCCGCTGGCGCGGCCGGCCGTCGCCGCCGGCGTCGGACTGGTCTGCATGGAGACGTTGTCCGATTTCGGCGTCGTCGCCGCGCTCAACGTCGACACGTTCACGACGGCGATCTACCGGGCCTGGTTCGGCATGTTCTCGATCAGCGCCGCGCTGCAGATGGCGGCGCTGCTCGGGCTGCTGGCCCTGAGCGGCGTGTGGCTCGAGCGCCGCTTGCGCGGCGGGCGCGGTTTCGCTGCGCAGCGTCCGAGCGGCGACCTGCCTCGGCAGCGGCTGGGTGGCGCGCGCGGCCTGGCCGCCACGCTGGCCGCCACGCTGGTGTTGCTGCTGGCGTTCCTGCTGCCGATGGCGCAGTTGCTCGCCTGGTCGATCACGCACGCCGCGACGGATCTCGACGCGCGCTACTGGGCTTTCGCCGCGCGCAGCGTCGCGATCGCCGCGTCCGGGGCGCTCGTCGTCGTCGCGGCCGCGCTGGTCCTCGGCTACGCGCTGCGGGGGGAAAGCCGTCCGTGGGTGCGCGGCCTCGGCCGTTTCGCCACCGTCGGCTACGCGATACCGGGCACGGTGCTCGCGGTGGGCTTGTTCGCGCCGGTGGCCGCCCTGGACGGATGGCTGCAATCCGCACTCGAGGGGCTGTTCGGGGCCGCTTCGCCGCAGCTCTTCCTGCAAGGTACGCTGCTCACCATGTTCATCGCTTACCTCGCGCGCTTCCTCGCGGTCGGCACCGGTCCCGTCGAAAGCGGACTCGACCGGATCCACCACAATCTGGACGAGGCCGCCGCGAACCTCGGCGTCCGTGGCGTCGCGCGGCTGCGCCGTGTCCATTTCCCGTTGCTGCGCGGCAGCCTGCTCGCGGCCGCGGTGCTCGTGTTCGTCGACCTGATGAAGGAACTGCCGATCACGCTGATGACGCGTCCGTTCGGCTTCGAAACGCTCGCGGTGCGGGTGTTCGAGATGGCGGCCGAAGGCGAGTGGCAGCGGGCGGCGCTGCCCTCGGTGCTGATCGTCGCGGCCGGCGTCCTGCCCGTGGTGCTGCTCGCGAGGCGGGTAACCCATGTGGCTTGAGTTGCGCGACGCGGTGCGAACCTTCGGCGAGCGCCGCGCGCTCGACGGCGTCAGCTTCGAACTCGAGGAGGGCCAGATCGGCTGCCTGCTCGGCCCCAGCGGCTGCGGCAAGACCACCGCGCTGCGCTGCATCGCCGGGTTCGAGTCGCTCGACTCCGGACGCGTGCTGTCGCAGGGCCGGCTGCTCACCGGTCCGGGCGTCGACGTGCCGCCGCACGAGCGCGGCATCGGACTGGTCTTCCAGGATCTCGCGCTGTTCCCGCACCTGACCGTGCTCGGCAACGTGGAGTTCGGGTTGCTGTCGCTGGCGAGAGGCGCGCGTCGCGTGCGCGCGGAGGAGCTGCTGCATCTGGTCGGCCTCGCGGATTGCGCCGACGCCTATCCGGCGCAGCTGTCGGGCGGCCAGCAGCAGCGCGTTGCGCTGGCCCGGGCGCTTGCGCCGCGGCCATCCACGGTGCTGCTCGACGAGCCCTTCTCGAGCCTCGATGCGGCCCTGCGCGAACGGCTGGTCGGCGAGTTGCGGGTGCTGCTCAAGTCGCTGGGCGCCACCGCGCTGGTCGTGACGCACGACCAGCAGGACGCGTTCGCCCTCGCCGACCGGATCGGATTGATGCGCGGCGGCCGTCTCGAGCAGTGGGGCGCGCCTTACGACCTGTACCACCGGCCGTGCTCGCGCTTCGCAGCGGAGTTCGTCGGGCAGGCGTCCTTCCTGCCAGCCTGCTGCAACGGCAGCGGCGTGCTGCAGACCGAGCTCGGCCCGTTGCGCGAGGGCCACGAGACGACCGTGTGCGGCGGCCTGGTAGACGTACTGCTGAGGCCGGACGACGTCGTGCACGACGACGACGCGCCGCTGCGCGCCCGCATCGTCGACCGCGTGTTTCGCGGCGCGGACTTCCTCTACACGCTGGAGCTGCCGAGCGGGCGCAGGCTGCTGTCGCTGGTGCCGAGCCACCACGACCACCGCGTCGGCGAGCAGATCGGCGTGCGGCTCGCGACCGATCACGTGGTGACCTTCCCGCCGCTCGACGCGGTCAGGAGCGCTGGCGAGACATCAGCAGCAGGAACAGCGGCACGCCCACCAGCGCCGTGAGCGCTCCGACCGGCAGCTGGCGCGGCGCAATCAGCACCCGCGCGGCGAGATCGGCCGTCATCAGCACCACGCCGCCGAGCACCGCCGCGACCGGCAGCACGATGCGGTTGTCGCTGCCAAGCGCAAGCCGGACGAGGTGCGGCGTCACGAGGCCGACGAAACCGATGCTGCCGGCCGCGCTCACGGCGCAGCCGGTGAGCACCGAGGTCAGCACGAACAGCAGGACCTGCAGCCGGCCCACGTCGAGTCCCACGCTGGCGGCCTGTGTCGGCCCGCGCGCGAGGACGTTCAGGTGCCGTCCGAGCGCAAGGCCGGCGGCGGCCGCCACGCCGAGCAACGCGAGCAGCCATGGCCAGTGCTGCACGCGCGACAGGTCGCCGAGCAACCAGAACACCATGCCGCGCAGCTGAGTCTCGTCGCCGAGCGCGAGCAGCAGGCTCACGATCGAACCCGCGCCGGCCGCGACCACGATCCCGGTCAGCAGCAGGCGCGTCGGCGTCCAGGCGCCGGGGCCCTGCGCAAGCGCAAAGACCAGCAGGCAAGCCGCCAGCGCGCCGAGCGCCGCGAAACCGTCCACGGCGGCGGCGGGCAGGCTCAGCATGATCGCGACGAGGGCTGCGACCGATGCACCGCCCGAGACGCCGAGCACGTAGGGATCGGCCAGCGGATTGCGCAGCAACACCTGCAGGATCGCTCCCGACAAGGCCAGCAGGCCGCCGATCGAAAATGCGGCCATCGCCCGCGGCAGGCGCAGTCCGAACACGATGTCCCGGGCCAGCGACGGCGCGTCGGCCGTCAGTACGGAGACCAGCTCGGCCAGCGAAATCGGTACGCTCCCCAGCGCGAGCGACAGGCCCAGCAGGCCGGCCGAGGCGAGGAAAAGCAGGGGCAGGGCGAGGGAAAGCGGCAGGCGGCGGTGCATTTCGGGTTCCGGGCGTGTCCAAGCCTACGTTGCGGCCTCGCCCGGTCACAAGGCGCGTTGCGTGAAACCCGTCTTGGACCGCGTCACCGGGATGTGAAAAAATCAGGCGGTTCCAGAGCTTACGAGAAAATGAGCGACCTCATCGACAGCCAGGGATTTCGCGCCAACGTCGGGATCGTGCTGATCCGCGACGGGGGCGACGTCTTCCTGGGCGGCCGCAGCGATGGTCGCGGCTGGCAGTTTCCGCAAGGTGGCGTGCAGCGCGAAGAGACGGCGGAGCAGGCGCTGTTTCGCGAACTCCGGGAAGAAGTCGGCCTGGAGCGGGCCGATGTCGAGGTGATCGCGGCCACCCGCAGCTGGTTGCGTTACCGGTTGCCGCGCCAGTACGTCCGCCGCCGTTCGCGTCCGCTCTGCATCGGACAGAAGCAGCGCTGGTTCCTGCTGCGGATGCTGGGGGGCGAGGAGCGGCTGCGCTTCGATGTGACCCCGCAGCCTGAGTTCGACAGTTGG
>Ga0105105_10001426_pt1 | contig 10099 bp, 7 predicted proteins | sample PPLLaktember2015_4_FD_79108 | JGI IMG/M metagenome (GOLD analysis project Ga0105105, IMG submission 79108) | Freshwater sediment microbial communities from Prairie Pothole Lake near Jamestown, North Dakota, USA - PPLs Lake P8 Core (1) Depth... | ecosystem: Environmental > Aquatic > Freshwater >... | reverse complement strand
TTGTTGGTGCAATTTTAAGTGCGGGACTTGAACAATTTACGATCAGTACGATACTTGGATTAATCGCAGTAGCATTTGCTATGATTAATGTGGTTGGCGGATTTCTTGTTACCGACCGAATGTTAAAAATGTTTAAAAAGAAGTGAGTTGAAAAATGAGAATAGCTATAGAAATAACTTATTTAATTTCCTCAATTCTCTTCATCTTCGGTATCAAGTTTCTTGGTTCACCAAAGACTGCCAGAAAAGGAAATCTTTATGCTGCTATAGGAATGTTTCTTGCAATCGCAGCAACATTACTTGATCAGCAGGTGTTAACTTATGAATGGATAATCATTGGCGCATTAATTGGTTCTGTTGCCGGTTTAATTATGGCTTATAAAACACCGATGACAGGAATGCCTCAAATGGTTGGAATGCTTAATGGATTTGGCGGCGGTGCTTCAACACTAGTTGCGCTTTCAGAATACTTTAAGAAAAATCCAAATTACCCTGTTGATACGGGTGCGGTTTTTAATCTTCCTATCGATCAAGGAATTGCAATTATCCTTAGCTTACTTATCGGTGGTGTTACTTTTACAGGATCAATGATAGCTTTTGGAAAACTCCAGGGACTTGTTACCGGAAAAGTTGTTAAGTATCCGCTTCAGCATCCCTTTAATGCCTTTCTGGTTATAGTTGTACTTGCTGCAGGAGCCTATGTAGTAGTATATCCTTCTATGATGAGTTTAGTAATTCTGATTACGATTATTTCACTTGTTCTTGGAGTTTTACTAGTACTTCCAATTGGTGGTGCTGATATGCCTGTTGCAATTTCTTTGTTAAACTCTTATTCAGGAATGGCGGGCTCTACAACTGGTTTTGTTCTTGGAAATAATGAATTGATAATTGCGGGAGCATTAGTAGGTGCATCGGGAATTATCCTTACCAACATTATGTGCAAAGCAATGAATCGATCACTTATGAATGTGGTTCTTGGCGGGTGGGCAAATGCCGGTTCTGCAACTGCGGCTTCAACTTCTTCTCCAAAAGGTGATGTTAAGTCAATTGATTCTGAAGAACTTGCAATGCTTCTCGATTCAGTAAGCAGTGTTATAATTGTTCCCGGATATGGAATGGCAGTCGGTCAGGCGCAGCACGCAGTCCGTGATCTTGTAAATATTTTAGAAAAGAAAAACATTAAAGTAAGATTTGCAATTCATCCAGTTGCTGGAAGAATGCCCGGACATATGAACGTACTTCTTGCAGAAGCACAGGTTTCTTATGATAAACTTTATGCAATGGAAGATATAAATGACGATTTCAATAATACAGATGTTGTAATTGTAATCGGAGCAAATGATGTTGTAAATCCGGCTGCTCGTCACGATCAAAGCAGTCCGATTTTTGGAATGCCAATACTTAATGTTGATTATGCAAAAACAGTCATCATTAATAAGCGATCAATGAATGTTGGTTACGCTGGTATTGATAACGAATTATTTTTCTATCCAAATGCACTTATGTATTTTGGTGATTCTAAGGATGCCGTAACTAAGCTGGTTAATGAGATAAAAAATCTTTAAAGCTCTACACACGGAAGAGGGTGTCTTAAAAATCGAGCTTTTTATGTCATTCCCGCGAAAGCGGGAATCTAAAACCATTAATATAAAATGGATTCCCAATTGCGTGGGAATGACATTTCTTTATTTTTAACTTTTAAGACAGCCTCTCTGTAAGCCAACTATTCTATTTGTATAAAAGTTGTGACACGGAATGGTCCGTGGCAACTGCTAAATCTATTTTCGCCAATCAAATTGTTTTGGTTGGGGATTTATATTTCCACAAACACCTCTGTATAACATCAAATTTAAGGTTTATATTTGTAATGTAAATTCAATTTCAAATAAGGTAAAACCTTGAAAAAACTATTTGTTCTGTTTCTATTAGTTGCAATATCGACAACTTTTTCGCAAGAAGTAGTAATTAAGAGTTTAAAAACTTATGTTAACAAAAATTTTAATTCAATTCCGGTTTTATCTTCACCAAGAGATTTATTAAACATTGATTTTGATGTTAAATCAGATTACCCGCCAAACATTAATGTTGTTTTTAAATTTTGTGATAGAAATTGGAATCCAACTGATAATATCTTTTTATCCAACCAGGGGCAAAACATAGCTTATACGCTTGATTATTCTTCACTTCCAACAATGTTGAAAGAGGCAAATTTTCATTACAAAAATTCATTCCCAGATAAAAACGGTTATGTTAGTTTTCCATTCTCGGGTAAATGGAAATATTTTATTGTCGATTCACAAGATCCATCATTCATTTTTGCTGAAGGAAAATTTATTGTAGTAAAAGCGGATGTTCCGCTTAAAGTTGAACTGAAACAGGAAACTTTAGAAGACAAAAATTATTTTCCTCCACAGCTTGGGCATACTAATTGGATAGTAGTTGATGCAAATCCCAAAGAAACTTATTTCACTTTCCAGGTTGATGAAATCGAAGTTATTCAAAATCATTTAAAGGAAAATACTTATAAGGTTCCAAGAACCTCTACAAATCAAAACAGAGTTTTTGAATGGGATGGCGCATCGAGTCTTAGATTTATTGCAAAAGATGTTCGACCGGGAAATGAATATCGACAGGTTAATTTGCAGGATATAAATGTATATAATTCAAAAAATGTAAAAGCTCAATTTGATGGAATGGAGTACAGCAGATTTTTATTGCAAGGCAGCCCTGATATGAATGGCGGATTTAAAATTAAAGCTCCTTCCGGTCAGGATTCAGTTTATATGAATGTGAAGTTTCAAGTTAAACCACCGCAAGAAGTTTACGGAGATGTTTTTTTAGTTGGTGCTTTTAATGATTGGAAACTTTCTGAAAATAATAAAATGAATTTTAACGGTGATCATTTTGAATTAACTCTTGAATTGAAAAGAGGAATTTATGATTACCAGTATGTTGTTGTTAATGGAGATTTTTCAAATCCTGCGAACCAGGATTGGTACATTCTTGAAGGAAATGATTGGCAAACTGCAAACGAATTAAATATTTTACTTTGGTATCGTGACCAGGAAAACGGCGGTTACGATCGTATAATTGGTTATTCAAAAATTCAAACGAGATAATAATTATGGAAAAACTTTCTGTTGGCGTTATTGGTGTCGGACATCTCGGCAAACTTCACACAAAAATGTTTAAACAAATGAGTAACTGTAATTTAGTGGGTGTGTTCGATTCAAATCCTGAGCAGGCTAAATTAATTGCTAATGAATTTGTAATTCAATCATTCAATTCTATTGATGAGTTACTAACAAAGGTTAAAGCGGTTTCAATCGCCGCCACAACAAGAGCACATTATGAAGTTGCAAAAAAATGTTTTGAAAAAAATATTCATGTATTTGTTGAAAAACCTATTACTGCCGCAATTGAACAAGGTGAAGAATTAGTAAAGATCGCAAAAGAAAAAAATCTAAAATTTCAAGTCGGGCATATAGAAAGATTTAATCCCGGTTTACTTTCACTTGAATCATTTATTTCAGACCCGATGTTTATTCAGTCAGATAGACTTGCACAATTTAATCCACGCGGAACAGATGTTGCAGTTGTATTGGATTTAATGATACACGATATCGATATTATTCTTAGCTTTATCAAAAGCGATGTAAAACAGATTGATGCCAACGGTATTGCTGTCGTTTCCGATCATATTGATATTGCAAATGCAAGAATTCAATTTGAAAATGGTGCTGTTGCAAACGTAACGGCAAGCAGAATATCGCAAAAGAAAATGCGTAAGATGCGCATATTCCAAAAAGATCATTATATTTCTTTAGATTTTGTAACAGGTGTATCAGAGGTCTATCGTCTTCAACCTGTGGATGAGGCAGCATTGCCAAATTCAATATCATTTGGAGAAATCGGTGTCGGAAATAAAAAGAAAAGACTTATTTATGAACAGCCGGAATCCAAAGAAGTTAATGCTCTTAATTATGAATTACAGCTTTTTGTAGATTCCGTTTTATATGATAAAAAAATAATAGTGTCCGGTGAAGATGGATTACGTGCACTAAAAGTTGCAGAAATTATAATCCAAAAGATCGAACAATCAAAAGGAATGATAAAATGAGAAGATTATTTTCAATAGCATTTGTGCTATCACTTCTTATTTCAGGTATCCAATGCAGTGTATATGAAACACTGACTAATGTATCTCGATTAAAATTTAAAGTTGGCGCTGTTAACGGATTTTCTATAAGTGGAATATCGCTTTCAGGTAAATCAAAACTTGGTGATTTTGGTGCGTTGGATCTATTAAAAATTACATCAGCCTTTGCTCAGGGTTCGTTGCCAGCATCTTTTATCCTGAATGTTGATGCAAAAAATCCAAATGATGGTACAGGCGGATATAAAAAATCTGATGCCACAATTCAAAATTTTAAATGGAGATTATTTCTTGATGATAAAGAAACAATTTCTGGCGAGCTTGATCAGCCACTTAGTGTACCAGGTACGGGTGAGGTATCAACAATTCCACTAAAAATTAATATTGATCTGATGAAATTCTTTAAAGATAAAGGTTATGAAAGTATCGTTAACCTTGCGCTTGCTTTAGGAGGAGCTCAAGGCTCTTCGTCTAAGATTACGCTTTATGCAACACCAACTGTAAGTTCACCTTTTGGAAACATAACTTATCCAGGCGAATTAAAATTGGTGGATACTGAATTTTCAAAGTAATTATTTTAGAGGTTATTATGGCTAAACCAGATAAATTTGCTATTGGTGTCGATTTAGGCGGAACAAATATCAAAATCGGAATTGTGTCCGAAAAAGGTAAGCTTGTAAAAAGCGTTTCCGTAAAAACTGAAGCCGATAGCGGACCCAAAAAAGTTATTGCTAACATCATAAAAGGTGTAGAAGTAATCTTAGAAAAAAATAAATTTAAAATTCAGGGAATAGGTATTGGTTGTCCCGGTGTTGTATCGACGAAAAAAGGAATTGTGGAAAGTGCACCAAATCTTCCCGGGTGGAAAAATGTAAAACTTGGTCCAATCATAAAAAACAAATTTGCTTATAAAGTTCATCTTGAAAATGATGCTAACGCCGCTGCTATTGGAGAATTAATTTTTGGTGCCGGTAAAAAGATTGATTCATTTGTTATGGTAACTTTAGGTACAGGTGTTGGTGGCGGTATCGTTTTCAATAAAAAAATTTTTCGTGGTGAGTTTGGTGCTGCAGGAGAGATTGGTCATATTTCAATCGATGTAAACGGACCAAAATGTAATTGTGGTTCAACAGGATGTATTGAGGCTTATGCAGGCAATTCATATCTAAAAGAAAAAATTAGAAGTGAACTTAAGGATTATCCCGATTCTAAGGTTTGGAAAATGATCGAAAATGATTTGACGAAAGTTTCGCCAAGAATTATTCAAGCTGCATCTGAAAAAAAAGATAATTACGCAAATTTTGTTATTGAAAGGATGGGCAATCAACTTGGCGTTGCTCTTGCATCGTTAAGTAATCTGCTTGATATAAGTACATTTATTATCGGTGGTGGAGTTGCTGGATTTGGCAAACCACTTTTAGATTCGGTAAGGTTAACAATTTCTGCAAGGGTGCTTTTACCCTTGCGATCAAGAGTTTTAGTTATTCCCGCTAAATTAAAAAATGAAGCTGGAATAAAAGGAGCATCATCATTGGTGTTTTATAATAATTAAGTTTAATCCAATTATATAAAATGCAATTAATTGGTATACCTGTTAGGGTTGCTGCTGTATACTTGGATTGTCATTTCGAAGGAGTCTTCGACTGAGAAATCTAAATTTAGATTTAATCGGATTTCTCCTTTCAGTCGAAATGACAAATCAGGATTTTGCATTATACGGTTTAATAATCTATACAAACAATGAATCTTAATTCTATAATATTTTTAAAACTTATTTTATTAATTTTTCTACTGCAAGGAATTACTTTCTCTCAGCAAAACGATTCACTTTTTATTTCATCAGATTCATTACTTACTGTGGTAGATTCACTTCAAGTTCAAAAACCTAAAGGCAAAACTTATGATGTAGATACAACGGTGTTTGCATCATCAAAGGATTCTTTAATCTTTCTTGTAAAAGAAAAAAAAATGAAAATTTATGGTGAAGGAAATATCAGTTATAAATCCACAGAAATTAAAAGCGCCAATATATTTATTGATTTTAGCAGTAATGAAATTGATGCAGAAGGTATTCCATCGGATTCCTTACCTGAAATTCTTATCGGTGCACCTATACTGAAAGAGGGAACTGAGGTTTATGAAGGTAAGACGATGAAATATAATTTTAAATCCGGGCGTGGATTGTTATCTATGGTTAAAACTGAGATGGATGGGTCTTATTATACTGGAAATAAAATTAATAAAGTGGATAGAGAAACTTATTTTATTGAGGATGGAATATTTACAACTTGTGATGACAGCACCTGTCCGCATTATCATTTTACAGCGAGTAAAATGAAAGTAATCCACAAAGAACAACTGGTTGCAGAATGGATTTTTATAAATTTTGGCGGCGTTCCTTTGCCAATTCCATTACCATTTGCTGTATTCCCTATTGAATCAGGAAGGAGATCTGGAATATTACCACCTGCATTTGGAAGTGATTTTAATTATGGAACCTACTTCTCCCGCTTTGGTTATTTTTGGGCTATAAATGATTATATGGATTTGAATTTAACAGCAGATTATTACACACGCGGCAGTTATAAGATTGATACGAGGTTTAGATATTCAAAACGATATAATTATTCAGGTAATGTTGAAGGCAGTTATGGAAATTTTGTTCAAGGTGAAACAACGGATGCAAACAGGGTTGAAAATACTGAGTGGAGAATAAGTTGGAATCACAATCAAAGCATTACCCCAACTTCAAGGTTTGATGCAAAATTAGAATTTCTTACAGGTACCAACATCAGACGCAACATTAATAATTTTAATGAAGTTTTAAGAAATGAAGCAATTTCAAATGCAACATATTTTAAACAATGGGAAGAATCAGGTAATAGCTTATCATTAAGCTATTCTAGAACTCAAAATTTTGAAAACAATAATATTTCCGAGGTTCTGCCAAACCTAACTTTTTCACTCGCACAAAGTTATCCGTTTAGAGATAACGTTGGAGCGCAGGAATGGTATGAAAGTTTTGGTTACAGTTATTCTGGTCAGTTTCAAAATAACAGAAACAAAACTGCCGGCGATTTAAAAGTAAGAGGCGGAATACAGCATAACATAAATGCTTCTCTATCACCAAAGATTGGTTACTTTAGCATTTCACCAAACATCCGTTACAACGAAAGCTGGTATAATAAACAAATTACAAAATACACTGCCTATGATGATACTGGAGCCTATTTTATTAAAACAGATGATGTAAAAGAAATAAATATGGTAAGAACTTTTTCTATGGGGGTTTCAGCTTCAACAAAATTTTATGGAATGTTTAATATAAACTCTCTGGGAGTTAGTGCAATCAGACATACTGTAACGCCATCGATAAGCTATAATTATTCACCGGATTTTTCAACTTCTTTTTGGGGTTACTATGATTCTTATGTTGATTCTTCAGGTAAAAGTATAGAATACAATAAATATGAAAGAGAAATATTTAGTAAACCTTCAAATCAGGAGCAACAGAATATTAATTTTTCTTTAGGTAATGTTTTTGATTTGAAAACAAACGCCGATCCAAATGATACAACATCTAAAGAAAACAAATTTCAACTGCTAAATCTAAACGCTTCGATGGGGTATAACTTTGCTGCAAAGTCATTTAATTTTTCTGATCTAAATTTAAGTTACAGAACACAAATAGGAAGTTTATTAAGTTTTTCAGGCAGTTCAACTTTTTCTCCTTACGATTATGATACTAAAGATAGGATAGACAGGTATTTAGTAAGTAACGGCAAAGGTTTGTTAAGATTAACAAATACCAATTTTTCAATTTCGCTATCGCTTGCAGGTGATAAAATAACATCCTCTGAAACAGAAAATCGTACTACTGTTCAGCAAGATCAATATTTACAAGCTTCAGAACGAAGTATTTATCAAGGATTATACAACGATAGGGCAGCAGATTTTTCAATTCCCTGGGATATTTCTCTCAATTACTATTATAATTTATCAAGACTAATTCCTTCAAAAGAAAATATATCATCAAATATTAGCGGCAGTTTAAATTTTAATCTTACACCCAAGTGGAAGTTTTCAGTAACAGGCAGTTATGATCTTGAGCAAAAAGAATTTGCCGCACCGCAAATCAGAATATCACGCGATCTCCATTGCTGGACTATGAATTTTACCTGGAACCCAATTGGAACTTACCGCGGATATAATTTTGAAATTCGGGTTAAAGCTCCGCAATTGCAAGATTTGAAGATAACCAAGCGCGATCAATTCTATGAGGGAAGATAACATTGCTTACTTATATAATTGATGGAAATAATCTTATTGGAAAAATCTCTTCTTTGATGAGTCTTCAAAAAAAAGATAAACAAGCCTCCCGGGAAAAACTGGTTTACATTCTTGATCGATATTTCAGCCAGAAGAAAGCTAATGTTACTTTACATCTGGATGGTCATTCAGGCAGCAGGGTAAATTCATCAAAAATGAAAATAGTTTATTCAGAAAATCTGACTGCTGATGAAAAGATTAAAAAACAAATATCACAATCAAAATCACCAAGAAATATTATTGTAATCACGTCAGATTCCAATCTTGCACAATTTGCCAAAGTATGTTCAACAAGTGTCATCCCCAGCGACGAATTTGTCACAGAAATTAAAAAGAGTGGTTCGAATGCTGATGAAGAGGCAAAAATCAATTCGATGAACAACGTGGATGAGTTTAAGAGACTTTTTGGTATCGATGTTAAATAAAAACTAAGCTTACCTGATGTTTTTTTTAGAAAATATACTTATTATTTAATCAGTGTTTATCATAATTAACTAATCATTAAACAAGGAGTAACCGTGAGGCATAAATCTACAACTTTTTTTAGTAGTCTTCATTTTGGGGTCATAGTTTCTTTAATAATTTCTTCAAATCTTTTTGCACAGATTGATAATCCGTTAACAGATCACGTTCCTTTGGAATATATAAAGTATATTCAAAGTTATCAGAGTGATGCTTCAGACGCGGTGATTACTGATAACCAAGGTTTTGATAATTTTAATTTAGGAACTGCATTTGCCGAACCTCACCTTGTCCAAAACCCGAACAATCCACTGCAGTATTTTGCATCGTTCAATACAAATACGGCATATAGAACAGATGATGCCTTCAATTGGTTAATAAGTGCTCCTCCCTTTGGTGCTTCAACTTATGGTGACCCCGTAAATGCGTACGATAGTTTAGGAAATCTTTTTTATGAGAATATGTCCGGCTCAGGTACAATACAAAATTGCAGAGTTATAAGATCAACAAATAACGGAACAACATGGTCTTCTTCAGTTGTTGCTGTTTTGGGAAATGACAAAAACTGGATTGCTGCTGATCAAACTTCCGGTCCTTATGCAAATTATTTATACACAACAATGACGAACAGTGGTACAGGCAGTTTTTACAGAAGCACAGATAATGGCGCTACTTTTACGAGCACTACTTCATTCGCAACACAATCGCTTCCAGGTATGATGGTTGCTGTTGGACCTGATACAAATGGTACTACAGATGTACCTGGTGGTTGTGTGTATGTTGTAACAAACTCAGGCAGCTCTTTTGCTTCAACATATACTTTTTATGCCTCCACAAACGGCGGAACATCTTTTACATTAAAGTCTGCACAAAACTTTTCAGGTTATGTGGGAACAAATGTTGGCGGCAGAAACTCCGTACAAAATATGAGAACCAGACCTTATCCATTTATTACTGCCGATAATAGTTATGGACCAAACAGAGGAAGATTATATTTAGTTTATGCTTCCAATACTCCTGCTGGCGATGGAAATAAACCTGATATATTCTGCAGATATTCTGATAATCAAGGAACAAGCTGGTCTCTACCTAAAATTGTTAATGATGATATAAGTTCAACTGCAAATCATCAGTGGCATCCATCAATCTGGTG
>Ga0105105_10001424_pt1 | contig 10113 bp, 14 predicted proteins | sample PPLLaktember2015_4_FD_79108 | JGI IMG/M metagenome (GOLD analysis project Ga0105105, IMG submission 79108) | Freshwater sediment microbial communities from Prairie Pothole Lake near Jamestown, North Dakota, USA - PPLs Lake P8 Core (1) Depth... | ecosystem: Environmental > Aquatic > Freshwater >... | reverse complement strand
GCGGCTGCTCGACCTGGGTTGCGGCTGGGGCGGCCTGGCCCGTTTCGCCGCCGAGCACTACGGAGTGTCGGTGCTGGGCGTGACCGTATCAAAGCAGCAGGCTGAAGCCTGCCAAAAGCTGAGCAAAGACCTTCCGGTTGAAGTGCACCTGGCCGACTACCGCGCAGCACTAATCCGGGAGCGGGGCCCCTTCGATCGAGTGGTGTCGGTGGGGATGATGGAACACGTGGGACGCCACAACGACCGCACTTTCTTCTCGGGCATCGATGCCGTGCTCCGCGACGACGGCCTCTGCCTGCTGCAAACCATCGGCAGCACCGAAACCTGCGATTGGTTTGATCCCTGGATCGACGCCTATATCTTTCCTAATGGGCGACTGCCTTCGGCGATGCAGTTGTGCAGGGGCTGGGAGCCCTGGTTTGTACTTGAAGACTGGGACAACTTCGGCGCCGACTACGACCGCACCTTGATGGCCTGGTGGGCCAATTTCGAGCAGGCCTGGCCCGAGCTTTCGCAGCACCTAGACCCTGAATTCCAACGGATGTGGCGCTACTACCTACTGGCCTGCGCAGGCCTATTTCGATCCCGCCGGGGCCAACTGTGGCAAATCGTACTGTCCAAACGGAACCGTTGTCAGATGTATCGCTCGGTGCGTCCAAGAGCCTGCCAGCTAACCAACCATGCGCCCAAATCGGCCTCCAACCTACCTAAAGCGTGAACATTTCAGGCTGCTATTTGAAACCGATGCTCAGCAATATTAACAGCGCCACATTAGATCCCTTGCCAAAGAAATTGATTTCTCTCTATACATTCAAACCTTCACCTATGCACCGCTCCTCGAGCTCATAAATCATGACAAATATTCTGGTCACCGGTGGGGCTGGCTACCTGGGCTGCCATGTGCTTCTTCCCCTGATCGAGCAGGGCTACCAGCCGATCGTCTTCGATAATCTCAGCAGCGGCCACCGCTCTTTAACTAACATCCACCACAGCATCAAACTGGTGGAAGGGGACCTAGCGGATCGCCAGCTACTGCAGCAAACCTTGGTGAAACACCAGATATCCGCAGTGCTACATCTAGCGTCCGAGAGCAATGACAGCTGCTGGCATCAGGACGGGGGAGTGGCGATTGAGAGGTTGTACATTAGCAATGGGATGAATACGCTTATATTAATGGAGGAATTAATAAACTACAAGGCCGACAATCCTCCGCCAGTTGTGTTCTGCTCAAGCTGTTCTGTTCACGGAGACCCCCACGAAAATTGCCTGCGTGAATCCACCTCTAAAGCGCCCAGCACGCCCTATGGACGCAGCAAGCTGGCCGCCGAATGGATCTTGGAGGATATGGCGCATAGCCATAGCATTAGCCATGTAATCTTACGCAGTTGCAATGTGGCAGGCGCCCAAGCTCAGAATGACATAGGGGAGTGGCACGATCCGGAAACACACCTGATTCCCCGTGCCCTGCGTGCCGCGAGAGAGCACACAGTTCTCCCCATCTATGGCATGAATTACCCAACACCAGATGGCACAGTCGTACGAGACTTCATGCACATCTGTGACCTTGCTGCCGCTCACATCAGCGCCTTAAATTATCTCCTGGCTGGTGGCTGCAGCACGGCTTTTAATCTGGGTACTGGAACAGGTTATTCATTATTGGAAGTTATTCACACCGTTGAACGCATCACCCATACGAAGGTGCGCTTGCAGGACGTGGGACGCCGCGAAAACGAACCCATCTGGAGAGTCTGCGATGCCAGCAAAGCCCGGGAGGTGCTGCAGTGGGTGCCCCACTATTCAAACCTCGACGTAATTGTGGGCGATGCCGCCGCCTGGGACGCCCATGTTCACAGCCGTCAGCAGGAGGTTGTGGTCTGAACTGCTGCAGCACCGGCGTTGAGGGCTGCAGCAATGCCAGCCGCCATCTGCTGCAGCGAGAATACCGAACCGGAGATCTATATAGCTTGAAATATTAAAGTGCAGGTGAGGGCATGCAACAACAGCATCAGGACACACTCCAAGCGCTGTTTGCCCATCCGATCCAGCGCGGTATTCATCTCACCCGGGCGATTGATCTCTGCCGGGCCCTAGGGGCAGAAGTAAGCCACCTCGATCAAAACCGCCTGAAAGTCCAATGGGCCCATGGTGAGGAAACCTGGCTGCAATGTGGCTCGGGCCCCGGAAAGAACGAGTTGCACCCCGATGCGTTGATGCGACTGCGGCAGCTGCTTGTGCAGCAAGGAATCAGCCCCGACCATCCCGAATCATTCAACGAGCCTGAGCGCGGGGACCAGAGCCACCGACTGGTGATCCGCATGGACCATCGCCACTGCGACATCTTTCACCTGGTGGGCACAGATGTGGAACATGCCGTGCTGCGCCCCCATGGGTTGTGGGGCACCGGCCAACGACTCAGCCATCGACACGACCGGGACATCGCCGGCCAACGAGCACCGCTCGACACCGACTATTTCAAACGCATCGAGCAAGCCATCGAGGCGGCGGATGTGGTGCTGCTCGTGGGTCATGGCAAAGGCCAGAGCAACGTGGCCTCGGTGCTGCGCAAACACCTCGAGCAGCACAAGCCCCAGTTGCTGGCGCGGGTGACGCAGGAGAGCATCAACGACACCAACCTCAGCGACGACGCGCTTTTGGCCCTGGCGAGACGCAAGTTCGGCAACCTGCCCCATCGCCATAGCCTCCGAATCCCAGGACAGCCGATTCAAGAAAACGTGAATTAATCGGCACGATCTCCTACAAAGCCAAAAAGGAGCCCCCCAAGCGCCCCAAAACAGCTCTCGGGGAGGCTCACCCTATGTAATGAAAGCACCTTCAATCCTGGGGACTGAGCGCAGGCAGGTCAACTGAACGATCGGCACTGGCCCGGTTCAGCTCGCGCTCCAAGCTTAAGATGCGTTTCTCACGCAAACAGTATTTGCATCCACCAGTGGTTTGCAAATGCTTCTCGGGGGTGATGGAAATCTCCTTCACCGGATGGGCGGTGCAGCGAATCTTGATTGGGGTCTTGTAGCTCTTGTAAACGATGGCTGAATAGTCGTATTGGCCCCCGAAACGGGATCGGGCCCGCTCTAGGAAGAGCTCAAAACTGATTGGGTTTCCCATCGCTAGGCCCCGATCAGATCATTCAGGTGTTGGCATGATATTGAGTTTTGGCCAGGGACCCTAGCTTCCAGCCAAGAGCGTCACGATGCGTGACAGGAGCCGATGCTTAATGGTGCGTGATGCAGTGGAAAACCAGTTGATCCGGAGGGCGAGTGGCCTGACTTTCTAAAATTCGAAGGAGCGCCATGAAGGGAGTGGTGATCAGGCAGGGAGCAATCCCTGCTTTTTTATGGCTGCCAACAGCCTGTGGTGCGAATCTGGATGCCTTCAAACTAAGCAAGCCCGCCATGGCCCCCGAGAGTCCCCAGCGTCCGGCCTGGCTGAACTGGCTGTTCCTGCTGGCGTTCCTATGGAGCTCCTACCAACTAGCTGGCCTCTGGTTCCAGCGTCTGCACGGCTAGGGATATTGGTTGGGCACGAAGAACTGCTCGTTGCGGGGCGAACGAATCTCCCCCTTGGGGGGCTTGCGGGGCGGCAGCTTGATCGCCGGAGGCGTCATGTCCTCGTAAGGGATCTTGCTAAGCAGGTGATGAATGCAATTGAGGCGAGCGCGGCGTTTGTCGTCGGCCTCCACGGTGAACCAGGGGGCTTCGGGGATGTTGGTGTGGGCAAACATCACATCCTTAGCTTTTGAGAAGCTTTCCCACTTGTTGCGGGCCTCCAGGTCCATCGGGCTGAGCTTCCAACGGCGGGTGGGATCGTCAATTCGGGACTGGAACCGGGATTCCTGCTCCGCGTCGCTGACCGAAAACCAATACTTGAGCAGGACTATTCCGGAGCGCACCAGCATCCGCTCAAACTCTGGGCAGCTCTGCAGAAACTCCTCAGCCTGCGCGGGGCTGCAGAAGCCCATCACCGGTTCGACACCAGCCCGGTTGTACCAGCTGCGATCAAATACGACGATCTCCCCGGCCGAAGGGAAGTGTTCGACGTAGCGCTGGAAATACCACTGGGTTTTTTGTTGATCAGAGGGAGTGCCCAGGGCCACCACTCGGCAGCCGCGGGGATTAAGCGGTTCGGTGATGCGTTTGATCGTGCCGCCTTTACCGGCTGCATCCCGGCCCTCGAACACCACGATCAGCCGAAAGCCAGAAGCCTTCACCCAATACTGCATTTTCACCAGCTCCACCTGTAGCCGGTTGAGCTCCTTCTCGTAAATCTTGCGGTCCAGGAGCCCCCCATTGGTAGCCAGGTCTTCCAGCAACGGCGACGGGTAGTAGCGATCGCTGAGGGGCCCAAACTGGGGGGGTTGGGGCTTGCCTGAGTTGCTGTCTTTGTCCGATTGCTTGTGTTTAGCCATCGGTGACGATCTCCATACTTAAATACTGCTACTGGGCTGGGGCCACAGGGCCCGCACCAGGCGGACAATCCCCGCCAGCACCAGGCCCAGGGCCGCGATTGCCGCTAAGACCAGCAGCACCACAGCCAGCAACTGCACCAGCCCCCAGAGGGCCTGCTGCACCCCGCCGATCAAGTTGGCCAAGGCGGTGCTCAGCAACAGGAAAGTATCAAAGCGCTCCGGCAACTGCAGCAAGACCAACAGCAGCCCAGCGCCAGCGGCGCCGAGAAGCAGGGCGACACCGGCCTGACGCCAGCGGGCCGGGCGGCGGCGACGACGAAACACCCGTCGTTTCGATGCACCGGTGGTGGGCAACTGCAGTGCTCGGCGACGGGGGGAGGTCATACCTCGAGGTCGTAGCCGGCGCCGCGCATCCAGCGCTCGAATTCCATCAGCACCAACTCGTTAGGGCAGTCGATCAAGGAGAGGTCGGCCACGGTGCAATCCCCCTGGCCGCCGTGGTGCAGGGAGAGACGAAAGTTGTCGCCGCTGAGTCCGCAAACCTCCGGATCACTGCGCACAACCAAATCAAGGGAGGCCCCGAGCCGGGCAACCCGAATCCGCAATTCCGACCAGGTCATCGTCGCCATAGCTCCAATTTCCCATCCGAACAGACCGGTTTAAGTTTGACCAGATCGCCGGTTACGTCAATAGCGGTTATGTCGTTAGCTGGGACATCAGCAGGGCGAGCTCAGGGTCGCGGCGGGGCCGGGGCTGCTCCCTTGGCCGGCTCGGCGGGAGCTGGCCGCTGTGACGGGTCGAGCCCAGGCTTGGGCTCTGGTAGCAGCAACCCCAGGCCTGAGGCCAAGGCCACAGCTAGCAGCCCTGCCACCGGTGCTGCAAGGCGCTGAGCAAGGGGGCGGCGCTCCACTAGCTCACGGCCCTTAAGGGGCAAGGGCGGCGGCAGCTCCAGGGGCAACTGCAGCCGCGAATCGAGGCGCAACTGATCGAGTACCCGCACCAGGTCGGCCAGCTCGGCATCGTCGAGATTGAGCTGCAGTGGGGGCGTGTCCGGCTGGCTACTGCGTAGCAGCAGGGCATGGCCGCCCTCGGGCCCCGGACCAATCTCCACTGGCTCGGGCTCGGCGCCAAAGCGACGCTGCACGCCACTGATCAGGTAGCGGGCGTAGGGCAGCACTACCTGCATCAGGGCTAGCAGATGCTCCTTGCGGCCCTCAAGCTCGGGGCGGCCGGCCCAGGCCAAACTCCAACCCGTGATGATGCCGAGGTTCTGGCCGCTCTGGCCGACCGACACATCCGGCAGACCCTCCACCTTGAGGCGGCAGCTGAGTTGGTCGAACTGCAGTACTTGCTTCATTGCAGGCTCAGGGGCTGGGTCATGGCTGGGCATCCAGCAGGCTGGCGCGCAGCCGTTCAAAACCGCCCACACCGGCGCCCAGGGCCAGGGCCTGGATCAGCAGGCGCGACTGGCGGGCACCCGACTCGGGATCGAGCAACAGTTGCACGCCACCACGGCGGAGGTTCATGCGCTGGCGCACCAGGTCGGCCAGGCGGCCGCGGAATAGGTTCCAACGCTCGCTGAGCACTTCTGGCGGCTCGGCGCTGGAGAGCAGGCTGCGCAACAGGGGGTAGAGGCGGTCTGCCAGGGCGCAAAGAATGCGGATCAAGGCGTCGGTTTCAGCCGGCTCCAGGCCTTCGCGGCGAGTGGTGCGGCGCAGGGGGTTGGTGCAGCGGCGTTTCCACAGTTCCACCCGGTTAGGGAAGAGGCTCGTGAAGCCCATCTGCTCGCTCATCCACACCATTGCCTCACCGCCGTTGAGGTCGAGGGCTTCGGCGCTGAGCAACAGCAAATCGAGGCGTTCCAGGCCGCGGCGGGGAAGCCGGGCGCTCAATTCCGGCGCGTTTGAATCCAGGGGCATGGCTGCGATGATGCCAGTAAGTGCACCCAACCGTCACGTTCATGGCCCCAGACCTGCGGGAATTCGTGCGCGATGTGCCTGATTTTCCCAAGCCCGGCATCCTGTTTCGCGACCTCACACCGCTAATGCGCGACCCCGACGGCTGGCAGGAGGTGATCCGCCAGCTAAGCGCGGTATGCGAACAGCTGCAGCCAGACCTGATCGTGGGCATTGAGTCGCGGGGCTTCATCGTGGGCACCGCCCTGGCCACCGCAGTGCGATTGGGTTTTGTGCCGGTGCGCAAGCCCGGCAAGCTGCCCGGCGAAGTTACCGGCGTGGATTACGCCCTTGAATACGGCAGCGACCGACTGGAGATCCACAGCGATGCCCTGGCCGATGGCTCCAAGGTGCTGATCATCGACGATCTGCTGGCCACCGGCGGCACCGCGGCGGCTTGCGCCGAGCTGGTGGCTGCGGCTGGTGGTGAGCTCTGCGGCTTCGGCTTCGTGGCCGAACTGGCTGCCCTAGAAGGGCGCCGCAAGCTGCCTGAAGATCAGCCCGTGGAGTCGCTGATCATCTATTCCTGAGCCTGCCAGCTCAGCAGGGCATCGAACTGCTCCAGGCTGATTAGCCCGAAGCGCCACAGCACGACCGGCAGGGGCGCCTGCTCCTGCTGGGCCTGGCGCAAGCCCAGGGCTAGGGCGCTCTCGCTCAAACCAAATTGATGGCGTAGCAGACGCAGCAGCGCCGCTGAAGGCGGCGGCTGGGAACTTGTACTAATCACCATGCTGGCTTTCCCATGAGACTCATGCTGATCAGCGGCGCAGCAACTGGCAAGGGCCATCGGTCATGGCAGCCAGGCTCAACCGGCGTAGGGGAGCGAGCTTGGCCAGAAGCCACAGGGCCATGTGGCGCAAAGGCAGCAGCAGGGGGGCGCGATTCGAGAAAAACCGCACCAGCAGGTCGGTGGCCAGCAGGGTGAGCAGCAGGTCGGGCCAACGCCGCCGCCCATAGGCCGCCGGCATCCGCCGCACCGCCAGCCGGCCGGCAGCTACACGCCGGGCCAGGCGATGCAGGGTGGCCACATCACGCCAGCAAAGGTTCAGCCCCTGGCCACCCACTGGATGACAGCGGTGACCGCTCTCCCCCACCAGCACCGTGTGACCTCGATGCAGGCGCCGGGCCAGCAGCAGGGCTACCGGAAAGGCGCGCGGATCGTCGAGGAGAGCATCGGGCTGAAGCTGGTCTGGCAGGGCACCGGCCAGGGCATCAAGGAAGGCTGAATCGCCGAGGCTTTCAAGCTGGCGGCAGCGGTGGGCTGGGGCACTCCAAACCAGCTGAAACAAGCCATCGCCCAGGGGCAGCACTGCGAAAGGCCCCTCAGGTCGCAGCAGCTCCCAGGCCTGGTCGTCGGCGCTACCGCGCAGCTGCACCAGGGCCGTGAGGCAGTTCTGGCGGTAGGCCCACTGCAGCACCCCGATGCCAAGAGCCTCCCGGCAGGGGGAGTGGGGGCCATCGGCCGCCACGACAAGGTCGAGCGGCGGCTGATCACCTGCGGTGAGAGGCGACTGTGTGCCCAGCTCCAGGGTGATGGCTGGATGGGCGGCCAGACGTTCCAGCAGCAGGGTCATAAGCGGGCGGTGCTGGCCCACCCAGCCCACGGCCGCAGCCGGGGCCGCCGCCCGCCGCGAGCCCAGATCCGCCAGGGAGAAAAGCACCTGGCGCTGGATGGCCAGATCCAGCAGCTGCAGGGAGCGGAAGGGCACCAGCACCGACTGCACAGCTGGCCACAGACCCAGCTGCTCCAGAAGGCGCTGGCTCGAATGGGTGAAGGCATAGGCGCGGCTGCGCTCGAGCAGCACCACGGCGGGCAGGGGATCACAGATCCGTACCTGCCAGCCGGCGTCAGCCAAAGCCAGGGCCGTAAGGGCGCCGGTGGGGCCTGCCCCGTTCACCTGGGCCCGCAGAACCGGTTTGGACTCGACCATGGCGTCTGGCAGATCAGCCCGGGGCACGGGCACAAAAAAGCCGCAGCGAATGTGCTGCGGCAATTGGTGTAGCAAGAGCTCAGGCGGAAGCGAGAGCAAAGGGTTCAGCCGATGCCAAGCAGGCCGCGGGTGAAGGATTCACCGCCTAAGGCGAACTCAGTGGCGAGCAGGGCGATGAAGCCGAGCATGGCCATGCGGCCATTGAGCTTCTCGGCACGTTCGTGGAAGCCCCAACCGCTCTCGGTAGAAACCACTTCCATGCGGGGCTCAGTGGCGAAGGCGTTGAGGCGGCCGCCGTCTTCGGTGGTAACGGTGGCGCCGCGAATGGTGGCGGCTTCGATCGAAGGGGTGGACTGGGTCACGGGAACCTGACGTTTACTTGCTCAAAGTGTAACGCAATATTGCAGCTTGTAACCGCGGCACTTTGTGAATGCATCCGGCGCCCAGCTCAGCGGAAACGCTTCAGGCAAAGCTCCTCAAAGGCGGGCCGCAGCAGGAAGGGGTATTCACCGACCCAGAGCTTGAGCTGGGGCAGCCAGGCATCGCTGATAGCCCCCACCTGCGAGAAATCCTTGCGCTCACTCAGCACCAACACCCGCACAACCATGCCGGCACGAATCTGCTGGTGCTTCTTTTCAAAGGGGAAGCGCACCTTGCCGAGATATCCCTCCTCGTCCTCGAGCTCGAGGGTGAGCCAGGTGCGGCGGTTTTCCACCAGCTCTAGGCGACCGTCGTTGTTTGCCTGCTCGCGGCGCTGCTCCACGATTTCGCGGGTGTAAAGATCAGCGATCTGGCCCTCAAACAGCGCCGCAGCTGGATAGCGGCGCAAAGTTGAATTTTTTTGGCCGGCCTCGAGGATCGGTCCCCAGAGCAAATAAAGGGCAAACACAAAGCCCACCACCAGGAACACCGGACCGAACTGGCTGGAAAACAGCAGGGTCTGGCTGATTAACAGGGAAATCACCGCGCCGATCACCGAGATCAGCACCCGCTGAAGCACCTTGCGGGGATTGCCGGTGCAGGCGTTGAACTGGGGGCCGGTGGCCACCGCTGGGATCAAGCGCAATAGCTCGCCGGGGCGCAGGGGAAGCAGCATCAGATCAGCCGCTCCAGGCCGTACACCAGGCCACCCAGCTGGCGCACCTTGCGCACCGTGAGCAGCACTCCGGGCATATAGGCGGAGCGCTCGATCGTGTCGTGGCGCAGGGTGTAGGTCTCGCCGGGAGCACCAAACATCACCTCTTGGTGGGCCACCAGCCCCGGCAGCCGGATCGAGTGCAGACGCAGACCGCTGTCGCGCTGGCCGCCGCGACAGCCGACCAGGGTTTCGTGCTCTTCAACCTGCTGGGGGTTAAAGGATTTGCCCAGCTCCTCAATCAGCTCGGCGGTCTTGATGCAGGTGCCGCTGGGGGCATCGGCCTTGCGGTTGTGGTGCAGTTCGGTGAGCTCGGCGAAGTCGTAGAAGCGGGCGGCGGCAGCGGCGGCCTGTTGCAGCAGCACCATGCCAACCGAAAAATTGGGTATCACGGCCCCACCCACCGAAGCTTTATCGGCAAACGTCGCCAGATCTGCCAGCTGCTCAGGCGACAACCCCGTGGTGCCGATCACCGGATGTACGCCGTAAGCGATCGCGGCGCGAGTGTGCTCATAAACCACCGATGGGTGGGTGAAATCCACCAGCACGGCGCCGCCGCCCTGACGTGCTGCCTGGCTGGCCTGGCAGAGGGCCCCTTCAAAATCGCTGGTGATCGCCAGCTCCAACTCGCCTAAGCCGAGCTCCAGACCTAGATCGGCACCCTCCTTG
>Ga0105105_10001423_pt1 | contig 10131 bp, 10 predicted proteins | sample PPLLaktember2015_4_FD_79108 | JGI IMG/M metagenome (GOLD analysis project Ga0105105, IMG submission 79108) | Freshwater sediment microbial communities from Prairie Pothole Lake near Jamestown, North Dakota, USA - PPLs Lake P8 Core (1) Depth... | ecosystem: Environmental > Aquatic > Freshwater >... | reverse complement strand
GGCACGAACGGGCGGCCCGCATCTACGACGGGGCGGACGAAGTCCACAAAATGGCCGTGGCCAAAAGGATTCTCAGAGACTACGAGGGCAGGACGGTTCGATAAGAGGCGTTCAGCAGTCAGCCTTCAGCTTTCAGCTCAACACTATTGTCCCCGCTGTTTTTGCTGATCGCTGAAAGCTGCTAGCTGACAGCGCGGACTCTGGAAAGGCTATTATTGGACCAACACCTTGGAAATCAAGAAACGAGGTAGAGGGGTACAGTGATGGAATTCACCGACAAGCCCACGAACGTCAGGCAGGGAGAAGAACTCGACCTGAAAATCATCGAGGCGTTTCTTAAAGACAACATTCCGGGGCTGGCGGGCGGAATCCTGGTCGAGCAGTTTCCAAGCGGCTATTCGAACCTCACCTATCTCATCCGAATAGGCGACAGGGAGCTTGTGCTGCGGCGGCCGCCCTTTGGTAGAAAGGCCAAGACCGCTCACGACATGGGGAGAGAATACCGCATCCTCAAGGCCCTGAACCCGGTGTTCCCCTATTGTCCGAAGCCTCTGGTCTACACGGAAGATGCCTCCATCATGGGCTGCTCCTTCTATGTGATGGAACGCATCAAGGGCATCATCCTGAGGAAGACCCTTCCCAAGGGGCTCGATTTCTCCCCGGACCAGATGCGTTCGTTGTGCGAGAACCTGCTGGATGTGCACTACAAACTCCACTCCATTGACTACAAAGCGATCGGCCTGGAAGGGTTCGGCAAGCCTGAAGGTTACGTGAAAAGGCAAGTGGAAGGATGGTCTGAGCGTTACAGGGCTGCACGCACGCCGGATGCGCCGCAGTTTGAAACGGTCATGCAGTGGCTCCATGACAGGACGCCCATGGATTTCCATCAGCCCGCCGTGATCCACAACGACTATAAGTTCGACAACGTGGTGCTCGACCCGGATAATCCCCTGAGGATTGTGGGCGTGCTCGACTGGGAGATGGCCACTGTCGGCGATCCTCTCATGGACCTCGGCAGCTCTCTGGGATACTGGGTTCAGAGCGACGACCCTCCTAATTTCCAAGCGATTGGGATGCAGCCCACCAACCTTCCCGGCGCGTTCACCCGGGATGAACTGGTCAACCGCTATGCAGAAAAGGCGGGCATCCCCACAACCAATTTCGATTTCTATTTTTGTTTCGGGCTCTTCCGCCTTGCCGTGATCGTTCAGCAAATTTACTACCGGTTCTACCACGGCCAGACCAAGGACGAGCGGTTCAAAATGCTTATTGTTGCCGCGCACATCCTTGAGGAACAGGCGATAAGGACCATCGAGCGGAGCGCCCTGTGAGTGTAAATGAACTACCCCGCCGCAAGCGGCGTGGTATCAGGGCAATGTCAACTATTGTCACACTCGCGCAGGCGGGTGTCCAGAAAACACCGAAAGACTGGATTCCCGCCTTCGCGGGAATGACGAAGCCGCAGCAATCTGCGGGGAACTAGTCACCTAGAGATTAAACCTCAGCGCTGACCGCGGACCGCTGTTTCTGATGAATTCAAACGATATCAGACAAAGGAGAGGGGTATGGAAAAAGTGGATTTCAGTTTGAAGGGTAAGATTGCGCTGGTGACCGGTGCGAGCAGAGGCATAGGTGAGGCCATTGCCATCACTTTGTCGGATTACGGGGCCCATTGCCTCCTTGCGAGCCGCAAGGCAGAGGGTCTTCAGAAAGTTGCAGAGAAAATCGCATCCCGTGGGGGCAAGGCCGATGTGTTCCCGTGCCACGTGGGGGACTTGAACCAAATAGACGGGCTTTTCAAGCAAATCAAGGAACAGTATGGAAAGCTCCACATCCTCATCAACAATGCCGGCGCTAACCCCTTTTTTGGCGAGATGCTGGATGCCGATGAAGGGGTTTGGAACAAGACGTTTGACGTGAATCTCAAGGGACCCTTCTTCATGATCCAGCACGCAGCCAGGCTCATGATGGAATCAGGCGGAGGGTCCATTGTGAACACCTCTTCCATCAACGGCATCAAGCCCGCGCCGTTCCAAGGGATCTATTCCATCACTAAAGCAGGCATTATCTCCATGACAAAAGCCTTTGCCAAGGAGCTTGCCACCAAGAACATCAGGGTGAATGCCCTGCTACCGGGTCTTGTAGAAACAAAATTCGCCAAAGCGCTCTTTGAAAATGAAATGATCTATGACTACATCGTCAAAATGATCCCCATGGGCAGGCACGCTCAGCCCCGTGAAATGGCAGGCGCGGTGCTCTATCTGGTTTCGGATGCCGCTCCCTACACGACGGGCGCGATTCTGGTCGTTGATGGAGGTGTCTTGGCATAGCGCGTGTGCGATATTTTCCTCCCCCTCGATGGGGGAGGCAAGGTGGGGGTGAAGAGATGGTTGAAAGGGTTGCATTATGAAAATCGAAAACGTTAAGCGGGTGCTCATTCTGGGTGCCGGCACTATGGGCCAGCAGATCGGCTTCCTGTGCGCCATGCACGGGTACGACGTGGTGTACTATGATCTCTCCCAGGACATATTGGACAAGGCCTTGAGACGCATTGCCAAGCTCGGCTCATGGTACATCTCCATGGGACATCTCACTGAAGAAAAACTCCAGCGTGCTCTTGCAAGGATCTCCGCTACTCCTGACCCGGAGAAGGCGGCCAGGGACGCGGATTTCATCAGTGAGTCGGTGCCGGAAGACCCGGGGTTGAAGGGTAAGGTCTTTGCCCAGTTCAATAAGCTCTGTCCTGAGAGGACCATCTTCACCTCCAACACCTCTATGCTTGTCCCCTCCATGTTTGCCGAAGCCACAGGAAGGCCTGAAAAACTCGTAGCGCTCCATTTCCACGATGTGCGGTCCACCAATGTCGTGGATGTCATGCCCCATCCGGGTACAGACCCTGAGGTCACCCAACTCGTTCATGACTTCGCCGTGAGTATCGGCCAGATCGTCATTGTGCTCCACCGGGAGAATAGCGGTTATGTCTTTAACACCATGCTTTCGAGCCTCTTCACCTCAGCGCTCACGCTCGCCTCCCGTAACGTCGCCACGATCGAGGACATCGACCGGTCATGGATGGGGGTCATGCACACGGCCATGGGCCCCTTCGGAATCATGGACCAGGTGGGCCTGTCCACCGTGTGGACCATCACCGATTACTGGGCCAAAAAGACGGGCGATGCCCAGGCCCAGGCCAACGCCGACTTCTTAAAGCAGTATGTGGACAAGGGGCACTTGGGTTTCAAGACCAATAGGGGATTCTATTCCTACCCGAACCCTGCGTACACGGAGGAGGATTTCTTATCGGACGCACGCAAAGAAACGAAATAGGATTTCAGACCACCAGAAGAATCTGGCTGCCAAAAGTCAATCTGGTTGACATCTTGAGAAATGCTGCTAAAATTAAAACAACATGCAAAAAGGGAGACAGGCAGCATGAAATCAGCCTCCGTGAAAATCTCAAAACGAGGTTATGTCCTTTTGCCTTCGAGCCTTCGCAAGAAGATGGAAATCAAAACCGGTATGCGCATGCTGATCACCCAGTCAGACAACAAGATCGTGTTGCAGCCTGTGCCCTCTTTCACGGACAAACTGGCCGGAGTGACGGCGAGGAGTTTTGGTAAATCTGTTGAGGACGTTCAGAAACACCTGGACGAAGGCAGAAAAGACCGATGAAAATACATTCCCCTTCCGCCTTGAAGAGGGCTTTGTCCGGCAAACGGGTTCTTGTGGACAGCAACATCATCATTTATCTCACCGACGCGGTTGAGCCTTTTGCAGAGGCATCTCGCTTGATTTTCCAACTCGTCGAGAAAGGCGGCCTTTTCGCCGTCTTCTCTATCTTGTCCATTGCTGAAGTGATGCAGGGCCCACTGAGAAGAGGTCTGATCCAGAACGCCATGGATGCAAAAACCTACCTTCTCAATTTTCCTAACAGTATCTGTCAGCCTGTTACCATTCAAGTCATTGAGGAGATAGGCAAGGATCCGCGCATTGAATGGAAAAAACTGAGAACGATCGATGCTCTCATCATCGCATCCGGTCTGGTGAACAAGGTTGACCGAATCGTCTCCAATGATGCGCATTTCCAAAGTGCGCTGCCGGAAGATCTGGTTGTTTCTTTGACGTAGTGAGAGTTGCCAATTTTTCCAGAACTCCACTCCGGAGTCTCCATGGCCCGCAAAAACCGGTCATCCATAGACAGACGCTCGGGCAGCGATCGGCGAAAGGCCTACCATGTGGGCTACTTCCTGAACGGTGGCGTGGAACGGAGAAGCGGCAAAGAAAGAAGATCAGGAAAGGAACGGAGAACAGGATTTTCCTCCTTCGCCGATTGGCCAAGCGAGCAAAGTGGGGGTAAGTCAAAAGGGAGGAAAACCCCTAAGTAGGAACGTCAATCTATGCTTTTTTTCTACCAGATCTTTGGGCACTTCTGACAGGTTGAAGCGAGTTCTCCCTCGTGGAAGGAACGACGAAAGGCCTTGTAAGATTGCTGTTTCCAAATATCCTTCACATTCTTTTCATGGATGTTCCCGAAGACCATCCTCTCACAGTTCACTCTGTTGCCCTGCAGATCATAATAGGTCGCTGAGACTTGAAGGTTCGTGAACATACAGGGAGTGACTGCCCCGTCAGAGGAAACGCACAAAGCCCTCTGGATATTCTCTGTGCAGATTTCCCGTCGTTTTTCCGGGGAAACGAGATGGTAATGGACAGCTAAACCTTTCTCACGACCCGCCTGGACCAAACGCTCAAGTACGGATCGGACTTCTTCATACTCTTCTTGCGTGGCCGGGATCACAGCCTCCTTCCGGAGTTCCTCGGTCGGCACAAAGTCCAGCGTGCTGACCACTACCTGGCTGACACCAAGGCCCTCCAGCAGCGCGGGCAGGGACTCCAGTTCGGCCATGCCCGATCGAAAAAGCATGTACGCCACGTGAATCTCCGGTCCTGACGTTCCTCGCTTCTCCTTTTCCCGGCTTAGAGTCTCTATGGCTTTCAAAACCTTTTTCAGGCTCGTCCCTTTGCGAATGACGTCATTCCGTTCTGTGGTTCCTGCAAGAGAAAAAGCGAGGATATCTATACCGCTTTCGATCACTTTCCTCACCGTTTCTTCATTGAGCAATGTGGCATTGGTGGTGGTGCCCACCTGAAACGCCGAAGCCTTGGCTATGGCCACCATCTCGAAAAACTCGGGGTGAAGAAAAGGTTCTCCCCAGCCCTGAAGATGGATATGGCGAGTATCGGCAAACGCCGGTTTCAGTTTCTTGAACGTTTCCAGGGGGAGGTGCCGATCTCCCCATATTTTCCTGTAGACCGTGCGGGGGCAATAGATGCAGGCTGCATTGCAGGTCGAGGTGACTTCCACCTGAATCCAGTCAAACGTTGGGGTAAACAGAGAAACAAGTTTTTCGATAATCATGGTTCAAAACCCGTGGTCCTAAAACCGAATAGCCCCATGCCTTCCCATGAGGGTCTCCCGCTCTCATCGAAGCGGTCCCATTTAATTATAGCGGACTTCTTCACCAGCGCCAAGGATTGCGCTTGTCCCTTCAAAGGTTTTTGAGCGCTTCCGCTTCGAGGGACATGCCCTGTTCCTTCATTGGCAGCCGATGGTTCATGGTTCCGCATAACCATTTAAAAACCTTGACAAAAGCTTGTTGACTGAGATAGAAATTTGATTCATCAGGCTCGACGCTTTGCGCCTTGCTCCTGGAGCCCCTATCAGAATGAAGTCAGGGGATCATGATGATTTTTGTCTGATTGTCTTCTTTTTTTAGAGCGTGACCAAAATCGTCTCAAAAGGGGGTTATGATCAGCGCTCGGGACAATGGTCGCCTTACGGATCTCTTGAAGCCTCATGAGGTTTTTGCTTTGGTCTTTCCTTTTCTGGGCTCCTCTCCGAGGAGCATATTGGAGGATCTATCATGGCTGACAAAACAAGTACCCAATCCGCAGGTCAAGACTATGTCGTGATCGAAAGCGGGAAAACATCACTCAAGGATTTATACACCAAAGAAGACTGGATGGCGATCTGGATGGGTTTCACCATCCTGATCGTGGGTCTCCTCATTTATTTCCTCAATCCTCCTGACAAGATGCAGGAGAATTTCAACAAGTACAACACAACCATGAAAGAAGAGGCGTCGAAGGCCCCCTTCAAAACCATCGCATGGCACCAGGCTTCGGACTCAAAGAACAGGATTCGCGCGAGGGATCAAAGCTTCGGCAAAACCATCCAGGAGTTCCTGAATGCGCCCAGCCGATGGGCAAGCAACCCCGTTGACGCGCTTTACAGGAGCAAGGCTGATGCGGATGCCATGAACGCGCCCTTCAAAGAAGCGGCTGAGAAGGCCAAGACCGCGCAGGAGGCGGCTATTGCAAAGGCAAAAGAGGCTGAAAAAGCTGCAGGAGCTGCTGCATTCAAGGACAGCGATCTCAACAAGAAAGCTGAGGCCGAGATCGCCGCATGGTTGAAGGCCAAGGACGCGGCTTCCAAGGCCAGTGCCAAAGTCGGCAACAAACCCTACAATAGATTACCTTACCTCATAGGAGCGGCCATCATCCTGGGACTCTTCTTCGGTATCGGAAAAGCCATCATGGGCCAATCCTTCGGCCGGTTCTTCATAGGCTTCTTTTTCGTCTTCGCTCTCGCTGTACTCGCTTACATGGCTGAGCAGCAGGCCACCATGAGTCACTACGGCTTCGGATTTCCTCTCTGGGCCATCATCTTCGGTATCCTGATCAGCAACACCGTGGGAACACCGAAGTGGGTCATGCCGGCTGTCTCGACCGAGTACTACATTAAGACGGGCCTCGTGCTGCTCGGAGCCGAAATCCTCTTCAACAAAATCCTCGCCATCGGCAAGCCCGGCATCTTCATTGCGTGGATCTGCACGCCCATCACTCTGATCCTGACCTACTGGTTCGGCCAGCGCATCGTCAAGATGCCTTCCAAGACTCTGAACATCACCATCTCGGCGGACATGTCGGTTTGCGGCGTTTCGGCAGCGATCGCGACCGCAGCGGCCTGCAGGGCCAAGAAAGAGGAACTGACTCTTGCCATCGGCCTTTCCATGGTCTTCACCGCCATCTGTATGGTGGGCCAGCCGGCATTTGCCAAACTCGTGGGCATGGACCAGATTCTCGCAGGCGCCTGGATGGGAAGCACCATTGACTCCACGGGCGCGGTGGCTGCGGCCGGCGCATTTTACGGCCAAAAGGCGTTGTATGTGGCGGCCACGGTCAAGATGATTCAGAACATCCTGATCGGTGTTATCGCTTTTGCCGTGGCGGTTTATTGGTGCGCCAAGGTCGATTGCGTGCCCGGGCAGCAGGTGAGCTGGTGGGAAATCTGGTACAGGTTCCCTAAGTTTGTCATCGGCTTCATGGTGGCCTCCGTCATCTTCTCCATCATCGACGGCTCGGTGAGTGCGGACTACAGCACCGCCATGATCGATCAGGGCGTGCTGAGAGGATGGAGCAGGCTGCTCCGGGAGTGGTTCTTTGCCCTGGCCTTCACTTCCATAGGGCTTGAGACCAACTTTCGCGAGTTCGGCCAGTACTTCAAGGGAGGTAAGCCGATCACCCTGTATGTGTTCGGACAGGCTTTCCAGTTGTGCTTCACGCTTCTGATTGCCTACATCATGTTCTTCATCATCTTCCCTGAGGTCGCCGGAAAGATATGAGATCATGAGGGGCAAAGAAGAAAAAACACTTCTCCGTCCTGGCGGGCCTCAGAATCCGCCAGGACGTCTCAAGTCCTGGTTCAAACTTTGCATTGGTATAGCTGCCCTGTGGTTCCTCACTTATGTTGTCGGCCCCTTTGTGGACAACCTCCCGTGGATCAAGCCCGCCGTCAGCTTTATCGACGATTCAGGGATTAACACACCGGCCTTCTATTACACCGGGGTCGAGGAAGTTGGGGACGCGGTCGTCTCCATAAGAAACAGTCTGGAATACCCCCCCCAAAGAGCAGTGAAAGATTGAGTTATAAGGATTCTCTCGGAACAGAGGCATGCTGGAAATAGACAATGACCCTGCCTAAGCTCAGCGAAAAAAAAGCCCTCATCCTGGAATATGAAGAACGATTTGCCTTTGATCTTTCCAGAGAGGTGCTCGAAAGTCCGAAGATGAGCTTCTGGATGATCCTCATTCCCCTTTTCCTGCTGTACCACGTGTACCGAGTCCGAAGGGTTGTGGAAGGCCGCAAAGGATTTGCCAAGAATTACCTGATTACCAGGAAACGCGCCCTTGAAGAGAGCCTCTCTCTCGCAGACAAAGCCGGAAGCCCCAACCTCCAGACGATTATGAGAGACTCGAACCTTCCCGAAAAAGCCAAAGGCCCTTTCAAGGAGCTGTTTCTTCTCCTGGTGGAACACTACGCCGATCTTCTCCGTTCCTATGGCCATGATGTGCCGTCTCTTATACTGTCCGCCTACAAGAGCCGCACGAACTATCTGCTCTTCCTCAACCGGCTGAACAAAGCTGAAAAGGCTCTCACCGACGCCCTGAGGCCTGACACCCCGAAGTGCGCAGCCGCCGATATTGACTTCATTGTGAAAGCCATGGAGATCAGCACGGAACGGCTTGGGAGGCAAAGGGCGGAACTCATATTTAAATAGGGACACCCCCCGGCTCCTTATATCGGCAACAAGGAGAGGGGAGTCCGCGCCAGTCAACGCCAGCCGATCGGCTCGTATCCTCTTTCACGGAGGCACCGGTCAACAAAACCACGGAGCACGGGATCGGGTTCACTTGAGCGAAACAGACCTCGGGTGAGCGCTCCTGCAGCACCGCCTGCCGCACCTGCAGCCGCTCCCCGACCGAGGCTCCCTAGCACAGCACCCACACCGGCACCGACAGCACCACCGACCGCCGCTCCTTCTGCAGTGTCCTTAGCCACCTGCTCGCCTGCGTCCGCTTGCGCACCGTGCTCCGAAGCCAGCCGGATGCAGTCGTTGATGTCAGCCTCGGCCCGGTCCTGACCAACTGTCTTCAGATAGGGACTGGGGTAGAGCACCGGTCGCTGCTGCGCGCAGCCCAGAGAAAAGAGAACACCTAAGGAGCAACCGAAGAAAGCTATTTTTCCCCATCCACGCAATCTCTGGATCCTTCTGCCCTTCCTTCCGGATGAAGGTCACAAACTCACTAGTGTCACGCAAATCTATTTGCTTGAGAAGAACAGCACTCGAGCCGCACCACCGATGAGCATGATGTTGCCCCCGGCGTTCACCGAACCGACCTTTGTTCCGCTTACATTGTACACATTGCCCTGCCCATCCACACTGCCCAGGGCAGTCCCTGTCTGGTTGGTCACTGTGCCGCTCGAATCCACTTGTCCTATGGCCATTTTGCTCACATTGAACACCGTGCCTTTCGCATCGACAGATCCGATCGCCGTGCCGTAGAGGTTGCTGATCTTCCCATCCTCTTTGACGGCTCCAATCGCCTTACCGTAAAGATTGAACACATTGGCGTTTGGGTCTTCCTTCTGAGCAAAGGCATCGGACACAACAAGGGTTAGAAGCAACACTATGCTCACGCAAAGGCAAACACGGAAGTTCCTGTTCATTTCTCCACCTCCCATCAGTCGGTGTCATCCGCGCGGTCCATACCGCCTTGTTCATTGATATACCAGATTAAAGCAGCTGTCAAAAGTTACCATGACAGCATTCACCTCGCAAACTATAAGCTACCCCTCAAAATCAGATGCAAAATCTGAATCTGAAAGCCCTTCCCGGGGAAAACCTGGAATGGCCGGAACCGGAGCCGGTTTACTCTAAGATATCCGTATGCTACCATTCTGAGAGCAATGAAGCTCCCCGCAGCAAGCTGCGGGGTATCGTCTTATGTCCTTGACCGTCATTCCGTGCTTGACACGGAATCCAGGTCGGTTTTCTGGATACCGGCTTTCGCCGGTATGACGAATCCGCCGCAGGCCGTGAGGAATGAACCCCATAGAGATTCAAAGAGAGGATTGGGAGGTGTGGCCTTGAACCCTTCTGAACTGGATGCGATCCTGAAAAGGGCCACTGTGCCGGAACACTCCGTCCTGTTCATGCAGTCTATGTCCGGCGGGGAACCGTTCGTCGTAGGGCCATACCTCTTTTTCGCGGCAGAGGACTGGCTCAT
>Ga0105105_10001421_pt1 | contig 10135 bp, 9 predicted proteins | sample PPLLaktember2015_4_FD_79108 | JGI IMG/M metagenome (GOLD analysis project Ga0105105, IMG submission 79108) | Freshwater sediment microbial communities from Prairie Pothole Lake near Jamestown, North Dakota, USA - PPLs Lake P8 Core (1) Depth... | ecosystem: Environmental > Aquatic > Freshwater >... | reverse complement strand
AGGCGGGCCAACACAGCCTCGAGGGCGATCCGGGCCGCCGAACCCAGGGGCGGTAGTAGCCGCAGGCTCAGCTGGCTATCACCGGCCTCGACCCGGGCGGTGAGGGTGTCGATCACCGGCGCATCAGTAACGCCGAAATCGGCCAGGTCGCAGCGATCGGGGATGACATCGCGCACCACCAGCTCCCGGTTGGAGCCCAGCAGCATGTCGGGCTCCTCGGCGGCATCTTCACCCTCGCGGCAGGCGGGCGCCATCACGGCAGCGCGAGTGATCAACACCTCGCCGGGCAGCACCGGCAGCTGGTCGGCCATTTCGCCATGCAAAGCCCGGCGAGCGATCGGCACCAGCTGCTCGAGGGAGCGGTTGGTGTAACAGAGGATGCGGGCCAGGTCGGGGTTGTCGGTTTCGGCACTGCGGCGCAGGGCGGCCTGGGCAGCTTCCAGCCAAGCGCCGCGCTCCAGCAGGGCCACCTGGCCGCTGGCGCTGCGGATCGGCGGCAGCGGCGGCGGGCGGCGGCAGGGCAGGTCGCCCTGGCGTAAACCCGAGGCCAGGCGCAACACCGGCCCCTGGTGACGCACCACCTGGCGTAGCTCGGCTCGGCTGGCCCGGCCCAGGCTGAACACCGGGCTCACGGGTTCACCAACCGGCGGCAACTGGGCCGGATCGCCCACAAACACCAGCCGGGTACGAAACGGGTGGGCGCAGCGCAAGCTGATCTCGAGCAGGGTGCTGTCGACCATCGAGGCCTCATCGATCAGCACCAGACCCAGGTGCTCGAGGGCTACGGCGGTTTGCTCGGTTTCCTCGCAGCGCTCGATATCGCGCTGGCGCCGCAGCTTGAGCCGCAGCAGCCTGTGAATGGTGGAGGGAAACCAGGTGGGCGATAGGCCAGCCCCCGCCAGGTGCGAGCGCAGCACACCCACGGCCTTGTGGGTGGGAGCCACCACGGTCCAGCAGAGGCCAGTGGCCTCCACCTGGGCCAAAAATCGCATCGAAAGAAAGGTTTTGCCGGTGCCGGCGTAGCCGCTGAGTACAAACGGCGCGCCATCCACGGGAGCGGCGAGCCAATCGGCAAAGGCAGCAGCGGCTACTTGCTGATCGGCGGTGAGGGGCGGAGATGGTGCGCCGATATCAGCCAACCGCTTCAGCCAACCGCAGTGAACCAGCCAAGGCCCTGGGCCAGATGCAGCGGCGAACCCGCCAACACCAGGCCGGGCAAGGCCACCAGCGGACCCATCAGGGCACCGATCAGCACCTCCAGTCGGGTGTGGCCCAGATTTTCCTTCAGAGGCTTGTTGTCAGGTCCTATTTCATTGACACGGGCAGCGGTGAGGCCAGCGGCGCGGCGCACGCCGGAGGCGTCGTAAAGAACCACAAAACAAAGCACGGCCGCCAGGGCAAACAGGGGCCCTTCAAAGCCCTGCACCCAACCCAGAGCAGCCGTGGTGCCGGTGAGCAAGGCCGAGTGGCTTGAGGGCATGCCGCCGGTTTCCACCAGCACACGCGGATTCCAGCGGCGGTGCACCACCAGCTCGATCACCAGCTTGGAGAGCTGAGCAACGCCGCAGGCCGCCAGGCCCCACCACAACACACCGTTGTCGAACACGCTTATCAGCACGGGGCTACTCATCGGTCGCGGCTCGTGATGTAGTCGGCCAGGGCGAGGAGGGGCGCGGCCTTGAGCGGGTCCTGATCGCCATCGGCGAAGGGCGCCAGAGCGGCCTTGGCCTCGGCCACCAGGGCATCAGCCCGCTGACGCGATTCCTCTAAACCCAGCAGCTTGGGGTAGGTGGTTTTGTCGGCGGTGAGATCCTTGCCGGCGGTTTTGCCGAGCACCTCGCTGCTGGCGGTCACATCAAGGATGTCGTCGATGATCTGAAAGGCCAAACCAATGCCGCGGGCGTAGGTGCGCAGGGCCGCCAGCAGGGCCTCAGGGGCACCGGCAATCAGGGCGCCGGTGAGCACGCAAGCCCGTAGCAGGGCACCAGTTTTGTGCAGGTGGATGTATTCGAGCGTGTCGAGGTCAACTGATTTGGCCTCACACTCAAGGTCCACCACCTGACCGCCCACCAGGCCAGGGGCGCCGGAAGCCAGGGATAGCTCTCCCACCACCGCCAGCAAACGCTCGGCCGGCACGCCCGGGCTGCGCAGCGCCACCATCTCAAAGGCACGAGTGAGAAGGGCATCCCCGGCCAGGATGGCGTTGGCTTCGCCATACACCTTGTGGTTAGTGGGGCGGCCGCGGCGCAGGTCGTCGTTGTCCATAGCCGGCAGATCGTCGTGGATCAGCGACATGGTGTGCACCATCTCCAGGGCCACGGCCGTGGGCAGGGCCAACTCGCTAGCGCCGCCGGCCAGCTCACAGGCCGCCAGGCAGAGAATCGGCCGCAGCCGTTTGCCACCAGCTAGTAGGGAATAACGCATTGCCTCGCGCAGGGATTCGGGCCGCTCCGGCCCCAGCGAGCCATCAAGGGCAGCCTCCACCCGCAGGCGAGCCGCCTCCAGATAAGCGGCGAAGTCAAAGGGGCTGGAGTCCACCGCGGTCATGGAGCTTCGGCCAGGGGCCTGATCTGGCGGGATTCTCTCAGGCGGGGTGGCGAGCAGCGGCGAACCTTCCTTCAGATCAACCTCTGTGCCGATTATCTACAGATCTACATAATCGATGACACTTTCAAAAAACATCGATCCGGCACCGCAACCGGCAGCCCAAACACCAGCGCTGTCAGGGCACCAGATCGCCTAGGTCGTGGGCTACGCCGTAGCGGCGGCACCAGGCCACCACGGTGTTCACCAGCAGCATGGTGACTGTCATCGGGCCGACGCCGCCGGGCACGGGGCTGATGGCGCTGGCAAGCGGCTCCACCTCCTCGAAGCACACATCGCCGCAGAGTCCGCCCTCGACGCGGTGAATGCCCACATCCACCACCACCACACCAGGCTTCACGTGCTCGGCGCCCACCATCCGGGGCCGCCCGGCGGCCACCACCAACACATCGGCCTGGCGGGTGAGGGCTGCCAGATCAGCGGTGCGGGAGTGAGCCACGCTCACGGTGGCATCAGCCGCCTGGAGCATTAGCGCCATCGGCTGGCCCACCAGGATGCTGCGACCGACCACCACCGCCCGTTTCCCTGACAGGGCCACGCCATAGCGAGCCAGCAGGGCCATCACGCCAGCGGGGGTACAGCTGCGCGGCCCCGGCTCGCCCTTAAGCAGCCGGCCCAGGTTGAGGGTATGCAGCCCATCGGCATCCTTCTCCGGGTCGATCGCTAGCAGTAGGGGCCCCTCGTCGAGACCGGCAGGCAAGGGCAGCTGCAGCAAGATGCCGTCGCAGGAGGGGTCGGCATTGAGGCGCTGCACAGCCGCCAGCACCTCGGCCGCAGTGGAGCCAGCATCCAGGTGAGCGCCCAGGCTGTTGATGCCCACCCGAGCACAGGCCTTCTCCTTGTTTGCGACATAAACGCCACTGGCGGGGTCGTCGCCCACCCGCAACACCGCCAAACCGGGCGGACGGCCCACGGCGGCCAGTCGCTCAGCGATCGTCGCCTGCAATCTGAGTTCGATCTCGCCGGCAAGCTGGCGGCCGTCCAGACGGGTGGCCATGGCGCAGAAATCAAGCACGACTCCCCAGCTTGCAATCTCAAGTGGTCTAGGGCCCGCTAGCGTTTTGAAATGGTGTTAAGGCAGCTGCGATCCCTGTGGCGGCAGCTGTTGCGGCTGGAGTATCCGCGGCAGTCGCCGGGGATCTGGCGCAACCGCGACACGGTTTTAATACTGCTGATGTGCGCCCTAGTGGCGTTGGTGTCGAGTTGGCCCTGGCTGACGGAGCCCAACCTGCGCCCCGGCATGGACGCTCCCTTCACTGCCCGGGCGCCGCAGGCGGCAGTAGTGGTGGACAGCAGCGCCCTCGAGGAACGGCGCCAGGAGTTGGTGCCCCGCAGCACGGTGCAGGTGGTAGACGAGCAGGCCAACCGCCAGCTGCGCCAGAAGCTGGAGCAGGGCCTGCAGGCGGTAGAGCAGCAGGCCAAATCAGACCAACAGCGCATCGAACCGTTGGCAATCACCGCCGAGGAGCGCAACTGGCTGCGTGGCGCGGGTGGAGACCAGCTCACGGCCTGGGCTCGAGAGGTGCGCCAAGCCCAGCTACGCATGCTCAGCCAGGGACTGGCACCTGGGTTGGCAGAAGGCCAGCTGCTGCAGGCGGCCACCCTGCAGCTCGAGCCCCTGGCACCACTGCCGCGAGGGCTGGGGGCACGGCTTTTGTCCAGCTCTCTGCAGGGCAACTCCAACCTGCGCAGTGATCCGGTGCTAAGCCAGCGGCGCATCGAGGCGCTAATCACCCAGCAGGGGATCCCCACGATCACGGTGCAGCAGGGTGACCTGATCACCCGCCAGGGCGACACGATCAATCCCCAGGCCTTTGACGTACTCGATTACTTCGGCCTGGTGAACCGGCGGCCGCGGCCCCTCGCCTGGCTTGGTCACTTTCTGGAAGCTCTGGCTATGGCGGGGGTGCTGGTGCTGGTGCAGCGCCGCTGGCGGGCCTGCCTGGAGCCGCGACAAGCGCTGCTGGCCCTGGGGGCATTGCTGGTGGTGCAGGGTTTTGCACTGTGGCTGGGCCCGCTGGCGAGTCCACTGGTGCTGCTGGTGCCACCAGCGTTGCTGCTGGCCCAGGGCCTGGGCACCCCCTGCGGCTTGGCCTGGCTAGCCGCAGCCAGCTTCCTGTGGCCAATGCCGATCACAGCTCTCACAGGGATGCGGCTGCTGGTGGCGGCGACGGTGGGCAGCGTGGCGGCACTGGCGGCCGGACGGCAGCGCAGCCGGGCCGAACTGCTGCAACTGGCGGTGCTGCTGCCGGGTGCGGGCCTGCTGCTGCAGTGGCTACTACTGCAATGGCGGCTGCAGGGGCCGGGGGCGGTAGCCCAGGTGGACCTGATGAGCGAAGCCCTGCTACTAGGCGGGCTGCTGATGGCGGGCCTGCTGCTGGCGCCGCTGGTGGAAACCTTCTTTGGCCTGGTGACGCGGGCGCGGTTGATGGAGCTGGCCGACCTGCAACGACCCCTACTGCGGCGGCTCTCGGTGGAAGCGCCAGGCACCTTCGAGCACACCTTGATGATCGCCGGCCTAGCGGAGGAGGGGGCCCGGGCCATACAGGCCGACATCGACCTGGTACGCACCGGGGCGCTCTATCACGATGTGGGCAAGCTGCATGGCCCCGAGTGGTTTATCGAGAACCAGAAGGAGGGCAACAACCCGCACGACACCCTTGACGATCCCTTTGCAAGTGCTGGCATCCTGCAGGCCCACGTGGACGAGGGGCTGAAGCTGGCTCGCCGCTACCGGCTGCCGCGGCCCCTGGCTGACTTCATCCCTGAGCACCAGGGCACTTTGAAGATGGGCTATTTCTTGCACCAGGCGCGGGAGCGGCAACCGTCCGTGACCGAGGAAAGCTTCCGCTATCGGGGGCCAGCGCCCCGCAGTCGGGAAACGGCGATCTTGATGCTGGCTGACGGCTGCGAAGCGGCCCTGCGCTCCCTGCCGCCCGGCACTAGCGAAAACGAGGCTCGCCAGATGGTGCGCCGCATCATCGAAGCCCGCCAAGACGACGACCAGCTAGCCAACAGCGGCATCAGTCGGGCCGAACTGGAACTACTGATCCGAGCTTTCGTGCGGGTATGGCGGCGGATGCGCCACCGCCGCATCGCATACCCGATCCCGGCCCGCAAGGGCTACAGCGCCTAGGAGCCTAAGGAGCGCAGCTTGCGCTCCAGCACAATCCCGGCGGGCACCAGGGTTACAAGATTGGCCACGATCAAGGGGCCATCGCCGGTGCAGACCCCGTAAACAGCCCACAGGGCGATGCCAGCGGTGAACAGGCCATACATGCGCAAGGAGATGCCGCTGGTGTCTCCGCTGCGCAGGGTCTTGAGAGCCTGAGGGAAAAAGCTCAAGGTAGTGAGCAGCGCCGCAAGGTATCCCAGGGCGCGCACGGCAGGACTGACCAGGGGGACGGCCATGGGGGTTGGGGGATGGTGCCGGCAGCATGGTGGCTGGACCTCGATCCTGCCCCAACTCCCATGACAATGCTCAGCTTCCGCGAGCTCCAGGCCCAGCTGCAGCCGGACTGGGGCCAGAGCACTGGAGCCCAGGGGCCGGATGTGGACGTGTTGATGGTGCCGTCGCTGTCGATGGACCAGAGCCAGATGGACCTGGTGACCGGCGTGCATCACTACGAGGAGCGGCAGCTGTTTTCGCTGATCCGGCTGCGAGATCCGGGGGTGCGCATGGTGTACGCCACCAGCAAATCCCTGGGCGAGCTGGTGGTGGATGCGGTGCTGGAGTTGCTGCCGGGGGTGCCCACCTCTCACGCGCGGCGGCGGCTGCACCTGGTCGACACTGACGATGCCTCCAACCGGCCCCTCACTGCCAAGCTGCTGGAGCGGCCGGCCCTGCTGGGGCGCATCGCCGAGCTGCTGCGGCCGGGGCGCAGCTTCATCAATTGCTTTGTGGTGAGCGAGCTGGAAAAACAGCTCTCGGAGCGGCTGCAGGTGCCGCTGCTGGGCACCGATCCATCCCTGGGCTATTGGGGCAGCAAGGCCGGCAGCCGCGAGCTTTTTAGCCGCTGCGGCGTGCCCCACCCACCCGGCTCGGCCCTCACCCACAACCTCGACGACCTCACCGAGGCCACGGCTGAGCTCTGGGAAGCCCACCCCGAGCTGCGCCAATGCGTGGTGAAGCTCAACGAGGGCTTCAGCGGCGAGGGCAACGCCCCCCTGTCCCTCGAACCCCTGCAACTAGCCGGGCTCAGCGGCGCCGAACGGCGGCGGCTGTTGCGGCAGGCGCTGGAGGCTTTGCAGATGCCATCAGCAAGCTGGAGGGAGCAGCTGACTAGTCAGGGGGCACTAGTGGAGGCCTGGCTGGAGGGGGGCGAGGAGCTCAGCTCGCCCAGCGTGCAGGGCACGATCCACCCCGGCACAGCAACAGGCCAACCCGGGGCTGTGGAGGTGCTTTCGAGCCATGAGCAAATACTGGGTGGCGCCAGCGGCCAGACCTACCTCGGCTGCAGCTTTCCGGCGGCCGCTCCCTACCGGCAGGAGTTGATGCGCTATGGCCAGGCGATGGGTGAAGCCCTGGCGGCGGAGGGAGCGCTGGAGCGCTACGCGGTGGATTTCATCGCCCGACGCTTCGGCGACCGCTGGGACCTGCAGGCGATCGAAGTGAACCTGCGCCAAGGGGGCACCACCCACCCCTACATGGCCCTGAGCGCAATTACTAGCGGCAGCCTGAATCCAACCAGCGGGCTCTACCACGCCCCCAGCGGCCCGGCGCTGCACTACAGGGCCACCGACAACCTCACGGCGCCGCACCTGCGCGGGCTGCTGCCGGTGGACCTGATCGACATCGTGGCTGAGGCGGGCCTGCACTTCGATCCGGCCCAGCTGCGCGGCAGCGTCTTCCACCTGCTGGGCTGCCTGTCGGAATACGGCAAGCTCGGCATGACCTGCATCGGCCGCAGCGCCGCAGAGGCGGAAGAGGTGTATGCAGCAACGGCAGCGGAGCTGCTGCGGGCCGCCCGGCGGCTAGGCCACTAGGGGCTGGGGTGCTTGGGCCAGCAGCTCCATCGCGCGGGTGTGCAGCCGCTGGCAGAGGTCGCGCTGGGGCTGCAGCCCGGCCAGATCTCGGGACACCACCAGGGCAACGTTGGCCTCCAGGGGGAGTTGGTACTTCAGGGGCTCGAGCTGGGGCGGCAGGAGCAGCGACAGGGCATTGGCGTAGGCGAGGGTGAGCTGGTCGGTGGTGAGGCCCTCCCATCTAGCCCGCTTGTAGCGCTGCAGCGGCACCGGTTGGGTCCAGAGTCCCAGGGAGCGGATCGCCGCTGCAAAGCGCGGGTAGAGGTGATCGCCCAGCGACAAGCTGGGAAAGCGCGCCAGGTCTTGGGGCTGCAGGTTGGTGCGACCTACCAGGGGATGGTGAGGATGGGCCACCACCAGAAGCGGCAGGCGCACCAGTTCAATCACCAGCAGATCGGGATCGTTGGCAGGGGGCAGGTCGTGGCTGCTGCAGGTAAGCCAGGCGTCGATGACCCGGGCGCGCAGCAGACCCAGGGGCCGCGCCACTCCCAGCCCGTCAAGGGTGCCCCTAATCCAGCGATCGGGCAGCGCCGGCAGCAGCGCCGCTAGCCAGGCATCGGCCTCGATCCGCAGTCGGTCCGCTTGAAGCCAGCGGTGCAGCTGGTGCACCTGGCGTTCCATCTCAAGCAGCAGGCTGTCGGGGGCAAGGGCCCAGGTGAGGGTGAGGCCGTCGCGAACTTGCTGCACCTGGAAGAGGCGCTTCACATCGCGGTTGCGGCGGGAGATGGTGCTCTGGGTGCAGGACAGCTTCTCGGCAGCGAGACTCTCTGTGCCTAGCCAGATGGTGAGATCCAGGGCCTCAAGTCGCTCTGGGGTGACCACCTACACAAGTTCCCAACCACTTCCTCCACCAATTAAATAGCTAGGAGAGGTCGCTGCGACTGCGTCGACTTTTTGAAGTAGAAATAACTGGTCAGACCCAAAAATTCAGCTGGCAAAAGTTCGGCACCCTGGCAAGACAAACGGATTTCATCGGCTCATGATGGAACCGGTTATGTCTTATGGGCACCTCGAAATTTGAGGGATTTGCCAGCCTCTGATCACCATAAAAAAATGCCTTTCGGCATCGTCGCGGCAGATCACAAGTGTTCAAGCAATGCAATATTGTCGGCAAATTGATTCGTATTGGATACTGCTTAGGCAATAGTCAGGGCGTTAGTTGATCGTTGGAGATAGCGCAGAAAATTGAATGTTAGATTTTTTAGGGCCCACCAGGCTTCATTCCTTTCAAGCCCAATCTTTCGTGTCAACTTGCCGCCCATTGAGGTTGTCATGGAGCCAAAAACGTGTTCTACACAAGCACGAATTGATGACCTAACGGAATTGCGCTCTTTGGCTGCTTCGCTAAGAGGGTGATTGCGCGAGCCCTTTTCATGGATGCGACTTTCAAACCCACCTAGGCTCAGCAGATCTTCAAAGCACTCGCCTGCATAGGCAGAATCTGCCCAGACGTAATCATCATGATTTTCCGGATCCAGGAGCATTGGAAGCATCTGACTGTCATGAATATTGGCTGGTGTCATAATAAAGCGTCTGATAAAACCATGCTCGGCATCAATGCAGATACTGTTCTTGTAGCCGTAGTGATTGATCCCATTCTTTTTAAGCCAGCGGGCATCTAAATCCTTCTGCTGCAAACGATTTGGGTTTTCATCCCATCCATCCGGTAGGCGATCAGCCTTGATATCTTTGTTTTCTTCTCGGGTGTTACGTTGCTTCGGAACAGGAACAAGAGTGGCATCAATGATTTGACCACCACGGGCTTCGAGGCCCTGGTCTCTCAGGTATCCCTCAAACATCTCAAAAAGCTCTTCGATTACACCAGCCTTGCGCAGGCGCTCTCTGAAGAAAGCCACAGTTGTAGCATCAGGAATATTATTCATTACACCAAGGCCAACAAACTCCTCGAAGGAACGACGGTCATTTACTTGGAATTCGACCTCTTCATCGCTTAAATTGAATAACTGCTGGAGCACCAGCATCTTGAAAAGAATCAGTGGATCTATCCGTTTGCGGCCAGCATTGCTTTTGCGCTCCTGGCTGTAGCCCTTATCCAGTAAAGGGCGGAATGATTCCCAAGGAATCGATTCAGTAAGACGCGTCAGAACAGGCTTCTTCTCTTGGAGCTTTGCAACTCTTTGTTGTTCGTCCCAGAAACCTCGCTGGCCCATGGAAAGCATGTAATCTTGAAGCCTTAGTATAATTCAAATTCGGTCGCTATCAAGCGGTCTTGCGATTTTTCGAGGTGCCCGTAAGTAAGCTCGCCGTCGCAAAAGAGTTGGAGTTGCTTACCGCTCCTCAACGTCGGTTTGCAAACAAGATGGCAGCGCTGAGAAACCGCCTCGCCCACAGGGCAGACCAAGCCTCGTTTTCTTTTGAGCATCATATCGCCTCTTTAGACAGAAACCAAAGAAAGGAATGGCAGACTTCTATTCCTTGGTTTGCGGAAGACGACTCAAAGGAATTTTGGGGTTCACATTCGCTGAGGGCGCCGTGAGTAGTCATT
>Ga0105105_10001420_pt1 | contig 10138 bp, 8 predicted proteins | sample PPLLaktember2015_4_FD_79108 | JGI IMG/M metagenome (GOLD analysis project Ga0105105, IMG submission 79108) | Freshwater sediment microbial communities from Prairie Pothole Lake near Jamestown, North Dakota, USA - PPLs Lake P8 Core (1) Depth... | ecosystem: Environmental > Aquatic > Freshwater >... | reverse complement strand
TATCCTGCCGAGTTATGGCGTGTACTCTGGCTCAAGCTGCAAACTGAACTAGAGACCTCGGCGCAAGCGGCGTTGTGTCGCTGGTGTGCGCAATTAGCCGGCTGTTGTGAAAGGCTGTCTGGCAAATTGGGTCAGCAGTTGTTGTGCGCAAGTGATTTTGTTTTCAGCGAAAATCCGCGCACAGAAGCCGAATGGCGACATTTTACCGGCGCGTTGCTTAGCGTGGCGCTCACCCCTAAAAATGCGCCGATTCCTTGCTTTGCCCTAGCCGAGCGGTTGATGCTCAGTTCGCCGCTGTTTGCAGACGAACAAGCCGCTACCTGGTATGCGCGTCAGTCAGCACTGATCGAAATCTTTGCTGAAACAGTGCCCGAAGAATTGATTAGCCAACTGGCCGAGTGCCAGATTCATTTGAGCCAGGCATTATTGCGCGTACCGTTGCTGGTGCAACTAGATACTTGGCAAGCGCGTGATCTGTTTTATCTCACCCTGCCCTCGTTGCCCTATGCAGCAGACATGTGGCGGCATACGTTGGATGCCGAAGAGGGCGTGTCTTTACAGGATTTGCTCATTTCGCGCTTATTGAACTGGCCGTTAGAATCCCCAGCGCGCTTACCGTTGGATGAGAAAACCAAAGAAAGCGGATTGACCCTGGTCAAAAATGCCAACGCATTGGCAGGTCTGCTCATGGAGCGCCTCCACCCTGCTATGCCTACGGTCAAAATAGCGGCTTGTCAGCGAGACATCCGCTATGTGCTGCACTATCTTGGCACACACTTAGCGGGCTGGTTGCCGCCAGATGATCCCGCGCTGTGGTACTGGACGCATGTAGGTCAGTTTATGACTCCAGACAGCCGCCGGCAATCCGCGCTTTTTCTTGAAAAACTGGCTGAAACCCTGGATGCGTTGCTCGCACCGCTTGATACCCGTGCGCTGCGTGGTTTGCTAGAAAAAATGCGTCAGGTGATAAACCGACCTGCCTGGCATCATGCGCCAGCTTTCAGTTTTGTCACGCACGCAGAACCTGCCTTACCCTTGCATTTTCTCCCATTAGATTCAACTGGCCCAGTGTGGCGCAGAGTCTTTCAGGCCAAGCGGCCACAAGCGTTGTTTGTCAATGCGGCACACTTGGCATTAGAAGACTTGCTAGCCTCCGTAGAAGACGCCGCTGTCATTGGAGCAGCGCTCACAGCCTGGATAGGTGAGACCTCAGGCGATGCAGAAATGGCTTGGCAGGCTGCGCTGCCGCATTTTGACCATGCCCTTGCAGAAATACCTGCCACGCGCCTGATGAACGCCTGGGAAGCCCTGCTAGATGCAGTGCCCACACAACTTCCTGTCTGGTGGCTGGATGCGCTCACCCCTGGCTTGGCGCTGATAGGCCAAGTGGAACTTGGCCGGGTACTCCATGCCAAGCACGAGGCGCTAGCGCATGAGTTAAGCGATTATTTGCTTGCAAAATGGGGAGCAAGCATAGAAGACAGCCAAAAATGCCGCCGCGACATTGGGCACTTGTTCGCCCACTTGGGAGACCTCTTGCGCTGCCGCACACCCAGCCTGGTTGCGTTAGACGCTGGGCGTTATTTGCTAGAGTGCATTGCACCCTTTGTGCGCTATAGTCGCCAAGTCTGGCATTTATTGTGGCTAAAGCTGCAAGAGATGCTGTTGCGCGAGTGTCGTGTGCGCTCTGCTGTGTATCGCTGGATAACCCAATTTGACGGCTTGTGTGTGCTACTGCCATCCACCAGAGAGCTTGGCCGCGTCTTGTTACGCGCCTCCTCGCCGATGTTTGCCCTAAAACCCAGCGAAGCGCTTGCCGCTTCTGGCACTGAAAACAGCGAAGCCCTTTGGCGACAAGCGTTTACTGGGATGCTGACTGCGGCATTGACACCAGAGACTGCGCCTTATCCCGGTCGGCTGTTGGCACAACGCCTCGTATTAAGCGCCCAGGTGTTTGAATCCGAAACGCCAACCACTTGGCAACACGTCTGGCAACGCTGGCAACAAGACCTACTAGGCGGCTTGCTGACTGACACGCTTGCCGCCGCCATGGCGCAAATCCATACCCAAATCACTGCCAGCTTGCTCAAACTTCCGCGTTGTACAGAGTTACCCGAACTGCGTGGGCTAGACGTATTTGCCATGCTGTGTCAGGATTCACCCTGGGCACGGCGCGGCTGGTTACACGATGTCTGGATGCGTAATATGGCGCAACATCAGATCACTCCGCGCCCGGAAGATATTCTAGTCAGTCAGGGAACGGGTTGGGTCTATCCTGATCCGGTTTGTTTGGCCCAGGCTGTAACGCGTTACCGTGCTGCGCTGAGTATCCAAGCATTGCCAGAGCAGGTTAAACTCGATTCAGGGGGAGGATTCTTATCCGCTGTGCGTACCCAAACCCTGATGCTAGATACCCATGATCACAGGGTATTACGCCTTTTGCTGCGCCGTTTGGCGATATACAGCGCATTGGGCGACGCGCTTGGCATTGATGAGGCGCTGCATGATAGCCTAGAAAGCCTGCGTGCGTATGGCACATCGCAACAAGCTGCACTATTGCAAGCATTAGGACGCACAGTGGCGAGCCAATATGGTGAACAACACGGTTTAGCGCGTTGTCTTCGGGATATATCTATTTCTGCTGACAGGGCGATTGCTGCCAGCCAGTTACTTGATGCGCCTGAGAGTTTGGCACAGGCATTTGTGGAGTATTTTAAATTACCGCAAAGTCATTGCAAGCGTGATTTAACCTATCTTTTACGCCATCTTGGCTTGGTACAGCGTGGCTTGTATCGTCAGGAAGAATTAGCTGACTGGTATTGGCAACGAATAGGGATATTCTTACAGACAGAGACCCGCCACTCATTAGAAGTGCTTTTCAGCAAAGCCAGTAAAGTGCTGTCTAAGCACTTCACGCCAGAGCAAACCTCTGCTTTGGAAAAACTTTTCCTAGACCTCAGTCGTGCAAGTAAACAATGGCAGGGCGAGGCGTTGCGCGAAGTTGGCGAGATTTTTGTCATTACGCAAACCTAACCTGAATCTTGGGAATCCGCATGAAAGAAGTTAAATTCCGGGGGGGGGCCCCGGTTCAGGTGAAGACCGACCTCCGGGTCTTAGACGCGCTGCTGGCAAAAGAAGTTGATGTGATGATGCTGTGCGGCGGCCAGGGATTATGCGCGACTTGTCATGTCTATGTGACCAAAAATCCTCACTGCCTGACGCCGATTACTGAACAGGAAAAAAAGACGCTGTCCTTGCTAACTGGTGCACAGCCCAATAGCCGTTTAGCCTGTCAGGCGCGAGTGATTAGCGAGGGCTTAGAAATTGGCTTGCCAGAAGGCTTGTATGTACAATCTTTCTCAGAAATCGAATCTTTGATTGGTAAGCGCAGCGAAGTCCCGGTATTGCATCCAATAGACGGACGAGTATTGATTCAGGCTGGGAAAATTATCACACGCAGCGCAATCATGGAACTCAATGATATTGATTTCGATATTAATGCTATAAAATTAAAGATGTGATTCTTTTTAACAGTCATTTTATTTTTCAAACAGGCATCTTATCATCATGGCGATAAATCCTCTTGATGGTGGCTACAAGGGCTATCACAATTATTACCATCCCGATGAATTTTTCCGTCGGGATGCACAACGTGGTGCAATTTACCTGCGCGACGGGCAGCGTGCGGCGAAGGTTTCTGAATCGTTTATTAACAGTTTGCATCTGGGAATAGAAGAGGAAGTGGGCAATGCTGGCTCTTTGCTCATGTACAAATGCGGCCAGGCATGGGGCGAACAAGACATGAAGCGGTTCAATAACCGGATGCGCCAGGAATTTGGCGGCGGCAAGCTCGACATCTGGCAGATGAACAAGCGTTTCGTGTTTGAGTGCTGGTGGTGGCCATTGACGGTTGAAGGTTTTGGCGGCTGGAGTTTAGACTTGAGCTTTATTAAGCGTGGCCTGACGGTGGTGGAGTTGCGTAATTCCGCAGTGGCGCATTCAATGAAAATCGTTGGCAAGCCAGTGTGCCACATGTATGCAGGGTTGTTTGCTGGGGTATTTTCGGTGTACGAACGCGAAGAGCGCCAGTCCATTGAAGTACAGTGCTACTCGATGGGCAATGATGTGTGCAAGTTCATCATCGGCGACCAAAAACACGTCAATGCAGCGGATTTCTGGCGGCAACAAGGTGCAACTGCCGGAGAAATCCTGGCAAACTTTGATGTGGGATAACGTGGCAGACAGCATCGAATGCCTCAAAAATAGCCTGAATCATCTCAGCCTGGGCCTGGTGCGTGCCGAGAGCAACGGCAGCGAGGTATCTGCTTTCCGCCTAGCATACCAACGGCTGGCTGAAATGCCCAAGCAAAACAACACCACTTCGGTTTTGTTGCGCCAAGCCTGTGCGCATTTGGCGAACGCACAAGCTCTCGGACAGATGGCGGTTGTTCATACCTGCCTACAGAAGTTAAGCCAGGGCATTGAAGCCCAGCAAGCGCGGGCTGATTTAGAAGACTGGCTGGCTGGGGACGAACTCACCTTAGCAGAGGATATTGCTGAATTACCCGATTTGGATTTAGATGAGGAACTGCTCGCTGGCCCTGCGGAAGTGTTCTTGCCGGCGGTTGTATCCGCGACTATCCAGCCACCTAGTGCGCCTCCAGAAGCCGCTCCGGTGCAACCGCCAGTGCAGGAAAAGCGCCAGGCCTATAATGCGGAAAAGGACAATCAGGTCAGTTTGCCTGCGTTACAAACTGGCAGTGTGGTCAGCGCAGAAACCTATTTCGCCGCGCTGCCCTGGCAAGCCGCTTGCCCTGTGGCGCAAGAAAATACCACAGCGCCGGTTATCGAAACGTTTCGTATTCAACCAAGCGCACACATTACAGAGACTTTCTCAGGCGTTAATCCAATTGTCGCTGCCACGCAACATGCTTTGATAACGGCGCAACGTTTGTCGCAAGCCGAGACGATGCTGGCGACAGAAGACTGGCTGGCGCTAGAATGTGAGAACTTTTTTCGTCAATTGCCGTGGCAAAATAGCGGATAAACCGACCTTGAAAATATCAACCACCTTGTAAAAGTATTTATTTATTTTCATCCATGATGCTGAATAACGCTATGAGCCAATCAAGAGTTTCTGGCAGTTTACGCGCAGACCCGCGTATTGCTTCTATTTTTAAGGCGGCTGAAAGCCGTTTTCTGACCGAGCAAGAGCTTGATGAATATTACAGGGTGTTTCCACAAGAACTAGAACGGGTCAGTACGGCGCGGGATATGGTCGCTTACGAACATACGGTTGTGCAGTCTGTCATAGATGAGATTTTTATTATCTATCCTTACGCACAACAACACCAATTAGCAAATGCTAAATGTACCCGCGATGTGCGTTATGTGGTGGCCTACGCTACCTTGTCTATGCTGATGAATGATCAGGACTGGTTGCGCGATAAACTGCTAGTCTGGATGAAAACGATTTTACAAGCATTTGAGTTTCCAGAACGCGCACAAAAGAAAAAAGCACTTTTCGCTGGAACCGCAGCGCCCACGCTGCAATCGCATCGGCAATCTATTTTTGATACCTATAGCAAACTCAAGCAAACCTATGAGCGGGTATTAACCCCTAGCTCACAAAAGCTGATGGAGCCGTATTTCCAGATGGTTATTGAGATTCTCTCAGGAGACTGAACATGGCCGACCCGCTCGACAAGCTCAGAGCAAATAGCGCGCTTTTAGAAGCAGATGTTTTCGAGCGTCTTTTTGGCGACAGTGGCTATCACTATGATCTGGTTGCTGGCACAGTGACCAATCCAGCAAACATCCGGGTGATTTACTTTTCTACAGATATTCTGCGTGGCATTTATGATGCCCTAGAATATGAAGCAGGCGGGGCATGGCGGATTATCCTACATAGTTGCGGCTATCTGTGGGGTAAGAATGTATTTAACATATTAGAAAAAGAATTTAAGGCGATTGCCGGAGGAGAACTGCGTAGGCAAACGGTAGGGGATTATCTGCGCCTCTTAGAACAGTATTTTAGTCTGCATGGCTGGGGCAAACTCAATATTGTCCTAGACGATGCCCCGCAATATGGCATCGTGCGTGCCAGTTTAGAATATAGCCTGTTTGCAGATGCCTTAGGCCATGTCAATGAGCCAGTGGATGCCATGATTGCTGGGATGTTGCGCGGTTTTTTTGAAAAAATCAGCGGGCAATCACTTGGTTGCGTGGAAGCTGCTTGTGTTCGTCAGGGCGCGGCGCGTTGTGAGTTTTTAATCAGCGGTGCAGAACGTCTTCGCGCAATAGAAGATTTATTGAATCAAAATATACCGCTGGAAGCTGTACTGGCGCATTTGCGCAATCATTGATCAATCCATAGCCGGAAACTGTCAACGGCTACTAATCCACCTTTGCTTGCTTCTTATTTGGATTATGCCAGATCGTTACTGCCACACGCAAACCATTTATCAAAGCCAAAATGGTGAGGTTTACCGTGCAAAAGATAGCGAAACTGGGCAGACGGTAATAGTTAAATGTTTTCCAGCCCACCAACAGCAGCTTTATTTGCGGGAAATGTCTGCTGCCTTTGGTATTATCCACCCGAATATTAACCGTTGTCTGGATACCTTTTATCAGGAGAACGGCCAGCCTTGTATGGTTTACGAATACATTGCTGGTGGCAATTTGCGCAGTTGGTTAGAACAACACGGCGCGTTTAATAGCGATACCACGTTATCTTGCTTGCGTGACATCTTGAAAGCCTTGCAACATTTACATGGACTTGGCTTGATTCATTGCGATATTAAGCCAGAAAACGTATTATTGCGCCTAGATAGCGCAAATCGTCCCCATTGTTTTGTGTTATCGGATTTAGGCGCAGCGGCCTCCATGCGCGAAGCCAGAGACAGCCATCACACCACAGCCAGCCCCGCCTATGTTGCGCCAGAGCGACTGTATGACAAATTTACTTTTAGCAGCGACTTATACAGCTTAGGGATACTAGGATTTGAGTTACTCACCGGGCATCGTCCATTTGAAGGTGGTGTCACAACCCTTGCCCGCGCTCACTTGGGTAAACGCCCAGCCCTAGAGGAAATTACCCAACCCGGTTGGCGCAACTTTATTGAACGGCTCTTAGAAAAAGAACCCTTTGCCCGCATCAGCGTTGATTCGGCGCTGGAAATCTTGCAACATTGGGACAGCAATTTAGAAAAAACACCTGTTGCGCAGGAGATTAGTCTGCTAAATAAACAGGCTGTTGTACCTGAAAAAAACTTGCCTTTAGCTGAATTGTCGCACTGGCGCATCATTTCTACCCTGATTCCTCGCCATCCGCTCGAAAAACTATGGATTTTCCATGTTGGACGAAAACCACTGGTGGGTTTGCATTACCCAGGCTATATCGAGTTTATCGCCTTGCCAGAAGGCCGGTCTTGGCAACTTTTAATTAGTGTTGGTGCGCTCAAGCCGCTTGGCGCTGAATGTTTATCCTATGCAACACAATCGCGGATATTTAGATGTGATCTTGCCAGCAAACAACAGGTTTCAATCAAAGACGGCTGTGATGGCATCCTCCACTTTGACCTGTATGGCGAACGCCTCATCTGGTGTAACAAAACCAGCACCCATCTTTGTGATCTGCGTCACAACCAGGAATCTGTGTATCGTATCCCTCACTATGTGATGAAGACACAACTCTGCCTGCTCAGCGATGGGCATTTTTTTGCCAGCGAGGGGTATATGAATCATGAAGTGGTTTTGCGCAGCTTTGAGGGCGAGGAATACCGGCGCTGGATACTCGATGGGCCTGTGCTGGCGTTGACTGGACAAAACCGTAGCAGCCTGGTGTTGGCTTTGAGCATGACGTACCCTGGCCGGCATACGCTGTGGCATTTGAGCGAAAACGGCAGTACCCATTCCTTGCCCCTGCCTGACGAATTGAGCGCCTATTGCTATGTGTCAGGACAGTTTTTCTGGGCCACCCGTTATGGCGAAGTGTATCGCTGCGGACTTGCCTTGTTGCCTCAGCTTATCGGACAATTACCTGATGTGCCGATGTTGTTTCATTTTAGCGCAGATTATCGCTTTCTTGCTGCGGCCACTGGGCAGGGCGTTACCTTATGGGAAAACCCGGCAGCGGACTGATTCGATTTTTTTCTCGTCAATCAACGGATACAAACCAACCACCTGACAGGATGAGCCATGAGAGTGCATTGCTTGTTTTATTCGCACGTCTGGGCCGTGCATATGCTCAAGAACATCAAGTTATGGAATTGGGAAAAAACCGTACTGGTTGAACTTGCAGTCAATTCCAATCTGGCCCCGGTCTTTGGAATGCAGGGTAAACCACGTTATGGTTTAGCGGGAATGCTGCGATTAGGTGCAAAACTGGAACAACTTGGACAGCCCTACAAATATGTGCCCGCGCCTCTGTTGCTTGCGCCCTTGCCAGCCATTTCTGCTGGAGCGCTTTGCTCGGCAGTCGGCTTGGTTGCGACCTCACCAAGCACTTATGAAGACCTCGTATTGTTAGTGCATGTCAGTGAGGCTGCCCAATTTGCCGATGCTTATGTGCATGTGAATCATTTTAGTATCCTTTGGGATATTGCTGATCCCCCGGTGCAATCTTTGATCAACCTAGCTGATGTATTGGTTGCCAATGGTTATGTCAGCCAAGCAACCTGGAAAGGGTTTACGCTTTACCAACACCCTAACCGCACATTGCCTGATGCGCAAGCGCGGCGCAAGGAATTTGAAAACGTGTTGCAGGATTATCCACTACTCACTGCGGCTTGAATGCTCTCTGCTCGTTTGCTTATGGCGACGCGTGGTCGAGTGCGCATCGGTTCCTTACCTTCTAAGCCATTATTGCGCGAACTCGACAGTGCCGGTTTTCGCCGTTATCTCAATCTATCCGGGGTAGATTTGCAGACTGTTTATCCCAGTTTGCCAAGTGTGCCTTCCCGGCTCTTTTCCCTCAACGATGTGTTTTCCTATCCCTCTACGCACATTAAACCTATTGCCCAAGATTATCTCCGCTACAGCCCTGAAGGACAGCCGCTGATCTTCTTGCAAGCGGTGATAGCCTTACGCACTTGGCTGGCAGAGGGACAGACGGTCTATGTGTTTTGTTACCGAGGAGAAGGCCGTAGCCCGGCGGTTGCATTAGCGGCCTTGCGGGGATATTTTCAATTACCCCTAAACACCGCCCAAGAATTAGTACAAAAGCTACGGCCACAAGCGCGCATCACCGCGATGACCCTGGCCGCTGCGGAGTGGGTAAATAATGAAACTTCTTGATTATCTGGCTTCATACCAAGCCCGTGCCAAGTGTTGGCCTTCTGCGATTTGCGCTGGTGCGGCCTGTTTTGCCAGTGCGTTTCTAGCCTCCAGTGCGGGTTCAAACCCCTGCATCGCTGCCAATGCCAGCCATTGATAAGCCAGCGCAAAATCCTGCGGAATGCCGATGCCCTCGCGGTATAACTCGCCAAGGCGATATTGCGCTTCGCTATACCCCTGCTCGGCGAGTTTTCTATAGCATCGTGCGGCTTCGCCAAATGCGCGTTGACTGTCGTAGCGTTTAGCCAGTGCCATTTGCGCGCCAGAATGGTCTTGGGCAGCGGCTTTGGCATACCAATTCAGCGAAGCCGCCAAGTCAGTGGGCACGCCTAATCCTTTGGCATAACAATCAGCCAAGATAAATTGCGCCTCAGCATTGCCTTGTTCGGCGGCTTTTTGGTACCAGCGCAGGGCTTGCGCAGGCACGGATTTGGCGTTGTCGCCCAGGGTCATCAGGGCTTCTACATGGCCTTGTTCGGCGGCTTTCCGATACCAGTGCGCCGCTTGTGTCAGACTGCGCCCTAGACCCTTGCCATCAGCATAGCAGCGGCCTAGCTTAAATTGCGCTTCTGCATCGTTTTGCAGTGCCGCCTGTTGCAGCCAATGTGCTGCGAGATCAAACTTTTCTGCTTCCTCGTAGATCAATGCTAAATTAAACTGCGCATCCATAAATCCCTGTTCAGCAGCTTGCGCATACCAATACATAGCGCTGTCTATATTCTCTTCAGCGCCTTGTCCGTGTTCGTATAAAACACCCAAATTAAAACAGGCTTCAGCATAGCCCTGATGCGCTGCCTGGGTG
>Ga0105105_10001419_pt1 | contig 10142 bp, 13 predicted proteins | sample PPLLaktember2015_4_FD_79108 | JGI IMG/M metagenome (GOLD analysis project Ga0105105, IMG submission 79108) | Freshwater sediment microbial communities from Prairie Pothole Lake near Jamestown, North Dakota, USA - PPLs Lake P8 Core (1) Depth... | ecosystem: Environmental > Aquatic > Freshwater >... | reverse complement strand
CCACCATCAACCTTAAGAAGTGTCTGCAGGCCAATTTTCAAAATCCAGGAGTAAGGTTGAGAGGCAATGTCCCCACTGCCATCGACACGGATCGAGCCCTTATCAAAGAACCACGGCTTATCAAAGGTAATGTTTGTTAGGGAGATAACATCAGTGAGAGATGTTTTTCCTGTTGGGATATAGGAGTGTCCGCCTGTGTAAACGCAAGAGGATGGAGCTATGATCTGAATTACCTGCTCTTCACCATCTCCGCGCTGTGGCTCCCAAATTAATTTAACCCGCCCCGTGTGGGTTCCGACAGCCAGAGACACTAAAATGGCGGATCCAGAAGATAGGGTATAAACAGGAGAAGCTACCGCCTCATCTGCTGTTTTAAGCTGAATTCTTCCAGGGGCATTATCCCCGCTAGGGGCAATAATAGCCTGGAAGGTCTCTCCAGGATTCGTGACGGCAGGTGTCAGGATTGTCACCGTATTAGGCGTCGATACATGGGATCCTGGCTGATGATAGAACCTAAGAGTAAAGGCGGGAAGTACCGCATCTGTCGCTGTCGTCTGAAGTCGTACAAGGCTATAAGGATCTGCCAAATTTACCGACCACTGATCAGGTTGCTGATCAAAATGTGGAGTTGGCCACGTTGGCGACAACGCAAAACTGGAGTTAAAAAGAGAATTTGTGAATTGGCCTTCAAGCCTTACAGGTGCGTATGACAAATAGGGGGCTACGTTCGCAGCGCTCTGTGTCTGTGTTGCGGATAAAGCCCGACCCTCTCCACCACCCAAATAAAGAAGTGTATCAGTGAATAGATCATCTCCGAGCCTAAGAGGATCTGTCCGCTCCAGGGATAGCTCAACCCACATCTGTGGGTATTCCGGAGGTAGGGTGGCTTCGGCTTTATACTGGTTAAACCCCTCCCCTGGTCTGCGTGGCTCTGGCTCAATAGGAGTGATGGCGTCAATCGATTGTTCAGAGATCAGGGGCAGCCACGTTGATGTGTGCTGCTGAACCTGAACCACCGCTACCTGCTGTTGGGAAAGATCCGGCAGCGTTATCTGAAGATATGCAGGTAAAGGCCAATAACCAGTAAGATAGATATGCGATTCCCCATTTTTGATATCGTCGGTGGTGACATCAAAACTAAGGGCTTCAGGGATCTGTGGGGTTCCGTCTACGATGTAAGATCCGGTCTGTACGATATCTCCAGGCACAGAGGGAATGCTTAACAGCCTTAACAGTAGCTGCGCAGTGTTTTCCAGATATTCGGCAACAAATCGCATTCCTATTTCCTACGTGTGGATCGCATAATTGATGATACTGCTGGCTTCCTCGTGGGACAAAGCCAAATCATCAATTAAATCTTTCTTGACGGTCTCATAGCTCTTTTTAAGGTCTTCAAATTTCTTGTTTTTCTTTAAAAGGGCCATGCTCTGCTGGATCTTCCTATCGTCGAGAATGGCCTCGATCTGATACCTTTGTAAAATTCTCTGATACAGACTGGAAGTTTTTTCCATTTGGTATCCCTAAGTTAAACTACTCGAAAATTTCGAGGAGTTGCTACTTAACACCATATCCGAACAACGCTGCCAGTTCGTGGTGCCTTTTTTCAATGACATCCCAGTTTATATTGTGCCAGAACATATCCAGGTACTGATCAAATTCCAGACCAAAATCACCTAGCCAAGAATGCTCCCAGCAATCGATTACGATTAGTGGAGTTACTCCCAAGGGTACGGAGTCGTCATGCCCGCGAATGGGAAATCCCACAAACGTCTTAAGAGAGTTCGCCCATCCCCATACAGCCCAACCGTGAGGCTTGGCAGCCCCAGCAAACTCATTCATCCAAGTTTTGAAAGTCCCCAAATCCGAATCACGGCGTTTAAGGATCTCATCCAATAACGGACTGCTCTTGGTGTCCTCTCCTTTACCTTCCATCTGCTCAAACCAGAGACGATGAAGATAGATGGCGTTATGGAGAAAAGAGCGCTCAAACGGTTCTTCCTGTTCTTCGTCCTTGGCTTTCTCTAGTTCCTCAAGGCGCTCTTTATATCCTTCAAAAAGCTCTTCGTGGATCTTTTGTGTTTCTGCTAAATGTAACGGCATATTAAAAACCTCATCAAACTGGCGGTACAGGAATACCTAATGGTGTTGCCAACAGTGGGTGCATCACATAAGCATAGGGTGGATGCACAGCGCCGTTGTGATCAGCAATTTGATCATGAGTGCGTACAATACGTACTACATTATAAACGGGGGCGGTTACAAACGCGACATCTACCAACGTGCCTACGTCCCCGACAGCAAACTGCAGAAGACCAGTGGATGGGAATGTTGCGGTAGGCACCGCACCAACCACATCAAGAGTGGAAGCAACAAAAGGAACGCCCAAGTCTACCTGCCCAACCCCACCTACCAATGCAATCTCATAGCGTTTGTCATACCGATCCTGGCGAGGAGAAAGCCGTGACAATAACCGATTAAATCGATCCCCATTCAAAAGAAAATCAGAGGTCAGGGAGTATATGTTGATTTGACGTACAGTGGCCGGGAGCGCGGCCAAGATCAGAGCATCCCAATATGTGGGACTTACCATAAGAGCCTTCAGGATATTGATCTGACGTTTTTCCGACGAGAGCTTTGTTTGGATGAGCGCAAGTGGCTTTTCTTCGTAGATGGCATCAGGGGCGATGCTTCTAAATACTTGAATCAGCTGTGTTTCTGTCGTAGCGCGAAGGTTTATAATCTGGGTATTTTGAAACTGAGTAGCCATTCCTTCGGGATTTCGTGTGGCTTTTTGTGTCATAGATTTTTCACCTTTTTGATAGTCTATAAATGAATCTTTTTCAGAAGCTCGGAATTCCAATTAATTCAAAATTTTGTCGTAATGTACTGATGCTCGGCTGCGAATTAAACACCATCAAGGACGCACCCCAGGAGGAAATCTGATTTGGATTGTCCGCTGAATCAGTCCAGGACACTCCCTCTTCAGTGAAATAACCTTGTAGCCAAATACCGCGCCCACCGAAAATGGGCGTCACATAGATCAAATTGACATAATTTGGTTGACCGTAAAACTGGCTGTTAACATCCTCAACCATATCTGGCCGGTCTAAAAGTTCTAAGAAATCAAAAAAGTTACCCAATCCTGGTGCAGGCGCAGTGGTAGGATCCTCAGTTCCCGACATGATGTCATCGTAACCACCAGGAGTTATAATGCCCGACTGAAAGGTGAATGAGATTGTTGGTTGATCGAAACGAGAGCCTGTCAGTGAGAAGTTAGATCCGTACATCCCCGTTTGTGGCCACTCATGATGTACGATTCCACCACTGATCTTTTCCATGGTGGTTCTTGTAGTAACCTTCCACTGGCATTCGCTGGGGTTTACCCACCACTGAAGATAAGAAGTACCGCTACTTTTAAAAGCCTGCCCGTCCACCCTTCCCATCGTCCAGCGGATGGCCTGTGCAGAGGTTGGATGTCTATGCGACATCATGGTGGTGGACGAAGCGGATTGGCTGGCAGCCCGTGCTTTTCGCATGAGCGCCAGCTGATCTGCTTTCAGAGATACTTTCGCCATCTATCACTTAACCTCAATATCCCAATCGCTTTCGTATTTTTCTACAGGGATAGATCCTGCGGATACCGCCTTGCTGCGGAAGGTTCCGGTGCTAATCCTCTCCTGAGCATACGCTTTAACGTCTTGGGGAAATTGACCAGCGACCAGGAACTGTAGATCACTGGCGGTTAATTCGCCGCTGTGGATTTCCAATTCATTGATCAACACGTTTCCATCAATCTCACCAACCACAATCCTCTGCTCCCAAGCTCTCATTTTTGGATGCAGCGTCATTTCTTCTTGGTTAACACTGGGGTTATCCAACGAATGAACCGCCTGCTGAGAACTTCTAACCGCAGACACCATCGCAGTTTTGCGCTCAGACTCTACTCTAGAACCGGCAGCAAATTCGGACTCAGTCAGTCTTGAGTATTCTGCTTTTCCGCGAGGAGAATTGAGCATCTCAAGTGCCTGTTCTTCCGAGATGATCTTAAGGGTGTTCTTCTGTAGCGTTCTTCTTAGCTCGACGTTGTGCTCAAGAACGTTTCTGGGAAGCATCGATGTCAAACAGAACGGAATCCATGTTCTAGGGAATTCCAGCTTAATCGCCTTGCCGGAGATTGGATCGTTGATTGTTGTCGAAAGCAAACCCTTAGGCTCCGTGTTATTTATGACGTAGATCCTTTTCCCCGCCGTAAATAACTCGTCAAACATGGACAAATTGTCTTTTGGGTAACCCATCATACCTTAGTCTCCCTTAATAATGGATAAATAGGATTCACATCGAATCCTAAGATAAACGTTTTAAGGCCGCTCTTAGCCTTTATTTTTCTTTTCCTTCTTCTCGGCGCGTTTTTGTTCTTTGGTTTTTTGCGGTTCTTTTTTCTTCTCTTTTTTTACCTTGATTTCTTTTCCCATTCTAACCCTCCTGAAGATACACAAAATCCGCTACACAATGGTGGCCAACCGTGCAAACTTCTTACAGATGTGCGCGATAGTTTCCATTTTCTCGCGGCTTAACCCCTTAATTAAAATCGGATTATACATATGAAGATACTTATCGGAGTTGGCCGACAGAACATCAAAGTAGTCCTTCGCATGAAGAACCTGGCTTTGCCAATTTTGGAGAATTGCAGCCAGGGCGATAGCGTCTTGACGAATCTCTTCTGCAGACTTTCCAGTTTGAATCGCTGTCTGCCAATTGTCCGGATGAGAACTTCCTGGCTGAAGATCAGTCGTTCCTGGTTTCTCTTCGACGGGTTTAGGCTGCTCAACAACAGGGTCATTGTTCCCGCAAAGTACCATATAATGCTGTTCTAATCGGTCTTTAAAACTGGCCATAAATATCCCCTAACCTCTTATGTTATTGATCCCACTAATTCTTGGTTTATTTAATAAGTGAGTCATAATCGATTTCACTTCTCCGCGAACCTGATCGATGTCTGATTCCATCATTGCCACCTTGGTAAGCGCCTCTGTAACCATATCTTTATCAATCGCATTAGCCTGTAATTTCACAATTTCCATTTTCAATTCTTGTGTGATGTCATGAACTTCTTCAATCATCTCAATAATCTTGTCGTTTTTCTCGTCTTGCTTCTCTCCGTGACTCGTGCATCTATTTTCCCACTTTGCAAATGTATCGTCGTAATTTTTAACCAAACGACGAATCAAAAATATCAGTAACAGCCCACCACCGCTGAAGCCACCTAATGCAGAGAGGATCGAGTTCAAGTAGGCCGAGTCCTCGTCCGGTAGTTGTGGTACAGCCGCTACAGTCGCCGCCGGTGTGGCGTTTGCAACTAAAGCTACTGCGACCGTCACACACATGAGTACCAAGAAAAAGTAACCAACACGGTTCATAGTCTTTTTCATGCGTACCGCCTTCTTTTCGGTGTAATTTAAATACCTATCAAAACTGACATGGGTAATTACAATTATACAACAAAAAGCTGCTCTGTACCGCACAGAAACCGCGTCGATTCAGAAAACAGATGCCCCCCTTAGTATAGACATTAGTAATTGCTTAGTCCGCATTGCAAATATCCGTAACACGCCATATTTCGTCAAAATCTCAACGTTGACTGGGGGCTGTCTTTCCGTGTAACCGGAAATTAATGCCGGTACTCCCGAATACAGAAGGTGCGGAAAGCCACGACCATAATATTTTTTAAGGCGCATATTATCCCGGTCATAAGAATACATAAAATAAGAAGCAGGATATAATAATACTGTAAATGCAAAGTAGAGAGTAAACATAAACCCGTTTTCGTTCTGCACAAAATAACCCGTCGTGTCTGCAACCACTTTCCGGCTTAATAACTGCCGCGCCCGCTCTTTTTCATCCCCTTCTGGGATCTCCTGCCATACTCTTAAATCTTCAAGAGGTCCGCGCTTTAAAACGAAACCCGCGACAAAACTGACCCCATCTTTGTCATGCAACCCATAGCAATCCGCAGACAAAAAATAAGAAAATGGAATAGAATAACCAGTTATATCACAAAACCGCAGCCACAGGGCTCTTTTGCTATTCGAATCTGACAGTTTTTTAGGTCGCTGCACCTTACCCATTGTAAATCCAACGCACATTAGGATTTTGTTTGGTCGCATTCATTAACGTATTAAGAATCATACCCGGCGTTTTGGCATCGTTTCCTGTCGGCAGCAGTCCTGTGTTGTTAACCAAGCGCTGAAATATTGGATGCTGGATGAGCGGCACAACAATCTCTTGGCAGGTGCTGCCAGTTCCTTTCGACCAAGCATTGACAGGTGGTTTCTTCCCACCAAAGATCCTTAACCTTAAGCCAACAAACATCCCCCAATAGTAAGCCCCCATATCGTAGGTGCGCATAACTGCGTAATCCCGACACGCCTTATACAACTCCCACTCTTCATCCACGGTGAGGCCAACCAGCTCCATAGACCAAATTATGGTGTACTTATGAAGCCAGTGGTGAATGTCCCATATCCTACCGAAAGGTCGGTTAAGATCCACCGCTACTTCCACTTGTCTGTCATCAAAAGTAAAAACTGCTCCAACGTGAGATGCATCTTCGCGGAAAATCCAACGATATAGTTTTGAATATCGTCGTTCGTTGGTGACCCAGCAAATTTTCATAAATGCACCTTTTTTATTACAAAGTTTAAGCACTATAGAATTGTAAAATAAGCTGCACTCCGATTTGAACTCCTACTCCATGCTTTGTGATTAGTGCTACTTTTCCTGAATGGTATGTTCCGTCATAGGTGACGCGAGAGACCGACTTACCATCACACTCGAAATATCCTTTATCTGAGAAAAAGGAAATGTTCATCCCCCCACCCATAAACACCACGTTGCCACCGTAGGCAGCGGGGACATCAGGAGCAGCTACAAACCAAAAATAGGCTCGGTCGGAAGGTGGGTTACGAAACTGAAGTTTTGCTCCGAGAACATCGTAGTTAAAAGTAGGTTCAAATTCTAAGACCGTTTTATAGCAGTTGGCTGTAAGACGAATTTGAAAGTCACCATCGCTTTCTTCCCCACCCTGTACTAAAAGTGTGTTGGTCGCATCGTAAAATTTAAGCCAACCGTCTCCCATATCGGGACTAGCATCGATGGTTGCATCATTCTCGGATGCTCCACAGTAGTGACTACGATTATAGAGACTTTTGAATTTTGATGTGTAAAAGTCAAGGGAGCGTGGCGAGTAATGCCAATTAGGCTCAGTAATTACATTTCGTGTTAACTGCCTCCCTTCATCGTCTTTTGGCTCATCTAGGGTCACAGATAACGTTGGCTCAGGAAGTGGAGTGGGAACATGGGCTGCTACGATAGCATCGAGTACCGTAACTTCCCCCTCACTTAAAGCTGATTTAAACCAAACATCCAGAACATCGCCTTCTGTTCCAATGAAGTCCAACACAATCGTGATACTGGTAGCTTCTTGAATTGTAACCCTAAGACGGTCTTCGTTAACTGCACCTTCTGCGGTGTCCTCTGCGATTGAATATGTATATTTTGTAGATGCCATAGTGTTATGTAACCCTCCAAATTTCTAATCTAGCATTTTGAATTCTAGCAGTACCACTCGCGTTTGACGATCTATAATCAAGATCCACGTTGTGAGTCGCTGCTGTTAGTGTAACGTAGGCAAATCCCCCTACGTAATGTCGTTGAGCAGTGCTGGCGTCTTGCGGCTCTTCCACATGATCCATAATTGTAGTTGTATCATCAACCTGAACTCGCGCATCAAAATTATAATTGTTACTTGTCATCTGCCAGTCGTAAGACCATCCTATTCTATAATTTCCAGCTTCGATTGGACCTGTCGTTATCCTTAATTTTTGCTGATATGTGGTAGACGTAGTAGTAGAAAGACCAAGTGACTCTCCCTGGACTATCCATCTGCCAAAAATGATAAAAACCGTCGCTTGCCCACCGCCATCGTTAACGACGTCCATCCCACCATCAAAATTTATGGTCGCATGAGGCGTACCTGTAACAAGTGCGCCGTTATCTTTAAGTGTAATTGTCGATCCACTACCTGGTTCTCCTTTTTCTCCTTTACTACCACCTAGCTTAAGTGCATATACGACGATATTAGCGTATCCAGTTCCAGTCGTCCCCCCAGTTCTCAATATTTGCAGTGTGAAGTAATCTCCTGCATTAAACTGCGTAATGCATACTGCGTTAAGCACATCCGTTCCCACTTCCATAAACCTATCGCTACCCAACACTACGGTTGTGTTGTTTTTATAAAGGCGAGAATTAAGTCTCGCTCCCCCCGTTTCAACGGCTGTGAACTGGTAGGATAGCTGGTAGTAACCTGATTCTTTTACGTCAAACCTCGCTCTATTACCGTCGTTGTGTTCAAGGACAGCAGAATCACTTTCATAGTCTGTCGTATTAATCGTAACGTCTATCCAACTTGTATCAAACGTGACATTAGTAGTTCGTTGTGATTGTACTAGAGCTAGGGCTGCGGCTGAAGTAGTTTCAAAAATCCAAATGCCATCCCCCGTAGACACATCCCTAACAGTTGTTTCGATTTTATCGTCAGGTTGTAATAGCGCAAGACTAGTACCCGAGGTGTTTCTGACATCAATTTCAGTCGTAGACTTGTTCCAAAACCGGAAAGCATGACCAGCTTGCAGGGTAGTAGCCGTAGGAAGATTTATACGTTGCCCCGCAGTGCTACCTATAAAAATGTGAACATAAGAAGATGCGGAGGTCAAACTGGTAATGACATTAGAGACTGTTAATATATTGGGATCGTAACGAAGTGTTTTAAGATCACTAAGCTGCTCAACTGTCATGTTGTCAATAATATGAGTCATTTATGCTAATCCCTTTTCGAGAAAGGAAAGTCTTACAATTCTAGCTCTTTTAGTAACCCGTCGAACGTCCGCTTCAAGTTATAAAAACGCCATCCCTTAAGTAAAGTCGTGGCGTTTGGTAATTTAATCGAATAACCAGTCGCGGTTCCTCTGAAAATATGTGTAAACGTAGATGCGTTGGTTAAAGTGAGCGTGCCATTTAGCGTAGTTGTTGTAGGTGTAGGAGTTGGTGCTTGACTACTGAACGCCAAATTAGCTTCTACGCCTATATTGTCAATATAATGTGTCATCCGCAGTCCTTCAGATCGTATTTTCGAGCATTCTCAAAATAGCCCTCTGATCTCTTAGATTCCATTTCAAAGAAATCGCCTTAGCTACAAAGTCTTTTTCCTGTGCCGTAAGCAGTTTTCCTTGATACCAACGAGCATAAATATCAGGAGCCAGCGCTTTTAAGGCATCCGCGCACCACTTCTGATCCACTTTAAGCAGAAACGATTGCGGGGCGCATGTGCAGTTCAAGCATCCGCATCCACATTGCCCGTACCCAGCTTGCGGTTTTGTAGGCTCTCCAGGCTCCTCAGGGCGAAAATAAGCCTTTACCGTTAGCTTTTTTAGATCTTCGTCAGAGTAGCCAAAATGCTTTTTAAGCATCTCTTTTGCATCGTCAAGGCTCGGTTTTCCAAGAACCTTGTGTGGGAATCTTAAAGTATCTATGGCGATTTTGTGTTTCAGGTAATCCACATCCCCCTGTTTGGGGACGCGCTTTTTTGATGCTTTTGCTTCTACCACTTCTGATCCAAGTAAAAGCTCAAGGTCATGTACGTGTTCCTGCTCTTTGGTAAGAACTGCCTCGATATCAAGCTTAAGCGCCTCGTTGTCAGGGAGCACATGGAGTATTTTTTCATACAGAGCAACGGCATCGCGCTCAAACTTAAGCTGAAGAGCTACGATATCTTTCATTGTAGCATTTTCCCCAAGCTCAGGTATAGGTTTCCGTTCTACGGTAGGATTTGTTCCCAATGAAACCAGATAACGTTGAATAAGGTCAATATGCCCTAGCTCTTCTTCTGCGTGAGCCGCGAACTCATCCGCAACGGCTCCGCGTTCTGTACCTTTGAGTCGGCTTGCATATGCCGTATACAGATCCCACTGCTGATACTCGCCCGTCAGTGCGATCTGAAGAAGCACCTCAATAGCCGCAACCGGTTCCTTATCTTCCTGAACCTCAACATTGATTGATGGTAGGTTATCTAGTTCCAAAACTGGGTT
>Ga0105105_10001418_pt1 | contig 10149 bp, 6 predicted proteins | sample PPLLaktember2015_4_FD_79108 | JGI IMG/M metagenome (GOLD analysis project Ga0105105, IMG submission 79108) | Freshwater sediment microbial communities from Prairie Pothole Lake near Jamestown, North Dakota, USA - PPLs Lake P8 Core (1) Depth... | ecosystem: Environmental > Aquatic > Freshwater >... | reverse complement strand
CTTGACGGTTTGAAAGTTCCCTTAAGCTCGCCCAAGAAAGCTGGATAAACAAGTAAAATTAAGGCAATGGATATAATAATTATAAATAGGTTTTGAGGATTAAATAATCTGTTTTTAATAAAAAAACGCCCATGTACCTTTAACCACTCAAATATTTGATACATCGAATATGGGATCAGTATTGAATACGAAATCGCAACCAACAAATACCATTTAGTAGGATCTCTAAACATTATAAATCCGGGAACGTGATCAAACATCCAAAGATATATTTCTCCGAACGGTTCATTTGCGCCCTTTGCTAAGAAGGCTCCCATTATCCCAAGCAATACAAAGAACAAAACGTATTGCTTTTCTTTTGAGCTTTTTAATTTGTCTATAAACAATAAACTTGCATATGCGAGAATGGGAAGGATTAAGAACTCCGGCCTCATAAAGTACACTTTCCCAAAGATGTTTTCCAGCCAGTTAGGATGCAGCAGGGAAATTGTATTCTCCAACTTTGCAAAACTAAAAAACTGAACGGCATTAACCGTTGTGTAGGCCGCCCCTAGCTGACCTGCTGGATTTTGACCTAAGATAATTGTCGGAAACAACCAAAATGCGTGAATACCCAAAACTAAAATACCCGGAATTACAAACGTAAGTACGAAAGATTTTAAAAAAACTTTAAGCTCTCTTTTTTCAAAAAAGCTTAAAAGCCAATAGATAAATCCCGCAAGTAGCGCAATGTAAGCTATCCTTAGCTCAAGCATTACCAACAAAGAAAAAGCCAATCCCGTAAGGATAATCAACTTTAAGCTTATCTTCTGAGAATTTTCTACACCTTCATTAATACTTCTGATAAATAGGTATAAGACCATTGGAGATAGGGCATAACCAAGTAAAATCCATATTTGTCCTCCCCCTGCTATCATTAAAACGTATGTGTTTACTAAAAAGAGTAAGGCCGAAAAAACGGCATATATTTTCCTGGAAAAAAAGTATTTGGCAAGCGTTATAGATGAAACTATTCCAATTAAAAGAAAGGGGTAAAAATAGGCAAACCGTTCGAATATTCCCCACGACAAGCCTAAGACTTTCCCGAATATAAACTTCGTAGTAGCATAATCAAAGTAAATCCATAATAAAGATATCGCGTTTCCTCCCAATGCCGAACCCTGATTCCAATACCAAGCGTAAGGATACAAGTATTCGTTAAAATACATCGAAGGGAAAATCATGCCAAAATCTCCCCCCGTTAAAATTCCGGGCATAAACCACGTATGATATGCCGCGACAATAACAACCGATAAAAATAACCAAGGTAATAATCTTTTCACCTTTTCCATATTTGGGAGAGGGATTTAATTTTTTTTATAATACTTGCTCTGGGCGAAGATAATTCTTCAAACGCAATTACAACTACAGCGATGGTGAAAAAGGAAAACGCCACAAGCGCAAATTTTTCGGAATCTGCATCCCCCTGAAAAATGTTCAGTAAGCCACCGATAAGCAAGCTGATTAAAGATATCAACAAGAAAACTCTGTAACTATAAATATTTTTCATCTCAATTTCTTTCTCCTTTTTAATAAAAGATACCCTATTGATAATAGGACCACCATGAATGTTAAAAGCGACACTGCTAATCCGGCTAGGAAATATCTCTGTGCAAAAAAAGTTAAGTGAATTTGATAAGTTCCATTTTTACTTATAAGCCATCCATTAGCGAAGCCGTTTAAGGACATGTGCAGGGAATCCATTCCGCGATCGTTTATTAAAGAGCCTATCGAGACTGCAGGCTCAAATTTGTTAACATAAGCCATTTCTAAAACATTGCTATCGAAATATTTTTTTACAACTGTGTCATTGCCATAAAAATCCTGATTGCTGGTAGTAAGAGTAGTCCAATTACCGTCAAATTGTTCCGAAAATGACAACAAGAATGGGCTCTTAGCGTTTTCTATCTTGAGTATGTAATCGGTAGACGTAATCTTCTGATAGGTGATTTTCGGAGTATCTAAAACTTTTCCTGTATCTATAACGAAAACTATCGTCGGAGTAATTACTTTAATTAAGGAAAGATTTCTAAACTCCGCTCCACTTCCGCTTGCTTCTCCTTTTAAATGCAAAACGGGTTTTTTAATTCCGTTATAGGGATTAAAAAATATATCAAAGTGGTGCCACTCATTGTCGCTATTATAATCTTTCAATACTTTATCTAGTACTAGATTGCTATTTGCGGCATTAGCGTCCACAGGATAAGCGTCATCGCTAATAAAAATCCGCGCAGTCCTTCCCTCAAACGATTTGTAATCAAAAGACAAGTGATAGCTGGCTTTAGAATCCTTCAAGCTTACGATGTTAACATTATCTGTTTCAGCAATATTGCTAGAAGGCGAGGGAAGATCAAGTAAATTTACAGATGGAGTGTTTAATTCTAAAAAGTGCTCGCCTTTATTAAGCTGATAATTCCCGTAGCTCAAAAAGCCATTGCTTGTAGCAGACGCTTTCTGAAGCTCGTTGCCGTCTACAATTAATTGCGCCTCGCTAAGATTAACTTCGTCATCATTTTTCATAAACACGCTATAATCCCCATTCTCAGGAAGATTAACTATCAGTTTTTTGTTATCATCTTTGGTAAGCCAAAGTTTTTGAGAGACCTTTGCGATTAAATCATCTAATCTGTAAGTTATTTTCGATAGCAAACCTCTTATCTCTTTGTCATCCTCTTTCCGATATGAATCGTCATAGGTTCTTCTTGCTGTATATAGATAATCCAGTGTTGATAAAAGTCCATTATCGATGGTTCTACTATCCATCTGTTTAAATTTATTCCCCATATCATCAAGAAGCAGATTAGTCTTATTAAGCGTACTGATTACGTACTTCTTCCTCGTAAGAGGGTTTAGTTTCATCATTTGAATCTCAACTGCTCTTTTTTCTATAAAAAAGGCGTCCTCTTTGAATTTTTCCTCCGGAGAAATTAATGCGCTAAGTTTTTTATTCTCTTTCGCTTCTATTATTGGATAAAGTAAGTTATCGGGCAAAAATCTTGCAAAAGGGAATTGGACGTAATCGTAATATTTTTTACCTAGATCGCAGCGTACGCAATCAGCCACCGCATATATTTTCGTGGCATTCTTGTACATAGCGTCGTTTGTCTTGGTAATAACGTCTCTAACGCTCTTGGTAGCATCCGGGGAAATATTCTGCTCAGAATAATAAGCTACCTGCTTAGAAGTCGGAATTCCGATGATTGCCGTAAGATTTAGAGGGCCGGTCACATAAACTAAATCCTTAACCGCCATCAAATGGGGGGTATCATTCGGATTTTCCCATAGTGTAATATTCCCAATTCCTTTTACTTTTTCAAGGGCTTTATATTCTTGATTTGAATTCGAAGACTCAATAAAATCTTTATATTGCTTGCTATTATAAGAATTGACAAAGACGTCGCCAAGAACATCATTGGGAAGCATAACATAGCGTACGCCTTCAAGGCTTAAAAGCTTTGTATTTAGGCTTTTTAAATTATCCTGAAGGTTTGCGAAAACTACAGAAGGATGGTTATCGCTATAATAAGTGAATCTTTGAATGCTTGGAACATTTAATACCCTAAAAAAATCTTTTTTATTTAACAAAAACTCCCTGAATAAATCGTATTCCTTTGCAAAGGAAACAGGATTGAGTCCGTGTCCCAAGCTGCCATTGTAAGCAGGTACCGCAATGGCTAAAGTTACGAATACAATTGGCAACGTGATAAGAATTTTAGCTAAGCTACCTACAACCAACCCTTTGGGAAATTTTGGCCTAATTCTTCTTTCAATCTCTTGATATGCATAATAAAAAAAATATCCTATTAATACTGCGTAAGAAAAACCGATTATTACCCACCATTGAACAGGCTCTCTAAAAAAATTGAAGAAAGGAAGATTGTAGTATAACCATGAATAGATAAAGCCAAAGGGAGGATTAGCGCCTTTACCCATAAAAATTCCTAAAACGGCTATTAAAGAAAAGTAAATTATTTTTTTGTCTTTCCGAGCAAAAAAGAGTGCGGAGAAAGCGAAAATAGGATAAAACCAAAAATAAAACTTGAGGGGTTGTTGCTGGAACACCTGAAAAGTATCCCCATTCCAAAAGGGATGCATTAAGGTGATTGAATACTGCAGATTATAGAACTGCGTACCGAATAAGCTCTGGGATGTAATTCCGGATATGGTTAACATACTCTCCTTCTGAAACATGGGGAATATAAAAAACGCGCTTAGCAAAAACGCAATTCCTAAGGAAAAAATTAAATGAATAAGTTGCGTTAGATAAACTTTCCTAGGCACGGGTCTATATATCCAATAAAAAAGCGTAAAGATAGCTACTAATAGGAAGGCGATAAAACCTATTCTAACCTCATAAAATAATGCACAAGCAAAAAGTAAAGAAAAAATTAAAAGCCAAATGATTCTTTTTTCGTTCAGGTATTTGTAAAGAGTGAAAAAAATCAGGGGTAAAAAAGCATACGCTACCAATAAATTCAACCAGAAAACAACAACCAACGTATTAATGGTAAATATTAAACCGAAAATAACTGCAGCAATAACATTATCTTTAAACACACGCGCCATGATTAAAACAGAACCAACAATCCCAACTAATAGGGGATAGAACATCATGCCTCTTAAGATAATGTTGTAATCAAAGCCAAATTTGGAAAGCATCGACCCCAAAAAATTAAATCCGAAATAATTCAATGTGGCCTGTGAATTAGATCCAAAACCCATTCCTGCGTTCCATATGGGGGAAAGGGTATTAAACAAATCCGTAAAAAAGTTTTTGTATAAAAATCCTATGTCTCCATAGCTAATGGGGTCAAATGACAAATACCAATTCTTGTGAGTTAGTATATAAGCTATCGCAAATAAGCTTAGGGCAATAAAATATTTTAAATATTTTGATTTAAAAAATCTCACGAATAGAATTTATCGCACTAAATAGTTCGAATAAATTTGTCTAACATTCTTTGCTATTTTTTCCCAATTATATTTTTCCTCAACTAACTTACGGCATGTTTCACCCATCTGTAAAGCTAACTCTTTATTTTCTATTATTTTCTCAATTTTTGCTCTTAAATCAGATACATCTCTATCGTGAAAAATGAAACCATTTTTATTGTCTTCTACAAAATCTGGGAGAGCTCCAACATCACTAACAATAATCGGGGTTCCGCAGGACATAGCTTCTACGGCAACAAGCGCATATAAGCCTGATTTTTTCCATTTTCTTTCAAGATAGTCGGTGGTTGTTACTGGCAAAACAAAACAGGAAGCATTTCTGTATAATTGCACCATTTTCTCATCAGTCGGTCTTTCGACGAAAGTAATATTTTTATTTTTCGATATTTTCTTTAGATACGAAACGTATGTTTTATCCAAAGGGTTCCCCGCAATTATAGCTCTATATTTTTTAGGCAGAGCCTTAATGAGAACCTCTATCCCTTTATGGGACACCAATCTCCCTGCATATAGAATATATTTTTGCTTACTTTTTTTATATTCAAATTTTTTCATATCGACTCCGCCATATATAATGTGTTTATTTTTAGATTTCCAATATCCGTAATCATCTTTGCTTATTGCCATAACACCAGCTGCCAATGTTTCGAAGGGGAATAGCATCGCCAAAGAAGCCCCGCCAAAACCGTTATCGGTTACGAACATAGGTTTACCTATGATTTTAGAGTAAATAATTGCAAGCATAATAGCCTCTGTACGTATCTGTATGCCATGAATAACATCTGCTTGTTTGATTTTTTTGAAAAAATCTAAAGATAAGGGTAACGGATTTGCATATCCATTAAACTTAGGAAGAAATTTAATGGCTTGAATAACGCTAACACGAATACCATCAATCGTAAAATTAGATTTTGTTCTACCAAAAAAAATTATTTCCACCTCATCTTTTCCGGTCTTTAAAACATTCTTTGCCAATTCAAATGGGTACCTTCCACCACCTCCCAAGACATGAATCTTTTTAATTTCCTCAACATCTTCAAAATAAATCGGTGAAATATATAAAATTTTCATATAAATGTTAACAGTTTTTTGAAAAAATGATTAGATTTTATGCTTAAGAAAATATTTTTATTATTCTCTTTATTTCTCCATCCGTTAGCTCGGGATTATTACCGAAATATAATCCTTGTTCATGTATTAAGTTAGCGTTTGGATTATCAACTTCAGGTCTTTTTACATATCTACTGAAAAAGGGTTGCTGCGTCATGTCTCCGCCAACAATAGGTCTTATTTCAACTCTACCATTGCATCTTTCGACTAGTTTGTCTTTAATTTCTCTTGTTTTACAAACAACGGGAACCGCGAAATTAGACACAAAATCTATATGGCTATATTTTATTGGATAAAAATTCTTATTTTTGTAAATAATAGGAGCAATTTTCAAAAAATTTTCATTTCTTTTTTTAAGAATTTCCGGTAAATAATTTATTTGCATATTACCGATAAATCCATCTATTTCCGTTGGTCTTAAGTTGAAACCAAGATCGTAGAAGGTGTATCTTGAATAAAATGTCGAATTAACCTTGTGCTTATTTCTAATTTTTAATTGAGCCTCTTCACTTAAATTTCTGTCCCATCCGTGAGCTCTTACAAGCCTAAGCATGTTTGCCAAAGATTGATTATCTGTGCAAACAGCTCCTCCTTCAACTGTTGACATATGATGACCAACATAAAAAGAAAATGTTGACGCCAAACCAAAATTACCAAGTTTTTTATCTTTATAAAAGGTGCCCAATGATTCGCAATTGTCTTCAATAAAAACAATTCCTTTTTTATCACAAATTTCCTTTATTTTACTTATGTCATCGCAAAAGCCCAAAAGATTGGTTAAAAGCAAAGCTTTTATTTGGGTTCTTTTAATTACATCTAAAAGCTTTTTGCTCGAAACATTTAATGTATCGAGTTCCACATCTATGGGTATCGGGTTGAGGCCTAACTGAATAAGCGGCATTGCATTCGTGGACCAAGTTAAAGAAGAAAATCCAACACTATCCCCTTTTTTTATCTTTTCAAGATTTAACAAAGATTGGATTAAGGCTAAATTAGCCGAGCTTCCGCTATTTACAAAAACACAATATTTTCTGTCTTGGTATTTTGCGAAGTTTGCTTCAAATTTTTGACACTCCGGTCCAAAGCTTAACTGTTTTGCTTTTTTGATAAAATTACAAAGTTCTATTTTTGTTTTTTTTTCTTGAAAAAATGTTGATTTTATTAACTTTATCATTATGTGATCACTAAAATTGCATAGTTATTTATACCACATTTTTTAGAAAAATAGTATTAGCTAATTTGATTTGAAGTATTGCTAAATTATTTTTTTTCTTTTTTTAGAATCAGTAGGATTGAACCTCTATGTAAGAATGGTAAAGAATAAAAAAGGGTAAATTTATTTTTGTAAAAAATATAAAAATTACCACTCATTATCATTTTTACCATCTCTTGGAAAGAGTATTCCTTAACGTGTGTGTAGTCCAGAAATGCTCTACCTAAAAATCTTTTGAGATTAAATGAAAATACATTGATTTTCTTTCCGTAGAAGAGGGGATCAAGAATAATGGATAATCTATCAGGCGTATTCAAAACTAGTTTCCCGCTATCCTTCAAAACTCTATTAATTTCCCGCAGCATAAATTCTGGTTTTGTTGTATGTTCTATAACATCAAGCAGATAAACAACATCAAAGAAATTATTTGGATAAGGAAGTTTTCTATCTTTTGCTATCACTTTAAATTTAACGTTTTTTAATTGTTTATTTTTTATATTCTTATTAATAGCTACCGTATTAATATCACACCCAAACAATTCAACATTTTTCGGCGTTTTTTTAATTAAGTATTTTAAAAATGACCCTGGACCGCAACCAAAATCAAGAATTTTATCGTTATCATGAATATCAACAATGTCATATTGTCGATAAAATGATGTTTTGTTTTTAATTGTCTCTCGAAGGTATGAATCGTATTTGTTATAATCTTTATTGGTACTCATATAGATAACTCAATTTTACATATAAAGCGCTTGTTCGAACAATGCTTTCAGCTCTTTATAAATAACTTTTTCTTCAAATCGCCCTTGAATACTCCTAATTATATATGTTTTTTGAAATACTGATTGCTTATCTATAATTTTTATTATTTTTTTAACATAATCTGATCTATCTTCTACTAAGAATCCTGTTTTATTGTTTTGGACAATATCACGTGGCCCATAAATATCAAAAGAGATTATAGGCACGCCAAATGCCTGCGCTTCAATCAGGACCAATCCAAAGCTTTCCCATCTACTTGTGCTTATAAATAAATCATTGTTTCGATAAAAACTTGGTAAATATTTGTATTGAATATAACTAAAATAATTAACGTTATTCCACTTATCTTTAAACTTAAGTATTTCTTTCCTCAACTTAGCATCTCCATCTCCTACAATATTAAAAATAATTTTATCTTTATACCCTCTAGTATTGAGTTCTGTTATAATCCATAATAATTCGGGTATTCCTTTCTGCTCAGTCAATCGACCAACCCATAATATATTAACCTTGGATTTATTCCAATTTGATAAATATCTATATTGCTTACTTAGTTTAGCAAGTTCATCCACATGTAAAGGATTGTATATTTTGCTAATTTTTTTATCAGGAAATAGCTTTTGTACATATAGTTCATCGAATGTGTTTGTCACATGAAAAATCTTCACTCCGCTTGCTAAATATTTATATACAAAACTACCGTACAAAAAATTATGCAATTTTGATTGCAAAGATGTTGCTAGGGGATAGCAGAGCGGGGTATGGCAGCCAAAAATTACCGGAGGCAATTTATCGTACCCTATCAAAAACTTTAGAATAAAAGCTTCTAATATTTCATTTTTGCTGTAAATAATATCATAGCTATTTAATTTTTCCCTTAAATTATCGAGTGTATCCATCTTGTAATAGCTCGCAGCGCCCAACTTTTTTTTAATATCTTCCAAGTTTTCTTTGCGTATTTGCTTCTTGCTTATCTCTCTCAGATAAAAAAACTCTAACATTTTAACTATTCTATCTGTAAAATGATTGTCCATAGTAATAACATCTGCATCTACATTCTTAAATAATGATGACATATTCTTTGCTGACTCTATTAAATATTTTTCTAAACCACCACCAGTTTCAAGAATTGTTGTGGCGTAGTAAGCTATTTTCATATGGGCTATACTTTTATTAATCAGATTTTTTAATTTTTCTAATTTTTATAGTTATAAAATGAGAATGACGAGGATCAATTTTTGCAAACAATCCAGGGAATGGATAATACCCCGCGCCCTTTGCATCCTCAATAGTAAAACCATATATTTTAAATATTTCCCGAAGACTGTAGAATGTAAAAATTATATTGTGTGTCCAACCTTCTCTTAAATCTTCTTCAAAATGCGGGGATAAAGGATTTCCGATGTGGTATCTTTTACTAATGTGCTGGGAGAATGCTTGCCAACCCATAACGAGTGAGAAAATATTATGCCAACTTGCTAAATTCTCAGTCGAAATTATTGCATAACCTCCCGGCTTTAATATTCTGTAAATTTCCGAAATATAATTATCAATTTCAGTTAAATGTTCTATCACTTGATTTGAATGAACCACGTCAAAAAAATTGCTTTTAAGCGGAAATTTCTCGTTTAAATTTCCTTTTTCTGTTTTCACTCCCAACGCATTCGCTTTTTTAAGCTGTGAGTTTATATAGTCCAAGCCGAAAACGTTCTTTGTATCTATTTTCCCAGCCACTCTCTTTGTCCATATTCCGTCATCGCAGCCTAAGTCAATAAAAAATGCTTTATTATCTTTATCTACCAAATCGATAATATTCTTTTTATTTTGAGCATAAGCATTTTCCCACATTGATAGAAAAATTTTTTTAAATTTATTTTTCATATTTCATAAATATTCCCATAAACCCTTTATCTAACTTGTACTCATGGTCCTCCCTTACAATTATGTTATTCTCAAAGAAAGATTCTCTCTTAAATATCCATTTAGCTATGTATAAGTTCCATAAATTAATTAACCCCCACCATCTGCCTTTTACATAGATTCCTGATGTTTTAAGTCCATTCTCGTCT
>Ga0105105_10001417_pt1 | contig 10150 bp, 29 predicted proteins | sample PPLLaktember2015_4_FD_79108 | JGI IMG/M metagenome (GOLD analysis project Ga0105105, IMG submission 79108) | Freshwater sediment microbial communities from Prairie Pothole Lake near Jamestown, North Dakota, USA - PPLs Lake P8 Core (1) Depth... | ecosystem: Environmental > Aquatic > Freshwater >... | reverse complement strand
TGAGCAACTTAGCATTAGTATTCAAACAAGAGGCGAACGAGGTATTGATGACCGACAGTCGGAGGCTGGCGGAGGGTTTTGGGATAGAACACGGCAAGACCCTTAGGAAGATACGGGATATTATCGTGTCAACGGATGAAAAGTTCACTGAAGCCAATTTTGGCTTGAGCTCCTACACAGATTCTTCAGGTAAATCGAACCCTGTATATGAGATGACCCGAGACGGATTTATGCACATAGCCCTGACATTCAACGGCAAGAAAGGATGTGCGTTTAGGGTTAAAGTTATTGAGCTATTCAATCAGATGGAAAAGGAGTTGAAAGATCAAGGTACTCCATTTACGGGGATTAATCCTACCTTGCTAAGGCAGCTAGCAGACACACTGGAGAAAAAGGACTTACAAATCCAAGAGCAGGGACGCACAATGAGGATGGAGCCTCTAACACTCGCGGTAGAACACGCAAAACCTATCTCCGCATATTGTCGAGAGTTCCCTATTCTTTGGGAGAAGGGTCAGAGGTTATACCGAGAAGCGTTAACCAATAGGACCGCAGGGAACGTAAAGATATCTGGTCAACTGACGATGTGGATACGTAAGAATTTCAAATTTAACACGCTTAAGCGCAACGTTAAGGATGGAGAAGGTATGACAGCTACTCAGTACAATCGAGCTGACATACTGCAAGTAGTTGAGTTTCTTAAGAAAGAGGTGAAAAGTGAAGTATAAAATTTACCCTAGTGCTTCGGCCTTTATGATTGGAGACTTAACCATAACCGACTCACAAAGCGGTTGTCTACGCAACATCCTCCTATCCGCCCATGGGATTAGAGAGGGTGAGATCGCAGAGATCAACTCAAGAGTCGGCTCAGTGCATGAGTCATACTACGCCAGAACAATCACAGATGAGATGTTCGGGTCTGAAGTACCAGTCAAAGGTGATTGCAATGGAGTGCCATACTCAGGCAGGGCGGACTTCCTGACCAAGCACAAGACCGATTGGGTGGTCCATGAGACCAAAGGCACGGTGTCATACAATACTTACCGCAAGGTAATAAAGGATGGACGACCTAAGGGCAACAACTTGTCGCAGCTAGTGTTCTATATGACGCACTTCGACACACCCTACGGCAAGCTAATCTATGGTTACTACAAGGAAGTAGGGCCCATGTTCAAGCAAGTAGACTCAAGAGTCTACAGGGTTACGATCAACCAAGCCGGAGACATTATGCTTGACGGTGCCCATTCAGGGTTCACGGTGGCTGACCACTTAGCCCACAGAGTAGCGGCTGCCAAGGTGCTGACAGAGCAATGCGTTTGGGAGCGCCCTGAAGGCACGGAAGCGGGTGAAGGGGCATGTCAGTATTGTATTCATAAGAAAGCCTGCCAGAGTTGGGATTTGGGGGCTTTAAAGACAACGGAGGAATTTATCAATGAAGCAAAACAAAACAGAGAACAAGCAGAGTTGGCAAGTACACCTTAAGTACTCAATCCCAATCCCCGGCTGCTTGGCGATCACGGCTGAGAATACCAAGGTGCTGTGCTACGCAATGGGGAGGATCCAAGAGAGGTTTGAGAACGCGGAATTTCAAGGTAAGAACTTTGACTACTGGGAGATGAACAATTGGTATAAGGACCGGTTCGGATTCAACTATCACGACATGTGGAACGGGTTCAGCATACCGGTTAGGGAAGCTATGACTCCTTTTCTTACAGGTGAGTTGAAAGAGGGGTATGCGCATGAGAAAAGACTGGTAGAGCTGGTCAAGGCTAACCAGCCTAAGTACATCTTTGGCTACGGTCAGGATGACTTTAAGGTGTACAAACATGAGCTTAGACATGCAATGTGGTACCTGTCCCCTACATACAGAGGGTCTTGTATGAGGATCTTGAAGAAGTATCAGGAAAAGCACCCAGACAATTACGCTCAGATGGAAGAATTCTTACGCAGCATGAAGTATCCAGAGGAGCGGTGGTGGGATGAGATGCAGGCTCATATGCAAGAGCAGCCTTGGTCCACCCAGTTTAAGCTAGGCAACCTTGAGATGCACAAGTATCGTAAGGCGTTCCTAAGGGGTATTGACCAGCTCAATGCCACACAGACAGAAGAGATGTTAGATGTGACCGGAACTATCCGTCTTAAAAGGAAAATAGAGAAGGTTACAGTAGAAGGGTTACGAAATAAGTTTCAAAAGGGTAAGGCAGGTGCCAAGCCCGCAACAACTCAGGAGGATGATTATGAGTAAAGAATTGGTCAAGTTTAACTTTTCCGGTGGCGATCTGTATGGTGATATCGATCAGGAAGCGTTTAACAAAGACATGAATAAGGGCGGGGGGTTTGCTCCCGGTACCTACGATGTCGAGATCACAGGCGCAGAGTTTCACCCAAACAAGGACACAGGCAGCATCTTTAGCGCCAAAGACCCTACATGGCTGAATGTCAAGATCACGCTGTCCAATGGCGGCAAGGACAAGCAGGTGTGGGTAATGGTACCCACTACCAAGATTACTTTCAATGAGGGTAACAGCAAGGCACCGTCCTTCATGTTCCAGAAGTTTCGTCAGTTTATGGCAGGTATCGGTGAGTCGGTTGACTCTACTGCTATCAGCCTCAAGACGATCGTCCCTAAGTACTTCTCCAAGCCTGAAAAGGCGCTGGTAGGCAAGGCTATGACCATCGTGATTGGCTTCCAAGGCAATTACATTGATCGTAAGGCTGAGGACCATTTCGAGATTAAGGACAAGGACGGTAAGAAGCTGGCAGACGCGGTGTTTGAGTCGGTTGAGGAAGCGCAGGCATATGCTGCTGACCAAGACATCAGATTGACCAAGTGCAACGACAAGGGACAATACTTCCCTGAGGTATTGCAGTACATCCCTAAGAAGGTTGAGAAAAGCGAAGTTGAAGAAGAATTGGATAGTAAGTTTTAACGTCTCAGGATACATCAATCCTGTCCTGCCGACCGGGTTATAAAGGTCGGGATTCCGGGTGAACAGTAGCTAGATAGGCCGGGGAAGTGGCTAGCACCGCATCAGCAGCGATATGGCTGTAGAGCTCCTTGACAGTAGTCAACTGCTCATACTGTCGAACGACCTGAGTGGGTCGTTAAACCACTCGTATCAGCCACGTTACGGCTGGAGGAAGTAAGCGCCAAGGGCTTGGTTGTTGTCGGACAGCTATCATCAAAACCGATCGGTCTGAGCACACCGTTAAACTGCTCATTCTTATTTTAAGGAGGATGGAGTGAATACCATAGAATTAAATGAACTTGACGAGCTCTTGGAGCATGTTATTGCAATTGTAAAGCTAAGCAGACTTCCATGCTGGGTCATCGGGGATCTGAATACAGATATGATTTACAGCCTTGTGTTTGGCACAGCCGAGACTGCAGCAGGCGCAGTAGATACAATGGGTATAGCAGGAGCTGGTATAATCAAGGGAATACTACTTGGGGATAAGGAGGACGAAGAGGATGAAGGATATAATGAGTCAGGAATTTTGCACTAAGAAGACGGAATATATTGATGGATTTGAGGCAGGGGAAGCACACACCTTATTCTGGATCCAGCAATGGTATGCGGAGGGTCTTAATCTTCACGAAATAATCGAACGATTAGAAGGGAGCATTCAGCCATGGTGGGATCTGTAAAGATGAAATCTGTAAAGATGAAATTTATGAATCATTATCATACACTAGCTGACATAGAAAAGAGGTGTGGACTGCCCTTTGCTGCATTTAAAACAACTAATGACAGCAGAGGTATTAAGGGTGACTATAAACACCTCCCTGTAGATACAGACTTCGGTCTAGTGTTCTACGAGAAGGTAGGCAGATCTTATAAAGCCCTGTCATACGGACATGTTGAACCAATTCTGGTATTGGACACCAAGTCTTACTCAAGGGGGCGTCACTACCCTTGGCCATTTACTCTTCATATGAGACGCATGGACAGTCTTGGGCTGGACATACTGGACCACAGACAGTTAGCCCCTGCAGAGGATAAAGAAGAATATATCCGCACTAGGGCATATTACGCGCACTTGGAAGATCCAAATGCTACCAGTTTTGACAACTGGATATCTGCTGAAATGTGGATCGACGAGCATTATGTTTTTGTTGCAAGACGGAGGATGCAAATATATGGTTGAGCTGATATTTTGCTGTCAAAAGTGCAGTAAGCTATACTTCGGCACCGCGCCGGAGGTTTGCCCTCCTCCCTGTGGAGGTAAAATTAAGCAGGGGTTGGAGGCACTTAGCTTTGAAGCCAAGAAGGAGCTAGCTGAGATTAGGCGTAGGCAGGGAAATGACTTGGTCAAACGTCAATATTATCTCAAGCCTAAGGGGAAAAAATGACAGATCTCGGATTTATACCAGACAAATGTATGTATTGTTCAAAGAGCACAGTCAAGGTAGACGACAGGATCGAGCAGGTAGAGCTATTCTACGTACACGACGGCAGCCTAAAGGCATGTCAGGGTTGTGTTTCCAAATACGCATTGCCGACATACGGTAGTAATAAGATTAAACTAGATTGGGAGGAAGACAAGTGGTAATATCAAGTAATTATAAGTTTGTTTTAGGGATGGTATTTACAATCGCCGGGTCGCTGTTTGTTTACAAATCCTGTACAATTGGAGTGCCTAATATCAGTGGGTTGGGTACATTAGACCTGAAAAAACCGGCTTTTAAACCAAAGGTAACTACCAAGGTTGACACAACTACTACTATTGTGTCAAGTCCGGGAGGAACTACGACCACAACAATAGTTGACAAAACTATTGTGGATGCACCTCGTAGGTTGCGGATTGATATTGGAATAGCAACCGATGGGTTGCAACCAAAAGCTGCACCCATCTACGATTTGGGCGTCTCCTATCGAATCTTCGACCACGTATGGGTTGGAGGGGCGGTGTATAGTGACAAGAAGGTTGGATTGAGGGTTGGCGTTGAATTGTAGGCAATGCGCAGTACTCTGTGCGAAAGGGGTTGAGCTATGAATTCTACTTATGTTCCTAGATTTGATCTTAGAATTAGGGTGGGGCGTGATCTACTGGAGGCAGGCTTACTGACTGCCGTAGAATATGATCGTCTACTGAACGACCTGTTGTATGGGCGGAACACAGATAAGGTATGCGAATGCGGAGCAGAGAAATGTAATCTACCACACAGTCACTGGTGCCCTAAGCATGAGGAATAAAGTGTGACAAGAATAAACTGCATACCAGTCAGAGAGTTAACAGACAAACATTTACTTGCAGAGTACCGGGAGTTGCCTCGCATCTCTGCTTTGGCCAAGAGGACAGAGGCATCTCCTGTATATTTACTAGGCACTGGTCATGTGAAATTCTTTTACGACAAAGGGGAGTACTTACGTAGAAGGTTTGAGGAAGCTATAGTACCGGAGATGCAGAGGCGGGGATTTAAAACCAATCACACAAGGTACAGAGCACATCCCGAGGGGCTGAATCGGGATTGGGAACCGACCGAGGAAGCTATGCGAATTAATAGGGAACGAATAGCATTAAGATTAAAAAATAGGGAGCGCATATGAACAATCAAGACAGTCAGCTTAAAGAGCGCCTCGCGCTCGGCGAACTTCCGAAGGAAACGTTCGCGATGAGAAAGCACTTCGGATTAAGTATCAAGGTTGGGTTTGAGTCGCAGCACGTACTACACAAGCCTTGGGCAGACTACTGGTACTGTAACGAGTTTAACATGCTTGACATACGGCTGGCTTGTCTTGGGATATATCTCACCTTTAATTGGTGGAGGAATGAAGCATGAGCGGAGGAGCGTTTAACTACTTAGAGTATCAACTAGATTACTTAGGTGCTGACATAGAGCGATGCTTGGAAGATATAGCAGATCCAGAATTATATGACCACATCAAACAACTTGCATCTGAAGCACGAGGACTAGCCACCAAAGTTAAAAAGCTGGACTACTACTTGTCCGGGGATTCAAGCGATTATAAATAATATATTTATAAATTAGGGGTACAAATGACTAATCACCAGCACTATATGTTGACAGTGCTATCACAATTAGCGGAGCAGATTGTGCATATGACTGACGAGCAACTGTATGAATTAGATAGGAAACTGAACGCAGTACCGGGGCCACAAGCAGAGGCACTATCCCGGGCACTTAACAAGGAGATGGTTGAATGACTAACTACCTACGAAAGAAGCAAAGCAAGGAAACAAAATGTTTACTTGCGGTCGACATATTTAAACAGAGCAGGGAGGAGACAATATGTCTAATCTGATAAAGATCAGTTACGGAAAAGGCGACAATATCTGGGCAGGCTATAAGATGTTCCGATTATACCACGACCACAACGGCAATCTGTTCCCCACCGGAGCTAAGTTTGTAGTGTTCGACGAGGGGGCCATGGTAGGCGCTTACAGTACTGAGACTGAAGCTAATGCCGGGTTCATGAGAGGTGATCGGGTAGAAGGTGTGAGGCTGAGCGAGTATAAGGGGATAGCTGAATGCTTAAGATGAAACCCCTACTTTACATTAGTGTGATACTACTGCTCTCCTCATGCGGGGATGATCCTGTTGAGACGGAGAGGGATGAGTATGAGCGGGAGATGTATAAGGCAAGAGACGAGCTACGGTCTTGTGCGAATGGTAGAGAGCGGGCGGACAAGGTACTTAAGTGTCTGTACCTGAAAGCGGATAGTATGCCGGTAGCGTCTGCACTGTTTGAGTGCAATAGGGAGGTGGAATGAGCAAGGCGACGTTGACGATAGATTTACCGAGTAGTTGTTGGTACTGCCCTCTACATAATGACACCAGAAATAGGACTAAGTGCAGGGGAGCAGAGGGTCGTACTACAGAGTACGAAGACAGAGAAACTATAAGACCAAACTGGTGTCCTTTGCAGATTATCCCCGACCTGAGCGACGTAAACGTAATGCCAGTAAACGAGCAGGACCAGAAAGCACAGGCGAATGCTGAGATGGCTACACAGATACTCAGGTACTACAACGACCATCCAGATGAGTTAGCCGCGCTGCTTAAGGAGATTGAACAATAGCCCGTGAACGAAACCAGAATGTCAAGAGCTAGAGTAGTTTCATTCTGGTACAAGTGTTCAAAGTAGGGGGAGTATGAACAATGAAGTTAGCTAAGTTTCTTAAGCTGCTTAAACGAAAGCAGAAAAAGAAGAAGATCAAGTCTCTTCAAGAGTTATTGGATACTGACCCAGAGTTTAAAGCTCTCTGGCTTAGAGAATTTAACGCTCAGATGGATCAAGAGATGAGAGAGGTTGTTGCCGCGATGAGGAATAGCCAATAAGATTAATAATGTTGACCACATAGGCGTTTCAAATAACCGAATGAAATTCCAGATCTTAGTATGGAGACTAACAAAACACAACAAAAGATTAGCTCAGACACTAACAGTTCAGAGCCCAAAGGGTCAGCGAATTCACAAGTGAATGAGCGAGTAGGGAAATGGTTTCCCTACCTTAGCTTGGAGGCTAACATGGGTGAATTAATTATGTCGATTGCTTTACTTTGTCAGATAAGCCCTGCGGTGGCTTTAGCAGGCTCCGGACGGTCTATTGAATACTCTCCGGAATACGTAACCGAATGGCAGCTAGTTTGCCAGCGTTATTATGTTAGGTGCACGAAAGTAGGTAAGGTGCCGGTAAGTGACGCCAGCAAGCGACTACCTGACTGTATTTTAGAACGGAGGAAATAACATGCTTAAGTACACGTTGAGAATCGAGGGGACTGCTGAGGAGATTGAGATGGCTAAAGGTATGCCGGTTTTCATTTCTCATAATAAAACTGAGTGGGGGTCGAATGCATTCCTACCACTGAACACAGCGTTACCTCTAGAAGTCGAGTACATCACCCGCGAGCCGAAGATAGCAAGTTCACAATGTGAACATTGCGGGCAGCAACTTCCAAAGGAAGTTCTGCGTTATCGCGTAAAGACCCTTGTCGAGCTGGTGCAGGAGTTTGGGGAGGAGGTGGAGATTGTGAGCGACCTAGAGTCAGACGAGCGAGAACTACTGATTCGCACATATGAAGTGCCCGTTCGTTATCTAGGTAAGCCTTGGACGATTCTTCTAAGCGACTCGCACCAAGAATGGAAGAAGATATTTCTAAAGCAAATCGATTAACACTATAATGAGCATTTCACAGAAATGCGAAACAAACGGACAGAAATAACACTAAAGTGTGAACTAGGGGGAAGAATGAAACTAGGAGATATTAAGGTTAAGTGCTCACGCTGCAAGGCGGTGGCCACATTAGACGACATGGGGATAGGATGGGAAGAATCCGAGGACGAGCCTCTAGAGCTTTACTGTCTTTACTGCCATAAATATGGAATACTAGGGGACTGGGAGGTCGCGGAGTGAGGATCAGACTTAGAGCCTTTATACCATATAACCCGCGCTCTATGCCTTACATTACCAAGTATGCTTGGGCGTGTCCAGAGTGTGGCTGTGACCAGACAGAATTGGTGCAACCAATTGTAGGGGACAAGGTGCAGTGCTATGACTGTGATAAGTTCTGGATAGTTGAGGAATAGGGTAAGTGAGTTTATAAACGAACGAATAGGGAGTACGCTCCCTGTGGGAGACAACGGAATGAAACGAGGAATATACATACATGAATTTGACACCTACTCACTGCTGCCGCACCTAGATCTCGTCTATGGTAGGTATCCAAGGCGGCTGGCGCTGACCATAGGCTTCCTGCGGTGGGAAGTAGAGTTCATGTTTTACTATAAGTGGGAGGAATGATGAAACTCAGTGAAGTTAAGATTAAGTGCCCTAACTGTGATGAGGTGTTGACGCTTGCTGAGTGGGAGATTTCATCCATATCTTATGCTATGTGGTGTGGAAATTGTGGATGTACACAGAGCATGGAAGACTTGGAGGTAGTGGAATGAGCCGTATAACCTGTGAGTGCTGTGGTAAGGTTTTCTCCCTAGAGGAGCTAATGCGCGAGGGTGATAAGTTTTACTGTGAGAGATGTTATTGGGAGGGTAAATGAGTAAATGTAGCTGCGGAGCCTACATGCTGCGAGTACCTGCCGACGAGCCTTGGCATGATGAGTACCTCATCTGTCCTGACTGTGACGGCACTGAGGCTATACCGTTCGACCATTGTGACCACTGCGATACACTGACCCCGGACATGGATCTCAGATTGTATGTAAGCCGAGAGCACCGAGGTTGTTGGCTGTGCGTGGAGTGTATGGATGAGATGTTTGGGATCGTTAATGAAGAATGGACTGTTAGAAATCATGAAACAATAGGCAAGCGTATAAATGCATTGCCGAAGGAGGGTGAGAGATGACAAGTAAGGAAATAATGGAAAAGCTGCTTGAGGGTAGGAAGGTGGGGGACTTAAAAGACGGATATATGTATCTAAACATTGATGGGGATCTCTGTTGCGAAATGCTGTCGGGAGACTTCTACTTTGAGTCTCATCTTATTGGTTACTTATGGTACTCCGCTGAGTGTAAAGTTCTTGCAGAAGAAGGGCCTTAGTATGACATTCGCAATAGATAGTAGTCGAGCATTGTTCAAGCCGACATATAAGACAGAGGATGCGATAGGGTTTGATATCTGCACTAATGAATCATTAGTTATCAAGCCGGGGTGCACCAGATTAGCTTACACAGGACTGTATGTAGACCTAGTGAACACAGACGGAGAGCATGAACTTCAGATCCGTAGCAGAAGCGGACTGGCGTTCCTTGCCAATGTTGTTGTCCTAAACAGTCCCGGCACTATTGACCCTAGTTTTCCGGGAGAGATCTTGGTGATACTACATAATGTAGGGGACGATATATATTATGCGGAGCCGGGCACTCGAATTGCTCAAGGGGTTGTGGTTAAGCGAGAGCCAAGGGCGCTGGGAGTTGAGGTTGAGGACAGCGTGAGGGTGGGAGGATTTGGCCATACCGGGGTTTAATGCTCAGTGTGGTAGTGGGGTATAGCCGCTACAAAGGATAAACTAAAGATTATAAGGAGTAGGGGATATGTTGACGTATAAAATGTGGCACGTAGGCGAATGTCAAACCGAGATCTACACCACATGCTACGGATGGGTAACTGATGGCTGGTCTAGATTTGAGATAAGAGAAGACCTAGGCGTATCCCCCGAATCTTATAGTT
>Ga0105105_10001416_pt1 | contig 10155 bp, 8 predicted proteins | sample PPLLaktember2015_4_FD_79108 | JGI IMG/M metagenome (GOLD analysis project Ga0105105, IMG submission 79108) | Freshwater sediment microbial communities from Prairie Pothole Lake near Jamestown, North Dakota, USA - PPLs Lake P8 Core (1) Depth... | ecosystem: Environmental > Aquatic > Freshwater >... | reverse complement strand
GGCCAGCAGCATGCTCGTCACCGAAAAGGAAACGGTGTTGAGAACGATGGCCGCGTCGAAACGGCGCCTTCTCAGTTCCGCGATGAACCGAACGAGATCGATGGGGCTTCGGAGACCCTTTTTCCGGGGAAGAACGAGCACCTCGTCGACGTACGGATTGCGGCGCATGCACGCGGCGTTGATCGGCGCGGCGAGGAGCGTTATCCTCGCTCCGCCGAAACGCGCCCTGAGCCCCCGGAACGCGGGAACGGCGAGAAGCATATCCCCCATCTGGTGGTGCTGTCTGACGACGAGGAGCCGCGACACTTCGAGACGGTCGAGATCCCCGGCGGTTATGCGCCGTTTCGAGAGAAACAGCGAAACAAAGCGGGCCAGCGCCAGCTTGCCTGCTCTCTCGATCCCTTTTATCACCGGTTCCCCTTAAGAAAAGTGAAGAAGCGCCGGAACTTTTTCCGGGCCGCCGCGTAGTTACTCTCAGAGAGCGGGTGTTTTACCCCCATCCCACAATCCCTTCTTGCGGATGGCGGCCTCCCCCAAAGGGCCGCCATCATCTTATTATTCCCGGTATGGCTCCGCGCGCGAGCCGCCGGGCTCACCCCGGCCGCTTCATGCCTCGTTCGTCGGGCACGGTCTCGAGAATTCTGAGATAGCTCTCGTACCGCTCGCGGGAAACGCCACCATCCTCGACCGCATCCTTCACCGCGCAATCGGGCTCATGACTATGCGTGCAGCTCGCGAATCTGCACTCCGCGCGATAAGGAGCGAAATCCCTGAAGAAGCCGGCGAGCTTCTCCTTCGACACTCCCCAGATGCCGAACTCCCGGACCCCCGGAGTATCGCCGAGGTATCCGCCCCGGGCGAGGGGATGGATTTCGAAATGACTCGTCGTATGCATTCCCTTTCCCGTCCGCGAGCTCACGCTTCCCACGGCGAGCTCGAGCCCGGGCTGCATGCGTGAAATGAGCGAGCTTTTTCCGCTCCCCGAAGGCCCCGCGAATATCGAGAGCTTCCCCGTGAGCATCCCCGCCAGCTCCTCGACTCCCTCACCGGTGCGGGCGCTCGAACAGACGCAGCGATATCCCATCGCCCGGTAGGGAACGAGCGCTTCGTCGATGCCCGCGCGGGCGTCGGCAAGATCGATCTTGTTCACGCAGACGATCGCGTCCATGGGGCCGCACGCCGCGGAGACGAGCATGCGGTCGAGCAGACGCAGGTTCAGATCCGGCTCCTTCACCGCGAAAACAAGGATCGCCTGATCCATATTCGCGCCGAGAATCCGATATCCTTTTCTCTGGGAGGGATCGGTTCGCGCCAGGATCGATCGCCGGGCCCCGAGCTCGACGATGACCCCTTGGGATTCCCCCGCGCCGCCGCTTCGCTCGATACCGACCGTTACGGTGTCTCCGACGACGGGAAGCACCTCCTCGGGCGTGTCCCCGAGGCGAAACCTCCCGCGGAGGGAGCATCGCATCTCCCCGACGCCGCTTTCGACGACAAAAACGCCGCCTTTGATCCGTATGACGAGTCCCCGAGTAGTTTCCATGGCCCCCGCAACGCGTGAATTCATCGACTCCAAGGCCGAAAAACGAGCATGCACAGAGTACCAAAAATTTATTGCCCCAAAAAGGCGAAATTGTTGTACCATTTTCGCGGGTGCATGCTATATTATGAAAAGTATGGAAGCCAGCAAGCTGATTTCGTTCTTTGAAGAAGATCTTTGCATATTTCATCTCCGGTCACGCAAGAAGATGAGCGTGCTCACGGAGATCGTGCATCATCTTGCGCTCAAGAACAAGATCTCGGACGAGCACTTCATCATCGAGATGCTGAAGAACCGGGAAAGCCTCGGCAGCACGGGGCTCGGCAACGGCGTCGCCTTCCCGCACGGACGCTCGCTCGCCATCAAGGAGCTCTCCGTTCTCTTCGCCCGCTCGGCGTCCGGCATGGATTTCGACGCGCTCGACGGAAAGCCGACGAAAATCTTCTTCCTCATCCTTGCGCCATCCGACAAAGGTTCCGAAACGTACCTCGCGATCCTGAGCGAGCTCATCGGCCTGATCCAGAAGCCGGCGAAGCTCAAGAGCCTCTACGAGGTCACCGATTTTCCGTCGCTCGTGAAGATTCTGGAGGATAAGGATCTGTGAGAGACGAGCATCGGATCCTCATCGCGCTGCAAGACCTCGACATCATGATCAAAGAGGTGAAGGATAAAGCCACATCCAAGGAGCTCCAGAGCCTCGGGTTCAAGCTCACCGGCCTGAGCGAGCTCCAGAATGCGAGAGAAAAGCTCGCGAAGCAAGCGCCGAAGGGACTCCTTCAGCGCTACGAGAAGCTCTCCGGACATTTCACCGTCGCGATCCTCCCCGTCACGGGAAGCCTCTGCCTCGGATGCTTCGTCAAGCTCCCCACCTCGTTCTTCTCCGCGGTGAGCAAGAACGAGCTCCAGACCTGCGAGAATTGCGGAAGGCTGCTCTACATTCCCTGAACCTGCCGATTCGATTCCGGCGCGCGTTCCCCCGCCAAGTTTCTCTTGCTAATATCGCCGCCTTGATGTAAAGTAATTTAACCAGACAAGAAACTTAACAGGCACAAAGGCTTCTATGCATGACGAGAAGGCAAAGGATGCGCTCAACGCGAGGTATTCCGTCAGGAAGAACCTCGGAGAATATCCCCCCTGGCATGGATACAGCGTCGCCGATTCGTTGAGCGAACGGGAATATCTCCTGTTCTCCGTCGATATGCCCCCGGGCGTCTCCCTTTCGATCGAAGATCTGAGGATGAGGGATTACCTCTTCTCCCGTCCCGGGAAACTCGCGCCGGCGGTCATCTCGCTCCAGCAAGCGAACGGTTCGATCACGTTTCTTCTTCCCCATTCGGATATCGTTCCCCTGGCCGCCGCGCTTCCGGGAATGAAACCGGCCGCGGCCGCCGAAATCATGCGCGCGATCGTATCCTACGTCCTCGAGCGGTTCGGCGAAGGGCTCTGTTTCTGCAATCTCACGCCCGACTCGTTCTACATGGCGCACGACGAGCCGGGCATACTCCCCGTCGCATATCTTCTTCCGGGCGAGTGCCTGCGCGGCATGGCGACGGACGCTTCCGGTTTCGCCGGCGTTCCGGATCCGCCGATCGGGGACCTTCGCGCCGTGGGGAACACGCTCGCGATCTTCGCCCCCTGCCTCGATCGCGAAGCCGCCGGACGGATCAAAGGACTCGCGGTCCGGCTTCAATCGCTCGCGCCGGAAACGACCGGCCTCGAGCTCCGCTCCGCGCTCGACGAGCTCGCCGGATGCGCCGGAGTGACGCTCCCGCCGGGGCGAATATTCCCGGCGAAATCTTCCGGAACGTCCCCGCCGTCCGCCTCCGTGCGCGCGATGAAGCACGCGGCCCTCAAGGCGCGCGAGGGAGAAAAACAGCTCGTGATCGTCACCGGCGCGCGCGGCGGAGGGAAAACGCGCTTTCTGGAATTCGTCGCGAGCCGCCTCGCGGGAGAATGGGGCTTCCGGAACGGACGTATCGCGGGAGACCTGGCTCTCTACCAGGATCCGGTCGAGCGCGAAACGGGCGAGCAGCGCGATTTCATCATCGTCGACGATCATGGAGACGAGCCGCTGCTCGCGTGTCACGTCGTCGATTTCGTATTTCAGGCGATCGAGCGCTGCAATCTCGCCGTGCTCTCGGGCAGCGAAGACGCGCCGCTCCTCGCGCGGCACGTCAGGGAGGAAGCATCCAAGCGATCGATCGAGATCAGGGAGATCGAGCTCCCGCCTCACGGCAATAACCGGGACGAGCGGGGATCGGACATGGCCGGCCCGCAGTTCCTCGAAGCCCTCTCCGGCGAGGAACGATCGGTTCTCGGATTCCTCGCCGTATTCGGCTTCGAGGCCCCGCTCTCGTTCCTGCTCGGCATTTTCGAACCCGAGGAGAACGGCATCTACGCGGCGCTTCAGGATCTCGTCGCGCGCGGCTTCGTGAAATCGCGCGTCGAAACTTCGAGTCTCTCGGGCGGCAGCCTCTCGCTCGTATACTCGCTTGCGAGCGGCTCCGCGGCGCGGGAGGTCCTCCGCAGCTTGCCGGCGGAACGGAAAGAGTCGATCCACCGGAGCATCGCGCGCCTCCTCGCGGAGAAGCGAAACGCGCCTTCGCTCTATACCTTCTTCCATCTCGTCCGAAGCGGCGCGCGAGAGGAAGCCGCGCTCAAGGGCCTCGAGATACTCCGGTCCTTCATGAAACGAAAGAAGCTCGCCGCGCTCAATTGCTTCAACGCGAGCTACATGGACGAAGAGCTCGACCGGGCGCTTCCCGCCGACACGCGCTACGGCCTCTACCTCGAGCTCGGCAACCACTTCTCGCTGACGGGGAACATGGAGCGGGCGGAGTGCTTTTTCCACCAGTGCCGCGAAGAGATCGCCCGCGAGGAGGAACCCGCTCGATTCCGGAACCTCGCGGTCGAAGCGGCGAGACGCGAGAGCGAGATTCTCGAAAAGAGGGGGGAATTCCTCAAGGCGGAGAAGCTCCTCGAAAAGGCGCTCGACGCCCACGGGGAGCAGCTCCTCTCGAGCGAGCGCGCCAAGCTCTATAACGACATCGCCTGGATCCACTATCGCCTCGGGGCGTTCGACCGTTCATGGGAACATTGTCTCGTCGTGCACAAGCTGCTCGACGAGAAACAGAATCCGGCCGAGATCGCGCAGGCCTACAACCTCATGGGAACGATCAACTGGAACCGGAGCCGGTACGACGACGCGATCCTTTGCTACAAGCGCTGTCTCGCGCTCCGCGAGGAGTGCAACGACGAAATCGGCATCGCCTCGAACTACAACAACCTCGGCCTCGTGTATCGTTCGCTCGGCATGGTCGCCGAAGCGCTCGAATGCTTCACGAAGAGCATGGAAATGAAAAAGCGGCACGAGAACCTCCCCGGGCTCGCCGCCGCGCACCTCAACATGGCCCTCGTATACCTCGATCTCGAGCAGATCAAGGACGCCGAACGGAGCTGCATCACCGCCTTGCGCCTCGCGGAGGACATCGGCAACCAGCAGCTCCTCGCCGAATCGTACGGCACGATGGGCGAAATATGGTTTCTCCAGGGCAATTATGAAAAAGCGCAGAGCTGCTTCGCGAAGGATCTGCACCTCTGCGACAAGACGAAATCGCTCAGGGAGCGGGCCGTCGTGTACCGGAAGCTCGGCGACCTCAACTTCGCCCTCGGCAAGCTCCCCGAGACACAGGAGCTTCTCGCCCAGGCTCGATCCCTCAACCAGAAGATCGGTTCCCGTCTCGAGACGGCGCTTCTCAACCTGCTCGAGGGAAAGATACTTCTCGCCGAGGGGAAACGCGAGGACGGCCGTTACATGCTCGAGGGAGCGAGTCTCGAGCTGTCGCTTCTCGGGAAGAAGAACGCGGCTTCCGCCGTCGCCGCGGATATCGGAAACCTCTACCTCGAAGAGGGAAACGAACCGCTCGCCCGGGAATATCTCCTGCGGGCGATGTCCCTCGTCGCAGGGGGAGAACAGGTCCCGCTGCAGGCGCGGGCGCTGCAGGACGCGCTCGACGCGCGATCGCCCCTCGCCCGCGACCAGATCGTCAGCGACTCGGACCGTTTTCGAGCGCTCTGCAGGCTCGCATCCCTCATGCGGACGGCCCGCGATCAGGAATCGCTTCGGACGACGATAGTCGAAACCGCCCGGCGGATCACGGCGATGGATCGCGCGGCGTTCCTCACGAAGGCTGAGGGCCAGGACTCGTTCCACGTCGCGGCCGCGAGCGGCGGGTTCACGGCGGGAAGCATGCTCGCCGACCGGAACATCGGCGCCGTTCTCTCCGTGGCGCTCAGGCTCGGCTATCCGCTCGACGTCTCGCGCACGACGATCCCCGAGGGCAAGGTCGCGCGCGAATTCATCGCGGAGCACCCGCGCCTCATATGCGTTCCGCTGCGGATTCAGGGCGAAGCGGCGGAATTCCTCTACCTCGATTCGACCCGGAGCTCCGCGCGGACGACGGACGAGGACCACAGCCTCCTGCTCTTCTTCAGCCAGGAAGCGGCCGCGGCCATCGAAAAGATGCTCCTCATCGAGAGGATCGACCATCTCGAGAAATCGCGCTCCGTCGTAAAGAGCGCGATCGCGCGGCCCAAGGAACGCGTCACGTTCCAGGATATGATCGGAACGTCCGCCCCGATGCGGCGCGTCTATGAGCTCGTCGAGGGGATCAAGGACATGGATACGACCGTCCTCCTCACGGGATCGAACGGGACGGGGAAGGATCTCATCGCCAAGACCATCCATTACGGCGGAGGCCGCGCCGAAAGGCCGTTCGTCTCGATCAACTGTTCGGCGATTCCGGGCGAGCTTCTCGAGAGCGAGCTCTTCGGCCACGAGAAGGGGGCTTTCACGGGCGCGTACAAGATGCGGATCGGCCATTTCGAATCGGCGAACGGCGGGACGATCTTTCTCAACGAGATCGGCGACATGCCGCTGGCGCTCCAGCCGAAGCTCCTCCACGTCCTCGAGAACAAGGAATTCTACCGGCTCAGCGGAAGAAATACGATCTCGACGGACGTCCGCATCATCACCGCGACGAACAAGGACCTCCTCGCCCTCGTGAGAGAGGGCAGATTTCGCGAGGACCTCTACTACCGGATCAATATCTTTCCGATTCGCGTTCCCGATCTCAAGGAGCGCGCAGGCGACATCGAACCGCTCTGCAATCATTTCCTCTCGACCTTCTGCCGGCTGTACGGCATCCCCCCGAAGAAGATCTCGGCCGAGGCGATGTCTCTGTTCATTTCCTACGATTGGCCGGGAAACGTGCGGGAGCTCGAGAATCTCATCAACAGGATCATCATCATCTCGAAGAAGGAAACGATTCTTCCCGAGGATCTGCCCGATTACATCCTGAAGCGTCCCGAAAGCGCCCGGGCGGAATCGCGCGCGACGATCGAGGAAACCATCGACACCCTTCTCGAGAACCTCGAGCTATCGACGGGAGATCCGATCCTTCCCCGGATCGAGGGGATGATCGTGAACAAGGTCGTCGAGAAGATCGGCGACAAAACGAAAGCGGCCGCGATCCTCGGCATCTCGAAGCCGACCGTCTACGCGAAGCTGAAGAAATATGGAAAGAACAAGGGTTCATAAACGCCCGCCCCTCCTCGTCCCGGCGCTCGTGATCCTCGCCGCCCTTATCGCCGTCTACCTCCCCATTCGCTCGCAAACGGCGGGAGGCGGTCGTTCGCGGAAAGGGCCTCCGCGGGACTTCGCGCTCAGCGTTTTCCTCACGAATCAGCTCGCCGGCTACCGCGAACCATGCGGGTGAAGGAAGCACGCGCAATGCGGGATGGCCCGGTGGGCTTCCCTCATCGAACAGAGACGAAGCGAGAGAGCGGTGCTCGTCATCGACGCCGGCGATTTTTCGCTGCCGCCGGACACGAGGCAGCGCGATCTGAAGGAACGCTATTTCTTCGAGGCGATGAAGCTCCTCGGATACGACGCCGTCGGCATCGGCGAATTCGAGGCGCGGGCCGGGCTCGAGAGGCTCTTCGCGTCCGCCGAACGCCTCGGACTCCCCCTCGTGAGCTCGAACGTCTTCGACCGCAATCTGAAGAAGCCGGCGACCCCCGAATCGATCGTCAAAGACGTCGGAGGGGCCCGGACGCTTTTCGGCCGCAGGGGCGCGTTGCGCGTCGGTATCTTTTCGGCCGTTCTGCCTTCTTTTATCCATGGAGGCGGTTCGGATGGCACGCGGAGATATACCGTCGTGGATCCGCAACTCTCGGCGCTCGCGTCCGCGACGAATCTGCGCGCCGGGGGGTGCGATCTCGTCATCGCGGTGAGCCACCTCGGATGGAGGAAAAGCCTCGAGCTCGCCCGGGACGTGCCGGGGATAGACGTCGTGCTGAACGGCCATCGCGCGCACGCGAGCACTCACGCCGAGCGCGTCGGCTCGACGATCGTGGTCGATACGGGAGAGAAAGAATCGTCGTTCACCGAGGTGTCCGTGACGTTCGACGGCGATTCGCTCGTCGTCGCCGCTTCGGACGTCTGCGTCGCGGCCCTTGCGCTTCCCGAGGATCCGCGCTTCGTCGAGCTCCAGAAGAGATACGCCGAAGAGCTCAAGCCGCCCTCCTCGAACGCGGCGAAGAAACGAAACCGGTGAATCGATGAATTGTCGCGTGAAGATAAGAAAAATGGTGGGGACTGTAGGATTTGAACCTACGACTTCTATCGTGTGAGGATAGCACTCTACCGCTGAGTTAAGCCCCCACGCATACGGGATAGTATAAAACCCGGCGCCTAATTGCAAGTCCCGGCATCATCCGGATCGTCGGGATCCGCCGGATCCGCGGGTTCGCCGTCTCTCTCCTCGTTCGCCCTCATGACGGCCTTCGCCGCTTCGAGGTCGCTCTCCTTGACGAAGAGCTTCACCTGGCCGAGACCGTCGACCGTGAACGGCAGGATGTTCGGCGTGACGCCCGTCCGGACGGCCACTTCGATTCCCTCGGATTCGAGCATCCCCTTGAGCACCTGGGCCTCGAAATCCCCCTGCACCTTCGCGAGCTCGACGAGCTTCTCGTCCCGCTCCTCTTTGGAATTCTCCATCGTTTTCCTCCCGGCTTTATGATAATACTACCTGCCGGATGAACGGGCAAGACAATGCTGGCCCGGGCCCGCCGCCCCGGGCTCAACTTCCGGAAAGGTCCCGATGAACCTCGGCGCGCACATGTCGATCGCGGGGGGAATGCACCGGGCGCTCGAGCGGGGCCGCTCGCTCGGGTGCAACGCGGTGCAGCTCTTCGTGAAAAACACGAACCAGTGGAGAACGAGGAAGCTCGGCCCCGACGAGATCGCGCGTTTCAGGAAGGAATCGGGAACGTTCGCCCCGAATTTCATCATCGCTCATGCGAGCTATCTCGTGAATCTCGCCTCGCCGGATCGCAGGATTCTCGCGCGGTCGCTCGAGGGTTTTCTCGACGAGATGAACCGGGTCCGCGCGCTCGGCATCCCGTACCTCGTCGTCCACCCGGGAAGCCATCGCGGCGCCGGCGAAGCGGCGGGCGTGAGGAGGATCGCCTCGAGCATCGACGAGATCCTCTCCGCGACGGACGCCTCGCGGCCTGAGATTCTGCTCGAGACGACCGCGGGCCAGGGGGATTCGCTCGGAGCCACGTTCGAGCAGCTCGCCCGCATCGTCGGCGCGGTCCGCGCGAACGGCTCGATCGGAGTATGTTTCGACACATGCCACGTATTCGCCGCCGGGTACGACCTGAGAACGAAACGGGCGTACGAAGGAACGATCCGGGCGTTCGATCACACGCTCGGGCTCGAGAGGCTCAAGGCGTTTCACGTGAACGATTCGATGAAAGAGCTTGGAAGCAGGGTCGACCGGCACGCGCATATCGGCGAGGGCGCGCTCGGACTCAAGGCGTTTTCGTTTCTCATGAACGACGAGCGATTCTTCGAGCTCCCCATGGTGCGCGAAACGCCCAAGGGACCGGACGACGCGAACGATATACGAAACCTGGCCCTCCTGCGGGGGCTCCGCCGCCCTTCGAAACGGCGGGGATCATCCTCCTAGCTCGGCGGCGAGCTTCCAGTAGGGATCGGTCACCGGATGCACGAGCTCCGTCGCCACGCCCCCCCGGATCAATCTCAATCCTTCCTTTTCCGGCACGATCTCGCCGCAGACCGCGCTCGCGATGCCCTCGGCCGCGAGGGCGAGCGCGAGCTCGTCGGCGTCCCGGCCGTCGACGGCGACGATGAGCGTGCCTTCGCTGATCGAGCAGAAGGGATCGAAGCCGAAGATCCCGGCGGTTTTCTTCACGACCGGCTGCACCGGTATCAGATCCTGATCGATCCTGAGTCCGTACGCGCCCGCCCGCGCCATCTCGTAGAGCCCGCCCCAGATGCCGCACTCGGTCGCGTCGTGCATGACGTGAACCCCCTTGAACGTCCGCGCGATCGCGCAATCGTCGAGGACGCTCATCTGCGTGAACATCGCGGCGGCTTCCTTCTGAAAGGCCTCCCCTCCCGCATCGACAAATTTCTGCGGGAACAGCGCGGCGAGGAGCCCCGTCGTCTCTATCGCCGGCCCCTTCGTTATCAGGAGCTCGTCCCCTATTTTCACCCGGTGGGGGCCCCGCAGGTGCTTCTCGTC
>Ga0105105_10001415_pt1 | contig 10169 bp, 8 predicted proteins | sample PPLLaktember2015_4_FD_79108 | JGI IMG/M metagenome (GOLD analysis project Ga0105105, IMG submission 79108) | Freshwater sediment microbial communities from Prairie Pothole Lake near Jamestown, North Dakota, USA - PPLs Lake P8 Core (1) Depth... | ecosystem: Environmental > Aquatic > Freshwater >... | reverse complement strand
GAAGTAGCAAGCTCGTTTACAATTTTCCATAACTGGCTTTTAGCCTGATCAATTAAACCATCCATACTATTACTTGTGTCTAGAAGTAACGCAAGCTGGATTGAATTATTCTTGGTTGGGTTTTTATCAACCATTTGATTTGGAAAAGTAACCAGGGAATAAACAGAAAATATTATCAGCACTGCTAATGATTTCATACGAACCTCCATAAGGCATTATTGATTGTTAATTCTGATGCTTTGACTAGATGGAGTTTAGGTTTGTTCCAAAAATTGAGAATTATTTTGTGGGAAAAGTTTTTAACCTATTTGATTTCAAAATCAAAATAAGTTTTTGGAAATGGTTCATTTCTAAGCGTAAAATGCCACCATTCTTCAGCTAGATTTTTAAAGCCGTATTTATCCATAAGAGATTTTAGTAGTAATCTGTTTGCTCTTTGCTGCGGAGTTAGCTTAATATTTTCCGTATGTGAAAGTGAATGAAAACAATCAAAACCTGTTCCCATATCAATAGAATTGTCTTTAAATCTTTTTTCTGCTGATTCAAAGCATTCACATTGATTTTCAACATCAAATATGGGTTGGGAGGGAAGTGGTATAGGAATGATTGTCAAATCAATTGTACTGCCTCGGCTATGTCCTGATTTTTCTGCAATGTAACCATCAACAAATAATCTACTTTTATCTATAGTAGGATAAAATTCTTTTTTTGTTAGAGTATCTGATAAATCTTTTGCCCATCGTACAAAATGATTAACTGCTTGCTGCGGGCGGTAGGCATCATATATTTTTAATGATAGATTAAATCTTCTTAATTCGGTTTGTACTTTTAATAGTGAATCAGCGGCAGGTTTTGTGATGTAACATTTTTCAGCTTTATACCCGTCAACAGGCACACCAAGAAAATTGTGATTAGTTAAATAACGGAGATCAAGAATTACATCTGGAATAACTTCGCGAATTTCTACAAAGCCTTCAGGAATATTCTGTGAGAAAAGACTAATTGAAAGAGTAATAAAAAATATAAATATTGAATTTTTCATTACTCTAATCTAATAAATTAATCTTTTTTCCAATGGCAGTCTGTACATAGTTGCAGCTTTTCAGCTTTATCAAGATCAACAGGATGTTGAAAGGATAATCCATTCAAATCGACACGGGTGTTACCAGAATTATCTGTCTGTGAAATGATTTTATGACAGCTGTTACAATCATTAGAAATTACTTTACCATCATCACTAACATGATTACCATCGTGGCACCGGAAACAACCCGGTGTATAGACGTGCGAAATATTATTAGGAAAGTGTTTCCAGTTAGCATTCATATATGGAAAATAATTTCTCGCGTAAATCTTTTTTACAACTTCTATACTTGACTGAATTGCACCTTTTTTGGATGCATAAACTTCAGGATAGTTGGAACTATAAAAATCTTCTATCCGTTGCTGAATGCTTTCTAAGGCCTGTTGCTTCGTTTCATACTTATCTTCAAGGACTTCCACAGAAATACTTTTTATATATGGTAATGATTCATCGATTCTATTTTTTGAGAGCATTTCATTCATCATCTTATCGGGTTGATGATAAATGTGAGAAGGACGATTATGACAATCAATACAATCCATTGTTCTAAGATTATCCTTATTAAAATTTTTCTCATCAAACTTGGCGCGTTTATCTCTAAAAATAGTTTCTTTACCCTCTTTAGAAGTTACTTTTACCCAAGGAATCTCAAGGCGTCTTTCATCTGAATGCACATAAGAAATAATATTGTCCGGATTTACATGCCAATGAATTCCTTCAATCGAACCAAGCTCACTTTTTCCGCCGCCAATTTTCATAAGCATACTTAAATTAGATTTTGTGTTCTGCTCGTCTGAAAGATAATAAGTGTAATCAACTTTTTTCTCGTTAAAAAAATGCGACGGGGTGTGGCATTGTTCACAGGTACCTTCAGCTGGTCTAAGTGCATGAACAGGTGTTGGAATAGGGCGAGAATATTTATTAAATAAAACAGAATAAACCTGGTAAGCACCAGAAAATTTGGATTTTACATACCAGCTTGTTCCTGAACCAATATGACATCCTACGCAACCAACGCGAGAGTGTGGTGAATCAAGATAAGCAGTGTACTCAGGTTCCATTACAGAATGACAAACTGTTCCGCAAAACTCATCTGTTTCAGTATATTCATAGGCCTTAAAACTCCCAAAAGCAGAAAACAACATCAATACAATTGTTCCAACAGAAAAGGTAACAAACATTGCTCGCTTTTTAGGATCGTTTAAATCAATTACCGGAAGTCGTTGTTCACGAATTTTACCTTGGCGTTCTCTTTTTCGTTCTCTAATAATTCCGTAAGCAATTAACAATAGTCCTATAATCAAAATGCTTGGAATAATAATGTAAGTCAGGATTCCCATGTAAGTGTTTTCTTCAGTGCTGAAGAAATCCAACACAAAGAGAAAAATAATTAATCCAAAACATAATGATGCTATTGCGGCGCCTATCATTGTTATCGGATTATAAACGTAATGAGGGAATCTTTTCTTCATAGTTTTCTCACAGAATAAAAGAATATTGAATTGTACTTAGTATAAAAATAAAACGCTTAGAAACTAAACTTCATCGTCTAAATCTTCTTCAGATTTTCGTCTTTCTTCAGCCTGTTTCTTTTTTATTCTTTCAAGTTCAAGTGGATGCTCTTCAGCCATTTCTTCTTCAGTTACTGTACCCTTGAACCATGCAAGGCTCATAGGATAAATATCAGGATTAAAAATGACAAAGTAGAAGTGCCAGATAACAATTGCCAGGAATGCTAACCATGCTTCGTAGTAGTGAATTGTTCTTGCAATATCCCAATCAAGTTTTGAAAATACACCGATGTAGTCAATGTATATCCACATTAAAAGACCGGTAAAGGTCATTACAATAGTTCCCCAAACTAAAGCCCAGTACTCAGCTTTTTCTACATAGCTGAATCTGTCTAATTTAGGTTTTACTTTAGAAAATCCAAGATTGAATTTTGCAACTCCAATTGCATCAGTAAGGTCTTTTAATTTTGGGAAAAGATCTTTTACCAACTCTCTGCCTCTTTGTGTAAAAGCAATATAATAGATATGATAAAGGCTAACCAAAATCATAGCAATTGCAGCGATTCGGTGAATCCAACTTCTATATTCAACAACATGACTTGATAAATCTCTTATATGACTTACCCACCAGGTGTTAGGATATCGAAGCATAAATCCAGTAATAACAAGTATCATAAAACTGATAGCCATTGTTGCGTGCTGAATTCTTTCGTTTACAGTCATTCTCAGATATAGTGAATGGCCGTGCTTTTCTTCCTGGATGTGTCCAAGTTGTTTAAGTTTTTTGATCTTTGATTTTCTGAAAAGATCAATCACATTATGTAAAAACATTCCACCTAGTATAGAGATGAGAAGAAAAATATATGTAGTTGATATCCAGTATAATATAGGTTCATCAGCTTTTTCAAGTGTAACATGGATGCTTCCTTGAGTAAAAGTTTCATTTGCTCCTGGATGACAAGTTCCGCAAGTCTTTACAAGATTATTTTTATTTACCATGGAGGTAGGATCTGATGATGGTTTTATATTATGAACTCCATGACAACTTCCGCAATTTGCTACAGATGCTGATCCTCCGCTAAGAGCAAGACCGTGATATGACTGTGAAAAAGTTTTATATCTATTGGCAGAAATTCCATATTTTTCAGAAAGTTTCATTGATTCGTGACAAGGCGAACATATCTCCCTTGAGACATTTTGAAATGCAACTGGTGAATTCGGATCATCAGTTTTTAAAATATTATGTTCACCGTGACAATTTGTACAAGACGGAGCGTCTCCATTTCCTGTTGCTACTAATTGTCCATGAATGCTTTCAGAAAATTCTTTTTGTATCTCTGAATGGCACTTTCCGCAAGTACTAGGAATACTTAATTTAAAAACGCTTGATTTGGAATCGGTTCCTTTAATAATTTGGTGTGAAGTATGGCAATCTGTGCAACTTGCTGCATCGCCATTATTTTTCTTATGTAATGCAAAACCATGTACGCTATTATCATAAGCATGAATAAAGCCTGCAGATGGCGCGGTTCTTTGTCTAACATCATCATTATCAAGATGGCAAGAAAGGCAAAGTTTTTCCTGCGCCTTTTTCATCTCAACTATATTATCCTTAAAAGCTGATTTGGTAATAGAGGATTTATGACACGAAATACAATTTGGTGCTCCTTTATCTCCATTTTTAAAAGCTTCAGCATGATTTGAAGTTAAATAATGATCACTTGCATCTTTATGACAGTTACCACACGTTACAATTAAGTTTTTGTTGTTCCATTTACTCGTGGTTTTTTTTGGTGATACGACATCGTGAATTCCATGACAACTCTTACATGAAGTATCTGAACTTTTTCCTAATCCTTTAGATTTAATAATCTGTGGATGAAATGAATGCTTAGTTAAAACTTTTTGATGACAATTAACGCAATTTATTTCCAGAATATTTTCAGCATGTGGCATGCTTTCAGGATCAAATCCTTTATGACAGGATACACAACTTAATTTTGAGTGAGCAGAACTTTTATAGACATCTTCTTTTACAAATAGGGAAATTTCTTTCCCGTTTTTTTCCATAGTGAGCGTATTATCACTATGGCACATTAAACAATCATCATTCGATTGAGCATATATATTTGTGGGTAGAATAACTAATCCGATTACAAGGAGGGTTTGTATTTTTTTTAAGATGTTTGGGAAGCATCTTAATTTTTCGTTTGATGATAATCTACGTGCCATAGATGATAAACTTAAACTTTAATATTCTTATTTAAGAGTTGATAACCATTGAACTAATGCTGTAAGATCTTCATCTGTACCCTTAAAGGATGATTTATGATCTTTATCATTTAACTTTGCTTCTTTCTTCAAATATTTGGTTAAGAACTCAACAGTTCGGTCCTTTCCGACTTTTGAAAGATCACTAGCGTCAGATTTTTTAGATTCAATTCCAGCAGATGTTACTGTATGGCACATGTTGCATTTGCTATCAACGAATATTTTTTTACCATCAGCTTTTGGCTGATCAGCAATTGTAAAAGCAAATCCATATAGTGCAACGATTGTTACAACTAAACCAAGATAAATCAATATATTTTTCATTTTCATTATATCCTTTTAATTTGAGTTATTTAGTTATTGATTTTGTGCCTTAATGTTACAATTAGAATACCACACTATCAATGTGAATTATTTGCTAAAAATCTAATGTTCTCTTTATTCAGATTTGCTAAATTTCTCAGCTTTGGGAAGCCGTTTTGTAACAAATTCGCAAGAATTGGAATGGTTTTTTCAATAATTGCTCGTGTAAATTATTAAAATATTTTGTATAAAAAAGGATACTATTTAAGGCTAACTGTGTACACATGCACAGTATTAAGTGTTCATTAAAAAAGATTAAGAGCTAGTTAGCAATGCAGGTATTTTTGAGGAAATTTCATTAAGATCAAATGGTTTGTAAAAAATTTCATTTACAAATTTTTTGATTTTTCCTTCAGGTTCTTTTATTCTATTGTTAAAGACATAAGTTAGAATCAATGGAACTTCAGATTTACACTTTTTAAATTGTTCACACTTACTAAGAACATCAGAATCCGGCTCGGTATCCATAATAACTAAATCTGCCGAACCATTACAAACGAGAGATGAAACAACATCCATATCAGTTGTAGCAACAACTTTATATTGTGTTTGCAGGTACATTAGCAAACTATAGCATAAGCTAAAATCCGGACTATATATAACTATGTTTTTCATTTTCATTTTTTGTGATTCTTTTCCCCTGAATGGAAAAGTAGATATAAAATTGCTATTTGTGTGCCAAAATAGGTTCTTACGTTATTGGATTGGTAATTATATGTTTTTGGCTGGATTGGGGCAAAAATATGTGATTGTATTCTCGCAATTGAAAATCAAGAAAGTTGCATTTTAATTATTGAGAATAAATCCAAATAAGCAAAGAGGCTAAATACAGGACTATATTTTAATATCTAACTCTTTTAATTTACGGTATAGTGTTGAGAGTCCGACCCTTAAAGTATCAGCAGTTTTTTCTTTATTATTGTCATTATTCTCAAGCGCTCTTAAAATAAAATCTCTCTCAAACTTTCTTACAGAATCATCAAGCGACCCATTAAATGAAAAATCAGGTTCATCCATTTTGGGTTTAAATGTAGGCGGTAATTCCTGTAAAGTTATCATATCACCTTTGCAAAAAATTACAGCACGTTCAATAATATTTTCAAGTTCTCTAACTTCTCCCTTCCATTCATGACTAAGCATTGCACGCATAGCTTCATTATCAATGCCTTTGATATTCTTATTCAATTCTTTTCGATACTTATTAAGAAAATGATCAGCAAGTAACGGTATATCTTCCTCTCGTTCTTTGAGAGATGGCAGATGGATATCAACAACATTTATTCTGTAGTAAAGATCTTCTCTGAATCTACCGTTCTTAACTTCTTCTTCAAGGTTTCTATTTGTTGTTGCAATAAATCTTGTATTAACAGATAGAGAAACTGTTGTACCAACGGGAGTGTACTCTTTTTCCTGTATAGCCCTTAAAAGTTTTACTTGAAGTTGTGGCGGCATTTCACTTATTTCATCAAGAAAAAGTGTTCCTCCATTTGCTGCTTTCATATAGCCGTCTTTGTCTGAAATAGCCCCTGTAAATGCACCTTTCTTATGTCCGAATAACTCACTTTCTATAAGATTTTCCGAAATAGCTCCACAGTTTACTGCAACAAAAGGTTTGTTTTTTCTGTGACTCTTATAATGTAAAGCACGCGCAACAAGTTCTTTACCTGTTCCGCTATTACCACTTATTAATACTGTGGAATCAGTTTCTGCAACAGCTTCAATCATCTCATATACTTTTTTTATGCTGTTACCTTTTCCCACAATATTTTCAAAGTCGTATTTTCTGTGTATCTCTTCACGTAAAACCCTGTTTTCTAAAAGCAGATCTCTCACTTCAAAAAGTCTTTTAGTCTTTATAAGAAGCTCGTCAAACTCGACAGGTTTTAAGATATAATCACTTGCACCATTTCTTAATGCAGTGATTGCTGTATCTAAAGAGCCAAAAGCCGTAATAATTATTACTGAAGTTTGCACATTTAAGGTTTTAATTTTTTCTAGGAGTTCAGTTCCGCGCATAAAAGGCATTTCGATATCTGTGATTACAAGATCAAAATGATTAGCAATCATCTTTTCGTAAGCAATCTTCCCGTTTTCTGCCTTATCAACCGCGTAACCTTCTTTTTCCAGAATATAGAACAGCGAATCACGAATAATTTCTTCATCATCAACAACTAAAATTTTATGAGCCATCTTTTTTCCTGATTTGATTAACTAATTGGCAATTTAATAATAAATGTAGTGCCTTCGTTAAGTTTACTTTTTATTTTTATATCACCCTGAAAACTTTTTACTATTCCGTAACTTACCCACAAACCAAGCCCTGTGCCTCTGCCTTCTTTTTTAGTTGTAAAGAAAGGTTCAAAAACTTTACTAAGATTTTCTTCTTTAATTCCCATTCCTGTATCTGTGAATGTGAGTGTAACTTCATCACCGTTGCATTCAGATTTAACGGAAACCTTCTCAACTTTATTCTCTCTCTTTTTTTCAGCAATTGCATCTACAGCATTTAAGAGGATGTTAACAAAAACCTGTTGTGTTTGATCAGCTATCAGCGGCAGCATCGGAATATCACTACTTAAATCCGTTTCAAAAATTATATCTTTTGCTTTAGTTCCAACTTTAGTTATCTCTACTGCTTCATGAATCACTTTGTTGATATCCGTAAGTTCAAGTTCATAATTTGATGGGCGGGAAAAATCAACAAGATCTCTAATGATTTTTGAAATACGTGTAACCTGACTTTTTACTAATCCGAGTTTTTCATTTACAAAAGGGTCTGTTGTAATTCTTTGTGCAACCTGCACTAATGCAGATATTGACGCAAGCGGGTTTCCAACTTCGTGTGCTATACCTGCAGCTAGAGTCCCGATGCTTTCCATCTTTTGTGTATGGATAAGCTGTCTTTCTAATGTTCTTTTTTCAGTAAGATCACGATGAATACCAAAATAGCCGGAGACTTTTCCATCTTTATCTAGTATTGGAGAAATTAGTAATTGAGTGAAAAATGCCTCTCCATTTTTTCTTAGATTTTCAACTTCACCAACCCACACTTTACCACTGGAAATAGTGTCCCACATTTTATCCCAAAATTTGCTTGAATTTTTTCCACTTCCAAAAACTCTGGGGTTTTTTCCAATTAATTCGTCACTTGTATAACCACTTGCAGATTCAAAAGCTTTATTTACATATATCATTTTGCCATTTAAATCTGTAATCTGCAAAGGATTTACGCTGTTTTCAGCAACATTAAAAAATCTTATTAAATCTATTTCTTTTCTTTTCTCTTCGCTTATGTCCCTTGCTGTTATTAAAATTAATTTTTCATCGAGTCCATTACTAGTGAAGGGTATATAAGTAATCTTAACATTTATAAAGTTTTTCTTTATAAATAATCTTGTTTCAAAGTCTGAAGAATTACCGTTGGTAAATGATTCTTTAAACAATGATTCTGCCTTGCTTCTATCACAAAGTTCAACATAATCGAAAAATACTTCTGGCTCACTATTGTGTAATCCCAGTCTATTAATAGAAGCTTTATTTAAAACTCTGATATTTCCATTTTCATTTACCAAAAAACACATATCCGGAAAACCGTCGAAAAGGGAAAAATCAAGAGTAATATTGTTGTTCATCGAATTATTTGTTCTAAAAATTGTTGCGCTAAAATAAGTAATCTTAGCCTATTTTATAAACCTAAAATATGACCCATTTAGTATATTAAAGCTGTAGATTTCAGTCCTATTAATTTTTTTGGAACTTGATTTAATTATTTTTCTATATGAATGAGTTTGTAAATATTCTTAAATATCGATTAGTTTGGCTAAACCTTTTGCTTTGTGTTGTTTTTACGATCCTTTCTTTTTATTTCTTTGAGACTGCGGCATTTTTATTCATACTCTTGAGCAATCTATTTGATATACTTGGTTACCATTTTTCCTTGATACGAAGGACAACTCAATTGCCTGAAAAAATCATTATTCATTCATACAGAATAAATCAATTTATGTATGATGTGCTTTTATTGTTAATAATTGGAATTCAATTCGATTGGATAGCGTCTTTAACTGGTTGGATAATGAAGTTGTTTGGCTTGCAAGATGTTTTCTACTATTTCTTCCTAAAAGAAAAACTTCCGCAAAATTGGACATGGATGAAATGGACACCACTTGGATTCTTCCAAGGCAATCTTACAAAAAATGAAATAGTTACACAGTCCGTAATTGGGATATTAATAGCAATTGTTCTTTTAATTTTAAGATGATGAAAGTTTTTTATGAATGATAAATTAAAAATTGGTTTAGTTCAGTACAGTCCTGTTTGGGAAAATAAATCTCTAAGCAAAGAAAAGATTAATAATCTTGTACATGAAACTAATGTATTGGATCTTATAATTTTCCCCGAGATGACTTTAACGGGATTCACAATGAAATCGAAGGCATTTAGCGAAGAATTAAATGAGGAAACACATTTGTTCTTTTCAACAATTGCAAAGAGAAAAAAATGTGCAGTTATGTATGGTGTAATTGAAAAAGGGAAGAGGAAAATCTTTAATACTTTAGTTCATCTCAACAATCAGGGCAAGATTATCAGCACTTACAGAAAAGTTCATCCGTTCTCGTATTCTAAAGAGGATATTTATTTTGGAAAAGGAAAAGAGATTGTTATAACAAAAGTTAAAGGAATAAAAATAGGTCTTTCTATTTGTTATGATTTACGATTTCCTGAATTGTATCGGTTGTATGCAAAAGAAAAAGTTGATATGATTATTGATATTGCAAATTGGCCGGACACAAGGATTGAACACTGGAGAACATTATTAAAAGCACGAGCAATTGAAAATCAATGCTATGCTATTGGAGTAAATAGAGTCGGTGATGATCCAAAACTACATTACAATGGTTTTAGCTCTGTCTTTGATCCAATGGGAAAAGAAATTGTAG
>Ga0105105_10001414_pt1 | contig 10172 bp, 9 predicted proteins | sample PPLLaktember2015_4_FD_79108 | JGI IMG/M metagenome (GOLD analysis project Ga0105105, IMG submission 79108) | Freshwater sediment microbial communities from Prairie Pothole Lake near Jamestown, North Dakota, USA - PPLs Lake P8 Core (1) Depth... | ecosystem: Environmental > Aquatic > Freshwater >... | reverse complement strand
TTACGGGGCGTAGCGCAGTCTGGTTTAGCGCGTCTGAATGGGGTTCAGAAGGTCGGCAGTTCAAATCTGCCCGCCCCGACCATAGCTTCAAGAATATACCCCACGACCTTCTGATACCGATGCACGGTTGTGAATTAGGTACCGGACATCTACTATGGGGTTATCCTTTATCCCTGGATAATGCAGAAAGATTATACTCTATATGCGCGGCGGCTTTCATCAGGGCTTCTACGTATTCTTGAGTGTGGGGCTTCATGCGGTCTTCCAGTCCCAATATACCTATCGAAGCGGGTATAGCATAGTTCTTGATAGGCACGGAAATACTCATTGCGCCTAAAGCTCTCTCGCTGCAGCCGATAGCATATCCCTGTTTTTTGTCTTTCTTCAGCTCTTCCAGCAACATTTCTTTATTGGTAATTGTACGTTCCGTGAGGCGTATAAACGTGATTGTGTTGATCGCTTTTTTCAAGTCCTTACTGTTTAATTGGGAGAGCAAAATCCGGGAAGTGGCGCCAGCGTGTAAATCCGTCCCGATAGTTTTTTTGGCGACTATCTGAATATCATGGGTACTGGGGATTTCCTGCAGATTATACCTGAACACGCCGATCAATACACTCACCGCAATAGACTCACCGGTCAATTCAGACAAGCGTTCCATTTCACTAATAGCGGATAACACCAGGATGCCGTGGGTAATACTGGGGTTTTCCGCGATCTGTGTAATTAAAGGACCGAGGTAATATTGGCGATTGAGGGGATTGCGCAAGGTTAGCCCGGCTTCATTCAAAACCTGAAGCAGCCTGTAAACGGTCGCTTTATTTATCTTAAGCGTATTTGCGATATCGGTTACAGTGGTAACACCTTTGTTAAGACAGTTGAGAATAGCAGCCGTGCGGAAAATAGACTTGTAGGCGGACTGCTTTTCTTTCTTCTTTAGTGCGGTTTTAGGCATGTTAAAACTCCATCGTCTATCAGCTATGTGGTAAGCCTGTCTTTTTTATTGGTTAAATTATATCATACTTGTATTAGGACAATATCCGATGGTTTCCACTTTTAGTAACTTCCAGTACGGTAATCTCGATACTAAAGAATACCTCTAAGCCTGGGATCGAGGGCGTCTCTCAAACCATCACCTACCATATTGAAAGCAAACACCACCAGCATAATGGCTCCGCCGGGAGCAATAGAGAGAATGGGATATGAAAGCAGATATTGCCGGCCGGTATTGACCATACCGCCCCACGCTGCTGTAGGCTCCTGAATCCCCAATCCTAAAAAGCTTAAACCGGCTTCTGCCAAGATAGTCCCCCCCAACGCCATGGTAATGAGTACAATCAGCGCTGGTACTGTATTGGGGAAGACATGACGCAGCATGACACGGAAATTGCCGCTACCCAGTGAACGCGCCGCCAGGACATAATCATTTTCTTTTATGGAAAGTACCTGGGCGGCCATCAATCTGGCGTACCCTGCCAACCCACCGACTGCCAGAGCGATGATGACATTGATGATACTACTCCCCATGAGGGCGACCATCATCAAAGCCAATAGTATCATGGGAAAGGCCATTAAAGCATCTACAAATCTCATGATTACGGTATAAACCCAACCGCCGAAGTATGCGGCCATCAAGCCCAGCCCCATGCCCAGTATCGCGGCTAAAGTAACGGCGCCAAGACCGATTACCAAAGACGTCCTGGAACCTACCATGATACGGCTTAAGGTATCCCTGCCGATAGTATCGGTGCCCAACCAGTGAGCAGCAGATGGATTAGATAAGCGAGCGGCTAAATCCGGGACGTCAGGATCATAAGGCGTAATGTAAGGGGATATAATTGCCAAAATTATAAAACCTAATATGATTACCATGCCAAAGACAACGAAACCCCGGCTAAAGAATACTTTAAAAAAACGCCGCGTTTCACTCACGCGGGCGGGAACCGCGGCGGCACTATTTAACGTTAACATGAATCATTCTCTCCTAGGCATAACGAATTCTAGGGTCAAGCCAGCTAATGATAATATCCGTTGCAAGGTTGCCCATAACAACGACAAAGGCCACAATCAGCGCAATCCCCTGAACGTAGGCATAGTCCTGGTTTACTACTGATGTTACTGCCAACCTGCCCATACCGGGGATATTGAATACTGTCTCAATAATAACGGAACCGCCAATCAGCATACTAAAAGACATGCCTTTTAACGTAATTACCGGGATAAGGGCATTTTTCAGGGCATGTTTAAAGATGACGACCTGCTCGGTAATACCCTTAGACCAGGCGGTCCGTACGTAGTCCTGGTGCATGACTTCCAGCATGGCGGAGCGTGTCTGCCGCGCTGATGAAGCAACCGGGAATATACACATGCAAAAAACCGGTAAAATGATTTGCCTGGTGTTAAGCCAAAAATCAGTTACAGGCGAGGTGTATCCCTGGACCGGGAGCCAATCCAGTTTAAGCGCGAATATATACACCAGGATTATAGCCAGCCAGAAACTTGGTATAGTAATCCCTATATTCGCCAGGAAAGTTGCTATAGTATCCTGCCATCTGCCGCGCCTGACTGCGCTGATAACCCCGACGGGAATACCAACCACAAAGCTCAAAATAAAAGCGAGTATGCCGAGATGGAAGGTAATCGGCAGCCGCGCGAAAATATCATGGGTAATAGGAATACGCTTGAGTATCGACCGGCCGAAATCTCCATGCAAGATGTTGCCAAACCATTCCACGTATTGAGCGGGTAGTGACTTATCAAGGCCGAATTCATGACGTAATGCGTCTAGTTGTTCATCATTCATGACGTTGACTTCAGTTTGAGACAAGTATAAGACGATGGGGTCGGATGGCAATAACCTTACAATAAGGAATACCAACATGGTTACTATCAGCAGGACAATGATAGCTTGTACAAGGCGGCGTAATATGTGTGTGAACATAAGACCTATATCCTCAAGTTTAACCGGTATTACCGGTACCCCGGATTTATATCACCTGCTCCATGCCCTTGGGAGAATCCTGGATACGCTATATGGAGAAGGGGATGTTTTTTAAAGGAAGCAAGCCTTTATTGGCGTCAGCCTTTCTTTTTTTACCCGCAGATACAGGAAGACCGGAAAATATACAAACACTATTTGTACCGTTTACCGATGCCGGTTTCCAGAAATCACACCCCGGAAGGAGCACTCGGTCCGGGGTGTGATCTCCAGAGGAGGTAAAGGAAAAGAATGAGTTATTTATCCAGCCATATTTTTTCCAGATAGACCAGTGACGGAGCTATATCCCAGCCGCCTTCTCTCTGGACGAATGAAGTAGCCGCGAAACCGCCGATGCCTTCATAAATAGGAATGATGGAACAATCATCATAGATGATCTTAAGGTAGGCCTTCATCAGTGCCACGTCCGGTTGAGGAGTGGCAAGGGCAGCCTCTACCGCGGCGTTGAATGCATCTGTTCTCTGCCAGCTTCTCATACGGTTGACGTTCTGATGGAAATAATACATTACCGTATCATTGTAGTTGGTCAAGCTTAAGGGCGGCAGAATTTTTACCAGCGCGGCGTTAGCGTCCCAGGTAGCTGCGCCTTTGGGGCCGACATAGGTCACGTACAGGGAATACTGGGGGAAATCCAGCGTGACGGTGATGCCGATATCAGCCATATAAGCCTGGAGCATCAGCACAATATCTTTTTCCAATCCGTAGGGCGGCACGATGAGTTTCACGGGAGTGCCGTTATACCCTGATTTCGCGAGGTACTCTACCGCTTTTGCCCGGTCAAAACGCCGTTCGGCCAGGGTATCATCGAAGAAAATAGTGCCGCGTGGGGCAAGCTGGTAGGGGGCGTGGAGATAACCGTAGCCCAGGGCGCCGGCAATAGCTTCACGGTTGAGACAATACTCTACCGCCAGGCGGAAATCCTGATTCGCCCAGACGGAGTCAGGATTGGCGGTATCACCCACCAGTCCCCAGATAGACGTGACCTGGGCATAGGTAACCAACCCCATAGTTTTGAGATCGTTCATGGCTTTGACGGTAGATTCACCGTCAGCGTCTCCGCCGCCGGCTTGCATTTCCATTAACCGGGTTGTCTGGTCGGCGATGAAGAGGTAGTTAATACCAGCCAGGTAGGGATAACCCGTGTGCCAATAATCCTTGTTGGCGACTAGTTCCAGTTTCGTATCAGTTTCGTATTTGACGAACTTAAAAGGCCCGGTGCCGACGGGGTTCTGCCGCATCCAGTCGATATCGTGCGCATCAAAAGCCGCTTTTGAGGACATCCAGGTGCCGCCCATGCCCTGGAAGGTACTCATGATGGTGTTAATCCACTGGGTGACTTTAATACGGACGGTGTATTCATCAACAACTTCTACAGAAGCCCAATACGGCTGCCGTTTTGCCGCCATCATGAGTTCCAGATTCCATTTGGCGATCTCGGCGTTGAAAGCGCTGCCGTCATGGAACTTAACACCATGCCGTAAATGGAAATCAACGTAAGTATAATCAGCAGCTATATCCCAGGTTTCCGCCAGCATCGGCTGATACGAGCCGTCATTCATGATGACATAGAATCCATCATAAATACCGCCGACACAAGCAGAGCCGGCGCCGGTAATCTCCGGGATCCAGCCAAGCACGGCCGGGGGCATATCAGAAATAATCCTTAACGTGCCGCCAGTCTTGTATGGGCTAGTAGTTGTGGTGGTAGTGGTAGAGGTAGTGGTAGTGGTAGAGGTAGAAGTAGAAGTAGTGGTTGAGGAAGGGGTGGTTGTAGAAGTACCGCAACCAGTGACCAGGATGAGTATCATCAAGACGTTTATTACTATAAGGAAGATAGACTTCTTCAATTTAACCTCCAGTTATTTGCAATTTAATAGAATATCCGGTTTCCTGGTTCTATTACACATATTTAGTGAGAGTCTCAATACATTGTTACCAGTGTGGAGGGCACCATGTTTTTAACAGTAAACTGAACTTTTCAGCTATTAGTTCACCTCCTTTTCCTAAATAAGGCAACAATATCTGATTTATTGCAACCTGCGCAACTCAATGGTTGCATTTAGATACAAAACATTATAGCATACCTTGTCAAGCAAGGAAAAATCAGCTACGAAATCGTAACAAATATATCTATGATTACATAGAAATACCTCTCGCCCGGTTGTACCAATACCAAAAAAACACATAGAAAAAGGTCATGTTCATCCTTCTTATCCAAGATAGCTTGACATGGATGATGCTGATAATATATGATGATTTTATCAAAAATAGTTGCCTATAATGCAAAAAATACGTATTTACTAGTTGATAATGGATTAAAAATAATGGACACAATGGTACTGGTAAGCTGCATCCTGGTAGTAATTGCGGCGTTAATTTTTACCTTTTCCACCGGCTATAACGAGCCGAATGTGGCTGCCGTGGTGATATCCACGAAGGCTACATCGCTAAGGAAAGCGCTATTTGCCGTAGGTTTTCTTGAATTCGTGGGAGCCTGCTTTCTGGGAACGGCCGTGGCTAAAACATTTGCCGTAGGGATAATTGACCCCCAGGTAGTCAGCGGAAGCAGATACGGGATGGTAATTGTCCTGGTGACACTGGTGGTTTCTACCGCGTGGAATATTATCTGTACAAAATTAGGTTTCCCGGTTTCAGCATCCATGGCGCTGGTGGGCGGGTTCGTGGGCGCCGGCATCGCCGCCGCCGGTTTTGAAATTGTGCAGTGGGCAACGGTGCTGTTCATCTTCGGTGTCTTAATCTCATCACCAGTGATGGGTTTCCTGGTGTCATTTATCGTTACCAAACTGGCTTATGTGGCGGTGAAAAAAGCCAAGCCGACAGTAAAATATACAATAACCATACTGGAAATCATCGTCACCGGCATTTTAGCGCTGGTGACCGGAGCTAATGCCGCGCAGAGGCCGATGGGCATAATTTCTTTTTCTCTAATCACCGCAGGGCTGTACGTCCCCGAGGAGAGCAAGTATATACCCACCTGGGTGATCGTGACCTGCGGCCTGGCCCTGGCCCTCGGCATTATTTCTACCGGCAGGAAGGTCTTAAAGACAATCGGGCGGGGATACTACCGCATCAGGCACATCAATGGTTTTAGCGCGCAGATAGCCAGCGCCGCCGTCATCCAGGGCGCCAATATTATAGGTATGCCGATTTCCACTACCCAGGTGACTTCCAGTTCGGTATTGGGCACAGGCGGCGCGGAGTGTTTAAAGGCAGTGCGTTGGAACGCGGGTTTCCGCGTATTAGGGATGTGGTTTATCACAATGCCGGCCATGGCGGTGGTATCATACCTGGTCTATTTGCTGGTGGTGTATTTTTTTAAGCTTATGGGGATATAGCGCCGCAGAGTTGAAATACGAGTGGAATTACTGGAGACAAACGGGAGACGCATATGGGTTTTTCAAAGTTTTTGGATATTTTCCAGAAAAGAAAAGATCCGTTCTTCGAGCTTTTAATCAAGCAATCGGAGAAGACGCTGCAAGGGATGACGGCGCTGGAACTATTTATGAAAAGCCCGGAAATTTCCCTGGCCAAAGAAGTAACACGGCTGGAAGGGGAAGCCGATGAAGTACGGCGCGAGCTTATCCAGGAGTTGAACCGCAGTTTCGTGACGCCCATCGACCGCGAGGATATATTCTCTCTCTCCAGGGCGGTGGATGATATACTCGATTACGGATATATGACGGTAAACGAAATGCTGACACTGGACATCAGCCCTAACGACTATCTCGCCAGTATGGTCATTACACTTAAAGAAGCTACTAGTGAAATTAATATGGCCACGCTGCAGTTAAGAAACAAACCTCAAGATGTACTGGCTCATGCATCCAAGGCAAAAAAGCTGGAAAATGAAGTTGAACTTATCTACCATAAAGCGATATCCAAGCTTTTTACCGAGGCTAAGGATATTGACGAAGTGCTCTATATATTAAAATTACGGGAGATATACCGGCACTTAAGCAACGCCGCTGACCGTGTAGACGTTGCAGGCAACTCACTTAGTGATATCGCGGTAAAAATTACCTAGAGACGCCAGGGAAAGAAAGAGAGCATGTTGGACCAGATAGCCATTATCTCTGATATTCACGGGAACATACCAGCCCTTGAAGCGGTACTAAAAGACATCAAGCGGCGACGGATAAAGATGATATTTTGCCTGGGTGACCTGGTAGGTAAAGGCCCTTGCCCGGAAAAAGCGATAGATATCTGCCGGAACAAATGTAAAGCAATCATTAAAGGGAACTGGGAAGAAGTACTAAACCGCAACAGCACGCACGAGATCGTCCGGTGGCAGAGTGAAAGACTGAACAGTGAACAGAAAACCTACATCAGAGACCTGCCAAATTGTATAGAATTCCGGATAAGTGGAAAGAACGCCCGGCTCTACCACGCTTCACAGGTGAGTACGATGCACCGTATACAGCGGAATGCCAGCAACGACGAGCAATTGGCGATGTTCACTAACACGAGTTTTACCGGAGACGGCCTGGAACCAGACATCATCGGCTACGCCGATATTCATATTGTGTTTTTAAAACAACTCAATGAGAAAATATTATTCAACGCAGGGAGCGTAGGGAATCCCCTGGATTTTCCGCAGGCCTCATACGTGGTATTAGAAGGTAACTATGGTTCCGAAAAAGCTGGCGTACTATCAGTTAATATCATCCGCGTCCCTTATGACATCGAACTCTCAATCAGACAAGCGCAGGATGAAGGACTACCGAACCTGGAGTTATACGCCGGGGAATTAAGAACAGGCTGTTACGGCGGAGACCCGGCGCTGCACCAATAAAATAATGAGCGGTAGAAATAATGGGAAAAACAACACACATGATCCTGGCCCGGCATGGTGAAACGGAATGGAATGCGGCAGAAATATTCCGGGGGCAGGCTGATGTTCCGCTAAACAAAAGAGGAGAAGAACAGGCGCAGAGGCTGGGAGAGTATCTACGAGAAGAGAAAATAAACGCCATTTGTTCATCCCCGCTAAAGCGAGCGATGAAAACCGCCGGCGCTATTGCCGAAAGGCAGTCCCTGGCGGTTAAAACTGCCCCGGCTTTAACCGATATCAATTACGGTAAATGGCAGGGCTTGGCTAATGAGGAAGCTCAACTTAAGTACCCGGAGTTGTACAAACGCTGGCAAAACACGCCAGAAAACGTAACCTTCCCTGGTGGAGAAAGCCTGGAGGATGTGAAAAAGCGTGTTTGGCCGTTTCTCAAGGAAACAATAACAGCGCATAATGGTTTGAAAGTAGTATTGGTTTCTCACCGCGTGGTTCACAAAGTCTTAATCTGCGCTTTACTGGAAATAGGAAACGCGGGTTTTTACCGGATAAAGCTGGATACCGCCGGTATTACACGTTTTGAATTCAGCAAGGGGCAAGCCGTCCTCATTGCCCATAACGATACCTCTTACTTAAAGCAAACAGGCGGTATGGAACTAACGGACTTTTAGGAAATTTGGAGGGCGCGGTTTTTCTAAAACACATTGTGATAAAAAATGCATGAGGCAGGTGTACAATGGCGGAACTGTATTCACGAAAAATCGGAATCAAGTCAGTGATGAATTTCCGAGACCTGGGCGGATATCAGAATCGTTATGGGGCTACGGTTGCGTGGCGGCGGCTCTTCCGGAGCGGCGATCCTAGGAATATCACAGCGGAAGATTTTAACAGCATTAAACAAGAAATAGGGCTGAAGACAGTGATAGACCTGCGGACAGCGGAAGAAACGGTAACACAGGGAAAATGGGAGTGTGCCGGACTAGGCATCCAATATCATCATATACCTTTTCCCGGGGGTGGAGGCAACAAGAAAGAGGAACAAAGAATACTAGATGAAAAAACAAACCTGGGAAACTACTATCTACACATTATTAGCGGGGGCAACTTTAAAAAACAGCTCATTGCTGCGCTGGAGATAATCGCCTCACCCAATAACCTTCCCCTGGTGTTTCACTGCGCCATCGGGAAAGACCGTACCGGCATACTTTCCGCGATTCTTTTAAGCATCCTGGGAGTAGACGATGACATCATCATCGAGGACTATACTTTATCCGGCCCGGCGATGGTGAAACTGCGCAAAGATATGGAACAAAACCCGCCTAAAGAAGAGTATATAAAACGCCTGCCGGAATATTTCTGGGAAGCCGCACCTGAAACGATGAAGATATTTCTCTCCGGCATCAAGAAGAAGCACGATTCCGTGGTGAGATACTTAATCGACCTGGGAGTTGACACTTACCTGATAGAAGGCATTAGAAAAAATCTGCTGTTGTGAAACCGGAGCGCTTTATCATAAAATGAATTCAAAGGAAATGTAGAGTAACCGGTGTAGTGTTAAATACTCCCATACATTTCCTCTGTTGACGAGTAATCAAATCAGCCCGCCCCGAACGTAGCTTCAGGAATAACCCTGTCTTCCCTGCAATGAATTAAAGGGCTGGAGAGTTACTTACTTATATACTCCGTATTCTTTGGCGGCCGCCATCATGGCATGAAAATTTGCTGCGTTTGCCTGGCTCATAACGGCGCCGCTGGTCAAGATATAGCCGCCGTTTTTACCAACTACCTCGATGAGTTTCCGGCAGTGTTCTTTTACCTCGGCAGGTGTACCATTCAGCAATATCGAGGAGGGCACATTACCGCATATGCAGGCGGTATCTCCCAGTATTTTTTTTGCTTTGAAAATGTCAGTCTGGTCAAACCACCATACTACTGCGCCTTTCGGTAAATCCTTGACTACCTCAAGGCGGGAATTATATCCGCCTTCCGCAAACAACAGCGGCACGCAGCCTTCGTTAATCAGGCCCATGCACATCTCCTTAAACGTAGGCCAGTAGAATTTTAGAAATTGTTTTTCTGACATCCAGCCGTCGGCGCCTTTATGTAAGGGAATAAAAATGAGCGGACAGCCGGAAGCGTTTGAGGCGCTAACGGCGGCACTAATCGTCATAGGTGTAATAACTTCAATGGCTTTCAGCAGCTTGTCCGGTTGGCGGAACATATCAAATACCGTCCCTTGAGTTCCTCTCAACATATCGGCGATACCATCAAAAGGCGCCGTGGTTATGCCGCCCCAAAAAGGCGGTATCCCCATTTCCAGCGTCTTCTGGTTAATGTAGGAGACCGCCGCCAGCCATTTGGCGCTTTCTT
>Ga0105105_10001413_pt1 | contig 10178 bp, 8 predicted proteins | sample PPLLaktember2015_4_FD_79108 | JGI IMG/M metagenome (GOLD analysis project Ga0105105, IMG submission 79108) | Freshwater sediment microbial communities from Prairie Pothole Lake near Jamestown, North Dakota, USA - PPLs Lake P8 Core (1) Depth... | ecosystem: Environmental > Aquatic > Freshwater >... | reverse complement strand
TTTCTCCCTCAGAGGGACGCTGACGCTTGATTCAATTTCTAAAGCTCCCTTTATCGCCTTTCCCCGGTCAAGCACCCTGACCCCCTTTGTGGAGAATCGATTTCTGGAGGAGAACTTGAACCTCAATGTCGTCCTGGTCCTCAACAACTATGAGTCTGTCAAAAAGTATGTGGCTCTCGGCATCGGCATTGCGATCCTGGACGATTACGCCCTCACGCGAGAAGATCGCAAGAGCCTGGATATCTTCTCCCTGGACCACTTCTTCGGCAAAAGGGACTACGGGCTCATCATGAGAAAGAAGAAGTACCTCTCTCCTGCTTCAAAAGCGTTTATCCGGTCGATCCGGCCCGGGATCCAATTCAAGTAGACCTCACTCTTCTCCTGGCGAGTTATTCATTATTTCAATTGATTGCCAAAAATAATCGATTTGAAGAATAGATTTGAGATCGCTACAATCACCCACGAGTTGAAAGGTCGTCGCAGAAAGCGATCACATGGTCGCTCCTGCGCAGGCGGGAGCCCAGAAAAGCCCTTAAAGACTGGATTCCCGCCTACGCGGGAATGACAGCGCAACTGGCGATACGGCTTTTGTTGACAGTCATTAAAGAACAGAGTGTTAGGAGAAGCCCAATGGAAGATTTTACGCCCCACGAAATAGCCCTCATGGAAAAGATGACTCCAGAGCACAAGGCGCTGATGGAGAAGCTCAGCCCTCAGGAAAGAAAATCCATGGCGGACAACGTGAAACTCGAAAATATCGATCTTATCCAGTCGTGGATCGGAACCGATCAGGAAATTGAGGATCTCCTTTTTTGGGACAAAGGAGGGAAGTTCGATGATCCGGAGTGGCAAAGGCTGAAACCATTGGATGGACCGACCGCAGCGCTGTTCGAGGAAGCCAAGGAGCACTTCGCCCAACTGAAGGCAAAGGCGGTGGAGAGCCAGCGGCGGTCGGATCTCACGCTTTACAGCCAGTTCAACGACGGGCTCCTTTTCACGGGACTTGCAGGCGCTGTTCGCTGCAGCAGTTCAGGAAAGCGGGATGATCAAGGCGATTACTTCAGAGGGATTGAGTGGCGCTGCATCGGCAGCGTGGAAGAGGACATCAACAGCGTTACCGTCTATCCTGTGTCCTCAACGGAATATGAAGTGCACTTCGGTAATCGAATGAATGGGGAAGGCTCAGGCATCCTTGTGAACACGGCGGATTCCTACAGCCTTCTTCAATTGGTCCAACTGAGTGAGAAGGTTCTCCCGCAACAGGGGTTTGCAACCAGAGTGACAAACGAAAAGGGAGAGGCGCTGACCCTTGATGCGAGAGCTATCCGAAAAGCGGCCGGAGAAGGAGAAAGGCTCTCTTATGGGAATGAACTGAGGCTGTTTGCTTCCGCCCGAGTCGTAGGCGTGAAAAAAGCGCTCGAGTTGGGCGACCGATTGTCCTTCCGATTTTATGAGCGATACGGACTTGAGACCGAAGGGTACAAGATCGGAAGGAAGTACGGAAACTTCTTCATCCTGAGGGATGACAACTTTGAGCAGTTCTTGCCCGAGGCTCCTGTGAATGAGAGAGGACTGATTCTGTTAACCGCCACTCTCGTTTGCAGGCGTTGCAGGAGAGAGATCAAAGAATTCCGTGATTTCGCTAAGGCCAATCCGCATATGAAATCAGTGCTTGTCAATCTTGCCTCTCCTCAATCCAAATTCTACGAGCGGGTGTTTGGAGACATGGGAGGAGGGGATGCGAACAGCTTTCGAAAAACCGCTGCAGGAGTCACTCCCTTCATCATCGTCTACAGCGCGGATGAGAACGGGATTCTGAAATACCGGGAGTACATTTCCACAGGCAAAGCAGAGAACACCCCCTCTCTAATCAAAAACGCGCCTCGCCTGCAAGCGTATTTTTAGACCCCGTCTCCGCCCTGGAGACGGTTCCCTTTTCTGAAGATCAGGGGAGAGATCAGCAAGGCGAGCGAGATGATCACCAGCACGGCGGAGATAGGCCTGGTGAAGAATATGGCAACGCTGCCCTTGGACATGATGAGAGTCTGGCGCAAGGATTCCTCGAACATGGGACCCAAAACCAGGGCCAGCACCAGCGGGGCAGCAGGATAACCGTACTTGTTCATCAAGTACCCGACCACGCCGCAGAGGACCATGATCATCAGCTCCACCGTGCTGTTGTTGAGGGAATAGGCGCCGATCAGGCAGATCACCAGGATGAGAGGTGAGAGAAGGTAATAAGGAATACGGAGGATTTTGACCCAGAGGCCGATGAGGGGCAGATTGAGAATGACGAGCATGGCATTTCCCACGTACATGCTCCCAATGGCGCCCCAGAAAAGCTGAGGGTTTTCCCGCATCAGAAGAGGGCCCGGTGTGAGCCCGTGAATCATCAGGGCGCCCATGAGCACGGCCAGCGCCGGCGTGCACGGAAGGCCGAGCGTGAGCAGAGGAATGAAGGCGGCCTGGCCTCCCGCATTGTTTGCTGTCTCAGGTCCTGCGACTCCCGCAATCTCCCCTTTTCCAAATCTCTCCGGATGTTTCGAAAGTCTTCTCTCCAAAGCGTAGGAGAAGAAGGAGGGTAACACCCCCCCGGCCCCGGGAAACAAGCCTACAATGAAACCGAGGATCGAGCCCCTGGCAATAGGGCCTGAAGACTCCTTCCAGTCCTGCTTTGAAGGGAGGAGCTGGTTCGTCTTGGTCTCGAAGACCTTCACTTCCCGGGAGGGTTTTTCCAGGTTGGAGAGAATCTCGGGTATCCCGAACAGCCCCATGACCACCGGGACGATACCAATCCCATCCGCCAATTCCAGTAGACCAAAGGTAAACCTTGGGGTGGCTGTAATCAGGTCCGTGCCCACGCAGCTTAGCAGAACGCCCGCAGCCGCCATCATGAGGGATTTGATGAGCGAACCGCCCGAGAGATAGGTGACCATGGTGAACCCGAAGAAGATGAGCGCCGCTTTCTCAGGGTATGCGAACTTGAGGGCCATACGGGCGAGAGGCGGGGCCAGAAGCATGATGAGAATGATCGCGAAGGTTCCACCGATAAAGGAACCGAAAGCGGATATCCCGAGAGCGGGTCCTGCCCGTCCTTTCTTGGCCATTTGATATCCGTCCATGGCCGTCATGACCGAGGACGCTTCACCGGGAATGTTCACCAGGATGGAGGTCGTGGATCCACCATAAAGAGCACCGTAGAAGATCCCTGCGAGCATGATGAAGGACTGGACCGCTGAAAGGCTGAAGGTGACGGGCAAGAGCAGGGCGATTGTCGTCGAAGGCCCCAGCCCGGGCAGCACTCCTACCAGCGTACCGCACAAGACGCCGATGAAACACATGAGGAGGTTCATCGGCTCAAAGGCGATGGTGAAAGCCATTTGAAGGTGTGCGAGAAAATCCATGCCTACCCCTCCACCTAGTATCCCAGGATGCCCGGCGGCAACGGCACTCTCAGCAGCACTTTGAAAAGGAAAAAGAAAAAAGCGGTCGCGCCGATGGCCGCAGGAAGGATAAAGGTCCATCTTCTGGGTTCCAGCCTTAGGGCAAGGACCATGAAAAGGAATGTGGTCAACAGGAATCCCAGGGGCTCAAGAATCAGAACATACAGGCAAAGGGCGCCGAGCGCTTTGAGGATTCTCCGAAGAGCCTGCGCCCTGGGCATCGGTTCTCCAATTGAACCTGCCCTGTCTTTCCTTTTCAGTAAACGGGCGCCCAAGAGAGTCACAGACAGAGCAACGAGGATGAGGCCTGTCACAAAGGGCAGGAACCCGGGGCCGGGAATCCCTGACCTGCGGATCCCGTAGTGAAGGCCGCCGATACAAAAGAAGACCCCTATCAGAATCCAGAACATGCTGCTGTTCACATCGCGGTCCCGAAACATAGACCTCATCCTCTCGCTTAATGTCAGGCGGTGCCGGAAAGCTTCTCCTGAGATTGCCTATTTTGAGGCGTCAATAAACTTTTGATTGGCCTTTACTCCTTCCTGAAGGCTCTTGGTCAGTTCATCGCCCGTCAAACAGAGGGCGGGGATGAGGAATTTGTTCTGGAGCAGATCGACGTATTTCGGGTCTTTGGCCGCCTTTTCGATGGCTGCGGTTAGTTTCTTCGCTACATCGTCGGGAATGCCTTTGGGCGCGAAAATAATATTGTCGTTGTCAAAGAAGAGGTCGTACCCGTATTCGATCAGGGTCGGGACCTCGGGAGAAGCTAGAAGACGTTTTTTGCCCAGGCCCGCGAGGACGATCATGTCTCCCGCTTTCACGAATGGGGGGTGGATCCCGCCGCTGAACCCGAAGTCTACATGCTTTCCCACAACAGCGGTCATGACTTCCGAGCCGCCCTTGGTCGGAATGGCACGCCACTCGATTCCTTCCTTCTTAGCGATGGCGGTGAGCATGTTTTCCGCGATTGGGTGCATGGAGGCATAGGTCAACCCGGGGTTTTTCTTGGCATAGGCCACGAGTTCCTTGAAATTCTTGTAGGGCTTGTCCGGAGGGGCGACAAAGGCTTCCTGGAATCTGCCTACAGACGCGAGGTATTTGAAATCCTCCAGGGAGTAACTGACCTTTTCAACGAGAGGTGTGTAGGTCATAGTGATGCCAGTGACGACTCCGATGGTGTAGCCGTCCGGTTTCGCACTCTTGAGTGCGGTGACACCCAAAGCGCCCCCTGCGCCCGGCTTGTTGACCACAACAACCGGCTGTCCTAAAGTTTCCTCCATGTTCTTGGCAATGGCGCGGGCCATGGAGTCCGCCAACCCGCCCGCCGCATAAGCGACCTGCATTTCAACGGGTTTGGTGGGGAAGTCGGCTGCAAAGGCAGGGGCGGCCCCCGCAATCACGAACACCAGCAGCATAAGGATAAAAGATGTTTTTCTCATGACAGACCTCCTGGTTGATATTCGTCCTCGCCCACAGGGGTTGAGGGAAGGCCCCTCCCCTTCAGGCGAAGACTTCAGTTTTGCGATGCAGGCACAAAGGCACAGAGGTGCAAAGGGACAGAGCGGATGGGTTTTTCTGCTTTGTGCCTTTGCACCTTTGTCCCTTTGTGCCTATCTTCATTCTTCCGATGACTCAATTCCTGCCAAACGGTAAGCACCCTGAGGATGAGATGTTGTGCCGCACGCGCCGATGCGGGTGATCTCCGTGAAGTAAATCTCATCCCACTCCACGTTTGCCAGGTTCACGTCCGTTCCGAACTGTTTGATCATCCAGAAAAGCACCTTGACCTTGTAAGCCTTGGTCACATCCGGGAGCACCACGACCGGAAGCTCGAACATGATTTTTTCCAAAGGCACTTTCTTCGTCAGCTCTTCCAGCACATCCTGACGGATGTCCCCGTGGAACAGTTCATGGGCCTCCAGGAGCACCATCGAAGCGCCGGCATCAAGGCAATTCTCCACATCCGCGATCAGTTCCTCCCTCGTCATGGATCCTTCCTTGCGCCCCACCTCCCCCATGACCGTGAGGCCATATTCCTTAACCGCCTTTGAGATCGCGGCCTTTTTTCCCCGGGGTTCGATTTTGAGCAGGTTGTCCGAAACCTCGATGCCCGAGAACCCGGCTTCTTTGGCATCCTTCAAAAACAGGTCGTAATTTCCCTGAGCAATGGCAAGCTCAGTAAAAAGCCCTCCCGGGAAAGCGAAGATGCCGTCGGCTTTGTAGGCGTCGATCTTCTTCTTCAAGTAGGACCTGGGCATGACCCGAGGAATGCTCGCCGCAATCTTGGCTTCGTCCACGTAAAGCCCCTGCGCTTCAAGACAGTCCTTTTGAAGGCCCAAGGGCAGGCCCCAGTCGATCATCATGGTCAATCCTTTTTTCCTGGGCTTGGACTGGCGCTCAGGAATCGGGATGTTGGGAAACAGGAACTCGGTCATTTTTCATCCTTTCATTTCTTCTTTTCAAAAAACTTGAAGGGCGCGTTGAGCACAGGAACCTCTCCGCCAGCATCCTTGCGGATCAGGTCCTGCATCCTCTTGATCACATCGCCTTTTCCTTTTGAAATGTCCCTCAGGCACTGAGGGTCTTTCTTAAGATCATAAAGCTCGATTTCGCTCTTGTCCGATTTCATCTGCATGGCGAAGTGGTCGTCTCTGACCCACACATAGTCCTTGAAGATGCTGGTCACGTGGCTCCGCACCTTCTGCTTTTTCCTTTCCACCAATGGCCAGATATCTTGCCCCTCGGTCTCTTCGGGAATCTTTTCACCCAGAAGGTGGCTCACGGTGGGGAAGATGTCATGGTTCTGGACAAGAGCGGATACGGATTTGCCCGCGCCGACTCCGCGGGGATGATGAATGAAGAGGACCAGATCTGTGAGGCAAGGCATGATCCCCCAGGGGAGTTTGCCCGTGAAATTCCTCTCTCCCAGTTGATGGCCGTGGTCTGAGATCACCACGATCACGGAGTTCTTGTCCAAGCCCGTCAGCCTCACCTTGTTCATGAAAAACCCGAACCAGTGGTCCACCATGGTCACTTCTGCCGCATAGTTTGCTCTCATGCGCCTCAGTTCATTCTTGTTGAGGTAACCCGAAGCGTCGTCGCTGTAGATGGGCATGATGATCTCTTTGCCCTGGTAGCCGGGATAGTAGAGATCTCGGTAGTAGTGAGGAGCGTCCCAAGGCTCGTGGGGATCAAAACAATCCACCATGAGGAAGAATTTCTCGGCTTTGGCATTGCTTTCCAGCCACTTGGTCGCTGATCTGAAGACCTGAGGGGAAAAGTAATCCTCTTCGAATTCCCTTCGCTCCGTGTTTAGAAGATATCGGCTGATCTCCCAGTACTTCGGGTTCTTGGGGTCCACCTTGTCCGTGAAGAAGTCCCTGGAATCGGGCGGCTCTCTGGTGAGCCGTCCTGTCTGCCAGCAATCCCACTCCTGGCCGCGGATCCAATCCCAGGACTGAAATCCCCTGTTGAAGTTCATTCCCGGGTAGAACTGGTGAAACACGTCGGTCACAAGGGCCGTGCGGTATCCTCTGTCCACAAAATACTCGGCCATGGGCGTATCGTCTCTGTCCAGCCCCGCCCAGCCCGGAACATTCCAGTCTTTGCCTGAGCCCTGGATCTGAATGACGGGCCACGAAGCCACATGAGGTTTCCACCTCTTAAAAGGGAACACCCGTTTTCCCGTGAGCAGGGAGTTTCGGAAAGGAAGGGTAGGCATGACCTCCGGGTAGGCCCGGTCAAAGCGAACACTTTCGCGGGCGAAGTGATCGAGATTCGGGGTTTTGATCCAGGGGTTTCCATAGGCACCCACATGATCTTTCCTTAAGGAATCGATGATGACGAGAATAAAGTTCATTTGAGCGTCACTCCTTGTTCAGGTGTTACGAATTTCAGGCCCTTGCAGCGAGTCTCCACTCCTGATTCAATTCAGTGAAGTTCCGAGGGTCCGGCTTCTTTCCATTCAGCTCAGGGCTATCCGCGCTGTAGCGGTGGGCACGGAAGAGCATGGAGCAAAGCACCCCCTTGAAAGGGAGAAGAAAGGGGCTGACCCATTCCCAGCACACATCCCCCTCAGGGGTCACCTCGAACACACGGCCGCTCTGGCCTTCGCAAATGAGCGTGTTGCCGTTCCAGAGCCTATCGGCGCCGGCAATGTGGCCGCTGAAGAGACTGAACACGTGCTTCGGGTAATACTGCCACACGATCTTGCTGGTATTCATGTCCACTTCAATGACGCGGGAGCGGGGCACGATGGGGTGGTGAGCACCGTTGTCAAAGACGAGCATGTTCCCCCGGGGAGTGAAGGAGGCATCGTGCTGATGGCTGATTTTTCCGCCGCCCCACTTCCAGAGGACTTTCCCTTCGGGCCAGGAGATCCTCATGACGGTGCTGAGTTCGCGAAAGCTGAGGAGCACATCCCCGTTCGGCCCCGCTTGGACGGAGTTGGCGTGGCTCCACTCGTGTCGGAACTCTCTGCAGCAGACGATGTCCGTTTCAGGGTCGAGGTGCTCCCAGGCGTGCCACGTGTGCACCGTGTTTCCCTGAGGGTCGATCTCCAGAATGGCGTCCCCGAGGAAACCGCTCAGGTCCCTGGGCCGGCCCCCGACTCCCAGCCCTTTCATGAGAAAGCGGAGGTGTTCCTCATCCTCCGTGAGGCAGGTTGCCGCTTCTTTGCCGATGAAACCCCGGACTCGTTCGGCAAGGTGCGGAGGCATTTGCTCCCAGGTGATAACAAGGGTGTTTCCGTTGGGAAGGCGGCACATGTCGTGATGAAAGGCCGGGTGCTCCCAACGCCAGATCTCCTTCCCTCCCCAGTCGACTTCAACCAGGATATCGGCTCCACCTCCCGAGGTCGCGATTCCGGCTCCGGATTGATCTAGAGGCTGGCCTCTGACAAGAAGGTTTCCTCCAGGCAGGAGATAGCCGTAGCCGGGCAGGAAAGAAGGGAAATGCCAGCGATGGACGATCAAGCCGGAGTCATCTAGGAGATACGTCGAGTCTCCGCCAATGGGAGTGATGAGGGTGAATCCGCCACTGGTGCGGGAGTCTTTGTAAGTGAGTCCTGTTTGCCGAAATGGAGACCAGCCCATGAGTAGATTCTGTCCTTTCAAGAGGTTTTGAACGGCCAAAATGCGAACAGCGGAGAGATTCTTACTTGCTCCGCCTTTTCTTCTTCGAAGACCCGTTCACTTGGTCCGGATTTGCCGGATAGTAACCTAAGACCATAGAGACCTCACCCGCGGTGGCTTTCAGGGTTTGTACCAAAGAATCCATTCCTGAACCGAGAATCTGATCCACGTTGCCCGCCTGGCTGATGGCGCCGGCGATGCGCTGGTCTCTGCCAAAAACAGGTGCGGCCAGGCTCGCTCGGCCCAGCGCGATTTCTTCGTTGTTGATCGCGTAGCCACGTTTCCTAGTCCGCTCGATCTCCTCTAGCAGCGCATCTCTCCTCGATATGGTTTTTGGAGTGAAAGGGATGAGGTCGGTTTGATTCAGATACGCTTTGATTTCCGGACTTGTCAGGCAGGCCAGAAGAGACTTGCCCAGAGCCGAACAATAAGCGGCTACTCGAGGGCCTATTCTCTGGGCCAGGGCGGTGTAGTCGTGCGGGGCTACTTCCATGGTCAGGAGAGCTGCGTCGTGGTCCCATATGGCCACGCGGGCCATCAGACCTGTTCTCTCCACGAGATTGTGGGCGGGACCCAAGGCCCTCTGGTTGATTTCCAGGGTTCCGCCCATGATGGTTCCCAGAGAAAAGAGTTTCGGGCCGAGGCAGTATTTGCGTGTCTCCTCATCCTGCTTGAGAAACCCCGCCGAATCAAGGGTGCTGACAATGTTGTGGATGGTTCCCTTGGGAAGGTTCATCGCCAGAGCGATTTCGGTTATTCCCCAGCGCGGCTTTGCGTAGGAGAACAGCGAGAGAATATCGAGAGCGCGATCAACAGACTGGATGATCATCCTTTGAATTCCATAATATGGAACGAAGTACTACAATGCTTAACAAAGGGAGTCCCATGTGTCAAGCTTTTTTTGCAACTCATTTTCTTTGCAAAAAAGCCGGGAGGTGTGGTATCCAAGTTCGGCCTTCCGAAATGAGTTTCCAACCTTTTGAGTCCAACAAAAGAGAATTTTACTAGAAAGAAAGGAGATCAGAAATGACTGCAAAATTGATCAAGGGGACTGAAATCCGGGATCTCATTCTCAAAGAGATCAGGGAGGAAGTGAACAACATCAAAGAAAAACACGGCAAGGTGCCGGGTCTGGTGACTATCCTCGTGGGGCAAAACCCTGCCTCTATTTCCTACGTCACGGCCAAAATCGAGGCGGCCAAGAGCCTAGGCTTTAAGGAAATACAGGACAACCAGTCGGAGACGATTACGGAACAGCAGCTTCTTGCCCTCATCGACAAGTACAACAAGGACGACAGCATCAACGGAATTCTGGTGCAGCTTCCTCTTCCGAAGCACATCAACGAGAAGAAGATCCTCAACGCCATTGATCCGGACAAGGATGTGGACGGATTTCATCCGGTCAACGTGGGACGCCTCATGATCGGGGGTTCTGAGGTCAAATTCCCGCCCTGCACGCCGGCCGGGATTCAGGAGTTGATCGTCCGTTCCGGCGTAGAAACCAAAGGCGCTGAAGTCGTGGTGGTAGGCCGCTCCAACATCGTGGGGAAACCGATCGCCGTGATCATGCTTCAGAAGGCCAAGGGCGCCAATGCCACGGTCA
>Ga0105105_10001412_pt1 | contig 10179 bp, 12 predicted proteins | sample PPLLaktember2015_4_FD_79108 | JGI IMG/M metagenome (GOLD analysis project Ga0105105, IMG submission 79108) | Freshwater sediment microbial communities from Prairie Pothole Lake near Jamestown, North Dakota, USA - PPLs Lake P8 Core (1) Depth... | ecosystem: Environmental > Aquatic > Freshwater >... | reverse complement strand
AGTTTGGAAACTCTGAAAAAGAAGTCCAGAAAACCTTTTGGCGGGGTCTGGGGGTGTCTCCCAGCCTCACTTGTCCCCCAAGAGTGGGGGACTACAGGGGGTTGATTTGGACTTGTTCAGAAGTTTCCTTACAATTATTTCTAACCGGTTATATACCCTTCTTTTTATTAGTTGTGTATTGCGTTGATTTCTCTACTTAAATAAAGCCGCCCAGACAATGCCGTCCAGTATCGCCGTATGAAACGCGAAGTAGCCAGCGCCGGTAACTGCCAGCCAGTAAGCAACCCCATGGGTTTCCGGGCGCAGCGCGAGCAGCGCCCATACCAGTGCGATTGATCCCAAACCCACTAAAGCCAATACCCCGCGTACCGCTATCCACAACCCTGTACCCCCGTTATTTACATACATGTTCGTCAGCGGCATCCAGAAAGCGGAGGCTATTAGGATTACCAGGAAAATAGCGTAAAAGAGATAGTAGCTTACGTTGGTAGCAGCCGGGTCGATGCGGAAAAGTATATAGTAAATAAAGGCAAAATACCCCAGGGCGGATATAATCATGGAAACCATATAAAGCGGCCTGATGCCTTCGGAGACGTTGCCCCAGAGCACATTGGCCCCGCCCGATTGCCCTTTAAGCCCATAGATGTAGCTTAACATCACCGCCGCCCCACCGAGAACATTAATTATCAGAAGGATGATTTGCTGTGTCCCCATAGGCTTACTCCTTTGCATCGTGTTTCTCCTTAACCTTTACGCAAGGCTACTAATAAGACACCGGGTCCCCCATGTACCCCGAGGCCGACGCCCAGTTCAGCTATAGCTATTTTTTCTTCCCGGATAAATTCGCCCAGGCGGTGTCTCAATTGATTTGCCTGATCGATAACCTGGCTATGTACCACCGTAAGTTCTTTTACCGGCGCGCTGTTCTTTACAAAATCATAAATCCGGTCCATGCCTTTGCTTACCGCGCGTACCAATCCAGCCCGGACGATTTCACCTTCATGGAAAGTCAATAGCGGCATGACATGCAAAATACTGGATGCTGCGGCGATCGTTTTATTCACACGGCCGCTGCGGGCCAGATACTTCATGGTTTCAAACATCCCGAACATGCGGACCTCTTTGACCGCTTTATGTGCCTCATTGACTACTTCAGCCATGTTGGCGCCGGCTTGTGCCGCCCTGGCGGCCGCCGTTACCACTAACCCTAAACCACCGGAATTGAGTCCGGAATCTATGATCTCAATAGGGCATTGGCTTTTAAGTGTTTTTTTAGCGATATTGGCCGAGTTATAGGTGCCGCTGATCTTCGATGAAATATGGATGGAAACTATTCCGCCTTTATTTTCGCAATACTCCCTGAAAACCCCCGTAAAATCTTCCGGATTTGGTTGAGAAGAAGCGGGGTGAAATGGTGAAGAAGCCAGCATCGAATAGAATTCGTTCCTGGTAATATCTACCCCGTCGCGGTAGGTCTTCTCACCGAACCGCAGGTATATCGGCACTACCCTGATGCCAAGCCCGTTTACTGTACCTTCCGGCATATCTGAAGTGCTGTCGGTTACTATCTGTACGCTCATTTATTATTCCTCCATTTGCCAGCGATAATAACCCGGCAATTATTGCCGTTCTTCGTTGAATTCAGCAATAAGCGAAAGAATCTCCTGGCTTTCAGGAATATCCGACATTGACTCTCCAAAGTGCGAGTACCTTATTTGACCGCTTTTATCAATCAATAAACTGGCCGGCATGCGTCCTAATTTAACCAATTTTACTTGCTGTCCATATGTATCCGCGATAATATGTTTAGGATCGGCAATACCGGTGAAGGGCATTTCATGTTCATCCCACCATTTTTTGAATGCTTCAGCTTTTTCCGGCCCGATAGCGATGATTTCAGTATCACGGTTAACGAATTGCGGATGATCATGGCGCAACTGTGCCATATGCTTTCGGCAGTAGGGTCATTGGAACCCCCGGTTAAATACCAGCATCACATTCTGCTTGCCTTTATATTCCGAGAGTCTAATTAGGCGACCTTCGGTATCATTCATGCTGAAATCCGGAGCGATTTTGTATGGTTTATTTGATTTCATATGCAACCGCCTTCCGGTAATTATTTGTTCACATCTCCGGTTATTTTAACGTTATTACAGCACCAGCACGTTGGCGAATACCATCCATGAGAGCAATGATTTCGCGGTCAGGCTCAAGATGATATAGACCTTCTCGCCGAACAGGTAATCTTTCCAGGGACCTGCTTTCTTATATTGCAGGATCATGTTGATGGCAAAGCAGTTGAATAATATGAACAGCATAATGACGATGGCATATACGAACCCGGGAGGAGAGGCATCGATTCCGGGCGCAATAAAGTAAATCAGTACTGCAATCCAGGGAATAATACCGGCAAAGCTGCCGAACCAGAAGGGTATCCAGTTAGGCTTACCCGGTTTTTCATATTTTTCCTGTAACGCGCCGAAAAGTATCATACAGGCGTTAATGCCGAAGATGGCCAACAGGGCGGCGATATCGCTGATGCCTGTAATTTGAGAAATCAGGACTATCATTATGGAGGAGCTGAAGAAATACTCTATCCAGCGGCCGTAGTTGCGGGTTTGTAAAAGATTACGCTTGTACCAGGGGAATACCCAGGGTGACGCAATCAATAGCAAGGCGATGGCTGATATAGCCATGAAGGTAAAAACGCCCCAGCCGGTCTGGATATTCCAGATAGTATGAAGTGATGACGGGCTTCCGGGCGGGCCTTCCATGAAGGTAGCGGTTACTGGCAGCGAGAAGTTGTTGGTAAGTACCGCCATAAATACCGCCTGTACCGCCAGTATAAGCCCGACAACGATGTTCCAGGTTCTTAAATTGCCCAGTTTCCGCGCAATAGCTTGATCGTTCATCTCTACCTCCTTTTTAGGGTGTGTATATTTTGCATTATACTGGAATTATACTTTTCGTCAAGCCCTCCCAATGTAACTTTTATCACAAAGGCATATCAATAATTCTGCCCCGTTTTTTTTTACTCTACGTAAAAAATATAGGTAATTACTGTTGCAAAAACAAAAACGCCATTATATAATATGCAACAGTGGTTTTCTGTCTAGGTTATCGTAGATGCAAATGAATTACATATTCCTGACCCAGTTACGGATGACCTTAGCTCTAACCAACTAAACAGAGAAAGGAGGTCATCCGTGGCTTTTCAGGACAAACAACTCACATGTGCGGATTGCGGCGCTCAATTCACCTTCTCCGCAGCCGAACAGGAATTCTTCCAGTCCAAGGGTTACACTAATGAACCCAAACGCTGCCCCACCTGCCGTCAGGCAAGGAAAACCGAGCGCGTAGGATCCGGCGGCATGAAACAGCGTCAGATGTACCCCGCTACCTGCGCCGAATGCGGCAAGGATACAGAGGTACCTTTTGAACCCAGAGAAGGCAGACCCGTTTATTGCTCGGACTGCTTTAGCAAAATGCGGACTAATCGTTAGTCCGTTTAGACTAACGCCTAATCAAGTTAACTACTAGTTAAGTCCTCTTTAGTTGCTGGCACAGAGATAGACCGGTGAGAGTAATTTCACCGGTCTATTTGTTTAACGAGGGAAGGGAGTAGGGAAAAGGGGTGGAACTAACGATTTATTTTACTCTTTGATATATGAGCAACAATAATCTATAACCTCGGCGGCGGCAACCTTGAACTTGTTGTTGGCTGGTACCTCGAATGCTTGTCCGGGTCCGAATGATTTCCATTCCCTGCCGTCGGGTAAGAGAGTTTTAAGCGTCCCGGCCAGTATTTCCATGCGTTCCCTGTCCGAGGTCCCGAATTCATATTCGCCGGGCAGGATGATGCCCAGCGTTTTCCTTGTCCCGTCTTCAAACAAAATCATCCGGGAAGTAACATTTCCGTTGAAATAAATGTTGGCTTTTTTAACAACGGTCACATTGGTAAATTTATCCACCATAATCTCCTGTTTAATTACATTTTGTAAAGATTAGCGGGAAAAGGGGCGGGGTCTGATAGCTGATAGCTGACTGCTACTCTTTATACAAATACAGCGGCTTTTTATCAGTAATCACTCTTTTTTGCGCCGCCATGGCTTCTCTTATATACTTCGGTAATGAGAACATGCCGTGGTGGGTGGTTCCGTCATAAAACTTCAAACCGCTAATACCCCGGGTGGCAATAGTAGCGTCTACTTCATATGAAGTCAGCGCAGAAGGGTCGTTAGCCCGGGAGGCAAAACAGAATCCCCACGGCTGCCCAAAGCTGTTCATGTAGGTGGTATAACCATTAACAATGGGGAAAACGCTTTTGAGCGTGTTATTAACCGCGGTAAAATTCAGCAGTTCAGTCGGGTTGGCAGAACCGGCCTGGACGGAAATCAAACCTTCTTCGGTAAGGCGCTCGCGGACGGTTTTATAAAATTCCTGCGTAAAAAGCAGGGAAGCCGGGCCTTCTTCTATCGGGTCCGGCAGGTCTATAATAATGACATCGTATTTGTCCTTTGACTTCTCGAGGAAGCCGCGGGCGTCAACATGGTGTAATACGGTCCGTTTATCTTCAAATGCGCCGCCGGCGTGGGCGGGTAAATACTTTTTGCATAATACGGTTACTTCATCATCTATGTCCACCATCACCGCTTTTTTCACGGTTTTATGGCGTAAAACTTCCCTTAACGTGGCGCCCTCGCCGCCACCGGCGATAAAGACCGTTTCCGGCTGCGGGTGGGCGAACATGGCAGGCTGCACCAGCGCCTCGTGATAGATAAACTCGTCCCTCTCGGAGGATTGTATCTTTCCATCGAGTACAAGGCATATCCCCAGCAGCGGCGTGCGCACAATTTTGGCGTCCTGGAACTTCGTGCGCCCTGTGTACAGCACTTCTTCCAGCCGGTGCAGCTGCAGGAAATTATCGTTTATCTTGTCTTTAAGCCAATTACTATCTGGGTCGTTATCCATAAAAAATCCCGTTTTACCCTTCGCTTGCTGAAGGGACTTGAGCGGTCACACTGACTCCTCTCGCTATTTCCCTAAGGGAATGATTTTTTGCTTCCAGCTTTTCGATGAGCACCTCGGCTGCAATTTGCGGATTGACCGCCGTGCCGCAGGTAAATACATCCACCGCCGCGTAGCCGTATTCCGGCCAGGTATGAATGGAAATATGAGATTCGGCGATGACCACCACCCCGCTTACCCCCTGCGGATTGAAATGATGGAACTGGCTGCCGAGGACTACTGCGCCGCAATCTATGGCGGCTTTGAGCATGACGTCACGGATCATATCCGTATCGTCCAGAGCTTCCCGGTTACAGTCGTGAAGCTCTACCAGCAAGTGCCTACCTAAAGCATTCAATCACCTGCCCCCCTTTAAGATTTATATTCCCTTTTTCATAAGATGGCCGGGTCGCCATTAGTAAAATACTCAATTTATGATCCTGGATGCGTCTTTATCAAATAAAAATTCCCAGAGCAATATAGCCACCCCAGGAACCTGCCCCGCTTTCCCCTTTTATTGAAGAGCGGGGGAACATCATCTAGCGCTGATGACGGTTAAACCGCTATGTTGATAAAGCCCCTTTCAATTTACCCGAAGATTTTCATGTCCAGGTTCTGCTTAACGATATCGCCCAGGCTGGTCAGTTTCTTTTCCTGGTTCAGACGGGTCCTGGCAAGCGAACTCTCGATGTTATTAATGACATCGGTTATGCCCGATGCTGTCGTGATAACGGGGATGCCTTTTTGCTGCGCTTTATTGATGACGCTGTAGATGGGGGGCTGGCTGCTGCAGGCGCTTACCAGGGCGATTGTCGGCGTTTCCAGCGCGGCCAGCTGCATATCGGCGCGGTCCTGCCGGATAACGGCGGCTTTCCGGCTTTTACGTCCAAAGTATTCCAATCCGGAGTCCGGCGTCAGGGCGCCCAGCATAAAATTCTCTACCAGCTCTCCTTCGTTTTCCGTATGGTTGATTATCTTACCCTTGATGCCCTCCGCCAGCTCGGCCACCGTTATTGCCAGTAACGTGCGATTCTCTGGGATAACGCCCAGCACTTTAACCGGGTTAAAGGCTGCAGCCTCTCTGGCTTTTTTCACGATGTTCCTGGGTACTTTGTTGATGATTACCCCGAGGAAACTTTCGCCGAAACCTTTATAAAGATCGGCATGCTTAACGTTATCCGGTGAATAACTTTCTACCGCGATGACTTTAGCCTTCATTTCCTTGGCGGCGCCATAGGCGTCTTTACTCGCCGCGGTATTTGGTGTGGCGCCCAGACGGGCTTCTACCAGGACGATATCCCGCCCCGTAACCAGGTCCGGCGCGTTAATGAGGTCGGTAAGGCCGAGAGTTTTCCGCATAAAAGCGATGTCGCCATCCGCGATGTCGCCGTCAGAGACGCCGACACCAGTCGTGTTTTTTTCTGCGGCTTGCGGTTTAAGATATCCCGCTTTTTTCCCTGCGTTCAGGAGATTGATGGCGATACCGGCGCAGATAGCGGTCTTGCCTACTGCTTCTTCTGCCGATACGATATATAAAACGCCCAATATATGCTCCGGTCTTTTCCTTATATCAATTTAACCAATATATTATAATTCATTACGCAGGCTGCGTAAAGACATTTTAAAGCGGTTTTATATTATTATCATAAAAAGTTGCCATCGATATCCAGATTTACATTTAGCCGCCCTGATATACTATAATCGTAAATAAAGTAAATGTTAGCCGCAGGAAAAATCAGAGGGTAAAATGTTGAAAGAAAAAGTCTCGCTTATCATACCTACCTATAACGAAAAAGATAATATCACCCCTCTCATCGAGAGAATTTCCAAAGCGCTAGAGGGTTATAATTACGATATCATCATCGTCGATGATAACAGTAAGGATGGCACCATCGAGGCCGCCAATAAACTCGCCGAGCGTTATCCGGTTAAGCTCATCGTCCGCAAGAATGAAAAAGGCCTGGCAACCGCCGTGATACACGGCATTAAAAACTCCGCCGGCAGCATCATTTGCGTGATGGACGCCGACCTCCAGCACCCGCCGGAGAAACTCCCGGAGATGATAAAGGCCATTGAAGACGGGGCGGATATGGCTTTTGCCAGCCGTTATATCCCGGGCGGCGGCGTACCGCATTGGGGGCTTTTACGGAGGGTTATCTCTAAAGGGGCGGGGCAAATTTCCCATATATTACTCCCTTCTTCCCGCCGCGTCCATGACCCCATGTCCGGTTTCTTTATCTTCAAACGGGAAAAAGTGGACCCGGATAAACTAAAGCCCACCGGCTACAAGATAGCTCTGGAGGTCCTGCTTATCGGCAATTTCTCCAACGTTACAGAAGTTCCTTTTATCTTTGAAGACCGCACCGCCGGTACAAGCAAGCTCAAGGCCAAAACGCAGATAGATTACTTAAAGCACATTTTAAGCCTGATGAAGCGCACCGGCGAATATAAGCGGTTCTTCAAATTTATCGGCGTTGGTTTGAGCGGCATAGTGGTCAACGAGGGCGTGTTGTTTATCGTTAATAAACTCACCACCTGGCATGGGTCTATTCAACTCATCCCGGGGATAGAAATTTCCATCATCACCAATTTCCTGCTGAATGATTCCTTCACCTTCGCCGACCGCCACACGGGCAAACGGTCATCATTCATCGGACGGTTGCTTAGATTTAACCTTATTGCCCTGGCCGGGGCAGCTATCAACTGGGGCATCGCCACTCTATTGTTTAATGCGGGGCTTAATATTTACCTGGCCAACTTTATAGGGATTGTGATAGCTTTCTTATGGAATTATTTTTTAAGCACCGTCTGGGCCTGGCGATAAAAAGAAATACCCGCCACTTTTACCGGTGGGAATATTTCTGGCTTGCTCTCGTTGTTATAGCGGCGCTCGCCGTCCACCTGGCGATGGTCGTCGTTCCCAGGGATATTATCCTCGATGAGGTGCATTACATCAATGATGCGCGGTTTATTACGGAACACCACTACTCCGACCGCCCCGAGCACCCGCCCCTGGCCAAACTCCTGATCGTGGCCGGTATCAAGATGTTCGGAGATAATCCGTGGGGTTGGCGCATTCTACCCATTGTCTTCAGCACGGTTACGCTGATATTGTTTTATATCCTCTGCCGCCGGCTTAATATGTCCCGCACGGCGGCGTCCATCGCGGTTTTCCTGCTGGCTTTTGAGAACTTGAATTTCCTAATGAGCAGCCTGGCCATGCTGGATGTCTATTTCGTTACCTTGATGATGGCCGCCTTCCTGCTTTATGCTTATCAGCGGTATATATGGACCGGCGTCGCTATCGGTTTAAGCGGCCTGGCCAAGCTTTTCGGAGCGCTCTCCGGCCCGGCCATCTTTTTTCACTGGGTTTTCAGCAAAAAGGGGCGTTCCCGCTGGTTTATGCTCACGGTTATTTTCGCCATCGTCATCTTCTTCGGGCTGATGCCCCTGTTAGATTACACAATTCACCCGGTACTATCACACAACCTCAACCCCATTTCCCGGGTGGATAACATGCTATCCTTGAGCGGCAGCCTTACCTATCAGAATGTCGACCACCCTAACAAAAGCCATCCCTGGGAGTGGCTGTATACTTACAAGCCTTTTCCTTTTTATATTATGCCGCACTGGACGGCAGCTATCAGTTTTTCCATTTGGGCTTTGATCATACCCATATTCATCTACATGATCATCCGCGCCGGTAAAAAGGATAATGCGGCGCTCTTCGGGGTTTCCTGGTTTGCCGGCACCTACCTTATCTGGATACCGGCCGCCCTCATTACCCAGCGGGTGACCTATATTTATTATTTTTATCCCGCCGTTGGGGCTTTATGCCTTGGGCTCGGCATCGCTTTAGCGCAGCTTATCGATGTATTCCGGAGCCGCCCGCGAGGCAAGCTTAAATGGTTCTCTTTTTCCGCCGTCGTGATTGTACTGGTTGCGCATACGGTTTCCTTCCTCATCCTTTCGCCCCTCATCCCCGTGGACTTCGCCAAGCTGGTAGGGCTTTCCCAATAAAGATATTTGTGGGATGCCGGTGTTATAATAGGACACAATAACTACCGTTACTTTGTCCGTGCTGAAGTGTTATTTGGTGGATATTTTCTTATGATAAAAGTAAAGCAATTAGCCCGTCGTTTCTATTGCTGGGAGTATTTTTGGCTTTTTCTTATCGTTCTGGCTGCCCTAGCCGCCCATTTCTCTATCATTGCTTACCCTGCCGCGCCCATCGGGGATGAAAACTACTATATTGATGACGCCAATGGCATCGCCAAATACCATGAAACACTGCAGGTGGAGCATCCGCCGCTCGCCAAACTCCTCATCCTCGGCGGGATAAAGATATTCGGGGATAATGCCTGGGGCTGGCGCACTTTGCCTGTACTTTTCGGTGCATTAACAGTGATTTTTTTTTATTTGCTTTGCCGGAAGCTTAAAATGTCCCGCGCCGCCTCTTCCATCGCTGCCTTTCTGCTCGCTTTTGAGAATTTGTCTTTTATCATGAGCAGCGTGGCCATGCTGGATGTCTATATGGTTACTTTTATGATGGCCGCTTTCCTGTTATACGCCTGGAGCCGGTATGCCGTTTCCGGTGCCGCCATCGCGTTAAGCGCTTTAGCCAAACTCAACGGAGCTTTAGCCGGGCCGGCGGTTCTTATCCACTGGTTTTTTACCCGGGAAAAGCGTTCCCGGCGGGTTCTGCTCGTTATTTTCCTGGGCATCACCGCCTTTTTCGTTATCCTGATACCTTGTAACTATGCCATCACCCATGACTTTGTATCCTCGTTGAACCCGTTTAAAAGCTTCGGAACGATGTTGAGTTTGAGCCAGGGGATGACCTTCAACAACATCGAGCAGCCCTTCAAAAGCCCCCCGTGGCAGTGGCTTTATGAGTACCAGACCATGCCTTTTTCCTACGAGCCGCGCTATACCGCCGCCATCAGTTTTGATATCTGGGCGTTGATGATACCGGTTTTTTTGTATATGCTTTACCGCGCCGTAAAAAAGAACGACGCGGCGCTGTTTGGGGTGGGGTGGTTCATAGCGTTGTATATTATCTGGATACTGGCGGTGCTTTTATCCCACCGGGTAACCTATATTTTTTATTTTTACCCGGCCATCGGCGCGGTATGCCTCGGCCTCGCTTTAGCTTTAGATGAGTTGCTTAGT
>Ga0105105_10001411_pt1 | contig 10189 bp, 10 predicted proteins | sample PPLLaktember2015_4_FD_79108 | JGI IMG/M metagenome (GOLD analysis project Ga0105105, IMG submission 79108) | Freshwater sediment microbial communities from Prairie Pothole Lake near Jamestown, North Dakota, USA - PPLs Lake P8 Core (1) Depth... | ecosystem: Environmental > Aquatic > Freshwater >... | reverse complement strand
CGGCGCAGAATTGGGGCAGCGATCGGGGTATGGCCGAGGCGGATGCGCTCGGTCCAGCTCACTAGATGCGGTGAGGTGTAGAGGCCGGCGCGGATGCCGGCGGCCAGTAGGGCTTGGTGCACCAGGGTGCAGATCGAACCCTTGCCGTTGGTGCCCGCCACCTGTACGGCGGCGAAGCGGCGCTCGGGATGGCCCAGCTCGGCCAGGGCCGCCTGGAGGCGATCTAGGCCCAGGTCGACGCCGCGGCGGCTGAAGGGCTCGATCAGGTCAGCGAAGTTGTCTGTCTCAGCGCCCAAGGCTGTTTCAACGCCCAAGGCTGTTTCAGCGCCCAAGACTGAGCAGGGCGCGCTCGAGACGGTCGACGGCCAGGCGCAGGTGGCGGGGCTGAATCACCAGCGGTGGCACGAAGCGCACCACCAGAGGACCTGCGGGCACCAGCAGCAGCCCCTGCTCCATAGCCGCCTTGACGATCTCCGGGGCGCTCGGGGCTTCGGCGCGCAGCACCAGACCTTGCAGGAGTCCCCAGCCCCGCACCCCCTCCAGCAGGGTGGGGTGGCGGCTAACCAACTCGGCCAGCAGCTGCTGCAGCAGACCGCCCATCCGCTGAACGTGTTTGAGCAGATCGCGGCGCTCCAGCTCCGCCATCACGGTGAGGCCAGCCCGGCAGGCGAAGGGGTTGCCGCCGAAGGTGCTGGCGTGTTCTCCCGGGCGGAAGTGATCAACTTTGGCCTTCACCGCCAGGGCGCCGATGGGGATGCCGCCGCCGAGCCCCTTGGCGATGGTGATCGCATCAGGCTCAACCCCCAGCTGCTCGTAGCCCCAGAGCTGGCCGCTGCGGCCAACGCCGATTTGCACTTCATCGAAGATCAGCAGGATGTTGTGGGCATCGCAGAGCTCGCGCACCCGCTGAAAAAAGGAGCGATTGCCGGGATGTACGCCGCCCTCGCCCTGGATCGGTTCGAGCAGCACGGCGGCCACCCGCGGGCCCTGGGCCTCGCAGGTGGCCAGCAGGGCTTCAAAGGCGGCGGTGTCGTTGTACGGGAAGTAGCGGAAGCCCTGCACCATCGGCTCAAAGCCTTGGTGGTATTTGGGCTGGCCAGTGGCCGTGACCGTGGCCAGGGTGCGGCCGTGGAAACTGGCCTGGGCAGTGAGGATCAGGGGTGCCTGCCCGCCGCCGCAGGCGATGCCGCGCACCGTGTGACCGTGCTTACGGGCCAGCTTGATGGCGGCTTCGTTGGCCTCAGCGCCGGAGTTGCAAAAGAAGACCCGATCGAGGCAGCTGTTGGCGGTGATCGCAGCGGCCAGTTCCTCCTGTTCAGGGATTCGATACAGGTTGGACACGTGTTGAAGCTTGCCCAGCTGACGGATCAACGCCCGCTTCAGCCGCCCGTCGCTGTGGCCAAGGGTGCAGACGGCGATGCCTGCCACGCAGTCGAGATAGCGCTTGCCGTTGCTATCCCAAACCCAAACTCCCCGGCCCCTGGTGAGGCTGATCGGGAAGCGGGCATAGGTGTCCATCACATGTGAGATGGGCACTTGCGAGATGGGAGCGGTGGGACTCGAACCCACATGCCCGAAGGCGCTCGATTTTGAGTCGAGTCCGTCTACCAATTCCGGCACGCTCCCGCAGTGAAGAGCTTAAGCCGCCGAGCTGACACGCTCAATGCAGGCACCGGCGGCGTTGAGCTTGCCCTCCAGGTTGGCGTAGCCACGATCAAGGAATTCCAAGCCGCGCACGCTGGTGATGCCGTCGGCTGCTAAGCCGGCCAGCACCATGGCAGCTGAGGCGCGCAGGTCGCTGCCCTGCACTGGAGCACCGCTGAGGCTGGCTACCCCTTCGACAAAGGCGGTGTTGCCCTGCATGCGGATGGCTGCTCCCATGCGCTGCAGTTCGCCTACGTGTTGCAAGCGGTTTTCAAAGATGTTTTCGGTGATCACGCTGGTGCCCCGGGCCGTGGCCAACAGGCTCATGAACGGGGCCTGCAGGTCGGTGGGGAAGCCGGGGAAAGGCTGGGTGCGCAGGTCGACCGCGTTGATCTGGTCGGCCTTGATGGTGAGACCGATGCCGTCGTGCTCCAGGGTGCAGCCGGCCTCTTCGAGCTTGGTAAGTACGGCTCCGAGGTGCTCGGGGATCACCGGAGCTACCCGCAGGTGGGAGCGGGTGATGGCGGCCGCCAGAAGGAAGGTGCCGGCTTCGATGCGATCGGGGATCACGGCGTAGTCGGCGCCATGCAGGCGATCCACGCCCACGATCGTGATGGTGGAGGTGCCGGCTCCACGCACCTTGGCGCCCATGGCGATCAGCAGCCCGGCCAGATCAATTACCTCTGGCTCAAGGGCGGCGTTGTCAATCACCGTCTCGCCATCGGCAAGAGCGGCAGCCATCATCAAGGTCTCTGTGGCGCCAACGCTGGGGCAGTCCATATGGATGCGGCCGCCCGTGAGGCGATGGCCGCGACCGGGAACCACGGCGGTGACGACTCCGTGCTCAATAGTGACCTGGGCTCCCAGTGCCTTAAGACCTTTGACATGCTCAACAACGGGCCGGGTGCCGATCTGACAGCCGCCAGGCAGGGGCACCTTGGCCATGCCCATGCGGGCTAGCAGGGGGCCGATGCAGAAGAAGCTGGCCCGCAGGCTGTTCACCAGCTCGTAGGGGGCTGCAGAAGTATTGATGCTGTCGCCGTTTAATTCCAATGCGTCGCCGTCACGACGTACCTGGCCGCCGAGGCTGCTGAGCATTTCGCTCATGGCGGCGATGTCGGTGAGCGGGGGAACATTTCGTAAACGGATCGTATCCCGGGTCAAAAGACAGGCGGCCATCAGCACCAATGCTGAATTTTTGGCACCGCTTACCTGCATCACACCAGAGAGCCGCCGGCCGCCCCGGATCTCCAGTTGAGGATTTTGAAGAGAGTGAATCCTGTTGGGTGACTGGACAGCGATCAGACCCATGGAACGACTGCCCAGCTCACGTCGCAGCATATTGACAATAAAAGGTGAGACCGTCTAGAGGACGCTGCTAAAACTGGCTCTAACCGTTGCTGAGGGTTGCCGATGGCGTATGTTCACACCGTTGCGCCGAGCTTTGCTCCAGCGACAGCCACGCGGATGTGGCGGAATTGGTAGACGCGCTAGTTTCAGGTACTAGTGGCAGCAATGTCGTGGGAGTTCAAGTCTCCCCATCCGCATTTTTCTCATGATCGTTCTCAAGATCTCAAATGCTTCCGAGGTGGTGGCCTCGAAGCTCGGCAAATTCCTTGAGAGCCTTACGCCAGACAGCCTCGATCAATCCACAATCGAGGATGTGCTGCTCAAGAAGCTGGTCCAAAATCTGCAGGCTGAAGGGCTGAAGGGTGAGGTCGCATCGGTGCGGGGCCTCGATCTCGACGGTAAGGAGGTTGTGGTGCACGACGGCCTGCACGTGCGCCGTCACCAGGCATTTTGAGGTGATAGCAAGCACTGGGCTGGGTGGCGCTGAGCCGGTTACCAGCCGCCGCAACCCCCTGGTGAAGCAGCTGCGCCTGCTGCATGAGTCTCGCGGCCGTCGAGAGCAGGGTTTGATGTTGCTGGAGGGCACTCACCTCCTGCAGGAAGCGGTGCGCTTAGGCCTCAAGCCCAGGGATGTGCTGGCCACCGCCGCTTGGTTGGCCGACCACGGTGAGCTGGTGGCTGCTCTGCCCCAAGGCTGCAGCTCGCGGCTGGTGAGTGGCGAGGTGCTGGAGGCCGTGGCCACCACCCAGCATCCCGATGGTGTGGTGGCCAGCCTGCCGCAATCGTTTGCAGCGGATCCAGGCACGGCAAGCTTTGTGCTGGCCCTTGATGGCATCCAGGATCCCGGCAACCTCGGCACCCTGATGCGTACTGCCTTGGCGGCGGAAGTTGGCGCCCTGTGGCTGGCTGATGGGGCTGACCCCTTCCAGCCCAAGGTGTTGCGCGCTTCGGCTGGGGCTGCCTTGGCCCTGCCCCTGATGCGGGAAAGCCGGCAGGAGTTGGCGGAACGGTTGCAGGCGGCAACGGCGGCGGGCCTGCAGGTGGTGGTTGCGGTGCGCCCTGAGACCGGTGCGGGGGTTGCTGCGGCGGCACCTATTCCCTATTGGAAACTCGATTGGACTCGGCCCACGGTGTTGCTGCTTGGCAATGAGGGGGCTGGGGTGTCGGCGGAGCTCCAGGCCCTGGCCAGCCAGCGGGTCACCATTCCCCACAGCACGGCGGTGGAATCCCTGAATGTGGCCGTGGCGGCAGCTCCGCTACTGCTCGAGCGCCTGCGGCAGCAGGCTGGAGCTTGACGGGGGAGAATGCCTTTCAACAATCGCAGTGCTGATCGGTGAGCGACGCCCCCCTCCACGGATTGCGTTTTGATGGTTCGAGCTTCGATTACGACGTGATCGTGATCGGTGCCGGCTATGGCGGTTTCGATGCGGCCAAGCACGCCGCCGACCATGGCCTGCGGGTCGCCATCGTCGAATCGCGCGATATGGGTGGCACCTGCGTGAACCGAGGTTGTGTGCCCTCCAAGGCCCTGCTGGCGGCAAGCGGGCGGGTGCGGGAGCTGGCTGATGCTGAGCACCTGGCTGGCTTCGGCATCCACGCCGCCCCAGTGCGCTTTGAGCGCCAGAAGATCGCCGACCATGCCAACCAGCTGGTGGCAACTATCCGCAGCAATCTCACCAAAACCCTGGAGCGCGCCGGGGCCACGATCCTGCGGGGTCAGGGTCGCCTGGCCGGCCATCAGCAAGTCACGGTGCGCGAGAGCGGCAGTGGCATCGAGCGCACCATCAGGGCCCGCGACGTAATTCTGGCCACCGGTTCGGAACCTTTCGTGCCCCGCGGCATCGAAACCGATGGGCGCACTGTATTTACCAGTGATGAGGCGGTGAATCTCGAGTGGCTGCCCCGCTGGCTTGCGATCATCGGCAGCGGTTACATCGGCCTGGAATTCGCCGATGTGTACACGGCCCTGGGCTGTGAGGTCACGATGATTGAGGCCCTCGATCGGGTGATGCCCACCTTCGATCCCGATATCGCCAAGCTCGCTGCCCGCACCTTGATCAATGGCCGCGACATAGATGCCCGCGCCGGTGTGCTGGCCCGCAAGGTGACACCTGGCTGTCCGGTAAAGATCGAGCTGGCAGATATGGCCACCAAGGAGCTGGTGGAAACCCTTGAGGTGGATGCGGTGCTGGTGGCCACCGGCCGGGTGCCGAGCAGCGCCGAGCTCAACCTGGCAGCTGTCGGCGTGGAAACCGAACGGGGCTTCGTACCTGTTGATGAGCGGATGCGTGTGCTGGTGGGCGGTGAGCCCGTGCCGCACCTTTGGGCCGTAGGCGATGTGACCGGCAAGATGATGCTGGCCCACACCGCTGCCGCCCAAGGCACCGTTGCGATAGAAAACATCCTTGGCCACAGCCGCCAGATCGACTACCGCTCGATCCCGGCGGCAACTTTCACCCACCCGGAGATCAGCTCGGTGGGCCTGAGCGAGGCCGATGCCAAGGCACTAGCTGCGCAAGAGGGGTTTGAATTGGGCCTGGTGCGCAGCTACTTCAAGGCCAATTCCAAGGCCCTGGCTGAACTTGAGAGCGACGGCCTGATGAAGCTGCTGTTCAACAAAGTCAGTGGTGAGGTGCTGGGCGCCCACATCTACGGCTTGCACGCCGCCGACCTGATCCAGGAGATCGCCAACGCGGTGGCCCGCCGCCAGAGCGTGTTGCAACTGGCCACGGAGGTGCACACCCACCCCACCTTGAGCGAGGTGGTGGAAGTTGCCTACAAGCAAGCAGCCATGGCGGTGGCAGGCTGAGCACTATGGAGATCCGTCGCCGGCCGCCCAACCCCAAGGTGAAGGTGGCTTTTCTTGAGTACGCCATCCGCCACGAGGACAGCGAACCACGCCACATCCTTGAGCAGATCCTCTGGGAGAAGGATCGCGAAATAACGGCCGCCCGGGAGCGGGTGCCCTTGGAGAAACTCAAGCAGCAGGTGGCTGAGCTGCCGGCGCCCCGGGATTTTCTGGCGGCTCTGCGGGCCTCCTGCCGCAAGCCGGCGGTGATCGCTGAGGTGAAAAAGGCCAGCCCCAGCAAAGGCGTGATCCGTGAGGATTTCGACCCTGAAGCGATTGCCAAGGGCTACGCCGCCGGTGGCGCCAGCTGCCTCTCGGTGCTCACCGATAAGCAATTTTTTCAGGGTGGCTTTGAGGTGCTGGTGCAGGTGCGCCAGGTGGTTGATCTGCCCCTGCTCTGCAAGGACTTCATCCTGAGCCCGTATCAGCTTTATCAGGCCCGCGCCGCCGGGGCCGATGCGGCCCTGCTGATCGCCGCGATTCTCAGCGATCAGGATTTGGCTTACTTGCTCAAGGTGGCCAGGGCTCTGGGCTTGGCCGTGCTGGTTGAGGTACACGACGCCGAGGAACTTGAGCGGGTATTAGGCCTCGATGGCGTGCAACTTATCGGGATTAACAATCGCGACCTAGCCAGCTTCCATACCGATCTGGCTACCACTGAGCAGCTCACTGCCGTTTATGGCGAACGCATCCGGGCCAAGGGCTGCCTGTTGGTGAGCGAGTCGGGCCTGTTCAGTCGGGATGATCTCGATCGCGTTCAGGGTGCCGGTGCCGATGCGGTGCTGGTGGGCGAAGCGCTGATGCGCCAAGCCGACGTGGCCGCCGCCCTGGAGACCTTGATCGGCAGCGGCTGATGTATGTGTTTGCAAGGCTTGGCTAAGCCATGGTTTAGCTAACAAGCGCGCAGGTTGGGCGCTGCCGCCACGCCAGCCGCCACAAAAATGAATGCAACAAAAAGCCCCCGCCACAGGGCGAGGGCTTGGGGAGTGCGGGGCTGCCGCAGCAGCCAGTAGCTCACACCTTGCGGGAGTAAAACTCGACCACCAGCAGTTCGTTGATCTCAAGCGCGACCCATTCGCGCTCGCACTTGCTGATCACCTTGGCGACGAGCTTGTTTTTGTCGAGCTCCAGGTGGGGAGGAATGTTGGCTAGACCCGGGAAGGCTAGGTTGCCCTCAGCCAATTTCTTGCTCTGTTTGCGCTCGCGCACGGAGACCACATCACCGGCCTTGCACTGATAGCTGGGGATGTCCACGACGCGACCGTTCACGGTCACGTGGCCATGGTTCACCAGCTGACGGGCGCCGGGGACGGTGGGGCCAAACCCGAGACGGAAGCAAACGTTATCGAGACGGTTCTCGAGCAGTTTCAGCAGGTTGGTACCCGTGGAACCCTCCTGGGCTCGGGCTTTCTTGACGTAGCGAACCAGCTGACGTTCGGAGATGCCGTAGTTGAAGCGAAGCTTCTGCTTCTCTTCGAGGCGGATGGCGTATTCGGAGCGCTTGCGACGGGCTTGGCCGTGCTGACCGGGGGGATAAGACCGCTTAGCGGACTTACGGGTGAGACCGGGAAGGTCTCCCAAGCGCCGCGTGATCCTCAGGCGAGGGCCGCGGTAGCGAGACATGAAAACCAATTCAAAGGACGAAGTACCTCCCTTGGGAGGCAAGGCGCTGCGGCATCGAGCATGCTGGGAGGATCCCGCTAACCCGAACTGTGCCGCGCCAACGATCGATCTTATCGGTTGGGCCGCGCAGCCTCGATCTCCAGCCAGAGCCGGGCCTCGCCTCGCTGCAGGCGGCCAATGGTGGGGTAGCGATCCAACTGCCGGCCAAACTGCCGATCCAATTGCTGACTCGTTGCCTGGCAGCGTTGTTGCTCGCCCTGATCGGCTTCTATCGCCAGTGGATTTCGCCCTTGTTAGGGCCTCGTTGCCGTTTCATTCCCAGTTGCAGCGCCTATGGCCTCGAGGCGATCAGCCGCCATGGCCCCTGGCGGGGCAGCTGGCTCACCTTGAAGCGACTGCTGCGTTGTCACCCCTTCACTGCCTGCGGTTGTGATCCCGTGCCCGATTGATGGTCTCCTCCCCTTCTTCGCCCTCCCCCTCTCCTGGGCTCCCGGTTTTGCTGCTGCTAACCCGCAAGGGGTGCTGTCTCTGCGAGGGACTTGAGCAGAAGTTGCGCGCCCTCGATCCCCCGCTGGCCCTGGAGTCGATCGATGTGGATGGCGATCCCGCCCTGCAGGCGCGCTTTGGGCTGGAGGTGCCTGTGCTGCAGGTGCGCTCTGCCCAGGGAGATCGGCAGCTGCCAAGGGTGCCGCCACGGTTGACCGGATCCAGCTTGCAGGTTTGGTTGCAGAAGCACGGTTTTTCCAGCCAGGACGCTTAGAAAGGCGCCAGCTGCCCTGACGGTGCCATGACCCAGCTGCTCCATCCGGTCCTGCGGCAGGTGGGCTTGGAGGTGCCGGCGGGTGTGCCCAACGGGGAGGTGAGCGGCATCAGCTGTGACTCGCGCCGCATCGGGCGGGGCACTTTGTTTGTGGGGCTGCCTGGCACCCAGGTGGATGGTGGATGCTTCTGGCCCCAGGCCTTGCAGGCCGGCGCGTTAGCGGCGGTGGTCAGCGAGGCAGCGGCGGCGCTTCAGCCGCCTGGGCCAGGCGATGCGGTTGTGATCGCTCCGGAGCCGCTGGCCCGCTGGGCCGGTGAGCTGGCGGCTGCATTTTGGTCCCAGCCCAGCCGCCGGCTGGCCCTGATTGGCGTCACCGGCACCAACGGCAAAACCACCACCACCCATCTGATCGAGCATCTAGCTGTTTCGGCAGGCAGGCCTTCAGCTTTGTTTGGCACCTTGGTAAACCGCTGGCCCGGCTACAGCGTGACGGCCCAGCACACAACGGCTTTCGCCGATCTGCTCCAGGCCCAGCTGGCCCAGGCCGTTGAGGCCGGTGCCCAAATCGGTGCCATGGAGGTGAGCTCCCACGCCTTGGATCAGCAGCGGGTCGCGGGCTGCCACTTCTCCGGTGCCGTGTTTACCAACCTCACCCAAGACCACCTCGACTATCACCTGTCGATGCAGGCCTATTTCGAGGCAAAGGCCCGGCTATTTGCTGAGCCGCTGCTGGCAGGTGGGGCGGTGGTGAATGGCGATGACCCCTGGGGCGCCCAGCTGGCGAGCCGTCTAGGTAATGCCTGCTGGCGCAGCTCCCTGGAGGACCCCAGCGCCGAGCTGTTCATCCGTGATCTGCAGCTTGGGGCAGGCGGCGTGAGCGGGGTGCTGCAGACGCCGGCGGGGGAGGGCGCTTTCCACTCGCTCCTGGTGGGGCGCTTCAACCTGATGAACCTGCTGCAGGCGGTTGGAGCCCTGGTCCAGCAGGGAGTCCCCCTGCCCCTGTTGCTTGAGGGGCTGGCCAGTTTCCGCGGTGTGCCTGGACGCATGGAGCGGGTTGTGGTGGGTGACGGTTGCGGCGATCCAGCCGTGCTTGTGGATTACGCCCACACCCCCGATGGCCTGGCCAATGCCCTGGCTGCCTGCCGCCCCTTCACGGCAGGGCGCCTGATCTGCGTGTTCGGCTGCGGCGGTGACCGCGACCGCAGCAAACGGCCCCAGATGGGAGCAATCGCAGCCCAGCTGGCTGACCAGCTCTATGTCACTTCCGACAACCCCCGCACCGAGGATGCCCAGCAGATCCTGGCCGATGTGACTGCTGGTATCCCGCCTCAAGGATCCTTGCTGGTGGAGGCTGACCGGGCTGCGGCCATCGCCGCGGCCATCGCTGCAGCGGCACCTGGGGATCTGGTGCTGATCGCCGGCAAGGGCCATGAGGACTATCAGATCCTCGGCACCACCAAGGTTCATTTCGACGATCGGGAAGAGGCGGAGAAAGCCCTGCGCCGCCGCCGGGTCGCTTAGGGGCTGAATGCTTCGGAATGTTCCTGATTGGTTGTTTCCGCTAGGCGCACTGGATACATTCCGACAGTTGTATCAATCACCTTTGTGACGACCTCTATTCCAATGGGCAAGAAGCTTCTTGCCGAAGGCTTCGGTACTTTTTGGCTGGTGTTGGGAGGGTGCGGTAGTGCCGCAATCGCTGCTAATTTCCCGTACCTCACTGGAGCCGATATTGCTCCGGGCAATCCCTTTGGCCTTGGTTTTCTAGGGGTGTCGCTGGCCTTTGGCCTCACGGTGGTAACAATGGCCTATGCAATTGGCCACATCTCTGGTTGCCACCTCAACCCGGCGGTGAGCTTCGGTCTTTGGGCTAGCGGCCGAATGAAGGGTTCGGAGCTGCTTCCTTACATTGTGGCTCAGGTGATTGGTGGTGTGCTGGCCGGAGGCTTCATCAAGCTGGTGGT
>Ga0105105_10001410_pt1 | contig 10193 bp, 10 predicted proteins | sample PPLLaktember2015_4_FD_79108 | JGI IMG/M metagenome (GOLD analysis project Ga0105105, IMG submission 79108) | Freshwater sediment microbial communities from Prairie Pothole Lake near Jamestown, North Dakota, USA - PPLs Lake P8 Core (1) Depth... | ecosystem: Environmental > Aquatic > Freshwater >... | reverse complement strand
CCAGCGCGAGACCGGCGCCGACATCTCCGTGACCGATCTGATCCTCAAGGCCACGGCCCTGGCGCTGAGAGCCTTTCCGGCCATGAACTGTCGGCTTCAGGCGGATCAGATCGTTTGGCTGGACGACGTCAATATCGGAATGGCCGTCATGCGGGATGACGGCGTGATGGTGCCGGTCCTCACCCGCGTAGATCGCCTGGGGCTTGAGGATATCGCCCGCCGGTCAGCCGAAGCCGCGGCGGCCGCCCGGGCGGGCAGGCAGGCCGGCCTGGAGCCGGCGTGTTTCACGGTCAGCAACCTGGGCATGCTCGGGGTCGACAGTTTCACTGCCATCATCAATCCGCCGGAAGCCGGCATTCTGGCGGTCGGAAGGATCGAAAAACGGCCGGTGGTCAAGAACGACGAGGTTTGCATCCGCAGCATGCTGACCCTGACGCTCTCGGTGGATCACCGGATCGTGGATGGCGCTCTTGCGGCAAAATTTATCGCCCAGATCCGGCATCACCTGGAGAATCCCCTCACCCTTTGATGACTTCGTAAATAGTCCAATCTCTGCGTTGCGCGTCATCTCGTTGCCGCTGCGGCGTACGGCCAGTACGCCTCGCGGCACGAGATTCGCGCGCCTTGATCTTGGCCTCTTTACGAAGTCATCGATTCGAATGACGTTTTACGAGCCCATCACTCTTTGAGAGGCACAGAAATCGTCGCACGGGCACCCGGCCCGACGGAGTCGATGGTAAACCGGCCCGGCCTGGACGCGCCCGAGCCAAATACGGAATTCGAGACCGGCCCAGATGGCCTCTTCATGCTGCCTGGAATTTCGTGTCTAAAAGACTACCGGCCATGGTTATGGGTGTTGCGGAACATGGCCGGCATTCCGCAGAGAATCAAAATGTCTCCCAAGGGGCCAATACCGATCAGGGCCGCCAAGGTGAAGAAGGGAGAAATCCGGTGATTCGCAATCGAAACAGCAAAATCGATTTCAGACTCGATTAAATAAGCCCAGAGCCCATCCTGGATAAAAACAACGAAAAGCAACCCGATCACGGATAGCGACACCAGACCCCAGGCGGCCCAACGTTTGCGATTCATGATGCCGATGGCGCAAACAACAAACGGGACGGAAAACAGAAGATTTTTATAGCCCAGCAATTGGAGGGTCAAATCCGACAGGTTAACCGGCTCATAAGCCAGCCACAAAACAGACTTGAGCGTCGCCATCCAGCCGATCGCCCACAACGCCCAAGGATAGTCCTTATTTATACGTTCCGGAGGGAACGGATTCATTCTCAGTTTCATACCATCACTCGCCATGCATGTTGACGTCCGCAATTCAGCCCATGCCAATTAAGCGATTTGAGCGGAGAAGTCAAATAACCGCAGACCGGCTTGCAGCGGGTCATGTTTTAAGAGAGACAAACCATCAGTGCAGCAGATTGAGGATTGAAAGCACGATGAGCACGCATGAAATGGAGCCTCCCAGCAACCCGAAAAAGATGGGATAGCGGAAGAAGACCGTGTCCAGGCTCCTGACCGGTCGGTTGGCCTTTTCGATCAGCACCCGGGTTTCGATCCAACGATTCATCCGTTGCTCGATTGCACGCAGTCTGCGTGGCGCCAGAATCAGGCTGATACCGGCCGCCAGGCCGAGCAGGCATGCCACCCGGCCGATCCATCCGATAGTCTGGAAAAGGATCTCACCGAAAACGGTGTGGCCGCGGATGCCGAAGAATATCAGCGTGAACAGGGCAACGTCGAACTTGAACAGGAAAAAGAGGAGGGCAAACCCCGAACCGGCCACCAACAAAGCCCCGATGGCAATCGAGTGGCCGTATACGAAATTCTCGGTCGGGATATCCCTGTCGAGAAACCCGAGTTTCCGGTCGATATCCAGGCTGCGGTTGAACAGGTTGCTGATGCTTTGAGTGGCTCGGGGGGCGAACAGCAGCATGAGCGAAAGCGTCATCCCTAAAATCCCAAACACCAGCGTCAGGATTTCGATCGTCTGAAGCCCGATTTCCCAGAGCAGATTCATGTCGTTATGGATCCTTCCGGCTCCCGGTCTGTGTCAGGACTGTCGCCAGCTCATGGATTTCCGGCGCGGCGATGACCGCCAGTTTTTTCCTGACCACCCGCGAATAATATTCGCGCTCGGTCTTGGTGAAATGCTGATTCTGGAGCTTCTTGAAAATCAGCTCCTTCTGTTTTTCGGAGAACAGCAACTCCAGTTGCTGGCCCAGGTGAGTCGATCCGACGCGCAGGGTTTGGGGCGCCGCAGGCTTTGGCTCCGCCGGCCTTTCGCGCGCAAACTGCTTTAGGGCGGACTGCATATCGGCCACCGCAACCCGAGGACCGCCGGAGAGCTGAACAAAATCCGCGGCCGCCAGAGCTGCATGTCGCATTTTCAGGCTTTCCGCAATCTGGCGGAGATGGTGGGGGGCGGGGATGCCCTCGCGGCGGAAAAGCTCCGCGCTGATGAACAGCAGTTTCTCCAGGTTCTGCCGCTTGGGGTTGGATTCCCAATAGCGCCCCAGGAGATTCGAGCTGTCCACTTCGATTCCGCGACGGCTGCAGATAGCAAGCACAGATGGAAAACGAGATACCAGGGCGGAGTCCTGGGCCCCGGCCAGGGCATCCAGAATGATCATGATCTGGGGCGGAGACACCTTCCGCTCCCCGGAATGCTCCAGAATGGCGCTTAGCAGGTGCAGCGCATCCCGGGGCGAATTCTCGGAAACGGTCGTTTCGCCGATTTCGTCATTATTCACGCCGAATGCCTCTAACATGGCAGACATATTTTACAATGATGTCATCATACAATGAATTCCGATACATAACAAGCAAATTGTACATTTCTATACAAACATCTCGGATTCGGTTCGGTGACGGGGTGGCGCGATTGTAGGCTTTCCGGGTTGGGTGCGGTAACTATTGTAGATATGCATCCAACAGATGGGAATCTCAGCCGCGGTGGTAGACGCGCTGCCGGGCGCTGGCCGCCCTGACCAGGGTTTCCACCTCCACATCGACGTAATCGAAGACCCGGGCCTTCTGTTTGCCGGGAGCCGGTCGCAGAACCCGCCCGAGGTATTGGAGCACCCGGCCGCTGAAGCGGACCGGCGTCGCCAGGAACAGGGTGGTCAGGTCGCGGCAGTCAAACCCTTCCCCGATGAGCTGGCCGGTTGCGATCACCACACGCACCTGCCCGGCGTTCATCCGTTCGACGACCGCCTGCCGCTCCGGGAGCGGCATTTCGCCGGTCATCAATTCGCTGTCGACCTTGAACCGGTAGCGCAACAACGCCTGCAGGTTCTCGCAGTGTGCGCGGCGGTCGGAAAGCACAAGGGCAATGCCCGAGTGTTCGCGCACCTCGCCCGCCACATCCTGCGCGATCAGCAAATTGCGTTCGGTGTCCCCCGTCAGTTCGGACAGCATCTTGCTGTATTCGTTGACCGGATCGTGGAAGGGTCTGAAGCGGGTTGCACGGATGATCACCTCCGCCGGCAACACCTCTCCGGCGGCCACCAGGCCGGCCTTGTCCACCTCGTGATGAACGTCCCCAAGATGCCAAAAGATCAGCCGGGAGAGGTTGTCGCGGCGCCAGGGGGTGGCCGAAAGGCCCAGCATGAACCGGGCATCGAAATTGACGACCGCCTCGCTGAAGGTTCGGCTCGGACAGCGGTGGCACTCGTCGGCCACCACGAACCCGATGTGCCGGGCGACCTCCTCGGCGCATTTGTACAGGGACTGAACCAATGCCACGGTGATCCGGGAGCCGATCTTGACGCGGCCGCCCGCGATCATCCCGCACTCCGCGGACGGTATGCCGAGGAAGGCCCCGATTCGCTCGACCCATTGGGCGGCCAGATCCCTGGTGTGCACGATGACCAGCGCGGGCTGGCGGCGCCGGGCCACCATGTAAAGCGCCATCACCGTCTTGCCGGAGCCGGTGGGGGCACTCAAGGTTCCGAAGTCACGCGCCAGCATCTGCTCGACGGCGGCCTCCTGAAACGCGCGCAGCTCGCCCCGAAAATCGAAATCGACCGCCGGCAGGCTGCGCCGCCGGTCGTCGAGCTGGTAGTCGAGCCCCATGCGGCGGCACATCAGCAACGCCTGCCGGAGGCAGCCGCGCGGAATCCACAGCCCGTCGGCGCCCACTTTGTCGTAGAACTTGAGCACGCGGGGAGTGCCCCGGTTCCAGCGCCCCATGCGCTCGTTCTCCAGCCACTTGGGGTTCGGGAATTCGAGCTTCTCCATCAACGCCTGCCTGAGCTCGGGCGGGACGCCCTTCAGGCGGAGGTTTTGAGCAAGCGTGAGGGTCAGCGACGGCATGGCGGGATCGAAGCCGGCGGGGTCAGCCGGTTCCGTCGAGCACGCCGCGGGCCAACTCGATGTCATAGGCCCGCCGCGGGTCGAAGGCCTTGCCGGTGTACATGTCGGCGGCCTTCAGGATAGCGCCGTGCGGCACCCAATCGTGCTGTTCCCACAGTTGGGGATCGTCGGCGTTCCATAGGCGGAACCAGACCACCCCTTCGGACTCCTTCACGTACATGTGCACCCGGCGGTTGTTCGGAAACGGATAATAGTAAACGCCTCGTTCGTCTTTCATAAATAGTTCGCATCCAAAAACGCCGCGATGGCGGCATTGACCTCCTGCGGCTTCTCGATCGGCACGAAATGCCCGGCGTCCCGCACATGGCAGCGCACCGCGTTCGGAATGTTCTTTTCCAGAAACAGGCCGTATTTGGGCGGCGTGAGCCGGTCGTCTTCGGCCGAGACGATCAGCACCGGCACCCGCACGGACCCGAGCCGCTGCGTGACGTCGAACCGGTCGCAGGCCGTGAAATCGCCGTAGGCGACAGCGGGATCGGCCTTGAGCGAATCCTTCAGAAACGCCTGCTTCACGAGGGCCGGCGTCCTCTCGGAAAAACCCGATCGGTCGATCATCGCAACGTAGGCCTGAAAGTCCGTTTCGATCGCCTCAAACAGAGCGGGCAGCACCCGCAGCCGGGCGCCCGAACTGATGATGACGCCGGCCGGGAAGCGCGCCGGTTCATCCAGCAGCAACTGCTGGGTGATGGCCCCGCCCATGCTCAAGCCGCAGGGCACCGGGCGCGGAGCGGCGATCGCATCGACGAAATCGACGACCGCGCGGGCGTAATCCTCCACCCGAGATTGCGCCCGGCCGCCGCTGCGTCCGTGGCCGGGCAGGTCGATGGCGACGGTATTCACGCGCGCGGCCAGGCTCTCCACCTGGGCGTGCCACAGCAACGACGACTCGCCGGCGCCGTGGATGAAAACGAGCGTCGACCGTGACGGATCCAGCGGCCATCGGCCGCAGATGAAGGCGATGTCTCCGCTGACGCGGCGTTCCATGCGCAACCTCCCGGGGGCGCCTGTGGGCGCCGATAAAATTCGGGACTGAGGTTTTATAAGAGACCGCCTCCGATCTGTCAAATGCTTCCAGGTCACGGCACGAGCGATGTGATGAACGCCAGCAGCTGTTTCAGGTTCTGGCAGGGCCGCACCGCGTTGCAGACGGATTCAAACACCCGCATCTCGCTGTCGCCCGTGTACCAGAACTGGCGCGCCTCCGGGTTGAGCCAGATCAGCCGCCGGCTGCGCGCCCGCATCTCGGCCAGGATTCCCTCCTGCGGATCGGTGTAGTTGCAGCGGCCGTCGCCGATGATGATCAGCGTCGTCTGCCGGTTGAGGATGTCCAGATAGCGCTGCCGGAACTCCCGGAAGGTGCGTCCGTAGTCCGTGGCGGCGTTGTAGTCGATGTCCGCATCCTTTAGAATCTTTTCGATCGCCGGGTTGACCGCATGCTGCTTGAAGACGTCCGAGACCTCCTGCACGCCCGCTACGAAGATAAAGCTGCGCACTTGGGCGAAACACCCCTGCAGGGAGTAAAGCATGTTAAGCATGAAGCGGGCGGCCGACCAAACCGAACCCGACACGTCGCAGAGCGTGACGATCTTGGCCTTGCGCGGCGGGCGGCGCCGGTGGAACACCTCCAGGGGAATCCCCTCGTAGGCGGCAGCGCGCCGCAGGGTCTTCTTGACGTCCAGCACCCCGCGGCGGCGCGCGGCCTGGCGGCGGCTGATGCGATCCTTGAGCCGCCGGACCAGCTGGGCGATGGCCTCCCGCATGGCCTCCACTTCGCGCGGCGTCAGCGAGGCGAAATGCACCTCTCCCAATTCGTCGAGGGGGTGGCGCAAGAGCCGACGCCCTCCCTCGGGCGACGGACGGTTCTCGCCGGCCTCCCCGAGCAGCCGGCGCGCAGCCGCCAGACGATCCTGAAAATGCTCGGACAGGTCGCGCCGTTCTTCCCATCCCAGCTCGTCGCGGCGCTCGGCCAGAGCCTGGGCCAGCTGCTCCTCCAGCATCCGGATACGGTCCGCCAGCTCCGTGCGCCGTCCCGCCGAGCTTCCGCCGCCGCTGAAAGCCGGCCCCGGCGATCCGGCGCCGCCGCTCCCGGCGGGCGTTTGCTCCAGCAACCGGACCGGATCGCCGGCCAGGAAATCGACGATGGCCTGCAAGGCCGGGTCGCTTCCGGCCGCAGGCTGCAAGGATTGGAAGATGGATCGGATCGCCGCCGCCAGCTCGGGCGACCGCGCGATCGACGGATCCTGGCGCAGTTCGTGGAAGAACAGGCGGAACAGCCGCTCGAAATGCGCCTGCTCACGGCGGCTCTTGGCGAAATTCGCCTGCAGGACGGATTTGAACTGGGTCGCATCGAGCGGATCGATCCGCTCCAGGTGTTGAAGGCAGTCGAGCACCTCCGCAGTGGAAACGCGCAGCCCGGCGGCCCGAGCGCCGGCCACGAACCGAAGCAGCATCGGAACCATTTTAGGACTTCAATCGCGGCGCAACGCTGAAGACCTTGCCGATCTTCTCGTTGACGAGCTGGACATCGGATCGATGTTTGCAGACGACGTTCAGGGTTTCGAGCAGGACCTCCGCCGAAAGATCCTCCACCTGCAGCGCGAGAAGGGCCTGAGCCCAATCCAGAGTCTCCGATATGGCGGGCTTCTTCTTCAGGTCCAGCTTGCGGATCTGCCGGATGGCATCCACCAGCTGGACGACCAGCCGCTCTCCGATGCGGGGCAGCTTGAGCCGCACGATCTCCAGTTCGAGGTCGCGGTCCGGGTAATCGATGTACAGGTGCAGGCAGCGGCGCTTCAGTGCATCGCTCATGTCGCGGGAGTCGTTGGAGGTCAGAAAAACGGACGGAATCTGCCGCGCCCGGCGCGTGCCGAGCTCGGGAATCGACACCTGATAATCGCTCAGGACCTCCAGTAGAAAGGCTTCGAATTCCGGGTCGGACTTGTCGACTTCGTCGATCAGCAGCACCACCGGGTGCTCGGCGCTGATGGCCTGCAGCAGGGGTCGCGGCTGGATGAACCGTTCTGAGAAGAAGGCATCTTCCTGCGCGGCGATGCGGTCCACGGCCTCGGCGATCGACCGCGCTCCGACGATGACGTCGCTGATCTTTTCCTTGACCATCTGGGTGTAGAGCAGCTGCTTGGCGTATTCCCACTCGTAGAGGGCCTTGGCTTCGTCCAGCCCCTCGTAGCACTGCAGGCGGATCAGCTCGCGGCCCAGGCAGCGGGCGACGGCCTTGGCCAGTTCGGTCTTGCCCACGCCGGCCGGTCCTTCGATTAGGACCGGTTTGTGAGTGGCCTGCGCCAGGAACACGACGGTGGCGACCACCGGCGAGCAGATGTATCCCGCCCCTTGGAGAGCTTCGCGCACGCGCGCGACATTTTCAAACTGGGGTGCCGTTTCCATTTTTCTATTTTAGCACAGGGTCGCATCCGGCAAAACGATAATCTTGGATAAAGGGATTCAATCGATTTCTCTTGATTCTTCGGACACGATTCATTAGGGTTTCGGCCGCGAACACCGACCTGCAGCGCGATGGAGGCACTATGGACAAACCCCTGGAGCATTACTGGACGAAGCGCTTGGCCGATCTGCAGCAGACGCTGGAGGCCAACAATTTCGACGTCTATACCGCGGCGGACGCTGCGGCCGCACAGCGCATCGTCATGGACGAGATTCTTCCCAAATGCGGCGCTCGCAGCGTCGGCTGGGGCGGGTCGATGACGGTGGCCGGCACGGGGCTGTTCCAGGCCGTCAAGGCCCGCGCCGACATCGAGATGGTCGACACGCTGGACAAACAGGTCTCCGCCGAAGAGTTCGTCGAGCGCCGCCGCAAGTCTCTTCTCGTCGACCTGTTCATCACGGGTACCAACGCCGTCACCGAGGATGGCCAGCTCGTCAATCTCGATATGTTCGGGAACCGCGTGGCGGCCCTCACCTTCGGCCCCCGGCACGTGGTGGTCATTGTCGGCCGCAACAAGATCGTGCCGAGCCTCGACGATGCCATGTTCCGGGTGAAAAATATCGCCGCCCCCGCCAATGCGATGCGGCTGGACAAGAAGACGCCCTGCGTGAAGACGTCCTACTGCGATGAGTGCAAGAGCCCGGATCGCATCTGCAACACCTGGACCATTACCGAAAAATCCTATCCCAAGGGCCGCGTCAAGGTCGTGCTCGTCAACCAGGATCTCGGACTCTGAGAGGAAGGCGTCATGAACATTCTCGTTGCCTACGACGGAACCAAGGAAGCCCGGGAAGCGGCCCGCGTAGCCGCCATGCACGCCAAGGCTTTTGGGGGGCGGATCATCCTCGCCTTTTCCATGGTCGGCGGTCCGGAGATTCCGCGCCAGGAGTTCGAACACGCTGAAAAGGAACTCCAGAGCCAGGCCATCACCCTGAAGGAAGAGGGATTCGATTGCGAAACCCTGCTCTCGGTGCGCGGTCTGGAAACCGGCGAGGACATCGTCAAGATCGCCGAAGAAAAAGGAGCCGAGGAAATCATCATCGGCGTTCAGCGCAAATCCAAAGTCGGAAAGCTTTTGTTCGGTTCAACGGCCCAATACATCATTTTGAACGCCGTCTGTCCGGTCGTAACGGTCCGCTGAGATTCGACCGGCATCCCGCCCGTCGCCCCGGGGGCCTTGCGGCCCTTTGGGGCGAGCCGCTTCGCCGGCGTGCCGGCGTGCTTGCCGCCATCGACCGCCGCCTCGCTGAGCCTTGACACCCGCCTGCGCACCCACTAAATTACAAAATAGAATTCGTTCAGGGGTGGCTGATAAAGCCTGAGATCACACCCGCGGAACCTGATCTGGATCATGCCAGCGTAGGGAAACGAATTCGGGTTGTCCGCCGCAGCATCGGCGACTCGAGGCCGTTTCCCATGGAAACGGCCTTTTTTGTTTTTATTGAACCGGCAACAAAATATATTCAATTGCGGCCATATCGCTCATCGGCGGGGCGGGTTTTCGGCCGCAGCGCGCCGCAACCAATTTTTCAGGCGACTCTGCCACGCCCCCAAGCCGTATAGAGGAACCGCCGACAGGCAGAGACGGCTCGCGGCTGCGTGGGCATCGGTCCTCCGGGGCTGTCCAGATACAAATGAAGCGAGCTTGCTGCCGTACGCAGGTTCGTTGAACGGATGGTTGCGGCGCGCTGCGGCCGAAAACCCGCCCCGCCGGACCTCAGCTAAAGTCGAACCTATTTACTTGCCACACTAATATTCAACGGAGGAAGGACATGTCCGATTATGCCCAACGGGCGGCGCGCAACCTGACGGCCCTTCGTGCGCAAAAACCCCTGATCCACAACATTACCAACTTCGTGGTCATGAATTACACCGCCAATGCCCTGTTGGCGATGGGCGCCTCGCCGGTGATGGCCCATGCTCCCAACGAAGTCGAAGAAATGGTCGGCCTGGCCGGAGCCCTGGTGCTGAATATCGGCACCCTCACCGATGAATGGATCGATTCCATGCTCACGGCCGGAAAGGCCGCCGCCGGGCGCGGGATCCCCGTCGTTTTGGACCCGGTGGGCTCGGGGGCCACGGCACTCCGGACGCGTTCCGCCCGCCGGATCATATCCGATGTGCGGCCGGCGGTCATCCGCGGCAATGCCTCGGAGGTGTTGTCGCTCCAAGACCCATCGTCCAAAACCAAAGGGGTAGACGCCCTGCACGCCGTGGATGACGCCGCCCGGACCGCCGGGGCATTGGCGCGTGAGCTGAATGCCGTTCTGGCCATCACCGGCCCGGTGGACCTCGTCACGGACGGCAGCCGCATGGCGCGGGTCGCCAACGGCCATTTTTT
>Ga0105105_10001409_pt1 | contig 10195 bp, 8 predicted proteins | sample PPLLaktember2015_4_FD_79108 | JGI IMG/M metagenome (GOLD analysis project Ga0105105, IMG submission 79108) | Freshwater sediment microbial communities from Prairie Pothole Lake near Jamestown, North Dakota, USA - PPLs Lake P8 Core (1) Depth... | ecosystem: Environmental > Aquatic > Freshwater >... | reverse complement strand
TGTTATAGATTCTTCCCAGATAATGGACTCTTTAATGATAGATGCAAACAAACCATCAACGATAAGTAAAGCACTTGGTTTTCTTGTAGCGGCTGCAAAGTATATCTTTTTAGATTATGAAATGATTTCATTCAACTTTAGTAACGATAACACACTTTCTAAATCAGGATTAAGAGCACAGGGTACAGGTTTCAATAATTTCTGGGGACTTTTTTACGATGATGATGCAGGACCAACACGTGGCTTTATGCTTGGTTTAAGCAGTGATGCAGGACCACGAGTTGCATTAGCAGGTACAAATCTAAATGATGTTTACTCACAAAAAAATAGTTTCGACTTTAAAACTTCCAGACCACTATGGGAAGGCGCAAAGATTGATCTAAATTGGAAAAGCGGCTGGTCGGTTAATAAAAATTCAACAATAAATGTTGATCCTGACGGAAGTATATTTGTTTCTAGTGTAAGCTCAACCGGAACATTAAATCGCTCATTCTTAACAATTCCACCTGTTTTATTTTTATCTGTATTTAAAAGTGGGATTAAACAGGTTGCAGAGCTTTATAATCCAGAGGATCCTAATTCAAACCTATCAACAGCTTTTGTTGAAGGATTTGAGAGCCTTCCTATATTTGCGAACTTTGGATTTTTAAAAGATTTTGCAAACTACATTCCACGTCCAAACTGGCGAATAACCTGGGACGGTTTGGAAAAATTACCTTTACTTAAATCTTTAGCTGATAGAGTGTCTCTGGATCATTCGTACTCATCAACTTACACCGAAGGCTGGAAACTTAGCAGAGATGGTAATCAAGAAATTCAGGTTCAGAAAATTGAGTATGGTTTTGCTCCATTACTTGGATTAAATCTTACATTCGGTCAACTCTGGGGCGGCAATTTTACTGGCAATTTAAAATATTCCACAAGAACTTCTTATGATCTTGGAATAACAACCAATAACATTACAGAAAATTTTTCTAAAGACATTGGCTTTACACTGCAATTCTCAAAATCAGGATTTGAACTTCCGCTTTTTGGTGTTTCGCTTAAAAATGATATTGAATTTAGTTTAGCATATTCCAGTTCAAGGAGCGCTGCCGTAAGATATGATATGACAAAATTTACCGAGGAAGGTACTCCTCAAGATGGAACAACTAGAGTAACAATTGAGCCTCGCATTAAATATACAATTAGTGCAAAAGTTACTTTGTCTGTTTTCTTTAAACGATCTACAGTTGAACCGGAAGGTGCTTCAAGAATTCCGCCAACAACAACAAATGAGGCAGGTTTAGATGTTAACATCTCAATCAATTAAGAATTATTATTGCTATTGTGTTTAAATGATTTTATTAAAAAGGTTTAGAAATAATGGATAGAAAAAAAATTCTTTGGGTTGACGACGAAATTGAACTGCTTAGATCTCATATTATTTTTCTTTCCGAAAAAGGGTACGAAGTTGATACCGTAACCAATGGGGAAGATGCAATTTCATCAGTTAAAGAAAATTTGTATGATTTAATTTTTCTGGATGAGATGATGGCAGGAATGGGCGGGCTTGAAACGCTTGCACAAATTAAAAATATTAATAATTCCATCCCCGTTGTAATGATTACTAAATCAGAAGAAGAATCTCTGATGAATGAAGCAATTGGCGGAAAAATTTCTGATTATCTAACAAAACCGGTTAATCCAAGCCAGGTTCTTCTGGTTTGCAAAAAAATTCTTGAAGGGAAAAAAATATCCGGGCAGTATGCAGCCAAAGATTACCTGCAGGATTTTAATCAAATTACACAGGCATTAAGTTCCGGTCTTGATTTTACCGAATGGATTAATATTTATCAGAAATTAGTTAATTGGTCAATTGAACTTGATTTGCATAGAGAAATTGGGTTAGAACAATCCCTTAATGATCAATTTAAAGAAGCTAATAAAGAATTTTCTAAATTTGTTGAAAAAAATTACAGATACTGGCTTAGTGAAAATGAAAAATCTGATGTTCCAAATCTGTCTCCTCAAATAACGCAAAAATATGTTCTTAATAATTTACGTGATGAAGGTAAATCAGTTTTTTATTTTGTACTCGATTGTCTGCGGCTTGATCAATGGTTGGTGATGGAAAAACATCTTACCGATTTATTTAAAATAGAAAAGGATTATTATTATTCAATCCTGCCAACCGCTACTCCTTATGCTCGTAATTCTTTGTTTGCTGGATTGTATCCATCTGAAATAGAAAAAAATTATCCAAACTTATGGGTATCGGGTAACGACGATGAAAGCAGCATGAATAAATATGAAAAAGAATTGCTGCAGCTTTTATTAGATAGAAAAAGGATTAAACTTCGTAATGATTTAAAGTATATAAAAATTATTGATCCTGAAGTTGGAAGAAATTTTGAACAGAATATTCATTCCTATCAAAACACACATCTTACTGCAGTTGTTGTCAATTTTTTAGATATGATTGCCCATGGCAGATCTGATTCAGATATTCTCAAAGAAATTGCTCCAGGTGAATCCGCATACAGATCACTAACAAATAGCTGGTTCAGTCACTCATCTTTATTAAATATTTTTAGAACTCTTTCTAAAATGAAAAACGTAAAAATTGTTGTAACAACAGATCATGGAAGCATCAGATCATTACGCGGCGCTAAAGTTCTTGGGGACAGGGAGGCATCAACCAACTTAAGATTTAAGTACGGCAGAAATTTAAAAGTTGATGAAAAACATGCTGTTTATGTTAAGAATGCAAGTGATTTTAAACTTCCCAAACGAGGTGTTACAATTAATTATATTATCGCCAAAGAAGATTATTATTTTGTCTATCCAACCGATTATCATAAGTTTTTAACTCATTATAAAGATACTTTTCAGCACGGTGGAATTTCTATGGAAGAAATGATTTTACCCATCATCACTATGGAGCCTAAGTAAAAGATGTCATTTCCATATTTACGCATAAGTAAATCTGAAAGTGATACCGTTTTAATTGCAACTGAGTTTGCTGCAAAATTAAAAAACGGAATGATTGTTATTTTAAATGGTGATCTTGGTGCCGGTAAAACTTTTTTTATTAAACATGTTTTGCAAACGTTTAATATATCTAACACAAACAGTCCTACTTTTGCAATTGTTAATGAATATATTGGCGATAAGACTTTTTATCATTTTGATTTTTACCGGATCAACAAAGTAATCGAGTTACACGATATCGGAATTAAAGATTATTTTAATGATGAGCAATCTGTAATTTTTATTGAATGGGGTAATTTATTTCCGCATATAATTCCAAAGAAACGAATTGAAATAACTATAAGTTATATTAATGAGAATGAAAGAGAATTTAGTTTTATAGAATATGAGTGATAATTTTCCGTTACTTGCAATTGAAACTTCTGATGCTCTCTGCGGAGCTTGCGTTTATTTTAGTGAAGAAAAGTTTTTTTCTTCAAAATTAATATTAAAACATTCACATGCAGAAAAATTGTTTGAATTAATAAATTCAGTTCTCGCCTTGGCATCAATAACCCAAAGTGAATTGAAAGCGATTGCTGTTTCAAATGGACCAGGATCTTTTACAGGTTTGAGAATTGGTTTGTCTGCCGCTAAAGGGATAGCCAAGGCGTTGTCAATTCCAATTATTCCTGTTCCAACTTTTGAAGCTCTGGCTTTCCAAATTTCAAGGATATTGCCAGATAAGTCCACTTTTATCATTTCAAATAAAGTTGGCAGAGATGAAGTCTACTTTGCCAAGTTTCAAATTAAAGGTAATAATTATATATTTAAGGAAGAATTAAAAATTGTACCTATTTTAGAATTTGATTCCATGATAAAAGATGTGCCGGTTTATGGAAATGTAATTGATTCAACTGCTGAGAAAAATATTGATGTTAAAAGGATTTCTGCTCCAGACCCGGAATTTGTAGCAAAATGGTCAGTTTCTTTTGCTGTGGTTAAACAATTAGCCGATATAGATTTTTTAGAACCAAACTATATAAAAGATTTTATTGTTAAGGAGAAAAAAAATGTTTAAAAATATTTTATTGCTACTTATTTTTAGTTCAATTTCTGTTCTTCCCCAAATGCTAGGACCAAAGGTTGGGGTTCAGCAGCTTGATCATGATTTTGGAAATATTAATGAAGGTGAAGTTGTAACGCATACTTATGTAATCTCTAATAATGGTGGAGATATACTTAAGATTATGGACGTAAGAGCCTCCTGTGGCTGCACTGCTGCAACTCCTGATAAGAAAGAACTAAAACCAGGTGAATCTACTAATCTAGATGTATCTTTTAATTCTAAGGGAAGAAAAGGACCACAGAATAAAACTGTAACTGTTACTACAAATGATCCCGAAAAACCAAGTATTTCTTTAACTTTTAAATGTAATATACTTGTAAAAGAAGCTGTCCAGAATAATGCTGGCGCAATAATTTATTTACCCGAAACACAACACGATTTTGGCAAAGTAACCGAAGGTAAAAAAGTAGAATACACTTTTAAGTTTGAGAATAAAGGGACAGAATCTTTAGTTATTAAAGATGTTAAAACATCTTGTGGATGTACTGCAGCTGTTGTTAGCAACAATACTATTAAACCTGGTCAGGTTGGTTCAATTAAAGTTGATTTCGATACTAAAAATCGGCAAGGCAGAAATAGTAAATCAATTACCATTGTTTCTAACGATACAAAAGAACCAAACAAAGTACTAACTATATATGCAGATGTACAGAAAAATTAATTATGCCTTGGTTTAAAAGATCAAAACAGAATATCGCTGATAGCACTCAGCAAAAAGAATTACCTGCAGGATTGTGGGATAAATGTCCTTCTTGTGGAGAAATAATTCATAAAAAACAACTCGAAATAAATCTATGGACATGCCTTAAATGTGATCATCACTTTCGTATTACAAGCTTAGATTACATCTCATTTCTTTTTGATAAAAATTCATTTAAAGAGATGGATAAGAAAATGCGTTCAGCAGATCCTCTGGAATTTGCAGATACTAAAAAATATTCTGATAGAATATCATCCACAATTAAAAAGTTAGAATTAAACGATGCAGTAAGAACAGGAACCGGCAAAATTGATGGCAGGGAAATAGCTTTTGCTTGTATGGATTTTCAATTTATTGGCGGTTCTATGGGTTCTGTAGTTGGTGAAAAAATCGCCAGGGCAGCCGACAAGGCCTACAAAAGTAAAATTCCATTAATTGTTATTTCATCAAGCGGCGGTGCAAGAATGATGGAAGGTGCATACTCACTTATGCAGATGGCAAAAACTAGCGCTCGTCTGGCAAGATTGGCTGAAGCAAAAATTCCATACATATCAATTCTTACAGACCCAACAACGGGTGGCACTACAGCAAGTTATGCGATGCTTGGTGATATAAATATAGCTGAACCTAAAGCCTTAATCGGTTTTGCAGGTCCTCGAGTGATCAAGCAAACTATTGGAAAAGATTTACCGGAAGGTTTTCAACGGTCTGAATTTTTAGTAGATCATGGTTTTGTAGATTTTATTTCGCATCGAAAAGAACTTAGAAATAATCTGTCTAGAGTACTGGAATTATTATCTTAATAATTCCAGTACTTTGGAATATTATTATCCGAGACTAACATCTCCATAATGGATTTTCTCGATGCCATCTTTAGTCTTTAGAAGTAAGAATCCTTCTTCATCAATATCATAAAAGATCCCAAATTTTTCAGTTTCATTTTCAACAATAGAGATTCTTTCTCCAATCATTTTACACTTTTCTTTCCAATCATTAACAACTTCGGTTTTATTTTTCTTAGTCTTTTCTAAGAGCAGCTCAAAATTGTTAAGTATTTCTGCCAGAAGTCTTTCTCTCTCTACGTTTCTTCCAAGTTCATTTCTTATTGATGTTGGTGGATAATTAAAAGTTCCCTGAAAAGAAGGCTGGTTTACATTGATTCCAATTCCAACAACAAATCTTTCAATCTTATTCCCTTGTGAAGTAGCCTCGATAAGAATGCCTGATGTTTTTTTGCCATCCAACAGAACATCATTTGGCCATTTAAGTTCAGTTTTAAGCTGGTATAAATTTTCAATTGAAAAAGCAATAGCAAGTGAAGCTGCAAAATTAATTAGGCTTGAATTATTAGTTAAAAACTTATCCTTAGTTAAGAGGATGGAAAATGTTAGATTGGATTCAGGCGCACTGTACCACACCCGATCTTTTCTTCCTTTTCCGCTTGTCTGTTTTTCAGCAAGTACAACTGTTCCGTTTTGATTATATCCATTTTGCTTATCCATTAAGAATGTATTTGTAGATGACAATTCATCAGCGTAAACAAAAGTTCGACCGATATAATCGGTATTAAGTTTTATATCAAAGTTTTCTATATTGAACAAAGTCACTCCAAATGATGATCATAAAAATACGTTTTTTTAATCAAATTGTCAGTCTGTGTGCCGATATGCTTATTATAAGCGACATAGTGGCAGATATTATTTTAAGTAACTCTTAATAGAAAATAAACACAATTCTTAAGTCCTTTATTTATAATGATTTAATAAAAACCCTATCCTGGCACTATGGTTGTATTTATTAAATGCTTGCAAATTTAATTTAATTCAGAAATAAAAAATTTTAATTAAGGAGAATAAATAATGGGTAAAATAATAGGAATTGATTTGGGTACAACAAACTCTTGCGTTGCAGTAATGGAAGGCAACGATCCAGTTGTAATTCCAAATTCGGAGGGTGGCAGAACCACTCCTTCAGTTGTTGCATTTGCAAAATCAGGTGAGAGATTAGTTGGACAACCAGCAAAAAGACAGGCAATTACAAATCCAAAGCATACAATCTTTTCCATAAAAAGATTCATGGGAAGATTGATTAATGAAGTTGCAAAAGAGAAAACAGAAATACCATATGAGGTAGTTGCAGGTGATAATAACAGTGCACGCGTTCAGATTGGAGATAGAATGTATTCTCCCCCTGAAATTAGTGCAATGGTTTTGCAGAAAATGAAAAAAACTGCCGAAGATTATCTTGGTCAGGAAGTAACAGAAGCGGTGATCACCGTTCCTGCATATTTTAATGATGCACAAAGACAGGCTACCAAAGACGCAGGTGAAATTGCAGGATTGGTTGTTAGAAGGATCATTAATGAACCTACCGCTGCAGCATTAGCTTATGGTCTTGATAAAAAAACAAGCGATCATACGGTTGCTGTTTATGATCTTGGTGGCGGTACATTTGATGTTTCTATTCTAGCTCTAGGCGATGGCGTTTTTGAAGTTAAATCAACCAATGGTGATACACACTTAGGTGGTGATGATTTTGATCAAAGACTGATTGATTTTCTTGCGGATGAATTTAAGAAACAGGAAAGTATCGATCTCAGAAAAGATGCAATGGCGCTTCAGAGATTAAAAGAAGCTGCCGAAAAAGCTAAGATTGAATTATCAACTTCGCAATCAACTGATGTTAATCTGCCTTTTATAACTGCAACACAGGATGGCCCAAAACATTTAAATATAAATCTCAGTCGAGCAAAGTTCGAACAACTAATTGATGACTTAGTGAAAAACACAAAAGGTCCTTGCGAACAAGCCATGAAAGATGCCGGTGTCAGTCCAAAGGACATAAATGAAGTAATACTAGTTGGTGGATCTACAAGAATACCAATGGTTCAGCAATTAGTTAAAGATTTATTTCAAAGAGAACCACATAAAGGTGTTAATCCTGATGAAGTCGTTGCAATTGGCGCAGCAATACAAGGCGGTGTTTTAGCTGGTGATGTTAAGGATGTTCTTCTATTAGATGTTACTCCTCTTTCACTCGGAATTGAGACTCTCGGCGGTGTAATGACACGTTTGATTGAATCAAACACAACAATTCCTACAAAGAAAAGTGAAGTGTTTTCAACTGCCGCTGATAACCAGCCCTCAGTTGAGATTCACATTATTCAGGGGGAAAGACCGATGGCTGCGGATAATAGAACATTAGGAAGATTTCATCTTGATGGAATTCCACCTGCACCACGAGGAATGCCTCAAATTGAAGTTACTTTTGATATAGATGCCAATGGAATATTACATGTTGGTGCAAAGGATAAAGCGACTGGTAAAGAACAAAGTATCAGAATTACTTCTTCAAGTGGATTGGATAAGAACGAAATAGATAAAATGAAAAATGCAGCTAAAGAACATGCGGCTGAGGATAAACAAAAGAAAGAAGCTGTCGAAGTGAAAAACCAGGCCGATAGTTTGGTATTCCAGACTAAGAAACAAATTGAAGAACTAAAAGAAAAAGTACCTGCTGATGTCAAAGCCAGATTGGAATCTGAAATGAAAAAAGTTGAAGATGCTCTCGCAACTAATAATACTGAGCAGATTAAATCAGCTACAGAATCTTTAAGTAAAGTTTGGAATGAGGTTGCTTCACAATTGTATTCTCAAACTGGTCCTCAAGGTCAGCCTGCACCTGATCAGAAGACTGAAAATAAAACTGCCGATGAAAAAGGTGATGTTCAAGATGCTTCTTATGAAGTTGTTGATGATGATAAGAAATAGGTTATATTGAAAATAATTTGATTTATCCTAAATGAATTAAAGCTCCAGTCAATTACTGACCGGAGCTTTTTTGTTTACAGTTCATTTGGTTATTTTAGACCTAAAGATAATATTCCATCACCATGGTTCGAAGCGAAAAAAAACATCGAATAATATTTATTGATCTAATGCGGGCATTTGCAGTAATACAAATGGTGCAAGGTCATACAGTTGATGCTTTATTGGCTCCAGAATTTCGTTCTGAAGAGTTTCCTGTTTATTACCTGTGGAATTTTATGCGGGGAATGACTGCTCCAATATTTATGTTTACTGCAGGAACAGTATTTACCTACCTTTTCCGTCTCGTTGATGAGCCATTTAAAAGTAATCCAAGAGTCAAAAAAGGTTTTTATAGATTTTTACTTCTTGTTTGTATTGGTTATCTACTTCGCTATCCGACATTTACTATTTTTGATTTTTCAGAAGTAACTCAAGATAGATTAAATATATTTTTTGCTGTTGATGTTTTACAGCTTATCGGATTTGGATTATTATTCGTTATGATTTGTGCATACATTGCGGAAAAATTAAAATTAAGTGATACAATTGTATTTACCTTTTTTGCATTGCTCTTTTTTATTGCCACACCTTTTTTTATAAAAATTAATTGGCTGGAATATTTTCCACAACCTATTGCAGGTTATTTTTATGGAGGTACCGGTTCTTTATTCCCTTTATTCCCTTGGGCTGGTTATGTTGTTTTAGGAGGAGTACTTGGAAGTTATCTGGCAAGAAATCCATTAGTCTTTAAAACAAATAAGTTTAGTTTCAATCTGGCACTCTTTGGCTTTGCTTTAATTTTTGTTTCAGAAATTTCTGTTCTAATTACGGGCAAATATTTTGACTATTATTATATCACTTCATCATATACTCCAGATACAATTGTTTTTAGAGTTGGATTTGTATTAGTGCTAAACTCATTGGTTTCATTTATTTCACAAAAGATCGAATCCATTCCAAGAATCATTATTCTAGTGGGAAGAAACACATTGCTGATTTATGTAGTTCATTTGATGATATTATATGGTAGTGCCTGGAATCCAGGTTTATCATTACTATTTGGTAGTTCACTTAAAGTTGCGGAAACAATATTTTGTGCATTGGTAATGATAACCCTAATGGGATTAATGGTTATTTTGCTTAGTAAATTTAAATTCAGAAATAAACAGCTTGTTACCTAACAATGAGAAAATCCAATACAACAAATCCTACACCTTTAGATGATGAGAAACAGATTGATCAATCACTTCGCCCTCAGTTCATAAATGATTTTTCAGGACAGAAGAGAATAACTGAAAATCTAAATGTATTCGTTTCCGCTGCCAAGAAGCGAAAAGATTCATTAGATCATGTTTTGCTTACGGGACCTCCAGGACTTGGGAAAACTACTCTTGCGCACATAATTGCAAATGAACTTGGAACAAAAATTAAAATTACTTCCGGTCCTGTTTTAGAAAAGCCAGGTGATCTTGCAGGACTTTTAACAAACCTAGAAGAGCATTCAGTTTTGTTCATTGATGAAATTCACAGACTTAGCCCCGTTGTTGAGGAATATCTTTACTCTGCAATGGAAGATTATAAATTAGATATTATGATTGAAAGCGG
>Ga0105105_10001408_pt1 | contig 10203 bp, 13 predicted proteins | sample PPLLaktember2015_4_FD_79108 | JGI IMG/M metagenome (GOLD analysis project Ga0105105, IMG submission 79108) | Freshwater sediment microbial communities from Prairie Pothole Lake near Jamestown, North Dakota, USA - PPLs Lake P8 Core (1) Depth... | ecosystem: Environmental > Aquatic > Freshwater >... | reverse complement strand
TGCCATTTCTGATGTTTTTATGGAATCGGTGCGAGTTGAATTACTTTGCAGGAATGTAGGGAATCTCTTTGCCCCACCAGCCCTGATCAGCAGACTTTTTAGCTTCCGCTGAATCCACATTTTTGTACCCCCACCAGCTGAAGGCAACATGGTCGTTGGTGGCAAACAGGGTATTGTGTTTGTAAAATTCCGACGTGCAGCCAGCGATCAGCATGGCGGCGACAAGCAGCAGCAACATCTTTTTCATTTTTCTATTCCTCCTTTTAGGGTGATATGAAACAGGTAGTCTTATTTTTGGATGGCCCATTATAACCATCTCTTTTCGTTTGTCCAGAAAAAAAAGAGAGCACCTTAATACCGATGTAATCCGTCTAGACGGAAGGCCGGCAGCTGTTGGACGCTGCCGTTCGTTTTGGACTAACTATTCAATAATCATTCGAATTTTTCCGTAACGGTCGACCCGTCAGCCGTCCTCCCATAGGTGAACATCTCTTCGAATTCGGTACGTTCTTATTCTTCCATAATGCCGGGCCGTACCATACGGAACGAGCGGCTCAAGCTCCGCAAGGATTCGGCCGATACATTACCCAGCCATCCTCAATCGGGACACGGACATTTCATGTTCATCTTCCATATCTGCGGAGGAGGCTGGAGCGGGAGGCGGATCGTGCGGGCCTTGACATGCTCATCAAGTCCAACTATGCTTTTTTATAAGACAGTTGAAATCTTTGAACATTTAAAATCAGACCTTTTTCCCCGGCACCTCGCAAGGCGGCGGGCCTTGTGTACCCAAACGGAGGCGGGATCAGCAAGGTCATTTTTTCAAAGCGCCATGGATCGATCACCGCTATCGAGCGACAATTCCTACATACGTAACCGTCTAAACCAATGCATCACCATGCTTGAAGGAGAAAACCCATGAAATCTCGTTTTTGGATCTGCATCGTTTTTGCAGCTCTGCTGGCATCCTGCGCACACGCCGGCGGGAGCAAACCGGCTTATACCTTCAACGCGGCGGTTCCGGAGGGATGGAGAACCATCGCCACCGAAGAGCCCATGCTCTTCATGACCAAGGACGGCGGTTACAAGCAGTTTGTTCTAATTCGGGAGCGCCCGCTGATGGAGCCCTTTCAATTCACGAAGAAGACGATGCGCTTGGGCATGATGCCGGAGGAGGCCGCGGAGACCATCATCAATGAGATTCTGGCTGATCCCAACATCCGCAATTTCAGCGTGATCGAAAACCTTCCCGCACGCATCGACGGCAACAGCGGATTCCGGCTGGCCTTCGTCTACACGGATGCCGACGGGTTTATGTTCAAAACGATCTATTACGGGTTCATCAAAGACAACACCTTCTACAACATCCGCTACGGCGCGACCCAGGAAGATTATTTTCAGAAAGACCTAAAGACATTCGAGAGGGTGTTCGACAGCTTCAAACTGGTCGCTGCGAAATAGTGACGCCCCATGGCTTAACGCACCGGTTTCTGTTCCTTTTTGCATGAAAACCTTCATCGGATTCGCGGAAGCGCTTGATCTCACTTTGTCCCATGTCGCCTCCGGGGGGACCGAAAAACGATCCTTACTCGATGCGGGCGGGCGAACTCTGGCGGAAGACCTCAACGCAAAGGTCGACAGCCCCTCCGTCAGCACGTCCCGCAAGGATGGCTATGCCGTTTTTCCGGAGGACCTGAAGACCGCTACATCGGCACGCCCGATCCGGCTGGCGCTGGTCGGCAGTCTCTCTGCCGGCGATATGCGGCCCATTCGCATAAGCCGCGGCGAGGCAGTGCGGGTCACCACGGGCGCCCTGATCCCCGAGGGGGCCGACGCCGTGATCTCCGAAGAATTCTGCCGGCTCGAAGGCGAAGAGATCGCCTGCCTCAATACGGCTGAACCGGGCCGGAACATTCTGCCCCGCGGCACGGATGTGCGCGCAGGCGAGACTATAGCCGCCAGCGGTTCAGAATTGACGCCGCCGCTGCTGGGCTTGATCGCCGCTGCGGGTCATGGCGTGGTCAGCGTCCGCAAGGTTCCTCGCGCCGCAGTCATCGCCACGGGCGACGAGGTCATGCTCCCCGGCTCGCCGTTGCCACCGGGCAAGCTCTACGCGAGCAATATGGTTGAAATCGGCGCCTGGCTTTCGCTACATGGAATCCCGTTTAGAACCGCCGTGATCCCCGACCGCCCGCAGGCCATTCGGGAAGCCATTCAGAGAGGCTTATCCGAAACGGACGTATTCATCACCAGCGGCGGCGCCTGGGGCAGCGAGAAAGACCTGATCCTCAAGGTGGTGACGGACATGGGCTGGACTGGGATCTACCACCGCGTCCGCATGGGTCCGGGCAAACCGGTGGGATTCGGGCTCCTCGACGGCCGGCCCTTCTTCGTCCTGCCCGGCGGCCCGCCTTCCAACGAAATGGCCTTTCTGCAGCTCTGCCTGCCGGCGCTTATGAAGATGATGGGCTTTCTCCCTTCCGTTTTTCCCACGGCCGCCGCACGACTGAGCGATCACGTCCACGGAGAGCGCGGCTGGACCGAGTTCGTCCACGCACGCCTGAAAAAAAGCCCGGCCGGGATCCTGGCGGTGCCTTCCCGCTTGAAAAGCCGCCTGAAATCCATGGCGGAGAAGAATGCGCTGATCGTCATCCCGGAGGACCGTGATGAGATTCCCGCCGGCGAGATGATCGACGTTCAGGTACTGAAACCGATGGTCGATCCCTGCAGAGCCACTTCATGAGCAGCCCCGCTGCAGAAATCATCTGCCACTGCTTCACCCATTCCCGCGCCGACATCGAGCGTGATTATCGCCAAAACGACCGTTCGCTGATCCTCGAACAAATTATCGAGGCCAAGCGCCTCGGCGCCTGCCAGTGCGCGGTCAAGAACCCCAAGGGCAGATGATGCCTGTCCAACGTCCGCCGGGTGCTGGACGAACTGACCCGCAACCACCGGTAGCGGCACCGCCGGGCCTGATTACTTAACGATGACTTTGAAAAAAGCCCAAGTTCAAGGCGCGCGAATCCCGCCGAGTGAGGCGTACTTGCCGTACGCCACAGCGACTGCGGGATGAAGGGCAACGCCGAAATTGGGTTTTTTACAAAGTCATCAAGCCTTTGCTTTTCAGAAGCGGGCGCGGATCGATCAAATGCCGGGGAAACCAATCCCGGTGGCGCGTGGCGCCGAAGGCGAGGGATAAGATCTCGGAGAAGTGAAAGATCGGGACCGGGTTTTTCAGGGTGCAGCGGACCTCCAGGTTCATGTGGCACATGGCGCAGGCGGTGACGATGCAGTCCGCCCCGCTCTCGGCCGCCCCCTGCATGATGATGTTGACCTTGGGAGTCACGATGTCCGGCCTCGCCACGGTCAAGAAGGTGCCGCAGCACTGCGAGGAGTAACCCCAGTTCACCGGCCGAAGACCCAGCTTCGCCAAGGTTTTTTCCATGATCCCGTAATAATTGGATCCCGAGCGCAACGCAAAGGGACGGTTGAGCATGCACCCGTAATAGGGAGCGAAGCTCAAGTCGATACGGACATGGCCGTTCACCGCCAACAGGCGCTCCAGGTCCACGTCCTCCAGCAACCCGAAAAAATGCCGGATCCGCAAGTCGGAATCGAAGGGTCGGCCCCACATTTGAAGATATCGCTCCCGTGCCGCCTCGTCGTTTTTCAGGCGGTGCTGAGCGTGCTTCAGCCTCAGCGTGCAGCTCGGACAGGCCGCTACCAACGGCCGGTCCGGCGGGGCCAGCGACAGGTTGCGGCAGGCGAGATCGAAGGCGATTTGGTGACTGATGCTGTGCGCAGAGGAGCTGCCGCAGCAGTTCCAGTCGGCCAGTTCGATCAGGTGGATGCCCATCTTGCGGCAGCATTCGATCAGCGACTGGTTGTTCTCCTTGGCCGTGGTCGCCAATGAACAACCGGGGAAATAGGAAACATCGAAGGTTGGAGCTGCGGCCATGGTTATTCCCGGAAAATTTTCTTCACGTCCCCGATGCGCTCGACCCGGGAGGGCGTCAGATCCAGTTTGCGTTTGGCCAGCATCTTCATCCCCACGGCCCAGTCGCTGATCAAATCGCGGGTTTTGAGTTTATAGCGCATCATGATCTCTATTTTGTGAGTGCGGCCGTAGCGTTCGATGGAATTGAGAACCTCGCGGTGGAAGTTCAAAATGTCCGGCTCCTGGATGTCGACCTGCTCGGCCAGGGCTCTTTCGCGCAGCGCATCCATCACCGCGGCGATATCGATGGCCATGGGGCATTGAATGGAGCACGTGTGGCATCCGACGCAGATCCAGATCGTGTTGCAGGTCAGTGCTTCGGTCTTCAGCCCCAGCTGCACCAACCGCATGACCCCGTTGGGCATGAAATCCATGTATTCGCTGAAAGGACATCCGCCGCTGCAGCTGCGGCACTGCAGGCAGGTGTAAACGTCCGTCCCAGCCAGTCGTATGATCTCTCTAGAGAACTTCAGATCGAGGTCGTTCAAGCGAATCAAGGATAAATTGCTCTCTTTCATTGAATCAGTCGTTGCGCGCCGTTACTGGCGAACGCTGCAGCGATGTGTTCCATGGCCTCAACGGCATCTCGCACAGCCGTAAAAATCAGGTTCGAGTGTTTGCGTTCCCTGAAGCTGCCCTGCTCCTGGATTTCAATATAGGCCGGGCTGATGGCTCCGCCGATGGCATAAATGCCCCGGATGCTGGTCTGGTACGGCGGCCGCAGCAGGATCAGGCGGGCTCCCTCTTTGCCGATTTTGCAGATTCCTTCGGTGCAGGTGATCTGCTGGATACTCAAGCGGTCGAACAAAGGTGACGGTCCTTGCGTCCCGATGCAGGCGATCACGTGCTTCATGGGAAAGCTCATGCCCTGCTGCAATTCAACTCCCTGGCCCAACTGGACATTTTGAGTCTGAACCAGCAGGCGTTCGACACCGTCCTTATCCACTTCGCCTATTTTGGGGACGACGGCTGGAAGGATCTTGATGTTGCCGCCCAAAAGAATCTCTTCTCCCAGGTCGCGGGCCACTTCCTTATCGACCTTGAAGTGTTCTTTCTTATGGCCCCAATAAACCGGGGTGTGGTCTTCGGCCGCTCGCTTGGCTTTCGAAAGGGTGGCGACCACATCCGCCGCGGCATTCCCCCCGCCCAGAACGAGAGTCGGTGCACCAATGTGTTCGGCCGGATTGTCAAGCTTGCGGGCCACCGTTTTGGCCTCGCCGTAGACGCCCAATTCAACCGGGATGTTGCTGCCGAAGGCCAGCACGACAGCGCGCGCACGGTAGCGGCTCTGCCGGGTGATCACATTGAATTCACCCTGTTCTCTCTTGATGTCCAAGAATTCTTCGTTGAGGTTAACCAGGATCCTGTGTTGGTCCACACACTTCTGGATTTTGATGAGATATTCCTCTACCGGGTGGTTGTCCGCGTCAGGCATGAGGTCATCGATGGGGAATGGCCCCGTATCGCCCTTGGGGATGGTGGGGTACACCCTCTTGCCGCGCGGATAAGAGTCGATGATTCCCTGAAACAGGCTCTTTCCTTTTTCAAGGACCACATATTTCAGCCCCTTTTCAGACGCCTGGATCGCGCAGGCGACCCCACCCGGCCCCGCCCCGACAATCACCACATCATGAAGCGACATTGAAATAATCTTCCGTTTACGGATCAGTTTTCTTGTCGGCGCACTCTACGCAACGGCCGTATTCGTCGACGCAGTCCGAGCAATGCAAACGGCCGCAAAGCCGGCATTCGGTCATGACCCCTTCGGCAGCGCCCTTGCAGTCTTTATGACAGGCGGTGCATTCGAATTGAACGTCTTCGGGTTCGGTCATTTTCTGCCTCCTTTCGTTTATGGCTGCGGCCTCAATGCGGCCAGCCCTTTGGTAAATTCCAACAAAACGCCCAGTCCCTGCTGGACTTGCGGGTCTCCCATGCCTCGCAGCATGCCCCAGGGGCCGACCGCCTGGGCGGCGGACACATCCACCCGGGCCGGCAGATCGGCGGCGCGGTCCAGGAGGTCCAGCGCGCCCGGGGCGGCCAGCTTCTTCAGAATTCCCGCCAGTCGCACCACCCCTTCGGCCACCTGCTGCAGATCTTCGGCCGAATAGGACGCGCCCACCTTTTTGAGAACCTCCATGCCGGTACCGAGCAGGCGCAGCACGCCGCGCTGTTCCAGATCGTCGAGGAAGGTTATTACCTGCGGCACACTGGACTTGAGCAGGGGCTCGGCCGTCAGCGCGAAATCGATCAAATTTTTCATCTGGTCCAAGGCGAAGTCCAGGTTTCTGACGTTGCGCATCATTTTCTTGATCAGAAAGAGCAGATCCTCCAGCTGAAAATCGGCCTCTACATCCGCCAACTCGACGATCAGAGCTTGAACGGCTTCATTGACGCGCGGCGCCAGCTCTTCGCGCAGCTCGCCGAGAGCTTTGGCGGATGCCGTCAAGGGCGCGATCTGGCTTTCCAGACGGTCGAGTCGATCCAGAATCATCTGTTCCGTGGTCATGGCATCATCCCCCTCAAGCGGCTTGCCGGATTTTGCCGGCCAGATTCATCTGTGGTTCAAGCGGCAGATCGAGACCTTTCATCATCAGATTCCAGTAGACCCAGCGAAACATCATCTTGCCCCAGTGGTTGCTGAGGCTTTCCTGCAGCAAACTGAAGGGGCCCATGCCGGGGAACGGAAACTTGCCCGACAACGGCTCCACGGCGTAGTTGAAATCGAGCAGGATCGCTTTTTCGAAGCCCGAGGCCAGGAAACAGGTGGCATGGCCATCGAACTTCGGCAGCGGCGGGTGGCCGTCGATTTCGCGCACCAGGTTTTCAACCAGCGTGTAGGCCATGTAATGGGCCACGGAGCCGGCCTTGGAGGTCGGGACATTGGTCGTATCCCCGATGACGTAGATCCGATCGAACTTGCTGGCCTTCAACGTATGCTTGTCGGTCGGCACAAACCCCACGGGGTCGCTGATTTCGGAGTCGATCAGCGCCTTGGCGCCCATGTTGGGCGGTATGGCTACCAGCAGATCGTAGCCGACTTTTTGCCCTTTGTGGGATTCGATGGTTTTATCCTCGGCATTGACCTGCGCCAGATCGAAGTAGGGGGTCACCTTGATGTTTTTCTTGGCGGCAACAACCGCCAGCGTTTTGGCGGCCACCGGCTTGGTGAAGACGTTGTCCAACGGCGTCACGAATTCGACCTCGACCTTGTCCCGGACGCCGTTCACGGTGAAAAACCAGTCCGCCATGAACACGAACTCCAGCGGAGCGATGGGGCATTTGTAAGGGAATTCGGCGATGTTGAGAACCACCTTGCCGGAATCGAAGTACTTCAATCGCTTGCGCAGCGCCAGAGCGCCCTCCAATGTGTAAAAGTCGAAGATGTCCTTGCGCCAGCCGTCCAGCATGCCGTTGATCTCCGAGGGATGGATATCGCAGCCGGTCGCGATCACCAGCCAATCGTAGTCGTACTGCGCCTTGGTCGTCTCAACCCGCCTTTGCGCCGCATCGATTTTCATGACCTTAGCGACTACGAAATCGACGCCCTGGGGAATGAATTCCTTCTTGGGTTTGAGCACATCCTGCTCACTATAGATCCCAAATGGGATGAACAGATACCCCGCCTGGTAATGGTGGCGCTCATCGCGGTCGATGATGGTGATCTGCCATTCCGCCTCTTTCAGCTCTTTGCGCAGCATGTTGGCGACGATGGTGCCGCCGGCACCGGCGCCTAAAATCAATATTTTCCTCATCTGATTTCCCTCCACCCTAGTTGAAGGTTATCCGGCCACGAATTGATAGCTCTGCGATTTGGTCCCCTCCACTTTTGGGATGTGAAAAGTCAGAATCCGGCTTTCGCAGTTTTCAACGAACTGCCTCTGCGAACAGCCGCTGCAACCGCCGCATTTCGGCTTCCGCTTCAACCACCATCTCCTCGATGATGGTTTTAAGCGGCTTGATCTCTTTCACCAGCCCCACGGATTGACCGGCCATCAGCGAGCCTTTGACCACATCGCCGTCAACGGCCGCTCGGCGCAGCGCACCGACCCAGAAACGCTCCACCTCGAACTGGGCCTCTTCGCGGGTGATGATATTTTCATCGAGCTTGCGCAGGAGCTCCATCTGAAGCTTCCCGAACTCGGCGGTCCCCTCGTTCTTGAGCGCCCGGACTGGGATGACCGGCAGGCGGCTGTCGAACTGCGGGGTGGCCACGGCATCGCGGGACTTGGCCCGCTTGAAAACCTCCTTGAAATTCGGGTGCGCGGCGCATTCCTCCGAGAGGACAAAGCGCGTGCCCATCTGGATGCCGGCCGCCCCCATCATCAGCAGATGCGCCATCATGCGGCCGGTGGCGATTCCGCCGGCGATGAAAACCGGGACATGCTCGACCTGGAAGAGAATCTGCTGGATCAGCACCGACAAAGCCACCGGCCCGATGTGCCCGCCGGCTTCCGACCCCTCCAGCATGAGCGCGTCGGCGCCGCGCTCGATCAGGCTCATGGCCAGCGGCTCGGTAGACGCAAAACAGATGGTCTTGGCGCCGCACGCCTTGGCCTGTTGAATCTCGTTCCGCTTTGGAATGCCGCCGGCGAACACCACGAACTCGCATCCCAGGTCGCACACCAGCTTCAGGTGCTCCGGGTAGTTCGGAGCCAGGGTGATGACGTTCACCCCGAAGGGGCAGTCGGTCAACTCGCGAGTCAGTGCGACCTGGCTGCGCAGGATATCCGGCGGCGCATTGCCGCCGGCCAGCAATCCGAACCCGCCGGCGTTGCAGACCGAACTCACCAGCCCCGGATCGCTGATCCAGGTCATGGCGCCGCACAGGATGGGGTAGCGCGAGCTCAAAAAACCCCGCCCCCGCTCAAAAAAGCGGTCTATGATCGCCATTCGGCACCCCGGTTCAAATGCATTCAGCGAAAGTGAGCGGGCATGCTGCCTGATTCCTGAAACCCGTGTTTAATTCGAACAATTCGTCGATTTCGTCCAAGAGCCGCATGTAGACCTGCTTCTGGGCGTCCCGCACCTGCAGCGCGAAATCCTCATCGACGTTGCCATCGCGCACGGCAAGCTCCCTGAGGCTTGCGATCATCCCGCAGCCGTCGACCCCCTGCGGACAGGCCTCGGTGCAGCGGCCACACTGCACGCAAAGCCAGATGGAAGGAGACCGCAGAAGCTCCTCGGCCAACCCCAGATTGACCATGCGAAAGATGAATCGCGGGTCGAATGCGCTGCGCTCGCCGGCCACCGGGCAGGCGCTGCTGCATTCGCCGCAGGCGAAGCACCTCGACACGTCCGCACTCCTGACCGCCCCTCGGAAATTCTGACTGCTCTTGAAAAGATGTTGTGAGGGGATGCGGGTCGTGCAATCCGGAATCGGGGTGTTCATCCAGAAACGCCACCGGGTCTCTGTAATCCCTTCGTTGGTTCCATACAGACATTCATAAACCGAATGCCAGCGAACCCGCTGGAACCGCCGGAATAAATCGTAGTAGGCGCGGGCGGTTTCATAAGACACCGCACCGCAGCGAATTGCGGCGGCCCGGGCATAGCGGACCAAGGTCTCGGGCTTGACCAGGTTCGGACAGACGCGGTTGCAGCGCCGGCAGGTGAGGCAGTACCAGATTTCAGGGGAAGCGATCAGTTCTTCGAACAGGCCCAGATTGGCGAAACGGACTATCCGCTGGGGGCGAAGCCGGTCTGTGGCGATTTCAACCGGGCATTCCGCATCGCAGCTGCTGCAGTTCCAGCATAGGCTGCTGTCGGCGCTGGTGGCCTGTTCGATGCGCTGGCGTATGGTTGGATTCAAAAAGGAAATCATCCCGCCTTCAATCGTCCCGACAGGTCTGATTGGTGTCGCATCATTGTTTGAACTTATTTGAGAAATCTCCCCTGCCCCTCTTTCCAAAGAGGGGAAATGCCTCCCTTTGGCAAAGGGAGGTCCGGAGGGATTTGCTAGAATCCAACCTGATCTATTTTGAGGCTGTTAATTGGGCTGCCGCTCTAGATTGGAGCATGACGATCGAGCCCCTCAAGCCCCCTTCCCGAACGCGCAGTCCGGAAACACGCACTCGGCGCAATCCTGGCAAAGGCCGCCGTGGCCGAAGAAGGCGAGCTCCTTCCTGCCGATCCGCTCGCCGGCCAGGACCCGCGGCAGCACCAGGTCCAGGACCGTGGTGCGGTGGTACAACCCGCAGGCCGGC
>Ga0105105_10001407_pt1 | contig 10216 bp, 18 predicted proteins | sample PPLLaktember2015_4_FD_79108 | JGI IMG/M metagenome (GOLD analysis project Ga0105105, IMG submission 79108) | Freshwater sediment microbial communities from Prairie Pothole Lake near Jamestown, North Dakota, USA - PPLs Lake P8 Core (1) Depth... | ecosystem: Environmental > Aquatic > Freshwater >... | reverse complement strand
TTATTCTTGGGCCGTCATGTTCGGTTGAGGCGACGTTCAAGAGTGCGCCTACCACACCGGAAACCGGATCAGGGAGTAACGAATGAAGCTGGAAGATTTGATGGCCGACTTGACCGTGACGCACGCTCGTCGCGCCTACTGGAAGATCCCGACTGACCACGTTGAATTGCCGCCCGTCATTGAAGGAGGGCGCGGCCCGTGGAGCGTGCTGGTCGCTTTCGACGGCAAGCAAGTAATCCGCCGGAGCTTCCCGTTGCTGACAGACCCCAACGACGATTGGGAGCCTTACACACCGGAAACCGTGTCCGAGGTGCAGAAATGACAGACTTCGGGAAGCTCTACGCCGACGAAGCGCACAAGAAAAAGGTGCTGCTTGAGGTGCTGTCTGAGCGTGACGCCGAGATCGAGCGCCTACGCCGTGAAGTGGATCTGCGCATGGCCCAGCTTGACACCCACGTTCAGGCAAATATCCGGCTCGACCGCGAACTGGCCGAGGCGCGTGGGCTGCTGATACAGGCCGACCAGACGATCAGCGAATTGGCGGAGCAACAGGCCATGCCAGACCAGTTCTATATGCAGACGCTTGACCGCATTGACGCCTTTCTGACCACACCGGATCAACCGCCCGCTGCGCAAGAATGGGACGAGTCGAAATGCACCTGCGTGTACGCCACGGCAGAGAACACCGCGAGCGTCCGCAAAGGGTACGAGATGGGCGGCTACGTCAAAGAAACCTGCGCCTATTGCGCATCGTTCAAATCGTCCGATGACTAAGCCTAACGTAACTGCTTTCGTTTATGACAAGAAGGGGAACCTTCTTAGTGTAGGGAGGAATAGCTTTGTCAAAACCCACCCATTACAGGCGCGTGCAGCGAAAGCTGTTGGCCAAGAGAAGCGGGTCTTTCTACACGCCGAGGTTCATGCCTTGGTGCAGCTTAGGGACTGGTCCACGGCGCACACCATACGGGTTGTTCGCCTTGGTGCGAATGCAAGAGAGCTTCTAGCGAAGCCTTGCCCCGTATGTATGCACGTGATTAAGCAGACAGGAATCAAGAGGATCGAACACACATGAAATTTCTTGAGGCACTTGAAGTTATGTTCCTATGGGGTGCTTTACTCTGCGCCCTTCTTCTGCTTGTACTGGCATGGGTGGAGAGTGCTTGGTTCGGAGGTATAGCGACACTATTCGTTTGTATCGTAGGTGCGGCGTTCCTTGGGGACGTTCGCAGAGGGTGGAAGCCATGACAAAACGTAACATCATGGAAGTACCACCACACTACACTGGTGAGAAGATTGAGTGCATAGACGCTATACGCGCTGCGCTAACACCAGAGGAATTTAGGGGCTTCTGTAAGGGTAACGTACTCAAGTACATTTGGAGAGAGGGCAAGAAGGCGGGCGACGTTGATGTGGCTAAGGCAGGCGACTACGTTAACTTCATCCTAGAGGAATAGAATGACTGACTTATTGTTCAAGTTCAAGCACAACGTAGAGAACCCGGCCCCGCCGGGTTATCTTATTGTGGACTTGGAAACAACGTCTAACAAGGATGGTAACTTTAGGGCCATTGACGGGGCATCCCCATATCTCGTTGGCGTGCTTCACGATGCAACGGCTAGGGTCTTGTTGAATTGTGATTTTAACAGTATCATCGACACCAAGCCAAAGGTCATCGTAGGGTACAACATCAAGTTCGACCTTGAGCATATACGAAGGAAGGGGGGTATCCGTGTCGAGAAGGCGCAGATTGGAGATAACGAAGATCTACTTGACTACATTAAACGTAAGGCGGTTGTACTCGACACTCAGTTTATTACCTACCTTGCGTCTGGCCAGACTATGCTCTTCCCGACTCTTGAGCAGTCGTGCGAATATTGGAAAGTTCCAACAAGAAAGACGCTTAACCTCGTTGAAGAGTTAGAGAAGGTAGAGTATGACATCTCCAAGGTACCCGATCTAGTCGAGTATCTATTCAACGACTTGGAGATGACCTCGGCGCTGATTAACAAGATCCTCAAGGATCCTTGGGTTATCAGTAACTTTAGCTGGATCATCGCAATGCACGATGGGTTCATGGGAACCCACGAGATTGAGTTCAACGGGATGCACGTTGATCCCTCACGCCTAGCCGAGCTTACGCGAGAGGTCAAGGAAAAGTACGACAAGACTGAGGCAGAGCTTAAGGCTGCAACATTCCCTGAGTTTGAGCCTGCGTCCAATGACCACGTTGCGGCATACCTGTTCGGGGGCGACGTGGAAATTGAGACTCGGATTCCTAATGGAGTGTACGCTAGTGGAAAGAAACTTGGCCATCCGCGTTTCCGTATTGAAAGAAAAACTATTTCTTGTCCACAAGTTACGGCGCCGCTCCCCGCTTGGAGAAGCGCCAAGACGGGCAAGTTCTCGGTTAATGAGGAAGTACTGTTGGCAGTTGGCACGCCATTCACAGACAAGCTACTTGAGTTCCGCGAGTTGGCCAAGCTACGTGGCACTTATTTGGAGGGGCTCGGCAAACACCTGAGGATTAAAGATGGCTCGTACTACGTATTTCCGCAGATTAATACATGCGCCACTGCCACGGGGAGAACGTCATCCTCCAAACCTAATATGCAGAACAACCCCACGCATGACTCGGTTGGAGTGGCGTCAATTTATACGTCCCGTTTCCAAGAGTCCGGGGTACTATTGGAAGTGGACTTCAAGCAACTTGAAGTTCTTGCCTTGGCGGTACTGAGTAACGATAAGCAACTCAGGGCTGACATCATGGCAGGCCGAGACATCCACGCCGAGACAGGCAGGCCCGTGTTCGGGTCTGGTATGACCAAGGAGCAACGCCGTATCATCAAGACGATCAACTTCGGGCTGATCTACGGTGGTGGGGCCGCTACCCTAGCGGCACAGGCCAAGGTACCGAAGCACGTAGCGGCTAAGGCGATTGATAGCTTTTACCGCCGCTACCCCGGAGTGAGGGAATACTTTGACGAGTTCAAGAACATCGTGCAGTCGGAGCTTGACCTACACGGAGAATTTAACGGGTATCTTCCTAATGGCACAATGCAGAAAATTGTATCATTCCAAGCATCAACCGGACGGAGGTACAGTTTTAAAGACTACTACTCGGACAAGAGAAAGACGGTTGAGGTTTCTCATACGGAAACACGCAACTACCCCGTACAAGGGCTTGCGACGGGGGACCTTGTTCTGGTCGCTCTTGGAGAAGTATGGAGGAAGGTATTGGCTAAGTACCAAGACGATGTTAAACTAGTCGGCTTGGTACACGACTCTCTACGATTCGATTTAAAGCTTGACAAGCTAGATGAACTCGTGAGAGACTTGAAATGTACCCTAGAAGGTTCAGGCGAGGCTCTCAACCGCGTTTGCAAGAACGATGAGGTCTGGACGCTACCGATCAAGGTCAACTTCTCAAAGGGTACCGATTTCTTTAACATGAAGGAGTTTGAAGTTGATTAGTCGAGCAATTCAGATGTTAGCAATTGGTTTGGTTTTAGGCATGGCTTTCGTAGCCGTGATGTATAGTTTAGCTCTCGCACTACTAACCTTTGGAGGTATTAACTAGTATGAGCACTTATTCATTTGAGGTAGCATCAATCAATGTCCGTGACGTTACGACCAAGTTCGGTCCTAAAAAGGCGTATGATCTCATCGGAAGTGACGGGACGAAGTATGGCTTTGCTTTTACGGATCCGGCCCGTTCCGGCATCTCAGTGGGCACCGTGGTATCGGCTCAGGGTGAGGCAGGGAAGTACGGGATTACACTTGACCCTAAAACGGTCAGCCTCGGAGGAGTGGTAGATGCGTCCAAGTCTGCTCCTAAGGCGGCTCCCGCCGCGAGCTATGGCAAGGTGTTTCCACTTCCCAAGACGCATGGTGATACTGCTATCATTCGGCAGAATGCACTTACGAACGCGGTGGCTACTGTTGCAGACTTCATCGCCACGCAACCGACTGAGAAGTGGCCCGATCTAGACACTTGGACTGACATGGTGATTACCACCGCATACAAGTACGCTGAGTTCTCGTCGGGCCAGCGTGAGGTCAACGCCCTCAAGAAGCTGCACAGCGTCGGCATGGAAGCTGCCGAGATGCAGCGTGCCGTGGAAGAACACCTTGGCACCGACGAAGCAGCATAAGCCGTGGCCCCACGTCCGCAAGTCCTGCCTAGAGTGGCAGGGCTTGTTGGACAAGGATGGGTACGGACGGGTTAAGGTTAACAATACCGATAGCCGCGTGCATCGGGCGTTCTACGAGATATGGCACGGCGTGAAGTTGAAGACCGAGGAAGTTCTACTGCATGAATGTGACAACCCCAAATGCTTCTCGCCTCATCATCTCAAGATCGGCTCGCAAGCGGAAAATATCCGCGATATGGACGAGAAGGGCAGACGAGTATCAGCCAATACTTTTGTCACCCACTGTCCGTATGGGCACGAATACACGGAGTCTAATACTATCGTGTATAAGGATGGCAAGCGAAGGTGCAGAACTTGTATGAAACAAAGGAAGAAAGATGCCAAAGTTTGAGAACTTGAAGTACGACATTACCAAGATGCTCTCGGGCGACCATGCCCTAGAGAACTTGGAGTTGAAGAACGACACGGCCCATAGCATCGTACGCTTGGCGAAGAACATCGCCACGCATACGCTCGACATGGTGAACCACAAGCCAAACAAGGCTAAGGATCTTAGTAACCGTAGCATCCGCATGAGCGAGCTAGGCGAGCCGTGCATGAGGAAGCTCTTGTACAAGTGGTACTCACCGCACCTAAGCTCACAGCCGTACGCAGAGGATCCAGAGCCGTTCCTTCCCGTCAAGTTCACCTTCGGAGATTACATTGAGGAACTTACGCTCTTCCTCGCTTCCGAGTCCGGCCACAAGGTCTCGGATCGCCAGAAGGAGGTTGAGCTACGCCCAAGCGGTACAGAGTGGTACGCCGTTGGCCACATGGATGCCAAGATTGACGACTACGTTGTTGACGTTAAGAGCGCGGCGGATGGCTCTTTCTCTAAGTACAAACGAGAAGGACTCACGGAGGCTAATGACTCTTTCGGGTATCTTTGGCAGCTTGACGCTTACGCCGTTGCGGAAGGTACTTATAGGCGAGCCTTCATCTTTACTAACAAGCATGACGGGAACATCCACATCATTGACAGAGCCGGAGAACCAACGCTCCCGGTTTTGGAGAAGATCCGATCCATTGGTGAGTACGCTGATGCGTACTTGACAAAGGCCGAGCTACCTGACCGTATGCCGACTAAGGCTACCAAGTACGGTAATCAATTGGGAACCGTGTGTTCCTATTGCGCTTTCAAGTATGCGTGCTATGATGGCAATGTAAAGGCCGTGATCTCTTCGGGTAAGCCGATGTATTTCGTAGGCCCCTTGACAACCGAAGGAGAGACGTTTGCCAAAGACAAAAGCCAGATCAAAAAGCCCGAGGCGTACGCCTAGGCTAAAGAGCAAGTTTGAAAAGAGGTTCTATGAGGAGATTACGAGGCGCGGACTTGATATGCAATACGAGCAGGACAGCCTTAGGTATGTGTTGGAACTTGTATACAAACCGGACTGGAAGGTTCGCGATGGACTGTTTCTCGAAACAAAAGGAAAGTTCGACTATTCCGAGAGGCGTAAGATACTTGCAGTACGCGAGTGCAACCCCGATGCGGAGGTACGTATGGTCTTTATGCGAAACCAGAAACTCGGAAAGAACAGCAAGATGACTTATGGGGAATGGTGCGACAAGCACGGAATCAAGTGGAGCGTCTTCCCCAAACTACCACTAGAGGATATTAAGTGATGGCAACGACGATTACGACGGATACTACCGTTTCGACGGCAGGCGATGCTCTATGGACAGACAGCACGACACCTCCAGCGCCACCAAAGTATTTCACGCCACCGCAGTATTACATTGGTGTGGAACCTAGAGGTACCATTACCCTTAGGGCACAAGCACGGGTTAACAAGGGCACGCTGCAAGACAGGCAGCTTACCGAGGTAATGGCTACGGTCAAGCACAAGCTGCTCAAGCAACTGTTTGAGCAACTAGAGAAGTCTGGTGCAGTTAAGATCGTTAGTGTCCCGTCAGACAAGACGGGATCTATCACGTTCCATGCTAGCCTAGAACTGGTACAGAACGATGCGAAAGCCTAGGGCAAAGAAAGTATGCACCTCGTGTGGTATAGAGAAAGAGGCGGCTGCTTTTTATCTGTCAAAGGATGCCTATCTCAGCAGTAAATGCAGGCCGTGCCACAACAAAGAGTCCATCAAATGGATGAAGGCTAATCCTGAAAAGACTAAAGAGACGGCTAGGAAAGTTAAGTTAAAGAAGAAGTATGGTATCTCGGTAGAGGAGTACAACAAGATGCTTGAAGAACAGGAGGGCAGATGCTTTCTTTGTGAGAAAACGCACTCCCGCCGGATGCTTAATGTGGATCACTGCCACACATCGGGCAAGATCCGTAGATTGTTGTGCGATAGGTGCAACATGGCGATGGGGCTGATTAAAGATGACGCAGCGCTAGCTAACAAAATGGCGGGGTATATCAATGCATTCAGCTAAGAAAAGGCCACGTAAACTGGCCATTGACATTGAGACAGCGCCCCATACGGCGCATCTCTGGGGCCTCTTTAAGCAGACAGTATCTCTCTCACAGCTTCAAGAGACAGGCAGAGTTCTATGCCTTGCTTGGAAATGGGTGGGAGAGCCGGGTGGAGTAGAGTTTATCTCTGAGCTTGATGGCAGAGCAAAGATGCTTGACAAAGCCCACAAACTTCTTAGCGAGGCTGATATAGTTGTTAGCTATAATGGAAAAAAGTTTGATATACCCACTCTTAACAAGGAGTTCCTTGAGGCGGGATTCAGTCCCCCTGCACCTTACAAACAGGTTGATCTATATCAGACGGCGCGAAGGCAGTTCCGCTTTGCATCGAATAAGATGGATCACCTTGCGAAGACGCTCGGCCTACGGACTAAAGTTCGTCACTCCGGTCACGAGCTATGGGTACGGTGTATGGCGGGAGACAGTAAGGCATGGGCGAAGATGGAGAGATACAACAAGCGGGACGTAGTAATCCTTGACAAGCTGTATCACCGCATGTTACCTTGGATAGTGAGCCACCCAAATGTCGCGTTATTTCAAGATGCAGGGGAACATAGGATTTGCCCGAGTTGTGGTTCTACTAAACTACACAACAGAGGCATGGCTGTTACAAAGGCGTTTACCTATCAACGATATCAGTGTAACTCGTGTGGAACATGGGGACGTTCACGACTACGCGAGAAGGACGGCGCTACGCCTCCGAAGGTAGTAGGGCTATGAAAGGCTATGACACGGAGTTCCAAGCGTTTAGGCGTGATTGGCTCCACCGCTTCTCTAACATGGATCCGTATGATTTAGTATGCGAGCTAGATATTGATACGGACACCCTAATGGATGTCCTATGGTTTAAGATTGAACAACACATTGCAAAGGAGTATGATTACTATGAAGACGAAAACGAAGACGACGAAGATTGTTGATGTTGCCGAGCTTGTTGACGAGTTCAACAAGGAAGATAAGGACAGCGACGTTATCGTGACCAGTTACGTTAGCCGCCTGTTCCTTGAGCCGTGGAAGTTTGGTACCACTGCGAAGCACATGTCTACGAGCTATGTGTACTCGTCTGTGGGTGAGATCAAGAACAAGCCGCATTCATATGCGGATGGTTACATTGAGTTCGGCGGTGAGAGTAGCCACAGCACCACCATCTACTTCTCCGCGTACGAGCCAGAGGAGATTGAATCCACTCTAGACAAGGTTGACAACCTTGAGAGAGAGGTGATGGACTTCTGTGCCAAGATGCGAGAGGCACTTGAGGCATATAAGATCGTGGCTAAGGTTCATAAGGAGGGCAAGTGATGGCTACTAAGAAGACAAAGACATCCAACTCCCGTACCGTGTATATCTACTCGGGTTCACCCGATATAGACAATTCAATGCTCACCGACGAGCTATCTAATGACTGGTGCGAGAAGCTAGAAGATGCTAAGGAAGAGGCAAAGGAGTGTCTTGAAGAGGATGGGTGTGTCTAGTTGTACAAGGTGCAGCTAACAAAGGTACTTATAGGCAGTAAGCCAGAGGCAACTTGGGAGAAGGTTTAATACCGATGAACGTATATGAGCAATACATTGCGCTTTCGCGTTATGCAAGATATCGTGACGGAGAGGCAAGGCGTGAATCTTGGCACGAAACGGTCAATCGCTATGTTGAGTACTTCAAGGAGCGTAATCCGTCACTGGCTCTCCCGTGGAACGAATTGGAGAGCGCAATCGTACAGCGAGAAGTTATGCCTTCGATGCGATGCCTGATGACGGCAGGCCCAGCCCTAGACCGGGATAACGTAGCTGGTTACAATTGCTCGTACATTCCGATTGACTCGGTACGATCCTTTGACGAGGTTATGTACGTCCTCATGTGTGGTACTGGCGTGGGGTTTAGCGTCGAGCGCCAGTATATTAACAAGCTACCCGAGGTACCTGATGAGTTCCACGACACAGATACAGTCATTAGAGTTGCTGATTCCAAGATCGGTTGGGCAAGAGCAACCAGAGAACTCTTCGCCATGCTTTACGCTGGTCAAATCCCAAGATGGGACCTATCAGCCATCCGGCCAGCCGGAAGCCGCCTCGTCACATTTGGAGGCCGCGCAAGCGGGCCTGAGCCACTTGAAGACTTCTTCAGGTTCGCTTGTGATACCTTTAGACGTGCGAGTGGCCGAAGACTCAACTCGTTGGAGGGTCACGATCTCGTATGTAAGATTGCTGATATCGTCGTTTGTGGCGGGGTCCGACGTTCTGCACTGATCTCCCTGTCTAACCTAACTGATGAAAGGATGCGTCATGCCAAGTCCGGCGAGTGGTGGGTCAATGCAAGTCAACGAGCTTTGGCGAACAATTCCGTTGCGTACACGGAGACGCCTGATATTGGAGTGTTCATGCGAGAATGGGAGTCACTCTATGCGTCCAAGTCGGGCGAGAGAGGGATCTTTTCGCGGGTCGCTGCTGCGAAACAAGCTCAACGCTCTGGCAGGCGTGAGGTGGATGGCTGGGACTTTGGTACCAACCCATGCTCTGAGATTATACTTCGACCTAACCAGTTCTGCAACCTATCTGAAGTTGTGGTGCGCTCCGGTGACTCCAAGGGAGACTTGGGAGATAAGGTTAAGCTTGCCGCATACCTTGGTACCCTACAGTCCACGTTGATTGATTTCAGGTACCTCTCATCCAAGTGGAAGAAGAATACCGAAGAGGAGCGGCTGTTGGGCGTGAGCCTGACTGGTATCATGGATCACGGTACGCTTAACGTACCCAGTAACACTAGCGCCAAGTGGCTAGAGGAGATGAAAGGTGTTGCCGTCGAGACGAATGCTGGTCTGGCCAGTAGACTCGGAATCCCCGCGTCAACTGCTGTTACGTGTGTCAAGCCATCTGGCACGGTATCTCAGTTGGTCGGGTCTGCGAGCGGTATCCATCCGAGGTACGCCCGAAACTATATCCGGCGCGTACGTGCGGACGTTAAGGATCCGCTTGCTACGTGGATGAAGGAGAAAGGAGTACCCTGTGAAGTCGATTTCTACAATCCTAATAACTTGGTTTTCTCGTTCCCGATTCGATCACCAGACAAGGCGGTTACACGGCATGGCGTATCGGCGGTTGAACAACTCGCGCTTGTATCGCACTTCAACGCGCACTGGTGCGAGCACAAGGCTTCGGTTACTGTATATGTTAAGGAGGACGAATGGTTAGATGTGGGCGCGTGGGTCTATCGAAACTTCGATACCCTATCCGGCGTTTCTTTCTTGCCAACAGACTCGGGCAGTTACCGCCAAGCCCCGTACGAAGAGGTCTCGGAAGAAGCTATAACGGCCCTAGAGAAAGCTATGCCCTCTATAGACTTTGGAGACTATACCGAGACCGTGGATAATACGACATCAACACAAGAGCTATCCTGTAGCGCTGGCGTCTGCGAAATCTAAGGAGTTATGATGAGCTACGAACTAGACCCGACTATGGTTAACAATAACATTAACCTTACAAATGAAAAGATCCGCTTGGAGGCGGATCGTGATAAGTGGAAGAAGGCGTATACCGAACTAGAGACTAGGTTCAACGCCCTTCAAGAGATGCACTGGAAGCTGCAAGACAGACATATGGCG
>Ga0105105_10001406_pt1 | contig 10217 bp, 9 predicted proteins | sample PPLLaktember2015_4_FD_79108 | JGI IMG/M metagenome (GOLD analysis project Ga0105105, IMG submission 79108) | Freshwater sediment microbial communities from Prairie Pothole Lake near Jamestown, North Dakota, USA - PPLs Lake P8 Core (1) Depth... | ecosystem: Environmental > Aquatic > Freshwater >... | reverse complement strand
CTGCCCCGCCCGTTTGATGAAAAATAATAAATTTTTTTAATAATCTTTCCAGCGAACTTTCCACAATTAGATTAATTGCATGAGAACCGGCGCTACCGCCTGTGATTAGAATTATCGGTATTTTATTTTCATTTTTTTTGTCTTTTACATCAACAACTTCCTGCTTAATCGGGTTTCCGGTTAAAAAAGTTTTATATTTAGGAAAGTGCTTTTCTGAAGACTGCCAGGAGATACAAATAGCCTTAGCTAAACGCGTTTCCAGTTTATTCGCAAAACCTACTCCCAAAGTTTGCTCATGGATTACAACCGGAATTTTCAATAACTTCGCCGATAAAGTAACCGGTAGCGATAAGTACCCTCCAAAAGCCAGAACCACATCGGGCTTAATCGCTTTTAGAATTTTTGTGGATTGTATAAGCCCTAAGGGTAACTTCGAAAATGCCGGAATTGTATGTCTGGTAAATTTTCTTTGCAATCTTGCCGTGGTTATCGGAAAAAAGGGAACGCCCAATTTAACTATCTCTTGATATTCTAAGGATATAGCTTTATCTCCCTCAAAAGTGTGTTTTCGCCCGATATAGAAAACTTCTTCCTCTTTAAACCTCTCTATTACCGCAAGGGCTGGTGATAAGTGTCCTCCAACAATTACAATTTTCATACAGTTTTACTTTGTTTTGCAATATTTAATAATATTCCAACCGCACTAAGATTAATAATTAAAGCAGAACCGCCATAGGAGATAAATGGAAGAGGTATCCCCGTTAGGGGCAAAAGAGCCGTCTGAGCTGCCAAATTGACTAAAATCTGCATTGCCAAAAAAGTAATAATTCCTCCCGCTAATAGTTTACCAAACATATCCTTGGAATTGATGGCGATATAAAATCCTCTCCAAATGATTATAAGAAAAATTCCAATAATAAAACAGGCTCCTAAAAAGCCCAGTTCTTCTGCGATAATCGCAAATATCGAATCCGTAGCGTTTTCGGGAAGATACGCATATTTTTGTAAGGAATTCCCAAGCCCAACTCCGGTCAGGCCGCCTGCGCCAAACGCGATCAGAATTTGCTTAACGTGATAAGACGCCGCATTTATATTTTGGTCAACGCTTAAGAAAGTTGCGAGCCTTGCTGCCCGATACGGTTCAAGTTTTGCAAAAACGAAACCCAAAAACCCAATTATTGGCAGTAAAAAAGCGAAATACAATGCATTTGCTCCGGATAAAAAATACAGAACTAGACCTTCCGTTAAAATTATTACTGCGGTTCCCATATCCGGTTCCGCTATTACCAATAAAATTACCAATCCCATTAAAAGCAAAAATGACCAAATTCTCCCCTTCTCTTTATTGGAGAACCACGCGGCAAGATAAATTGCCAAAGCAAGTTTTGTAAATTCGGATGGTTGCAAAGTGATAAATCCAAGGTCAATCCATCGACTTGCTCCCAACACTTTTATGCCGATGCCGGGAACAAAAACCAAGATCAATAACCCGATTGCGATAATTAAGATTGGGATTGCCAGATTATAAAATTTATGATAATCGAAATGGTAAAACAACAAAACCGTAACAATTCCACAGAATACCCAAAAAATCTGATCTTTCACGTAATGATATTTGTCTGCAAAGTCTCTGAAAGCAACGAAAGAAGAAGCATCGTAAATCATAAACAGACCAAACAACGTTAAAAATAGAACGGAGGCGAGCAGGAAAAAATCAATTCTTTTCATTACTTAATAAAAGCGAGGTAAAGTCCTAAAATTGCAAAGAATGCGCCGAGTAACCAGGCTCTCATGACAATTTTCGGCTCATCCCATCCTCTTTTAAGAAAATAAAGGTGCAAAGGTGCAGCCGGTAAGATTTTTCTTTTTAAGAATTTTTTGCTAAGAAGTTGAATTAAAGATGAACCAACTTCCAGAACGAAAACACCGCCGATAACAACGATTGCCAAGGTTTTGCCCGTCAAAAGACCGATTATTGCAAGCGACGCCCCTAAAGACATCGAGCCGACATCCCCAAGCCAAAGTCTGGCTTTAAAGATGTTAAAGTACAAAAATGCAGCAACGCTTCCCATGAGTACCGCCACAAAAACTCCCAATGATTGGTCTACATTCGTATAGGAGATTGCTAAGAACGAGACTAAAGCTATAAGCATTAACCCCGAAGCTAAACCGTCTAAGCCATCTGTTATATTGAAAGCATTCACGAAAGCCACAATCACAAATGCAGCGAAAGGAATATATAAAAAGCCGATATCGGTGAGTCCGATTCCTCTGATGAATACGAAACTATAGCCTAATTTCGTATAAAGAATGGTTGCCGGAACGAAAGCAATAGCCAGCTGAAGTAATAATTTATATCTTAACCTTAAACCAAAAAAAGGTATTTTTGCTCCATTAGCTAACTTTTTAGCGTCGTCATATAAACCCAATAACCCAAAGCTAATAAAGGTAAATAAGATAACGAATATTTCTACCGGATTGATTTTTAAATTTAGGATGCCGAATGACCACAAAAATATTACCGTCGAAACACAAATAATCAAAAGTCCGCCGCCGAAAGGAGTTCCAACTTTCCAATTATTGAATTTGTCAAAAACCGGTGTAGGCTTATTGAAAGGATCTACTGTTGTTTGGTCCTGCCTTCTTAATTTTATTTTGTAAAGAAAATCTATGAAGGGGATAATTAAGATTAAAGTCACAAACAAAGAGAGCAATGTAATGCCTAAAAGCTGAGTCATATTAGTATTATAATACCTCGAGGGTATACATTCAATAAAATCCTAAATCCTGTTAGCTTAAGATCTCCATTATTGCTTTTGCAAGCTTTTCGCTATCGTGCCTAATAATGCTTCTGTGAAGGGGATCTGACGGATTGCTTTCGATAATTACATCTTTTATTAAATTTTTTCTGATAACCCGAAACCCCTTTTTATCCTCTAAATTATCTTCCACGAGATGTTCCTCAAAATCCTTGTACCAAGCTAGAGCCTCTTTTTTAGGAGTTTTTTTGTTTACCAATACGACATCTATTACATCCTTTCCTAGATACTGTTCTAGGTCTTCTATATGATCTCTTGCCGTATGGTTGGTTGTTTGGCCGTATTTTGTCATTAAATTGAGATTGTAAATTACTTTAGCTTTCGAATTCTTAATTACCCTACTAATACCTTTAACCAGAAGGTTAGGAATTATGCTGGTATATAAATCTCCGGGACCAACAATTATCGCATCTGCAGACCTAATTGCTTCAACGGCGTCCGGATTCGCAATCGCATTGGGTTTTAGAAATGCTCTTTTAATCCTTGCTCTTTTTTCCCGCTTTTCTACTTCATCTATGTGTGTTTCGCCTTCGATAACCGTTCCGTCCTCAAGCTCTATGCACAAATCGCTCTTGGTATAAGTAACGGGTACTACCCGCCCCTGGATATGCAGGATTTTCCCAACTTCCTCAATCGCCTTTTTCATGCTTCCGGTTGTTTTTGATAAAGTTGAAAGAAAAATATTTCCAAAATTATGTCCGCGAAGCTCTCCCTCTTCGAATCTATAGTTGAACATGTTTCGAAGAAGCCTTGAGGATTTTGCAAGAGCAACTAAGCACTGTCTAACATCGCCTGGAGGAAGAACTCCCAGCTCGTCTCGAAGCCTTCCGCTGGAACCACCGTCATCCATCATCGTGATAATCGCTGTTAAATCTACATCGTATTTTTTGAGTCCCGATAAGGCTACAAAACTACCTGTCCCTCCACCGATCACCACGATTTTTTGTTTTCTTTTCATGTATTGCTTTGGGATTTAATTTTTACCGCGGAACATTTCTTCGGCTTCTTGTAGCTCATCTTTTGTGTTAACCCCTCTCCAGGCGAGAGGTCCTCCGCGGAAAGTTTCTATTTTCTCATTATTTTTTATCCCCATATCTATTAGGCTCGTTAAATAATACTCTCCGGTTACGCCACTTTTTTTAACTTTATTTAAATATTTGTTTAAAAATTCTATCTTGAAGACGTAACAGGCAGGGTTTACTTCTTTAATTTTTTTCTGCTCCATCTTAGCATCTTTTTCTTCAACAATCGCCAGAATACTATCGTCTTTATCTCTTATTATTCTACCTAATCCAAAAGGATTATCCTTTTCAATGGTTAGCATCGTAAGAGCGGCCTCGGAAGATAAATGCAAATTAACCAGTTTTTGGATTACATCCTTCGTGTAGAATGCGGAGTCATCACCGTTAATCACTAAAACGTCGCTTACGTCTTTTGGCATTTTTTTTAAACCGCAAGATACCGCATGAGCTGTCCCTAGTCTTTTATCCTGTTCCGCAAATATAACTTTATTTCCTAAAATATCCATCACTGATTTTTTTGCGAAACCAACGACCACAACTATATGTTTTATCTGTAATTTTTCCAATAAGCTGATTGTGTGGGTGATCATCGGCTTGTCGGCTAAAGGTAAAACAACCTTATTAACACCTTTTGAATTCATTCTTTTACCTTTTCCCGCCGCTAAAATTATTACGCCTAATTCTTTCTTAGTCATATCTTACTCAACCTCTCTTTTTATATCAGCTCCTAAACTATTTAATCTTTGCTCAAATTGTTCATACCCTCTATCCAAATGTTCCACGTCAAAAAGAACGCTTTTCCCACTTGCTGCCAATGCTGCCAGAACAAGACTTGCACCCGCTCTTAAATCTGTTATCGTCAATATTGCGTTGTGGAGCGGCGTTGGGCCGAAAATTCTGATCGCATGAAAACTCTTGTAGTTATCATCTTTAATATTAAAATTATAGAGTGTTTCGGGATTTTTCACTTCGGGCTTATAAAACTCTATATTTGCGCCCATTTTTTTTAGCTCATCCACATATGTAAATCTATTTTCGTAAATGGTTTCATGAACAGTAGATGCTCCATTTGCTTTTGTCATCAATACCGCCCATGGACCCTGCCAATCTGTCATGAACCCGGGATAGAATGAAGTAGTAATGTTGCTCGGTTTTAATTCTCCTTTGTAAAAAAATCTTATTCCGTTTTCTTTCTCCTCGATTCCCGCTCCGCAGGATTCCATCGTTTCTAAAAAGTCTTCAAGACCCCTTCTTTTTATGTTTCGAATTAAAACGTCCCCCTCGGTGATTAAAGCCGCAACTGCGAAAGTTACTATTTCGTTTCTATCAGGTGCAATAATGAATTCTGCGCTGTGCAATTTCTCAACACCTTCTATGATTATATTTCTTGGTTTCTCTCGAACTATTTTAGCGCCCATTCTATTTAATAAACCGATTAGCTCATCTATCTCCGGCTCTTGGGCAGCATTTTCTAGTGTTGTTTTTCCCTTAGCTAAAACCGCGGCAAGGATCATCGTTTCCGTACCTGTATGCGTACTCTTTGAAAATCTGTAAACTGTTCCCTTTAGCCCGTTCGGCGCTAAAGCGTGGAAATATCCGTCTTTACTGTCATATTTAATTTCAACACCCATCTTTTTGAGTCCGTCAACTATCCTATCTATCGGCCGTGCGCCGATTCTGCAACCACCAGGATTAGGAATAATTGCCTTCCCCACTCTTGCCAAAAGAGGAGCTAAAAACATGTATGAGGTACGTATCTCAGCGGCTTTATCCAGAGATATTTTTTCGCTTAAGAATTTCTCGAGTTTTACCGAAACTGCATGATCTTCTAATTTAACCTCTCCTCCTAAGCTACGGATAATATCTGCCATTACCAAAAAATCAGAAATTAAGGGCACATTCCTAACTATGACTTTATCCGAAGTTAAGCAAGTTGCCACTAACACCTTTAAGGCAACGTTTTTTGATCCAAGTATAGACACTTCTCCTTTTAATTTATTGCCGCCCTTAATTATTAGCTTATTCATTAAGAAGTTCCTCTCCTATTTTGTAAACATCTCCCGCACCCATTGTTATAATAATATATTCTCTTCCAAAATTTCTTTGATCGCAGTATTTTACCACATCTTCAAGTTTAGGCAAGTACAACACATTTCTTTGAGTTTTTACGATTCTATCGGCTAATAATTTTGACGAGATAGTATTGTCAGCAATTTCCCTTAAGGAAGGGAATATATCTGTTAAGACCAGCTCATTTGCAGGGGTAAATGAAGATATAAATTGTTCGAACAAACTTTTTGTTCTTGAGTAAGTGTGCGGTTGAAATATACAAACAATTTTTTTGTTCGGAAAAATCTTCCTGAAAATCTCAAGCGTTTTCCTTATCTCGGTGGGATGATGGGCGTAATCGTCATATAAAATCGCGCCTGATTTTGTTTCACCGACTAATTCCATCCTTCTTTTTGTTCCCTTAAAACCAAGTAAGCCACTTTTTATCTTGTCCAATGAAATTCCCAATTCCAGACATACTACAATTGCCGAAAGCGCATTCAAAGCATTGTGATCTCCGGGAATGTTTATCGAAAACTCGCCAAGAAGCGTTCCTTTTGTGCTGACCCAAAAAAATGTTCTCTCCAGTTCTACGCTTATTTTTTCTATACAAAAATCCGCGCTTTTGGAAAATCCATAGGTAGTTACCTTTTTTTTATAGCTTTTTAGCATTTTTATTGTTTCAGCGTCATCTAAGCAAGCAACTAAAGTACCTGAACTATTAATATTATTTGCAAAACTTAGAAATGCGCTTCTTATTTGATCTAGGGATGAGTATAAATCCGGATGATCAAATTCGATGTTGGTAATTACTCCTATTTGAGGCTGTTGCCATAAAAATTTGGGAGTCTTGTCGTATTTTGGTTCAGTCGCATACTCATCTGCTTCGGCGACAAAATATTTTCCTTTTCCCAAATGTCCGGAGGAACCAAGAGAAGAAACGCTCCCTGTTCCGATCAAAAATGTCGGGTCTAATCCGATTTCTTTAAGAACTGTCGCTATCATTGCAGAAACGGTGGTTTTTCCGTGGGAGCCTGCAACGGAAATCCCCTCATAAGTTTTGCCTAGTAATTCGCCACTCATGAACTTTCCGACTGCCTCTCCTTGAGTCCAGACCGGAATTCCTAGCTCTTTTGCTCTTACAACTTCTATATTCTCGAATCCCCCATGCGCTCCGGTTGTAATTAAAAGATCTAAGGAGTGTAAATGTTCCCCTGAAAAGCCGATCAAAGGTTTTATACCGGCCTTTTCCAAGGATTCATCCGTAATAAATTTCTCTTCCAAATCACAACCGGTAACTTGGAAACCGGCTTCTTTCGCAATAATCGCCAACGGCGTCATGCCAACGCCTTTTATTCCTAAGAAATGTATGTTTTTTTTAGTCTTCATATTCCTCTAGCTTATAATGCTTGCTCAACTATCGCAAATTCATCCCACGATTCCTCCCCTTTTCCATAATTCATTGAAGCTTCTTGTGCTTTACCTGTTATTAATACCAAATCATCCTTTTTAGCCATTTGGATCGCTGCTTGAATAGCCTCTTTTCTATCTGGAATCTTAATGACTTCGCATTTATCTTTTTTTATTCCGACTTCAATCTCGGCAATAATTTTATTAACATCCTCTTCGCGAGGATCTTCGGCTGTTAAAATCAAAATATCGCAATATTGCGAAGAAATTTCTCCCAAAAAGGGTCTTTTAAAAACATCTCTTTCCCCCGCGCTTCCAAACACATGAATTATTCTTTTTTTGACAATTGGCCTTAGGGTAGATAATACCTGCTCAAAAGAGTTAGGTGTGTGAGCAAAGTCAATAACAACAGCAAAATCTTTACGATAAACAAAACTAAGTCTTCCTGTTGGCATTTTAAAGGTGTTTATTGCTTTAAGGATAATCTTGTCTGGAATTCCTAACTCACGACATGTTGCGATAGCTGCCAAGGAGTTATATTTATTAAAATCTCCTATTAATGTTTTTGAATCAAATGAAAAATTTAAAGGATTTGTTTGGGCTTCCTTTGAAAATCCGTAAGTAATATAAGATTTACCGTTTTTTAGGTATTTATATGATTTATCATCTCTATTTACAATTCCAATTTTGGCATCCTGAAGTAATTTTTCTTTTGTACGAAGGTATTTTTCATAAGTCTTGTGATAATCTAAATGTTCATTTGTTACATTAGTCAAAACACCAATCTCAAAAGGAATTCCCCAAACACGATTTTGATCTAAGGCGTGAGAAGTAACCTCTAAAACTAAGTATTGTGAATGTGTCTTTTTAGCTGCATTTATTAACTTTTGCATTCTCCATGCCGCTGGTGTGGTGCGATGAAATTCTAGATTAAACTGTTTTCCGCCAATGTATGCACCAACTGAAGAAATCATTGAAGGATTGAATCCTGCAGTTTTGAGGATGTGATAAATCAAATTTACTGTAGTTGTTTTTCCGTCTGTCCCAGTCACCGCAATTACCTTCATCCGCTTCGAAGGGAATAAAAATAATACATTTGCCAAGATAGCCCCAGCTAAATGGTAAATATTCTTAATTCTCTGCCAAACCATCTCCATATTATACCTTTTATCGTAACCTTTCTCTAGTTTGCTACAATTAAAAAGTGATTGTCAATAATACAAAAAAAACTATAATCGCTAAGGATTTTTCTGTGCTAAACGGCTTAGGAAAACTTAAAGGACTCATGGGTAAAAAAAGGGCTGAAGCCGTGCTCTTTAAGACAAGGTTTGGTATACACACCTTTTTTCTAAAATTTCCGATCGACATATTAGTATTAAATAAAAAACATGAGGCTATCCTTGCAAAAACAATAAAAAGGAATCGGATGGTTTTTTGGAATATTAAGTTCGATACTGTAATTGAGCTTCCATCTGGTACCTTGAAGAGATCAAGGACAGAAAAAGGAGACATAATCTCTTTATAAAGTTTTCTCCCTTATTTTATCCCAATATTCACCTCTTCTACAAAGAAGATCGCTGTCTTTAGGATTTTCCAATAGCATTTCCACAGCTCTTTCCAAGAATAGGGTATTTTGAGAGCTTTTGATTAAAATCATATCCTTTGGCTTGATTTGCTCGAAGATCTTGGGTTTAGCCGAGGTAAAATTCGGGAAGGAATATACCGGGAACTCATTTTTCTCCAGAATCGGCAATATGTATTGCTCTGTCAGAGGGCCTATTAAAATTACCATATCTAATGTTTTAAGGATTTTTTCCGCGACCTGCTCATGTATGGCCTGACTCATCGTGCCAAGTTCTCTCATGTCACCGATTATTCCTACTCTTCTTCGTTGTTTGCCTATGTCCGCAACGAAAGATAATAGATCAAGCATCGGAGAGAGAGTGGCATTGTTGTAGGAAGAATCGATAATGACGGTATTTTTGATGCCCTTAAAAACGCTCATTCTGCCCGGCGGCAATGAAAAACCTGCTTCAAGGTAGGTTATCGAATCATAAATCTCAACACCCGCTACTTTGGCAACAGCAATAGCCAGTAAAAACGAGTATGCGAAATGCTCCGGCAAGGGGTTTTTGATATTTATTTTATAGTCCTTGCTCTCATAATTAAATTGCAATAAAAATTTGTCGACAAAATTCTTGACGCTTTTTATCTGGAAATTTGCATTTGAGTCTTTCCTTGAGACGGTTATTCTTCTTAATTTAATATCTTTTTCTATTTTCTTAATATTTTCATCGTCTGAATTAACAACCGCCGTACCATCCGAAGCTAACGAGACTAACAATAAGCCTTCCTGGTGCGCCGTGAGCTCAAGTATCTTCTTTTGTCTTGTTTTTTCGTCACTGCCTGAAATGTAAGGGTCGAAATATAGGCTGTGCTCTAAGGAAATATTGGTTAAAACGCCTATTTTAGGTCGTACTATCTTAAGCAGATACGTCATGTTCTTGGGTTCAAATGGGCTATCTATCCCCATCTCGGCTATGTAAATATCGTATTTACGCCAATTAAACAATACGATTAATGGGGCCATAAAAAGCACCCTTAGCCATTCGCTCTTCGAATAATTCCTAAGCTGAAGACCTAAGATGTCCAAGGGGATACCTGTTTCGCTGTTTTTACCCTTGCTTTGCTTTACCCTAAACTTATTTTTTAAAATTATGTGGATAAAGTTTGAAAGGGAAGTCTTACCGCTTGCCCCACCCACGCCAATAATTAAAGGTTTAATTTTTTTTAGTTGAAGCCCTGCCAGAAACCTTAAATACCAAAGAACAAACCAAGATAATCCTTTTTTCATTTTATGAGCATATTATACAGCTAATCCCCTTCGGGTGGTATCCCATAATACCCTAAAAGAGAT
>Ga0105105_10001405_pt1 | contig 10222 bp, 17 predicted proteins | sample PPLLaktember2015_4_FD_79108 | JGI IMG/M metagenome (GOLD analysis project Ga0105105, IMG submission 79108) | Freshwater sediment microbial communities from Prairie Pothole Lake near Jamestown, North Dakota, USA - PPLs Lake P8 Core (1) Depth... | ecosystem: Environmental > Aquatic > Freshwater >... | reverse complement strand
TATGTATTCGGTTTTTGGCATGTCAATTACCACTCTCACGGGGCACATGTTCTTGATGAATTGGGTACGGAGACGAGCCCAATACGAACAGGGGTATCCCAACAAGCCCCACTTCGAGATAAACGTTCCTGTGTGGTCTTACGCTGATACAGAGGCATATTTGAGGGAAAGAATTGCCCTCTTCCTGCTCCCCATAGAGGAAACACCGATTTGTTCCCCGGAAGAGAGGTGGAGGCACGAAACGGTTTATTCGGTCAAGAAAGAGGGGAACAAGAAGGCCACGAAGAACTTTAACTCTCAGGAAGAGGCCGTGGCTTTCAAAGAGATGCTGGAGGCGAAGCTTAAAAAAGGGAAGCCCAACACCGATAAGTACGCTATCGAAACAAAGATAGGCGAGGATGCGAGATGTGTCGGGTATTGTAGCCCAAACCATTTTTGCCCGTACTGGATTGAGCATTATTCTCAGGCGGTCGAAGAGGAAGCTCTTGACACGGAGGAAATAGAAGGTTAGGGATAATAATGCGAAACAGAAAACGACGATTATTCTTGATTATTAAATATTCTCTTGGAGTCCTGATACGGTAACGTATCGGGGGGTCTTCGTCGTTTGACCCGCATACCTCCAAGAGATTTTTTCGTTTAAAGGGGACGCTATGATTATTGAAGGTGGATATTATATCAAAGCACGATGTATAAAACACTCATTTATAGCCCATGCCTCGCCCTGCCTCCGTGAAACTTTTGATTATCTTCTCCGAGAAGCCAGCCACACAGAAAAAAAATATGAAGGATTTACGCTCAAAAGGGGGCAGCTTTTCCGGACATATCAAGAGATTAGAGATGATTTATCGTGGAAAGTTGGGTTTAGAATTAAGCGTTACAATGAAGATGCAATGAAGCACACCATGAAGACCCTCAGGGACGCGCTAATGATAACGCTAACGAAGACACCGCGCGGTATGATTATAACTGTTTGTAATTATGATTTTTATCAAGACCCAAAGAACTACGAACGCGCTAATGAACACGCCAACGAAGACCCAATGAACGCGCGACGAACGCGCGAGGAACCCCTATCCATTAACAAGAATATAAAGAATATAATAATAAAAGCCTCTGATATACATATACCGGAGAAGGGTGAAAAAGCGCAACGGAGCGGCATAAAGAATAGTCCACCCTTTGTTTTGCCGGAATGGATTCCTGAGGAAACATGGAATGAGTATCTGGCGATGAGAAAAATGAAAAGGGCTGCCAACACATCTTACGCCCTGAATTTAATTGTCGGTAAGCTAAGAAAACTCAGAGACGAATTTAAAAACAATCCAGTAGACGTATTAAACACCTCTATCCAATCCGGATGGACGAACGTCTACCAGTTAAAAGAGGGAGGAAATAATGGAAAAGGAAAAAGACGGGACGGAAGGGAATATGACCCAGACGATAAGCACTTCACAGCACTTAGTAAGAAATTTCGCAACGAGCCAGACGGAACTGAAACACCTTCCATTCACCCCGGAGAAGGGAAGGGAATGCCTGCGCAGAAAGGGAGTTCCGTTGATGTTTATTGATGCAAAACTATCTGATTTTTCTACGGCTGTTCAGCAATATAAAGGCAAAGGAGTGTTTATTTGGGGTGGCGTGGGAAGCGGGAAAACACATTTGGCCGTTGCCCTTATGCGGGAACAGCTGTCACAAGTTATGTATGAAGTTTCAGAAGGGATACAGCCACGGTTGATAAAAAACACAGTTCCGATTTTTATTACCATCCCAGACCTGTATTTTGAAATTAAACAGGCTTATAGGGGTGGAGCGGAGACCGAGGCAGAAATTATTAACAAGTACACGGAGGTCGATTTTCTGTTAATGGATGATTATGGCGTGGAAAAGGTAACAGAGTGGTCAGGCCAGATACAGAATATAATTATCGACCGGAGATATAGGGAATTAAAAAAGACGGTTATAACGTCTAATTTGTCCCTCGACCAGATTTCCCATAACTTGGACGACCGGGTAGCATCACGGATTGCGGGAATGTGCGAAGTAATTGAATTAACGGGTAAAGACAGAAGGATTAAACGATAAAAAAAGGGGGGGCCGAATGAAGGAGTACCGTAAACAAATATGCAGACTCTTGGATAGTGGAGTCTCAAATATGTCTGAGATTGGCAGACAGGTGGGTTGCACGAGGGAAAATGTGCGCCAGCTTCTTTGCGATACCGGGCACTATAAGAATGGCTGTAGGCTCGATAAAAACAAAGCCTTGATTTTGGAATTAAGAAAAATGGGGCATACCCAGCGGGAAGCTGCTGAGAGGTTGGGGTGTTCTGCGGCTGGGATTTATTATGCGCTTAAGAGATGGGGCGAAGGGCGGGGAAGAGTGATAAATAAAAGAAGCAAACAACGGGGAGGAGAAGAATATGCCGGATGAAACAGTGGGTTCAGTAACAGAAATTCAAGCAAACGAAAATCTAACGTCGCTTGTTATGACAGGGGCGAAGATTGATCTTAGGGGTATGACGCCGGAACAAAGGGGCGAGGTAGTTCACAGCGTCTCCCAGATGTTTCTGGCGGAGGCAAGGGCGAAGGACACCGCATGGATAAGAATCGGCCTCTTATGGAGATTCTCTGTGCGAAACAAAATCTGGAGATACTGCGGAGAACACATCCATAACGCCAATGATCTCTTACGGGAACTTGACCTTGGGATTAAGCGCAGGGAGATCGAGACCTATGCTCAGATGGCCGAGCTGTTCGGAAGGGCTCTCCGAGAGAGGAACGTTGAAATACCAATACGGAAGCTTGTGATGATAGCTCCATACTGCAAAGGCGAAGACTCAGGGGATTGGATTGAAAAAGCCATAAGCCTGCCAACACCTGCCCTTGCGAATGAGATTAGGGAGCACAAGGGGTTGCCAACGACGGATGGCTGCGACCATCCGCAGGGTGCTATGGAGGTGTGGACGCGCTGTGGTGTGTGCGGGAAATGGCACGAGAAGATAAGAAGCGTTTAAATAAAGGGAGGTGTTTCTATTGATAGAAAATAAAATACCAAGATACATTCTTAAAAACTTAAGGACACGGAGAAAGAGTCAGGCCGACCTTGCGCGGCATATGTGTATGAGCCGCCAGCTTCTGGGCTCGAAGCTGCGAACCGGACGGTTCAGCATAGACGAGCTATCGAGGGTTGCCGATTTCTTTGGGCGCAGCTTGACCGACACAATAACCGAACTCGGAGCACCAAAATAACAAGGAGATTTAATTATGAAAACAAAAAGGAAACAGGGGCTTATCGAAAAGATTGTCAGGGCAATTATTAATAAATACTTACCGGGATTCTGTTTGGCACAAAAACCGCCCAAAGGGAGAGTCAGGAAGGCAAGAAAACCGAAGCCCGCGGATGTCGTCGCAGCAAAGGATACGGAGGCTATCTCATGATAGACAAGATACCCCCTCAGAATATCGACGCGGAGCAGCGGCTCTTAGCGGCTTGTATCCTCGATTCTCCGGCAGAGGCTCTGGACGTTCTGGAGCCTCAGGACTTTTATCGCAAATCGCATCAGGATATTTTTTCTGCCATTAGTTCTCTGGCGGAACGCAAGGAGCCAATTGACGCCGTGACCATCTATACCCAGATGAAGGCGATGGGGACAGACGCATGCGGGGCGACGCAGATATCAAAAATACTCGACGAACCCGCAGCCGTAGATGTGAAGCACTACGTTAATATAGTCAAAGCCTGTTCGCTCGGAAGGAAGCTTTTGGCTGCCGCGCAAGAGATCGCAAATGAAGTCCACGGCACGGAAATAATCCCGGCCAACATAAACGACCTTATCCTAAAGGCACGTGCCAGCTTCTCAAGCTTAGAGAGTCCCTCGGCGTATTCACCGCCCACTTTCTCTGAGCGATGCAATAAGAGACTTGACCAGTACGAGGAATTCAGCAAAGGAAAGCCGTTCGGAATAAAGACCGGATTCCCAATGCTCGATTTTCTCACGGGGGGATTGTGGGGCTCCAAGCTTGTCATTATAGCAGCCAGACCCGGTATTGGAAAGACCGCGATTATGATGAATATGGCAAAGCATATGGCGTCTCGCGGCACGGAGGTGGGTATCTTTTCGATAGAGATGGACGCGGACGAATTGATTGACCGACAGATAGCCTCTCTATCTGGAGTTAGCTCCATTCGCCCGGCTACGGGAAAGCCTCTGGCCATAGCGGAATGGAAACAGATTAACGAAGCCGTGGAAAAGATATACAACTATTCCCTGACGATAGACGACACCGGAGGGCTGAAGATACAGGAGCTGTGCAAGCGTATCAGGGAGATGGTTAAGAACGGAATTAAGATTGTCTTTATCGATCAGTTGAGCCGGATACGGGGAGGGGCCGGAAAGTCTATTTATGAGCAGAATACAAATATAGTTGGAGAACTCGCTGCGCTGAAGAAGGAATTAAAGATTCCAATCTGTCTTCTGGCGCAGATAAACAGGAAGGCAGATGATAGGCCGGAGAAGAAGCCAACTCTTTCTGACCTCAAAAATTCGGGGGAACTGGAAGAGTCGGCGGACATTGTGCTTATTGGAAATCGCCCATATGTCCACACACACAAAGAAGAAGACAGAACCAAGGCCGAGTGGGAGCTGGCAAAGCATAGGAATGGGCAGACAGCGAATATCTATATGAGATGGGATGAAGCGACGACAACGTTCCAAGAACTTACAACGAGGGAGGTGTGATGCTCGGAGCAATAGCAGGAGATATGATAGGCGCACGGTTTGAGGTTTTCCCAACGAAGCGCACCGACTTCACTCTTATCCCGTCAACGGCAACGTTCACGGACGATACGATTCTTACGGTGGCTATCGCAGACGCTATTCTTACAAACATGGATTACGATGTGGCGCTCAAAGAGTACGCACGGAAGTATTACTATCTTCCTTACGGCAGAGCGTTCAAAAGATGGTCTCGGACATGGGATAGCATTCCTTACGGCAGTTGTGGAAACGGCTCGGCCATGCGGGTGTCTCCGGTGGGATTCGCATTCAAGCTTACCGACGAAGTATTGTATCAGGCGAAGAAGTCTGCCGAAGTTACTCACAACCATCCCGAAGGGATTAAGGGGGCTCAGGCTGTGGCTATGGCTATCCATATGGCTCGGTGGGGAGAAGATAAGGAAGAAATAAGAGACGAGATAAGTAGTCGGTTTGGGTACGATCTTGACCGAACAATCGCAGAGATAAGGCCGGGATATAAATATAACACTACCTGTCAAGGCTCTGTCCCGGAATCGATTATAGCGTTTCTCGATTCGGATTCTTACGAGGAAGCTATCGTAAACGCGATATCTCTCGGAGGGGATGCCGACACAATGGCGTGTATCGCCGGGGGGATTGCGGAGGCATTCTACGGAGGGGTGCCGGAGAAGATAAAGGCAAAGGTGGTCGAGTCGCTTGATAAGGACTTGATGAATGTGGTTAATGATTTTTACGCAACTCAGTTGCGCTAAGGGAGGAAGAAATGAACGTGAACGAATATTATATACTTGATGAAAACGGGGAGCCTAAAGTTATAACAGACCCCATGGACTGGGGGGTGTGGATGTCAAAAGCAAACCGGCATGTGGCAGATGAGATGGTGGGAGGCTCAAGGGTCTCGACAGTTTTCTTGGGACTTGACCATGCGTGGGGCGATAGCTCCCCCTTAGTTTGGGAAACGCTTGTGTTCGACGGTGAGCACGACGGAGAGATGGAGCGATGTGGCGGCTCCCGTAAAAACGCAGAAGAAATGCACGCGCGAATGGTGAATAGAGTAAAGGGGGCATATGTTAATTCAATTTGATATACCGGGGAATCCGATAGCTTTAAAGCGACACCGGAAAGGTAAGTGGGGAAACTACGACCCATCGGCAACGGACAAGGCAGACCTTCTGGCGAAGGCAATGCAGTTCAGGCCAGAGACTCCGCTCGACGAGCCGATAACCGTATCAATGGGATTCAGGTTCTCAAGGCCGAAGAGCCATTACGGAACCGGGAAGAATAAAGACAAGCTAAAGCCCACGAGCCCGACATGGCACACAGGCACGCCGGATTTGGACAATCTTGAGAAGCTAATTATGGATGCGCTAAAGGGCTTCTTCTGGAAAGACGATTCAATTTGCTGTCAGAAGTTCACGAGGAAAACATATACCGAAGGGACGCCGGGGATATGGATTCAGATAAAGACTCTGGAGAGCCCATGAACAAGAGGCGCAGGCTTGATTTGGAATGCCTTAAGTTGTGCAGGGAAATCGTCCTTGCGCGGGCTGGCTATCGTTGCGAATGTGGTTGCGGAAGGGCTGCTTCTGACCCGTCCCATGTGTTTGACCGAGACTGTCAGAATACACGGTATGACCTCGAAAACATCGTAGCGCTCTCCCGGAAATGTCATAACCATGATCGGCCACTGGAGCTTGAGGCGACCCATCGCAAGATACTGGGCGTTAAATATGAAGAGGTGGAAGCCCGCTCGAAGATGCTGAGGAGCCCTTGGAGAACTTGGGAGCTGCTGGCGCTGAGGGAGAAGCTTGTGGAAATCTATCTGGAGGAAGGGATATGAAAGACATTATCACGGCGATAGCCTTCCTTCTCTTCTTTTCTCTGGCGGGTGATTCCCCGGAGCCAGAGCAGATCGTGGTGAGCGAGTATCGGCAAGTCCGGGGCATTACGGTTGAGGAACGGCACGAAGTAACGAAGAATAAGTGCCGGAAGATTATTCACCTAAACGAGGTCGAGGTGGAGGTAACGAAATGAAAGATAGACTCATTATTATGCTGGTGACACTATTGATATACGCCATAGGATTTTTTGCTGTGTACGGAGCATGGCATTTTTATTTACATCATTTTGCATAATTTTACTTGACAGAACCTTAAGGTTGATATATTTGGAAATCATGAGAACAATCCCGCTTGAAACACTTCGCATTAATCTCTCAAGAGAGCTGTCTAATCTATCCGAAGGAATCGAAGTCACCAAAAGAAAGAAACCTATAGCCTACATCACAAAGGAGTTCAGGATGAAAGCCGAACTGAAACCGAGAATTGATTTTGAAGGCCGCACGAAACTTGAAACCGTTATCCCGCTGTCTACTCCATATCTTGTGTTCCTTGACCCATCGGATATTTGCAACGCAAAGTGTTCGTGGTGCCCCACGGGATCGGGCGAGGCGCTTAAATATAAGAAGCCTCAGCTTATGCAATACTATCTATTCCAGAAGATCATAGACGACTTATGCGATATGCCAGACCCTGTTAAGACGCTCAGACTTTACGCTCATGGAGAGCCCTTGCTGAATCCGGAATTCCCCTCGATGGTCTCATATGCAAAAGAATCCGGTCGATTCGGACAAGTGGATACGACTACTAACGGGAGCCTTTTGAGGCCGACGCTGAACAATCAAATCATTAAAGCCGGGCTTGACAAGATATTTGTGTCAGTCCCCGCCACTTACACTCCGGCATATGTAAAAAACGTGAAGCATTTTTATGATAACAGCCGCGACAAGTGTCAGGTGTATGTGAAAACAATCGGTGACAGCATGAACGAGAGCGCCAAGCTTAAGTTCATGAAAGACTTCGGGGATATTTCGGACAGGATATTCATCGAACACCTGAGTCCGTGTTGGCCTGAGTTTGACGTTAAAATTGAGTATGGGAACATTGGTATATACGGACAGGAGATAAAAGAGGTTCAGGTGTGCCCGTATCTATTCTACTCACTTGCGATTAATTCAGACGGAACTGTAAGCGCCTGCTTCTTGGATTGGTCGCGGAGAATGACTTTGGGGGATTTGAAGGCGGAATCTTTTAAAAGTATTTGGGATGGAAAGATTTTGCGTGGCTATCGAATCCTGCACCTGACAAAAGCAAGAAGCCTCTTGAGCTTCTGTGCAACATGCCAGCAACTTGCGTATGGGGCTTGTGATGATATTGACGCATACGCAGAAGCGATACTGGAGAAGATGGAATGAACCCAAGAAGAGTTGACCGGCCATTGGCATTATACGGCGGGGGAAAGCTGGGCGCACTTGCCGGAGAGATATTCCGCGAACTGAAAATACGCCCGGCCTATGTGCTGGACAAGACGTGCTCCTTCAAGGCGCTTCCAAAGGATGTGCTTCTGGCTATCTGCGTGGCTACCGAGCCATATGGTTCAGTTATAGCGCCTCTGCATAAGGCTGGATGGGAAGATATAGTCCCGGTGTGGGAAATAATCGAAGCCTATCCCCGGATAGGCATTCATAACGGCTGGACGGTTGCTTGGAGAGACTTGCTGATAAAAGAGGAAGACCAGTGCGATACCATCTTCAGCGGGCTCGACAGGAAATCACAGGTTCACTACCGTTCTTTCGTGGGATGGAGAACGACCCATTTTGAGCAAGTGGATATGAAACTTCTTAAAAAGAGATGTCTTCCATCAACCCTTGCCGATATTCGGAAGCGCCAGAGAGTCATTTACTTTGATGATGCTCCGATGAAGCGGATAAGTATTCACAACGAAGGGCGCGAACTCAAGACGCTTGTAGAAAATATGTATCTGTTCCAGAAGTATCGCCCGACGATAGAGGTGGCTTGCTACCATTCTCCGGACGGACTATGGAAGATTCCATTTTTCCTGATGGAAAATCTTGCGGACTACAAGTTCGCTTTCAGAATGACAGCGTGGATGGGGCAAGGAGCCTATATTTATTGTACGCCAAAGGAGAGAAAGCGATGAGGGTTTATTTCGGAGAAGCAATCGCGCAGTATGCACCGCCCGAATGGATGAAAAGCAATCCTAACTTGGCGCATTGCCCATATTGCGATGCTGTATATTCCAAGAATACTAAATGGGTTAAGGTCAGGCACATAAACAACGGGACTTGTCCGACAATAAAAAAATATATCAGAGACTGTAAGCCAAATGCTTGCCCTATGTGCGAAAGGGCTAACGGATGAAGCGCTCAAAGAAGAAAAAGAACAAACGGCTCAGACTGTTAGAATTCGCTCCCATCAAGGCGACCTTGTGGGACAGGATTCGGACGTGCTTCGTGCCTATGCACACAGAGGTTCACGAGGGATGGGAGATAAAACTTAAAATATTAAGGGACAAGACAATACTTGTTTTTGGAATGAGGAGGATATGGTGAACGTCAGACGTGTACTTACAGATGCTATGCGTTTCGGAACTGCTTGTGTAAAATTCGGGTCACGCAAGTGGTATAACCCGCTCCGGTATATCCTTGGGAAGCATTATCAAAAGAGGGTCGATATAAGGAAGGTGTTTAAATGAAGATTCTGCATATCGCGCCCCATCTTGGCGGCGGAATCGGGACAGTGATTACAGCATGGCTCGACAGGGTTAAAGGCCATAATGTTGCGTGTCTCGATTATGCCAACAATAAGGTCAGGGCGTTTACCTCTGGAAAGGAATTCTTCATTTTCAGTCGCATGATTGAAAACGCAGAGTTTCTCATATTGCTCATCAAGGAAGCCGACATCGTAGTGGTGCATTATTGGGATAGCGACTTCCTTAAGCGCCTTTTTTCGATTGAACTCCCGGAGAGCAGGATGGTCTTTTGGTGCCATAAGCACTACTGGGTAAAACCAGAGGTGGCTGCGTATCCCGACCTTATCCTTGGGGTGTCTCCGATACAGCAGTTCGATAACTTCATCTGGAGCTGCGGAGACATGAAGCGGTTCTCTCAGATAGTGCCGGTTCCCCATAAAGGATTCAACGTCGGATACGTGGGGACTGTGGACTTTAAAAAGATTCATCCGGAGTTCTTGGACATCTGCAACTCGATAAGGGTTCCGAACATTCATTTCATAATAGTGGGTGAAAACAACATAGGGGGGGAGAGCAATGGTAAATTCACGTTTGTGGGCAAGGTCGATGATGTGGCTCCTTATATTGCAGGTTTTGATCTATTCGGGTATCCTTTAAGGGCAAATCATTACGGGACAGGGGAACAAGTACTCGGAGAGGCGATGTGCGCCGGGGTTGTTCCGGTCTGCATGGACAACCCGGCTGAGCGCACTATCATAGACAATGGCTTCGATGGTTTTCTCGCATCAGATGAGTCTGAGTATATCCAGAAGATTGAGTGGCTTGCGAATCATCCTATCCAGAGAGGAATCATGGGAGATCGAGCGAGAAGAGATGCGGATGCTATCTACAATATAAATTCTATGGTCATGAGC
>Ga0105105_10001404_pt1 | contig 10223 bp, 10 predicted proteins | sample PPLLaktember2015_4_FD_79108 | JGI IMG/M metagenome (GOLD analysis project Ga0105105, IMG submission 79108) | Freshwater sediment microbial communities from Prairie Pothole Lake near Jamestown, North Dakota, USA - PPLs Lake P8 Core (1) Depth... | ecosystem: Environmental > Aquatic > Freshwater >... | reverse complement strand
TGCTCCGTTAATTCCGTCTTCACCTCTAATACTTTTTTTGTAACGGAATTCCGTTAGCGCCATCATGTCGTTTATGCCTTGAGCGTAGACATTTCCGCCATTGCCTCCATTGCCCCCATCAGGGCCTCCTCTGGCTGTTTGGGCGTTTCTTTTAAAACTGGCTGAGCCGTTACCTCCATTACCGGCTTTGACCGTTATGGTAGCCTCATCGATTAACATAAGCTTATTCTATCATTTTATGCTAAGATTTTAATATGCAACTCTTAGCCACCAAGGGCTGGCAGGATTATGAGCTTTTAGATAGCGGTAACGGAAAACGCTTGGAACGGTTTGGAAAATATATTATTTCCAAACCCGATCCACAGGCAATTTGGAAACCATATCTTGACCAACTTGAATGGAATAAAGCCGATGCAAGTTATTTGGAAAAAGGCTGGAGCGCAAATAATTTACCGGGAAAATGGCAGTTGTCTTATGAAAACATCAAATTCTATGCAAAATTAACTCCGTTTAAGCATACGGGAGTATTTCCCGAGCAAATTTTGAATTGGGATTTTATTAAAGATAAGATTCAAAAGACAAAGCGTCAACTAAACGTGCTTAATCTCTTCGGCTATACGGGGATTGCGTCTCTAGTCTGTGCAGCTAACGGCGCCAAGGTTACTCATCTGGACGGTTCAAAACCTTCGATTACTTGGGCAAGGGAGAATCAAATGCTTTCCAATTTAAACGAAAAGCCGGTCCGTTGGATCTTAGACGATGCGATTAGCTTTACCTCGCGGGAAGTAAGAAGGAACGCGGTTTACGATGCCATAATTATGGATCCCCCTGTTTATGGACACGGGCCTGGTGGAGAAATATGGGACTTTGGTAAAAGTTTTCCTGTTCTTTTGGAAAACTGCAGAAAGATATTGGTTTCAGATCCTGTTTTCGTAATAGTGAATGCATATGCGATTTCCAGCTCTTCCCTGATGTTGGCCAACATGCTCGAAGATTATTTAGGCGTTAGTTCGGAGCGAATCGAATACGGCGAACTCGCCTTACAGGAGAAATCACGAGAAAGACTTCTTTCGACAGGCATTTTTGCTAGGTACTCCTCGATTTAAGATTGTCTTTTGGTGTAAAATAGTTTAGACATGCGGAAAATATTGTTAATTATTTTTTTTAGCTTATTTTTTATATCATTTAAGCAAAATGCTTATGCTGTTTACGATCCCCTCTCGGTTAAGAATAATGTATATGGAATTCACATTCTGTTTACAGACGAGCTTAGTGAAGCCGCAGCGTTAGTTAATTCAAATAACGGAGACTGGGGTTACGTAACCATTCCTATCCAGGCCTCGGATAGAAGCTTAGATAAGTGGCAAAAGTTTATGGACGATTGTGCCCGAAAGCACTTAATTCCGATTGTTAGATTGGCAACAACCGGGGATTACTTTGTCGAAGGGTCATGGTCAGAGCCGTCTGAATTCGAAGTATTGGACTTTGCCAATTTTCTGAATTCGCTTAGTTGGCCTACAAAAAACCGCTATGTAATCATATTTAATGAACCAAATAGGGGTGACGAGTGGGGTGGTTATCCTAATCCCACCAGTTACGCCAAAATTTTGGACTATTCAGCTAAGATATTTAAACAGACGAACTTGAATTTTTTTGTAATCTCCGCGGGCCTGGATAATGCTGCAGCTAATGTCTTAGGAAAGTCAATCGAAGAATTTAATTTCATGCAGCAAATGAATTACGCTCTCCCCGGAATATTCTCGAAAATCGACGGTTTGGCAAGTCATTCTTATCCAAATCCCGGATTTGCCGCATATCCTTCCGCCAACCGCATGGGCGTCTATAGCTTTTATTATGAAAATAACTATATATATCAATTAACCGGTAAAAAATTACCTGTCTTTATCACCGAAACTGGCTGGTCTTCGGAAAAGGTGCCAGACAATGTCCAAATAAACTATTATGCACAAACAATAACGGATTATTGGAATGACCCTCAGATTGTCGCAATCACCCCGTTTATTTTAAGAGCGGACCAGGGGCCCTTCACGCAGTTCAGTTTTTTAAAAAACGGTAGCGCTACCCCCGTTTACAATATGTATAAAAATATTGCCAAGGTCAAAGGACAACCTCAAATTGACTACGTACCCAAAGCCCCCATACAGAAAAACCTCATTTTACCGGTGATAGAATTTGATCTTCAATATTCGATTGATTCTATCTACAACACGGTAAATACATCTTCGGAAAAGTTCTTTAAGTGGCTTCTTAAGGCCTAATTTGTGGTATAATTTACACCTGCTTTAGTTTATGAATCAGGATTTAACAGACGAAATTTTTCAGAGCAAAACCTACGGCAAGTTAAACGTTGATGAGATCATCGGAAATATTAAGAAATTTCTCGAAGACGATCCAAACGCAGAGTACAGTTTAGTTATCGGTACCGATTCCCACGAAAAAACGGACGGCAGAAATCGCTTAAATGGTACAAAAGACATTAATTTGGTTACCGCTATCGTAATCCATCGTAAGGGATTTGGTGGTCAATATTTCTGGCGAAAAGAAACCGCTAAGAACATCCATTCGCTAAGAGAAAAGATTTATACCGAGACTATAGCATCTTTGAATTTTGCGACAATTTTTGTTCCGCTTTTTAGAAAACAGCTGAACGGACATGCGCCAAATTATAACCTGGAAATTCATGTCGACGTCGGTGAGCACGGCGAAACCAGAAACATGATTAAAGAAGTCGTCGGAATGGTAACCGGAAACGGGTTTGTGGCCAAAACCAAACCACACGCTTACGCTGCATCTTACGTTGCCGATAAGCACACATGATAAAGATAAAGACCTTCAAAACTAAAAAACAAGAGTCAACGCTTGGGTGGAAAAAAGCGCCTGATGTTAAAAGGGAGGTTAACCATATATTAAAAGTTATCGACTTACCATATATAAAGCCCAATAAGATTTTTTGTTATCGGACATATGGCTCAAAATCCCGGTCTTATGCACGGATTTGGTCATTTCCAAAAATCTTTCAGGATGCACTCGGCCTTGAGCCGGCTTATGTAATTGAAGTTTTATCCAAGCATTACGATAAATTGGATCAAGAGGAAAAGGTAAAGGTGTTAATTCATGAGTTGTTACATATTCCACGTAATTTCTCAGGCGCCTTGGTTCCACATATAACCAGAAGCAGACACCTATATAAAGCCGCAAACGTACTTTTCGATGAATACAAAAAAGTTATAATTCAGATAAAATGATTTTACTTATTCACGGTAACGACCTGACTTCTTCAAGAAATTTTTATTTCGAAGAGAAAAATAAATTGTCAAACCCCATTCAATTAGCTGGCGAAGGATTAAGCTACGACCAATTTTTCCAAAGCGTAGAAAATACCTCCCTCTTTGACGATTCTAAAGTATTGTTAATCGAGGAATTTTTTAGCAAAAACAAATCAAATACAGCTGAGGTTAAAAAGATCATAGATTATCTAAATGCAAGCAAAAAAGTTGAAATTATTTTTTGGGAATCTATAGAGCTTTCAAAAACTACGCAATGTTTGTTAAAAAATGCCAGTATTAAAACCTTCTCCTACCCTAAAACTTTATTCACTTTTCTGGATGCGATAAGACCCAACAACGCCAAAACGTTAATAAAGCTTTTCAACGATTTAAAGGTAAATATGGAAAAAGAATTGATATTTTTTATGATTATTAGACAATTCAGGTTGATGTTAAACTTACTCGATCAGACACAAAGAATTGACGAGTTAAAAAGGATGGCGCCGTGGCAATTGTCAAAACTTGAAAGACAGGCGAAGCTCTTTGGAGAAGAAAGGCTAAAAAAGCTCTATCAAGAATTATTTGAACTGGATTTAAATATGAAAACTGGTAGAATTCCATATTCGCTTGAGAGGTCCGTTGACTTTTTCCTAGCCGACTTATAACATAGTTCTATGCAAATAAAACAGGATATATTTAAGTCTTATGATGTCAGAGGCGTATACCCTACTGATTTCAATGAAGATATCGCTAGCAAAATTACCCAAAGCTACATCAAGCTTCTTAATCCCAAAAAAGTCGTCCTAGGAAGAGACGTAAGAGAGTCCGGAGAAAGCATATTCAACAGCATTCTTAAAGCTTTTGTGGATGCCGGTGTCGATGTGCTAGACATCGGGGTCGTTTCTACCGATGAATTCTATTTTGCCGTCGGAAGTAATGACGTGGACGGAGGAATTACGGTTTCAGCCTCACATAATCCTAGGGAATATAACGGCATGAATTTTTGTAAAAGAGGCGCAGAGCCAATATCGGGCGATACGGGGCTACAGCAAATGAAAGACATGATTTTAAACGACCAGTACGAGGTACAAAAGTCTCAAACTCCGGGAAGCGTAACAAAAATAGACATCAGAGACGATTTTATAAAGAAGGCAGTTTCATTTATCGACAAAGATTCGCTTAAGCCGATGAAAATAGTCGCAAACGCTAATTTTGGGTTGGACTATTTGATCTTATCAAAAGCTATAAAGATGTTTAATTTACCCCTGACCGTGGTACCTTTGAATGAAAAGCCCGACGGAACCTTTCCTAAGGGGCCTCCAAATCCCCTTTTACCTGAAAACAGAAAGGAAACCCTCGAACTAATAAAAAGGGAGGGTGCTAATTTAGGAGTGTCTTGGGACGCGGATGGTGACAGATGTTTTTTTGCCGATGAAAACGGAAATTTTATCGAAGGGTATTTCATAACAGCAATCCTAGCCAAAGAAATGCTCAAAAAAAATCCCGGCGGAAAGGTTTTAATAGATCCAAGGCTTATTTGGGCCACATCCGAAGAAATAACTAAATCGGGAGGACAAGTGATTGTTTCAAAACCCGGCATGACGGTTATAGCCGCCAGAATGAGGCAGGAAAACGCTGTCTTTGCCGGAGAAATGTCCTCACATTTTTATTTTAAAGATAATTTTTACCGTGACAATGGAATAATTCCTTTGCTACTGATTTTAGAGATGATTTCAAAGTATAACCATACGCTTTCTCAGCTTGCCGCTCCGTATACTTCAAAATATTTCATATCTGGAGAGATAAATTTTGAAACTGAGAAAAAAGATGTCATAATCAAGATGGCTGAAGAAAAATACCGTGACGGTAAAATCGAATACATCGATGGCTTGTCTGTCGAATATTCGGATTGGAGATTTAATTTAAGAAAATCCAACACGGAGCCCTTATTAAGACTAAATCTTGAAGCAAAATCGGAAAGTTTACAAAAAGAGAAGACCGAAGAGTTAATACAGTTTATAAAATCAAATTCGTAAATATGATTGATCTAAATAATTTCGACAAAACTAAATTCAATAATTCTCCTTTTGCAAAAAGGGTTGAGAAACCTTGGGGCTATGAGCTTCACTGGGTTCCCGAAGATAAACCCTATATGGGTAAAGTCCTACACATTAATGCCGGAAAAAGACTTTCACTACAAGTTCATGATCAAAAGCAAGAAAGCTGGTTTCTTTTAAATGGGCGTGGGAAAGTTGTCTGGGATAACACAAAAGGCGAACTGATCGAAACTGAACTGGAGAATGGTAAGGGTTACAGTTGTACACTCGGACAAAGACATAGGCTGGTAGGAATAACCGATTGTGATGTTTTGGAGATATCTACCCCCGAAACAGGGACCACCTACAGGCTTGAAGATGATTACAAGAGGCCTGATGAGACAGAGCAGCTAAGGAAAGAGGAAAGGAAAGATTTATGAACCAGGATTTTACAACCAAGCATTATGCGGCAAGAACTTATGAGAAAATGCAGGATGTGCTCATGAACCCTCAGGCTCCGGGGCCGGAAATACAATATCACATGGTCAGAGGAGGAACTAATCAGCGTAACATCACAATCTGGGAGCCCGGAAAAGTTGGAGAAGAATACATAAAAACGTATGGACATTATCATGTCGGTGATTTAGACGAAACTTATTGGGTAATTTTCGGAGAAGGTATTGTACTTGTTCAAAAGCGTGCCAAAGATGCTAGCGGAAATTATATTGATGACGAAATAGATGAAGCCTACGCTGTTCACGTTAAGTCAGGCGATGCGCTGTTTATTCCCTCCGAGTGGGGACATCTGGTCGCAAATGTTTCTAAAACATACTTTGTAACAGCCGATGACTCCCCTGTTAATTTTGATGAAGCAAACTTCATAGCTTTTCCCGGACACGCAGATTACGAAGCCGTCAAAAAAATGCAGGGTTTTTGTTATTACGTGGTAGAAAAAGACAGTAAGCCTTTATTAGTCAAAAATCCAAAATACAAAAAAATCCCCGACATCCAAATTATCGAAGCCAGTGAATATCCTCTAAAGAAAATCACTTGATAAAGCAGCAATACAAGCTTATAATATACACGATATGGGCAATACAATTCCAGAATTAGGTCAAATAATTGATCGACAAATTGAAGAAATAAAAGTAGCAGAAGCTGCAAGATTTGTTGCCGAACACCTCGGATTAGCTGCAGGGTTTTTGGAATATAGACGTGAAGGAGAAGGCGTTTCCTGTAAAATCGTAGCGGGCGATGCAACTATCAGACTTGCTCCGAATAGATTAATTTGTACCGCAAGCTATGGAGATTCTACTGTAAGTATTCCTTTATCGACTATCGAAATTTGGAAAGTTACTAAACCAGTAAGGGAAATTGTTGCACTATTTAGACATACAGACGAACAAAATCGCTGGTACCAAGCCGTAACAGTCAGCGCAAGAGGACGGGTAGTTTTTGATTCAAATTCAGAAGGAATACTTATTCCGCAACACTTAATCGGCGGTGAGAGAATCGCTTAGTCTAAATAGACTGCTTGATAATTCCTTGAATTTCTCCCATAATATTCTTAATGCCTAAGTATGTTGCGTGGTTCTCGGAAATTGGTAAAAACGATGTCTCTTTAGTTGGGGGGAAGGGAGCTAATCTGGGCGAAATGATAAACGCCGGATTTCCTGTCCCAAACGGTTTTGTAGTTACCTCTAAAGCCTATTACGAATTCTTAAAAGAAAATAAGCTTGATATAAAAATTAAACATCTGCTTTCTGCTGCAAATTTTGACGATTCGAAATCATTGGATAATGTCTCGACGCAAATTAAAAAATTAATTATCGAAGGCAAAATTTCCGAGGACTTGATTAGTCAAATAATCAAGGCTTACAATACCTTAGGAGGAAGGTTTGAGCATGCTTTAGTTGCGGTTAGATCATCCGCAACTGCAGAAGACCTTAGCGATGCATCGTTTGCCGGCGCCCAAGAGTCTTTCCTAAATGTTAAAGGTGATGCGGTGCTTGTGCAAAAAATCAAACAGGGTTGGGCTTCTCTTTTTCACGGTCGTGCGATTTTCTACAGACATCAGCAAAAATACGATCATCTTAAGGTTGGTATCGCCCTAGTTGTTCAGAAGATGATTGAATCCGAAAAATCAGGAGTTATGTTCACTATCGACCCCGTAACCAATGACAAATCCAAAATTATCATCGAATCGATTTACGGACTTGGGGAATTAATTGTTTTAGGAAAAGAAAATCCTGACCACTATGTGGTTTTAAAGTCAGATTTTTCAATACTTACCAAAAGAACTTCCCTGCAGAACTACATGCTTAAGAAAGTAAAAGAAAAGAATAAGGAAGTTAAGCTTTCCAAAAGCGTAGGCTCAAGACAAAAAATTACCGATGCCCAAATTACTACTTTGGCAAAATTCGGCGAAAAATTGGAAAAGCATTATTATTTCCCTCAGGACATCGAATGGGCAATCGAAAAGGGAAAAATCTACATCGTTCAGACACGCGCCGTTACTACAACCAAAATAGAAAAGGACTTTGTTTTAACTACTAAGGTATCTGCTTCGGACGTAATCCTCAAGGGAGACGCGGCTAGTCCGGGAATCGCTGCGGGTCCGGTTAAGATAGTTGTTTCCACAAAAGAAATCGATAAAGTCTTACCTGGGGACGTTTTAGTCGCTCCGCAGACAAATCCGGATTTCGTGCCGGCGATGAAAAAAGCTGTCGCAATTATTACCGATAGTGGCGGTAGAACTTCTCACGCGGCTATTGTTTCCAGAGAGCTTGGTATTCCGGCTATCGTCGGCACACAAAACGCTACGAAAGTACTAAAAACCGGGAACGTCGTTACGGTAAACGGAACAACCGGCGAAATTTATAAAGGAGGATTTGCTACGAAGCAGACCAGGCACGTTGAAAACGATAACCTAAATACTAAAACAGCGACAAAGCTTTATGTGAATTTAGCAGAACCAGATTTGGCAGACAGTACTGCCCAGAAAAATGTTGATGGAGTGGGCTTACTGCGAGCTGAATTTATGATGGCGGGAATTGGCGTTCATCCCAAAAAAATGATTCATGATGGGAAGCGTCACGAATTTATCGAAAAATTGGCTGAGGATATGGGTAAGTTTTGCAAAGCTTTCGACCCCAGGCCGGTCGTATACCGAACTACTGATTTTAAAACAAATGAATATCGGGATTTAGTCGGCGGAAAAGATTACGAGCCTGAGGAGTCGAATCCAATGCTCGGATACAGGGGGGCATTCCGCTATATCCACGACCCTGAAGTTTTTAAGCTTGAATTGGAAGCGATAAAACTAGTCAGAAGCAAAATGAATTACAAAAATTTATGGATTATGATTCCATTCGTTAGAACAGTGGAGGAATTAACAGCGGTTAAAAAAATTATTAACGAAGCGGGTCTTGAAAGGTCTTCAACTTTTAAGCTTTGGATGATGGTGGAAATTCCCTCAAATGTAATTATGCTCGAAAAGTTTATTGAGGTTGGTATTGACGGCGTTTCCATAGGTTCAAACGACTTAACAATGTTGGTGATGGGAACCGATCGGGACAACAGTGAGGTAGCCAGCGAATTTAACGAGATGTACTCTGCTACTCTTTGGGCTTTTGAGCACGTCGTTAAAACTGCTCATAAGCATGGGGTAACTTCCTCTATGTGTGGACAAGCAGTTTCGACCTATCCGGAGTTGGTTAAAGATTTGGTGTCTTGGGGCGTAACCAGTGTTTCGGTTTCTCCTGACGCAGTCGATAATACCAGGAAACTACTTATTCGATCGGAAAAAGAACTATTGCATAGATAATTTATGGCTAAAATAAAACAAATATTTGCCCGCGAAATCCTTAACGCTAAAGGACATCCTACGATTGAAGCTACAGTTATTCTGTCTGACGGCTCAACGGGCACGGCGGCCTCCCCCACCGGAACATCTGTAGGAAAGTACGAAGCGTTAGATTTAAGAGATAATGATTCAAGCAGATTTCAGGGATTGGGAGTTTTAAATGCGATTAAAAATATCGAAACGATAATCACCCCAAATCTTTTAGGAATGGACGCCACTAAACAACAAGAGATAGATAAGAAAATGATCGATCTCGACGGCAGTTTAAATAAAAGCAGGCTCGGCGCGAATGCAACGCTTGCAATTTCTATGGCTGTTACAAAAGCTGCAGCTAAAAGTTCTGTCTTACCGCTTTTTCTATATATTAGAGAATTTATCAAGAAAGAGAATTTGCCTTTAAAGATTCCTACACCCGCGTTTAATCTAATCAATGGCGGAATACATGCAAAAGGCACGTTGGATTTTCAAGAATTTTTAGTAATTCCCGCAACGACTAAGAATTACGAGGATTCATTAAAAATGACCAGCGATATTTATGATTCTCTTCGTAAAAACATTGATACAGATAATCTGTCTACGCTTGTTGGAGACGAAGGCGGATACTCTCCGGCTCTTGGTACAAACCAGGATGCTCTCCTTCTTTTAGAGCGTTCGATTGGTACCCTTAATTTAAGGGTCGGGTTTGACGTGTTCTTGGGAATTGACGTGGCGGCCGACAACTTCTTTTCTCAAGGGCAGTACCTCATTAAGGACAAAAGCACTTCTATGTCTGCTAAGGATTTGATCGAATTTTATAAAAATATTAACAAACAGTTTCACTTGATCTATATCGAGGATGGGCTTTCTGAAGACGATTGGGATGGATGGACAAGTCTAACTGCAGAAATGGGAAGTCAAACTTTAATCGTTGGCGATGATTTAACGGCAACTAATCCCTATAGACTGCAAACCGCATTAAACAAAAAAGCTATCACGGCAATCATTATTAAACCGAATCAAATCGGTACCGTTATTGAAGCTTTGGCTGTAGTTGAG
>Ga0105105_10001403_pt1 | contig 10227 bp, 7 predicted proteins | sample PPLLaktember2015_4_FD_79108 | JGI IMG/M metagenome (GOLD analysis project Ga0105105, IMG submission 79108) | Freshwater sediment microbial communities from Prairie Pothole Lake near Jamestown, North Dakota, USA - PPLs Lake P8 Core (1) Depth... | ecosystem: Environmental > Aquatic > Freshwater >... | reverse complement strand
GAGTCTAAGGGTCAAGGGGATACCCAAAACTACAATCAAAAGATTGGTAATGAGGTAGAAGCTTCCGGTATCACCTTACTTAGCCGAAGTGGTAGTTGTAACCTGCTTAGTCGATCTGTTTATGTACGTAGTGGGGTGGATGAAGGTAACGCTGAAGGTTATGGTGAAATCATCCTAGACTCTGCTAACGGTAGGTCAAACCTAACTTGTTACTCTAGAGGTCAGTACTTCTTTAACTCACAAGGCTTAGGTATCTGGCATAGCCCTACAGGTGTAGAAGGTAGCGATCTTATCAAGAAAGGACACTACTTCGGACCTAATGTGTCTAAGATTATTGGTCCACTAGCTATCTCTAAAGATGTCTTTATTACCGACCAAGGTAATCTGCTAGTGGATAACGGAATATATAGTACCGGTAACATTATTGCAGTAGGGCAGATGGGATGTAAGAATGGCTTTCCGTCTATCGGTGATAGTTCCAAAAATAACATACCTACAACCATTAAAAGCAACATTGATAACTTCAAACAAAGTACGGATGAGCTTAATGAAAGGTCTAAACCTTTGTTTGATCAATTCTTTACGGAAGGTGTCTGGGGTGAAAACAAAGCAGGTAACGTAGAGCTGCTTAACAATCAAATTGGTTTTTCTTTCCGTGACGACTCAGCAACTAAGGATGAAGTCTATGGTTACGAAAAAGATCAATTCTTCTTCTTAGAGACTCGTTGGCAGCAACTTGATCGTATGAAGCTAACGCAAGGCTCACAGGTTACGGAGTGGAAAGAGAAGTCTGTTTCTTACCAAAGTCAGGATTTATATCCTTGGCCTGGGAAGAAAAATTGGGTAGATAATACAACTCTGTTACAATACAGAGCTACAGGAGATATGTCTGTGTTTGACACAGCTAAATATTGCTCTAAAGAAAGACAAGCTAATAAAGCAGCTTACGAAACTCCTAAGTTTGTAGATTGGCATAGTGTTAGTTGTGACGAGAACTTCAAGTTTTAAGGAAGGTTATGTTACCAGCTCATATTTCGCAAGAAGAACTAAAGATGTTGGAGGCTATGGCTAAAGACAAGAACATGTCTACAGAGGAGTTATATGCTTCGCTCAACATCAAGTGTGATGAACCTATCCTGGTTAGAAATCAACCAGAAGAGGATCGAGACATCACGGTTGAATTAGGTCCAGCTCCAGTAGAAGAGCATGCGATACCGGACTTAGCTACTGAAGCAGAGTTTAATCCTTTACCTCCACCCGCAGAAGAAGTACAAGTACCAGAGAACAATACGGTCACAGCTGAAATCTGTGTACAGTGTGGTTGGAACCAAAAAGATGTACCCATTGAAGCAACAGAAAAAGATAAGCTTGTCTTTCTACAATGCTTCTTAGGTCAACAACTTTTTCGTAAGCAGTACAGTATCTTAGGCGGTAAAGTAAACTTCCAGTTCCGTTCTTTGACTCTCAAAGAGATTGACGCTATTTATGCTGAAACCTTCAAGAACAAAGAGCTAGCGACCACAGAAGACTTTTACGAACATGTGAATCGTTTACGTTTGATTCTACAGCTTACAAGGTTTTCAGCTGTAGGTAGCACGATTATCGATTTACCTGAAGGTTTGAACGAAGCAACCAATAGGTCTGCCAAAACTCACTGGGAACCTTACTTACGTAACATGGACAAGTATGATGATAACAAATCCTTGTTAGCCAACATTCAAGAGTATGTTACAGAGAATGTTATTTTCAGTGAAAGTATGCAACGTACTGCTTACAAGCTCTGCAGTAACTTTAACATTTTGTTAGGGAGACTGGAGGCGAGTGTTGTTAACGAAAATTTTTGGAAGACAACAGAGCAGCAGCTTTAATCTTACAAGCTCATGTAGAGAAGTTCATAGACTTCAGCACTGCTGACTTCTATGATCCTTCTTGGCAAAAGTATTGTAAGCTAATGTTAATCAAGCTAGACGAACTGAACGAACGTAAAATTTACGATATGCTGTTTAACGTTAGAACTGCTCTGTTGTCCAACCCGAAAATAGATGTCGCGGCGATGCAAGAAAAGGTTTATATGCTTCTTGAAGATATTCAAGCAGACTATCAACCTTGGTTAGGTCGTAATAAAGAAATACGTAACCAACGTAAGATTCAGAATTACGAGGACTTATGGGAAAAAGTGGTTGGTTTCAATCCTAAAAATCGTACTGCCGTTAGAGCTTGGGAACAGCACATTAGTGATCGCTTGAAACTAATGACTGCTAAACAACAAGCAGAAATGGCTAGTCGGTTGGAAGTAGAAAACAACTTTAGACTTAGAGCAGAACAGGTCAAGAATAAACGTTTACAGCAAAGAGCAAGGAAATGAATCCTTATCTAGACCCAACCCTTCACTTACAGCTCATGCAGGAAGCTGGGGTGCGAAGTACACCTGGATTTGGTTTACCTGTAGGAGGAGCAGGAAATCTCAGTCAAATGGCTGGGATGTATTCTTCTCCTATTGCAGGTAATCCGTTTCCAAACATGGCTCCTTTAAGTGCTATGGGTCTGGAGTCCTATGGCTTACCTGGAATGCTGGCTAGTATTTCAGGTAATGCCTATGTTAGTAGTGTTTTAAATGCTCAGAATCTAACCTCTATGGGTAATGCTGGTAGCTATCAGCAAGCTCAACAAGCTCAACGCTTTATGGAAATGCAGCGAGCTGTTAATGCTTCTGTCGCTAATCAAGATGCAGATAGCTTTTATAGATCTATGCGAGGTGTGGCTGCTTTAACAGGTAATCCTTTTGATCAGACACAACGTATTGCAGCTAGACGCTTAGCTAACTCTATTGCTGCAGCTGGACCTACCTTAGGTGCTTTTGCTCCACAACTGCTAGATGCTATGGCTGGTGATACGGGTAGTATCCAAGCTATGACAGCTCAGATGATGGAGACAAATCGTTATCGTATTGATCCTAGAACAGGTAACATAGGTTTTACTCAAGCTTCCAATGTGGATTTCGTAAATGAAATCTACGACAACCTGTTTAAACGAGATAACCTAGCTCAAATGCATGGTATTCGTGCAGGTGAAGCGGGACAGCTTTACAGAGAGCTATCTGCAAACGGAATGTTAAGTCCTAGAGGCAGCTTAAGGTCCCGAACCGTAGAAGCTCTACAAGACGCCAGAGCAGGTGGCACACTCAACTCTTTGTTAACACAGGACAATCTGAAAGGTTTGTCTCAGCAGGACCAGGATATTCTGGCTGGAGGTAATCTTCACGGTTTAAGTGCCGAAGCTTTAACGCGTTTTCGTCAACTTGATCCCATTAAGACAAATTTCAGTAGCCGTGAAGCTTCTGACGTAGGGGGAAGGTTAAAAGAGTATGTAGGAGCTATTTCAGCAATCAAAGATGTCTTCGGTGAAAATGGTAATCCTAATGCTCCTATGCCTATGCTGGTCAATGCACTGAAGGCTATTACGTCTGGTAATATGCAACGCTTTGATGCGAATCAACTCAATACGATTGTACGTGATATGCAATCCATGTCACAGATATCCGGTAAGAGTATTGATCAGCTAACCTTTATGATGCAATCTGCTAACCAAACTAATACCGCTGTATTAGGTAATCTCGGTGGAGCCTTTAACCCTCTCACCGTTAACGCTGCTGTAGCTGCAGGAATGCAACATGCTAACGGTGGTGGTATGGTAGGTTTTGGTGCTTTAAACCGAGAGCAGACAGAACAAGCTGCTATGAGTCTAATGAGTCGTAGTTTGGGCTCTACAATGATGAATTCTGTAGGAGCTATGCTTAGACTAGAACAAGCAGGAGGATTTTCTGGCAATGCAGCAGGACAACGCATGACTGCTATTATGCAAGCTATCCGTGCTGGTAGCGAGACTTACTCCTTTGACGGTCAAGAGTATGATGTCCCTAGACAAGAAGCTGAATTCCGTAACCTGATTGCTCAAGGGGCAGTAGAGCACGTAGGTATGGATAGCTTCGGTATGATGCTCCAAGATAACGTAGCTAATCAAAGAGCTTTGTTTGACAATCCAGCAGCTCAGCAAGCTGCTTACATCGCTTCTCGTCGTGAAACGATGAACAACATTGCCTTTGCTGCCGCAGGTCGTTTCGGTACTTATGACTCTATCCAAGGTCTCAATGCAGAAGATAGAAAAGGAGTATCCTTAGCCCTTGGTCAAGCAGCTACCGAAGCTCTAAACAACATGACCGATGTAACCGATACAGAAACACGCACAACGACAATAGCTGATGCTATTATGCAGGCTGCTTCTAACCTTAACGTCAACATAGGTAAAGATGAAGCTAGACAGATGGCAGTCAATATGTACGGTGTTGCGGATAATGCTGCCAGAGCAAGAGGATTAGACTCCTATGAAGGTCTACATCAAATCATCGGCAGAGATAACTTAAACGGTACCTTGCTAAATCAAAATATGATTTCAGCTCAGTCAGGTATCAACCAAGCTATGTCGAACCTTGGTCCTCGTGGTGGTATGCTTCAGAGATTCTTCTCTGCTCTACAAAATCAAGGTAATCGTGGTACAGCCGCAGACCTAGATACTTTGGTTGCTGACGTATTCTCAGCAGACTCTAGGTTGAAAGCAACTCCGCTTGTTAAACCTATGCAAGATATCTCTCTACTCAAAACTGAAATTGATGGTTTGGTAGGTAGACTTAGTAGTGCTTCTCCTGAAGAGCGAGGAGCAATCATGGCAGAGATACAGACTAAAACAAAAGCTCTAGAGACTCTGGTTAATACTACCCAGCAGTTGGCTTTGGATTCAGGACTAAACGTAGGTGACGTAGGTGGTATATCTGCAGTAGAGCTAGATAAGCGTAGAGCGGCTCTACGGGATCGAAGTCTGCAAGTGAACTCCTTACTAGGTCAAGGACAACTAACGGAAGCTGATATAGCAAGTCATACCAATTCGGTTGTAGGTAAAGACGATATCCTAAGTCTAGCTAAAGCAGAGCGAGACAGCTTACTAAGTGAAGCAGATACCTTAGCGGCAGGAGACCTAGCTGGATTAGCGGAAGCAGATAAAGCGTTCTACAACACAGCGGTGTCTAGATTCGGTGAAACAGAAGCTAGAGCTAAGCTACGTAGCCGATTAAGGGGCAAGGTCGCTAGTGCGGACGATATTGCAGCCAATGAGGATTTCCGAGCCCAGTACATGAATACTGGCTTTTCTAGGCTTAATGACAGAGATAAAGCCGCAGTAGCTGCTGGTCGTCGGCAAAATCTAGATTTTAGACCTAACGAAGATCAAGTGAAGGAAAGACAGCAACTTTTGCTTACCAGAATGGGTCTTAGTGCCACGTTGAAGGAAGAAGATATCAAGAAGCTATCGCCAGAGGAATTAGCTAAGTACGAGGAGGATCAGCGTACGGCTATTCTTACTGCTGAACGTCAACTGCTGGCTGAGAATCAACTCAAAGCAATGAATCTTATGGGTAAAGACCAAAGCTTGCTATCCAATGAAGCAGATATTGGTAAGGCTTTAGGTATTGATCTAAGTGCTCTGAGCATGGAAGGTAAGATCGGAGCAATTGAAAGTGAGATAGACAAACGAATTCTTACGGACCTGACAGGTAAAGAGGGTGTAGATCAAACCAAGTTAAAAGGCTTACTTGATGCTACGGCTAAGGTACAAGGTTTGAAGATCGGTAAAGAGTCTAGTACTAACCTAGAAAAACTGGATTTACTGCTAGATGATTATGCCGCAACCACAAGCAATGAAGATCGAGAAAAACTAGCAACCAAATACGGTATGAGCAAATCCGACTTAGATAAGATTGTGGCGGATACAGAATTCACTAAGTTGAGCGAAGATACAGAAGGTGTTACGGTTCGAGACATGCTAGATCGGCTACAAGAAGATGCTGGGGCAGATGCTGCCGATAAATCTAAAGAGGTATCCATTACAGGGGTGCTAGAGATTGTAGGTGATGTAGTAGGTAAAGGTACATTAGCTAGTGCAACAGGAGTATGGTAATGGCTATTCTATTCGGAGCAAACGCAGGTAGAGTTATTGCCTTACCCGATAAGTCTGCTGCAGGCTGTATTCAGATTGCTAACGTGATTGGTAATGAGCGGGTTAGTTATATAAGACATAACACTATTATAACTAAAATGGGTTTAACTGCTTCCGGTAACTTTCAGTTCTTACACACTATAGGCAATGATATTTATGTCTATGTGTTTGGGGATCGAATGGGACAGATCGTACTACACGGTATTAGTTTTGCAGACCAATGTCCAGCAGATAACAATAGTCCACACGGTTTTGAATACTTACTCCGCTGGTATGCTCAAAACAGAATCGCAGCTAGAAAATTTCCAGTAGGGGTAACGATAGGGGCTAACACTGTGTTTAATGGATTTGTCTTAGGTATCAACAGTGAAGCAGCAGACCCTGAATCTCGTACGATTAGTTTCCAGCTTACACTAGGGGTAATTCAGTAATGTATAACCATGCCAGAACATTACTGGTAAACTTAACGGGTGAGGATCGTGTCTATGCAGACCAGCCTGGAGACGAACTAATACCTTCTAACTTTAAACAGTTACAGTTACCTAGGTACATCAACAATTTTAGAGCTAAACTGTTCGGGGCTATGCCTGACCGGTTCATGCTCAACTACCGAACTACTCAGTTGCTGAAAGTAGTACAAGCTACACAATTGCGTACTTATATTACTGCTTTAGACAACAGAGTTACCTATGATGTTAATCACACTAATTTGTATCAACCTAGTTTATTTCTGCCTACAGTTGTTCCTTTTACTCAAAATCAGACGGCACGTTTAACTGTATTAGGTCGAGGAGACAGACCTGATGCCCATGGGCAGTGCAGCTATCTCTTTCAAGTTTTCTTCTTACCTGAAGATATAGATTTGGATTATTTACTAACAGAAACAGGAGACTACTTCTTAACGGAAGGGGGTCAACCTGTTCTGCTAGAATCTATCACTAGTGCTTACTTAACAGTCAAACGGTTAACCTCTCCAACTGTAACTGAGACACCACTAGTTAATGTTACTAGTGGACTTAGTAATGTAGTTGATTTACCTTACTCTACCTACAAGATTCGTGTAGACACCGAGCAAGCCAATATAGGCTGGACCATTAAGGGTTTCTTACAACCCCAAGCAACACTGCTTGAATTACACAACCAAATTGCAGCTACCAATGAAGCTGACTTTTTACAGCTATTCGGTGTAGTTAAAGAAGAGCCTTTTTTGACTTTTTACAACTGTTGGAAAGATCATCCAGACTTAGCCTATAAGTTAAGTGGTTTTGTCTTGGCACTTATCTATCGTACTGAGGCATTACGTAATGGCGAACAATAAAGTCAATAACTGGGCATTAGTTGATCTATCCGGTGCGTTTACTAATCGCACGGATAAGACTAAAGCCAGTGTTGTAATGCAGATAGGTAACTTTGTTATACCCATCTCTCAGCTAACGTTACAGTATGGCTTGAATGCTATTCCTACTGCTTCGGCTGTCATAGCTCTAGGACGAAGTGTACGTACCTTTCAGGACTCACCTATCTATCAGGCTATCTCTAGTATTAAACAAATGGTGCCTGTAGTTATCTACGCTACAGGTAACTTCGGGGATTGGTCTACCTATGGGCGTAGAGGTAATAAGATACAATGGCCTGTAAGTAACCAAGCTCATATTTTGTTTACTGGATACTTCTCTGGGTTTAGCTACAAACGATCTAATGGACGAGTAAGCTTAGTAGCCAACATGGTCAATAAGCTATATGACTTATCTTGTTCCTCTATGGGAAGTAAAGATGTCGTACCTGGGTCACCCCAAGACTTAATGATGCCTGCCTTATTCTTAGATGCAGGTAGAGAAGCTGCCTTGGTTGCTTCTGCAGCATTCATGTTCTCTATGACTGCAGATATGGAAGTAGACTTCACCAACGCTATCTTGAAGAGTATGTACGAGATAGCTGCAACGAATCAAATTCAGCTTCACAATAAAGACCTATGGTGTTTAAACCCTGTAGCGAATAACCCTATTTTTGATCAAGCTAAAAATACCAGAGCAATGGAAGTTATTGCTACATCGAATCTATGGGATGGACTACAGAATTACTCTGGTAATTTAAACATAGACAATAGTTCGGCTAACCCTACCCCTTACAGCAAGTTTATCAAGCAGTACCCTTTACTTGTTCAAGGCACTAGCAAAGCAGCGATTGCGAGTAAGATTAGCTCTGTCTTCTTTAGTTCTTTAGCTGGTACCAACATGTGGTCTATGTTAATTGGATCACTACTACCTTCGTTTGGTTGTGCTGTAATCCCTATAAACAAAACAGCGTTTGTCGCTCCGCTCATTCCTAGCACTAGAACAGCGTACAAGAATATTGGGTCAGATGAATACATAGACTTAAACTTTAGTATTCGTAGCCACAGGCCTCTTTATGGGGTTGGTGTCATGGGTCAGTTCGGCTTTGCTACAGATATTTTAACAAGTCGTAAGAATTGTGTCGGAGCTAGCTATGTAGCTACGGACAGTCAGGGTAATACAAACAATAACGGTATGTGGTTGTTTGTGAATGCTCCCTTCTGGATGGACGATTGGATTAATTTCGATACAACGGGTGCTCCTAACGATCTAATGAACAAACCAGCAAATACCGTAATAGGTATTAAGAAACCTCCAGCGAAAGAAGCCAGAAACCTAGCAGAAGAAGCTGTAACCTGGAATGACATGATGACTCGTTATGCTCAGCTTCATTACATCACTAACGGTTTGATGGGTCGAGAAGGACTGCTAACCGGTAAGTTCAGACTAGATATTGCTCCAGGTAGCACGATCTGTATTAAATCTAGTGGGGATGTTATGCGAAACGGTACAGATCAGCTCGCTGAAGATTTGTATGGTCTTGTGGCAAGGGTAACGGTTAACATGGATGCAGAAACAACTTCAGCGTCTACTACTTTAGAATTAACCCATTTGCGGACAGATACTGAAAACAAGGAAGATAGGTTCTCTATGGCGAATCATCCTTTTTTTGGTAATAATTTCTTTAGTGGAGCCCCTTTAGTTCCTACTCTTAGCTACTAGGTATCTTATGAATAGTATGTTGGAACCTGATTATCAGCCTGCTTGGGATAATTGGCAAAAGGATCAGACACCTGCAGGTAACGCTGCCTTTTTACAGGCGATTAATCCTATAGTGGAAAAGGGTGTAAAGTACTATGCTGGAGGCGATCCATTAGCTTCTAGTCGAGGTAAGTTGTTGGCGTTAGAAGCAGCTAAAAAGTATGATCCCACCAAAGCTAGACTACAGTCTCATGTACTCAGTCACATGCAAGGCTTAAAGCGTATTGATCGAGATTTGCATGCAGTAATTAGTGTGCCTGAACGTATCACTCAAGATTCCAGCAGACTACGGGAATACACCCAAGAACTTACAGATCAGCTAGGTAGAGAACCTACAGACGACGAGCTAGCAGATACCTACGGGTTTTCTAAAGCCAGACTGGCTAAGATTCGTAAGTACCAACCAGGGATGGCTACAGGTCAAGCTGAAATGATCAATCCAGAAGAAGGAGGAGTTGCCTCTAAGCTTCCAGGCGATACTACAAATGAGGACCTATGGCTTGATATTGTGTATCAAGACTTAGGAGCTATGGATAAAAAGATACTAGAGTATAGCTTAGGTCTAAATGGACAACCAAAGCTATCCAACCAGGAAATAGCTGCCAAACTAGGTCGTAGTCCTGGAGCTATTACACAACGTAAAATGCGTATTCAAGAGTTACTGGACCAAGAACAACAGCTATCGCCTTTCCTATGACACAACAAGCAGTCGTTGATAAAAACCTAGAGAGCCTGCTAAACACCTTAGTAAGCTTAAATGCAGCCTTAGCCGAAGCTCACAAGCAAGGTCAAGCTGCTCCTGTTATGCGTCCTAGCTTACAACAGTGGCAAGGTGGTTTGACGACCGATACAGACGTAAAAGGTATAACCAAAGCATTTAATACAGATCAAGCTCAGGAAGCTTTGATTAAAATTTTTACACCAGCAACAGTGGGTAACACAGGCGACGGTATTGCTTTGAGTTTACAGATTGATTATGCAGCTCAAGCTGAAAGAGCTTTTAGAGCCAGACACCTTCAGTCTTTTCCACGTATGGTTGCTCACGTTGCGGGTAGAGAAACAGGTCACGGAGGCAGTAATAGCGTGT
>Ga0105105_10001399_pt1 | contig 10243 bp, 9 predicted proteins | sample PPLLaktember2015_4_FD_79108 | JGI IMG/M metagenome (GOLD analysis project Ga0105105, IMG submission 79108) | Freshwater sediment microbial communities from Prairie Pothole Lake near Jamestown, North Dakota, USA - PPLs Lake P8 Core (1) Depth... | ecosystem: Environmental > Aquatic > Freshwater >... | reverse complement strand
TGGTGCTTTCGGGGTCGGCGGCGGCATCTGCATGGCCGCCCACATGGCCTTAGCCGTCCAAAAGGGTGGCCGCATGAGCTGCATGGGGTCGGTTATGGCCATCCTGACCGTTGCCCATAGCATGGGGATGATGGCGGGCGCTCTCCTTGCCGGCCTCGCGATGGACCTGTTCAGCTTGCGGGTTGTGTTTCCGATGGGGTCGGTGGTCATGCTTATTTGCACGCTGATATTTCTTGTCGGTTCCGGCCGCCGATTGGAGCCAACGGCGTGAGAAAATTGACTTCCGCCACGCCTGCATTATTGTTTGGCGCAACCTGCCGATATACCGCTGAAAAGCCCCCCGGGGCGCCCATATACTAATCTAACATGAGCGAGTGACTACAAAAGACTATGAGTAACAAGCGGGATTATTACGAAATCCTGGGCGTCAACAGCAAGGCCACGGACGATGATCTTAAATCCGCATACCGCAAGTTAGCCCTGAAATACCATCCTGACCGCAACCCCGGAGATCAAAACGCCGAAGAGCAATTCAAAGAGGCAGCCGAGGCGTATGAGGTTCTTAGGGATCGTGAAAAACGAAGTCTTTACGATCAATTCGGTCATGCCGGGCTGGAGGGGGCCGGATTCTCCGGTTTTGGCGGGTTTGAAGACATTTTTTCCAGCTTCGGCGACATCTTCGAGGATTTTTTCGGTTTCGGCAACCGCAGCCGATCTCGTTCTCGGGCGCAACGCGGCGCCGACCTGCGCTACGACCTCACCCTGAAATTCATGGACGCTGCTTTTGGCACTGAAACCGCCATTGATGTTGCCAAAACCGAAGCCTGCGGAGACTGCGGCGGAAACGGGTGTGAAGCTGGCCACCGTCCCGAAACCTGCCGTCAATGCGGCGGTTCCGGCCAGGTTTCCAGGAGCCAGGGTTTTTTCACGGTGCGCACTACCTGCCCGGTTTGTCGCGGCCATGGGCAGATGATCACTCGACCTTGCCCCAAATGTCAGGGCAACGGCCAGGTCCAGGTCCACAAGCGCGTATCGGTTAAGATTCCTGCGGGGGTGGACAATGGATCACGTCTGCGGCTCACTGGGGAGGGTGAGGCCGGCAGTTTCGGAGGTCCGCCGGGGGATCTATATGTGTTCATCCATGTCCAACCCCATGAGTTTTTCGAGCGCCGCGATAATGATTTGATTTGTCAGATCAGCATCTCCTTCATTCAGGCGGCCCTGGGGGACCGAGTTACCGTGCCGACCCTGGAAGGCTCCAAGAGTCTGGATATTCCCAAAGGCACTCAACCCGGAGATGTTCTTTATTTCCACGGGGAAGGAATCCCTTCCCTGCGTACCCGCAAACGGGGCGATCAAATCATTCAAGTGCAGATCAAGACGCCAACCAGCTTGTCCAAGAAGCAAGAGGAGTTGCTGCGCGAATTCGCCAAGCTGGAGAAGGGAAAGTTTTCCAATAAATTAAAAAGTATGCTTAAGGGAGACTCGCTCAACTAAAGCGTCCGCCCATCCGAAAGGCATCCGATCCAGTTTGCGATTGGAACAAATTTGATCCTAAAACATGCAGGCAAGATTTGAAGAAGGAAACGGGATGTACGAGCTGAAAGTTATCACCCGCTTTGCGGCTGCCCATCGCCTGACCATGGTAGGGGCCAAGTGCGAAAACATGCACGGGCACAACTGGAAGATCGAGGTGGTTCTGAAAGGAGATCGGCTCAATGCGGCGGGGGTACTGATGGATTTCGGTGAGATCAAGGCGTTGTTGCGCGATATTATCGGCCGGTTGGATCATCAGTTCTTGAATGAACTGCCGATCTTTGCCGGAAGCCAACCGTCTTCCGAACGCATTGCAGCGTTCGTGGCCGACCAACTCCAGCAGGCACTTGGCGATCTAAAAGTGCGTGTAAGCCGGGTCAGCGCTTGGGAATCCGATGATGCCTGTGCGACGTGGGTAGCAAACGAATCGTCGCCAAGTTGACCCCTTGGCCCACCGGTTAACCCTTTCTTATCTCGTTCCACCGGGCTAACAGCTCATCGCGCGTCACGATCCCGCTCACATCGCTCACATGCTTCCGGATGTTCTCCAGGCCGCCCTCCTGGCGGTCGACGAGGACCACGGCTTTGACCACCTCAAGCCCCTCGGTGCGGGCACGCTCGATGGCGGTGATGGTCGAGCCGCCGGTGGTCGCCACGTCGTCGACAATGGCAACCCGCTCGCCCTGCTGGACGTCGCCCTCGACCCATTTCACAATGCCGTGATCTTTCTGGGTCTTGCGGATCGAGAAGGCCTTGATGGGATCCTTGCTGAGTTCGGAAGCAAATGCTGCCGCGAACGCGACCGGGTCGGCGCCGAAGGTCAGCCCGCCGACGGCCGTCACCCCCGCATCCTGCAAACGGTCAAACAATAAGTGTCCGACAAGGAACATTCCCCGAGGGCTGAGCGTGGTTGGTTTGCAATTCACGTAGAAATGACTCATCCGCCCGGATACCAGCTTGAAGGCCGGCTGCTGGCTGTATTGAAAGGACTTCCGGCAGAGCATGTCGATCAGTTCCTGTTTCATACTCTTGACCCCCTTAACCCTTTATGGATATAAAAAAGCCTCCACCAATTTGGAAGAAGCCCTGGTTAACGGGATTAAGGTGGAGGCTTTGAGCAAAGAAAACCGGGGTCGGCCCTCCTTGGACTCGGTGGCTATTTAGCAGATTCGTGCAGGCGGGTCAATTCCAACCCAACGTTCAGCTGTGAAAACGCATGACCGTATTGAGTTTGACGATCTCCAACCATCGAGCGTTGCCCTTTTAAGACCCGGCGCAACATGTCTCCGCAGCGGGTCCAGCGTTCTGCGAAAGGCTATCATGACCACCCAGCATAAGCGATTCGGTCTCAAGTGGGTTTCCGTTCTTCTCGCTTTTCTCGTACTGCCGCATATCGGCGCGGCGCAAAGCAGCCAGGACGCCTTCGGGCTCCAAGATGCCATCGAAGCGGCGCTCAAGGCCAATCTTGGCATCAAACGCACCCAGGAGGAGATTCATGCAGCCGAGGCCGTCCGGCATTCAAGCATGACTAAATTTCTGCCGACGTTGGGCGCGAGCTATACTTATATTCACCGCAATGAGGAAAGGACGTCGCCGAGTTTGCTCTCCGGGCGCGACATCGTCACGTCCCCACAGGATCAGTACACGTTTGCGACCACGTTCACCCAACCGATTTTTACGGGATTCGACCTGATCAACGAGTACAAGCTGGCCGAGCTGGGGTTGGATCGAGCGGAAGTTTCAGCCAAACTCACCCGACAGAACGTCATCCTTGATGCCAAAAACGCTTATTTCTCAGTTCTTAAAAGCCAAAAGCTGCTGGACGTCGCCCACCAGACGGTTGCTTCGATCGCCTCCCAGAAGGAGGTTTCCGAAAATTTTTATAAGGTCGGATTGAGCCCACTGAATGATCTCCTGCAAAGCCAGGTTCAACTGGCCAATGCCAAACAACAGCTGACCATCGCCCAGAACAACCTGGAGATTGCCCGCGCGCAGTTCAATACGGTCCTGCGCCGTCCGGTCAACATGCCGGTTTTGCTCGTGGATGAACTCGATTATTCCAGTTTTCAGGAGAGCCTGGATAGTAGCCTTGACATGGCCCAGAAGAATCGTCTTGAAATCCAGGTGGCGGACCTGGACATCGAGGTCGCCGAAAAACAGGTGAAGCTGACCGAAAAGGATTATTTTCCTTCCGTCAATTTGACGGGAACTTACGCCCGGACCGGTGATGATTGGGATGCGCATGGAGGTGAGGGCATCAGCGATTCCGCCGGCTGGAATGTGCAGGCAACGGCTTCCTGGGATTTCTGGCAATGGGGTCGAACCGGTTACGGCCGCAAGGAAAAACTGGCGCGCCTGTCCCAATCCAAGTATCGCAAGACCGAAGTGCTGGACAACATCAATCTCGAAGTCAAGCAGTCCTACCTGCGCACCAAGGAAGCCGAACAGAACATTGTCACCATCGAAAAAGCGGTTGAGCAAGCCAAGGAAAACCTCCGCATCACCGAAGAACAATACAAGGAACAAGTCGCCACTCAGACCGACGTGCTGGTCGCCCAGACCCTGCTTACGCAGACAATGACCAACTATTTCAGCGCCTTGTACGATTTCAAAATCGCCCATGCCGTTCTCATGCGGGCGCTGGGCCGGGAATCCTTCGAATGACGGACCATGAAGACAGGCCTGCGATCATCCGTCTGTCCCATGTTCATCATGCTTACGGTCGACACCAAGCGCTTACCGACCTGAGTTTCGAGATCCTTAAGAATGAGCTGGCGTTCATTTGCGGGCCGAGCGGGGCCGGTAAAACCACCCTGCTCAGGCTGCTCTATGCCGAGGCTCGCCCCTCCAGCGGCGAAATTGCGATCGACGGGACTTGGCTGGGTGATATCCCGCGATCCGGCCTGCCGTTGCTGCGACGCAAGTTCGGCGTCATCTTCCAAGACTATAAATTGATCCCCGGCCGCAGCGTTTTCGAGAACGTTGCCCTGGTTCTGGAGGCAGCTGGTCATCGGCGAGCACTGATTTCCAAAAAAGTGCTCAATGTGCTCCGAATGGTGGAGATGGACCATCATGCCGGAACGCTGCCGATTCGGCTCTCCGGCGGCGAACAGCAGCGCGTGGCCGTGGCCCGAGCGGTTGTCGGCGACCCGAAGATTATTCTAGCCGACGAACCGACAGGCAACCTGGATGAGGCTTCGGCGCAGGTGGTGATGGATCTACTGAAAGTTGCCTACATCCGCGGTGCGACGGTCCTTATTGCCACCCATGACAAGGCCTTCATCCATCGCCTGGGCGGACGCATCCTCCACCTGAAGCAGGGCCGACTGGCGGCTTTCGAGCGGATCGAAAAACATCATGATCGCACGGCACTTTAAACGAGCACTGGAAGACACCCTTGCCAACCGTTTCGTCAATGCGGTAACGATGATGACCATCGCGCTGACGGTCATGATCGTCAGTGCGGCGGTGCTCGTTTTCTTGAATGCGAGCGATTGGATGAGCGCTTGGCAGCAAGGCACCCGCATCATGGCCTATCTCAGAACCGACGCTGGCGGCGCAGCGCCAGCCCTCCAGCATTCGATTGAATCCATCGAGGGGGTCCAGAGCGCACACTTCATACCACGCGACGAAGGCCTGCGCGATCTCAAAGCACGGATGGAGCACCCGGCGTCACTGTTTGAAGATCTTCTGGAAAACCCGTTGCCGGACGCCTTCGAGATCCAGTTGAAGCCGTCCAACGGCAGCTGGGAGCAGATCGAGGCCGTTGCCGAACGACTCAAATCTTACGTCGAGATTGAGGACGTCGAGTATGGTCGGCAATGGATCGTGGCCGTACGCCGTATCGCTCATCTCTTCCAGACGCTGGGGCTGGCGTTGATGGGGTTTCTCCTGGTAGCGGCGGTCGCGATCGTGGCCAACACCACACGCATGGTGATTTATTCGCGGCAAGAGGAAGTGGAGACCATGCGTTTGGTGGGTGCCACGGATCGATTCATTCAGGCGCCGTTTCTGATCGAGGGCCTGCTCCAGGGATTGATCGGCGCGGTCGGGGGGATCGGCATTTTGTTTGCGGGATACAGCGCTCTGGCCGTGCGCATCGAACAGAACGGGCTGGCCGGGGTGGTCACACTCCGATTCCTGTCGCTCGAACACATGGTACTCATCACCGTGGCCAGTATGCTGGTCGGCTGGCTGGGGTGTTACGTGGCGCTGAAACAATTTTTAAGATTATGACATTTTTCCCAGGGACCCGATTTCGAATCCGCAGCCTGTCGACAGCCGGGTGGCGCTTCCTGCCGGCGGTAGCCCTCGCTTTAGGGCTCGCCGCAACATCTCATCCGGTGGTCGGGCAGCCGAGACCGGGCGAAGCGCCGGCGGCAACGGTCGATCGATTGCGGGAGGAAGCCGATGCCTTGCAGCTTAATCTCCGGGAGCAGGAAACCGATCTCGAGCGGATCGAACGCCGGCGCGAAGACATCCTGACCGCCTTGGACCGAACGAACCAGATGCTTCAGCGCCACCAGCGCCTATCCGCCTCCCTCGACGCCGAATTGGAAGAGTTGGACCAGAAAATCGAAAGCACCCGGACGGCCATGGACGACATGGCTCGACGGATCCGCACATTGGAAATTTATCTTTCTCGTCGGCTCGTCGTGCTTTACAAAATCAGCCGCATGGGTACGTTGCATGTGCTGGCTCCGGCCGATTCCCTCGCGGAGATGATTAAGCGGAAGACCGCCTTGGAGCGCATTCTGGATCACGACGAACGCACTCGTCAAACCATGGCGGCCCAATACGCTGACCTGCAGGATTTGCAGGGGCAGATGATCCGGCACCAAGAAGACAAACGCGTGCGGTTCGCGGAGTACGAGCGGCAAGCGGCGGCCGTTCTCCGCGAGCGATCCAGGCGTGAAGCCTTGCTTGCCCGCATTCGAGATCAGCAGGAGGTTCAACGAGCGGCTATCGAGGCCTTGAAGGAAGCTGCCCGGGAGTTGGAACGGGAGATTCAGACCCTGGGACGACCGCCCGAAGTTAGTGCCCCGCGACGGCCGGCGTCCTCTCCATCCTTGGCGGCCTCGAAAGGCTTGCTTATATTTCCGGTTAACGGTAGAATTCAAAATTATTATGGACCTTACCGGTTGCCGCGATTGAACATTCAAGCCTTTCGCAACGGTGTCGACATCGCGGCTGAAAGAGGTGAACCGGTGAGATCCGTACATGCCGGTACCGTTCTCTATGCAAGATGGTTCAGGGCATATGGCAATATTGTTGTGATCGATCACGGAGACCATTACTACACCGTTTACGCCCACCTGGAAGACGTCTTCAAATCCGTGGACAATCGGGTGGAAGCCGGCGATGTCATTGCCACCGTGGGAGACTCCGGCGCCATGGATGCAACCGGTCTTTATTTTGAAATCCGTCATTATAACCGACCCCTTGATCCACTGGAGTGGTTGAAGCGGGGATAACGCAGCGAACCGGATTTAGTTGAATCAGCGGACCGGGAGCGGCGGCTCACTGCCAAGGCGCGTGAACCCGGGGGTCAATTCTTAACTCAAGGAGCAAATGCATGTTGGGCAAAAACAACCGGCCCGTGAAACTCTGGATTGTCATGTTGACGGCGGTGGTCGTTTGGATGATGAGCACGGGCTTCCAGCGCGCCAATTCGGCCAGCAAAGAAGACCTCTATGAGGGTTTGAAGCTGCTATCAGACGTCATCGAGCTGATCCAAAAGGAATATGTGGACGAGGTCGATGCCAAGGACCTCATCCACAAGGCTATCCAGGGAATGGTCCAGGGGCTTGATCCGCACTCCTCGCTGCTTCCGCCCGATGCTTTCGAGGACTTGCAGATTGACACCAAGGGCAAGTTCACCGGTATTGGGATTCATATCACCATGCAAAACGGCTTTGTAACGGTCATCTCGCCGATCGAAGATACACCGGCGCACCGGGCCGGAATCGAACCCGGAGACCGTATCGTCAAGGTCGATGGCCAGCTGGCTAAAGACCTGCGGGAAGCCGTGCGCATGATGCGCGGGCCCAAGGGCTCCAAGGTGGTCGTCACCATCATGCGCGAAGGATTCAAGAAACCGATCGATTTTGAACTGCTCCGCGACGAAATCCCGATTCAAAGCGTGAAATACATTCAGCTTAAGCCCGGCTACGGCTATGTTCGAGTCTCCAATTTCACCGGGACAACCACTCAGGAATTTGAAAAAGCTCTGGAAAAAATTGAAGCCGCCGATACTCCGCTGAAAGGGCTGGTGCTGGATCTCCGCAACAACGGCGGCGGACTGCTGAATCAGGCCATCACCATCTCCGATGTGTTTTTAGATAAAGGCCAGATCGTTTCAATGAAGGGCCGAGAAAAGAAGAATAGCAAAACCTTCAACGCCACCCCGTCTGCGGTTCAGCGCACCTATTCCATTGTGGCCTTGATCAACGGCGGTACGGCAAGTGCCTCCGAAATTGTGGCCGGAGCACTCCAGGATCACAAGCGAGCGCTGGTGCTCGGCACGACCTCCTTCGGCAAGGGTTCGGTCCAGACCGTGGAGAACCTGCGCGACGGCTCTGGGTTAAAGCTCACCATCGCGCGCTACTATACGCCCAACGGCCGCTCGATCCAGGCCAAGGGCATCGAACCCGATATCGTGCTCAAGCTCAAGCGCTTGGATAGCAGTGAATCCGGTCCTCAGGATGAGGCCATGGTGAAGGAAAAGGATCTTGAAAACCATCTGGAGGCCGAGGGCGAGTCTGAAAAGTCCGATACGAAGAAATCTCAAGGCAAGCCGGAGCAGGATCCCAAAACACGGATAAAGGAGGCGGAATCAAGGGTCGGCCCGCTCAAACTGGAGACGCTTCAGAATGACAACCAAGTGATGCGGGCGCTGGAAATCCTCATCGGCCACGACGTGCTCAAACAGGCCAGGAACTGACCGGCGTCGGAAGGCCTAACATGTCTGGGAAAAAACCCGCCCGCGGGGGGGGGCTAAGGCGGCCGCGCCGACCGAAGACCTCGGTTTCCCCGCTCATCAAGGCTCTGGGCGCGGTGGCCATAGTCGCGGCGCTCGTCATCGGTGCGGTCCTGGTCGTTCGCTTCATGGCGACACCGGTGTCACACACGCTGCCGGCTGACCGAAGGCCCCTCTCTCAACGCCCGCCGGTTGCCGCCCCTGCGCCGCGCCTGCCTGCCAAAGGGTCTGAAACCAAAGCCGCTATCCCGCAAACGGAAGCCCGCAACACTGGAACAGAAACAATACCCACCCCGAAAGTCCAGCAGCCTGCGCCGGCTCCCTCCGCGGGGCCGGTTACCGATGCCGTTGATTCGAATTCCCTGCGCGCCGCTTTGCCGCCATTGACGCCCGAACTCCCTCCCATTAAAAAACAACCTCGGGTGGCGATTATTATCGACGATATGGGATATGATCGCGCGCTTGCCGAAAAATTCATAGACCTAAACGCTGCGTTCACTTTAGCCATTCTGCCGCACAGCCCGCATCAGCAGGCGATCGCCCGCATCGCCCATGCTCAAGGTGCTGAAATCATGCTGCACTTGCCGATGGAGCCATCGGAGTACCCCGAAATCAACCCCGGTCCCGGTGCCTTGCTGACGTCCATGAGCCCGGATGAACTGCTGAAAGTGCTCGATGAAAACCTGCAGGCCGTGCCCCATGTCAAGGGTGTCAACAACCACATGGGTTCCAAAATGACCACCCATTCCGAGCAAATCTACCAGGTGTTCTCAGTCCTAAAACGACGTGGTCTTTATTTCGTCGACAGCCGCACCACCGAGGCCAGCATTTGCCAGCCTTCGGCGCGTTTGCTGCAACTGCCCTTTGCCCGGAGAGATGTGTTCCTGGATCATGTTCAAGACCCTGCATTTATCCGAAAACAGGTTCGAGAACTGGTGCGAGTCGCCCGGCAAAAAGGCGAAGCGCTGGGAATCGGCCACCCCCATGCCACCACGTACAACACTCTCAAGGAAATGCTGCCTGAGCTGCGTCAGCAGGTAGAGCTTGTCCCGGCCTCACGTCTGGTCCGTATCATCGGATAGATTCGAGTTGCACCCGAGTCAGATAAAAAACCAACCATAGAGAGGAGGGGCGTGCAGCCGACGATCGGCCGCCAAATCAATAGCCAACAGGGTGAGCCGAATGCTGAGATCAGGCCCTGGTCAGTATATCGTAGAAAGATTCCGGCAATAGGAAAGTGAATTCATAGCGCGCGAAGCTGATGACATCCCGGTCCTTAATCGCGACCGGTTTGGTTTGCAGCCGCGCGCCGTTCAGAAGGGTACCGTTCGTAGATCCGTTATCCTTCAGCAGATAAGTACCCCTTCGATCTTCAATTAGAGCGTGCTTTTTCGAAATAGCATAGTCCGGCATGATGCAGTCATTGCCATCGATACGGCCGATGCTGAAGAAATTACCCACGGTATTGGCATGCTCGCCCCTCACGAGTGGATAGACGGCATGCTGTAGGCTTTCAGAGGGCGAGGCCGTCTGACCGGCATCCTCTTCCGGTTCAAATAGGATGGTGCGATTCATCTCCCGGGAGCCCGAATTCGCCTGGGCTGATGCGAGGGTCCCCTTGTGGATCGAGGATCCGGCGAGCACCGGTGCCTGTACGAACCGTGTGAAATCATCCCGAGAAACCGTCTGCGCCATGCGCTGCAGAATCGGCAGACTAATTCTTCCAGC
>Ga0105105_10001395_pt1 | contig 10256 bp, 16 predicted proteins | sample PPLLaktember2015_4_FD_79108 | JGI IMG/M metagenome (GOLD analysis project Ga0105105, IMG submission 79108) | Freshwater sediment microbial communities from Prairie Pothole Lake near Jamestown, North Dakota, USA - PPLs Lake P8 Core (1) Depth... | ecosystem: Environmental > Aquatic > Freshwater >... | reverse complement strand
TGGGCGGTGTTGGAATATATCATCACCATGTCAGGGATAAATGTTGCAGACTTGAGCGGCGCTGTTACTATCCCGATATATTTCCCGTATTCAAAACGGGGGAAAGAAGCAACCGAATCCACAAAAGGATCATGCGGGTCTTTTACCAGTCCGTAAGCCAGTAGTGGCGCCCAGCACCAATGGTCCTCGGTCAGCATCGCTACCGTCATTCCCTGCCGGCGTGTCATCGTAAAGGCCTGGCATTGGGCCAGATGATACCCTTTATCTTTCTTGGGACGGAACGCTCCTTCCGGGATATCGCTTTCCTTCTCCAGCATTTTCACGGCGATGGGGGAAGTTTTTAACAGCAGGAAACGTTCGAGTTCTTCACCGTAGCGGTTATAGTCACTGATGGTTGGCAAGTGGTTACCTCCGTTTTTATTTTTTCGCTAACGCGCCGGTTAGCTTTTGTATAAAAGCGTTATATGCTTCAGAGTCATAGCGTTCGATGTTACCTTCATCACAAAGTGTAGCCAATCCCGGGTGAATAGGCAACTGTCCGAGTAAAGGAGCGCCGGCGGATTGCGCCATTTCTTCCGCATGGCTTTTGCCGAATATCTCCATTTTTTTCTTAATTTCCGGTATATAGAGATAACTCATGTTTTCTACCACGCCGAGAATAGGCTTTTTCATCTGCCTTGTCATGTTAACGGCTTTACGTACCACCATAGCGGTAAGGTCCTGCGGTGTGAACACAATGATTACGCCTGATATCGGGATTTGCTGCATGACGGTGAGAGGGGCATCAGCGGTGCCCGGCGGCAGGTCGACAATCAGGTAGTCCAGCTTGCCCCAGAGCACCTCTTCCCAAAACTGGGTGATAGCATGGCCGATCAGCGGTCCACGCCAGATAACGGCATCGTCCTCGGCCGGCAGTAATAGATTGATGGACATGACCCCGATGCCTGAATGTGAAGGTACCGGCAGCATACCGCTCTCGGACATTGGCGGAAGGCCGCTGATGCCGAACATTTTAGGGATACTGGGGCCGGTGATATCGGCATCGAGGATGCCAACCTCAAAACCCTGACGGCGGAGCGCGATGGCGGTGAGGCTAGAAACCAGTGATTTACCCACGCCCCCTTTTCCGCTCATTATAGCAATGACGTTAGTGATACTGTTCAGCTCTTTGGGTTTGGCGTCTGCAAAGTTCAAACTAACTTCTTTTACGCCATCCACCTTAAGAATTGTTTGATTAACTTTCTCTTTTAACCATTCTTGAGTGTCTTTCATGAGGGAGGCGTTATAAAGGGTAACATCTGCTTTTCCATCAGTTACGCTGACATTCTTGACTAAATTCATCTTTACCAGGCTGCGTTTGATGCCGGGGACCAGCACTTTATCTAAAGCTGTTATTACCTGTTCTTGAGTGGGCATGAATCTCCTTATTCTTTATTTACCGTTTATCTTTTGAGAAGCTTAGCGTCTTCTTGCCTCTTGTTTTAGATTTGAACAAACCGCCTTTTATCACTCTGGAAATTATCTCTTCTTCTTTCAAATGATGGTCGCTTACAGATAAAACGCCTTCAGGCTTTAACACTCGATATAGTTCCGTCAGTACCTGCGAATGATTCTCCATGTCATGGAGAATATCGTACAGCAGGATGACATCGATGCTATCGGGCGGTAATCCGGTATCACAATCAGAAAGGATGGTCCGGACGTTGGATATCCCTTTCTGGGCAGCCAGTGTTTTAACTCTCTTAACAGCCAGGGGATTAACATCGAGGGCATACAGGGTACCGATGTCTCCGATTAGTTTAACAACCGGCAGGATATAACTACCCGGTCCACAGCCGTAGTCCAATACCTGGGAGCACGTTTTTATACCAACGTCTTTCAGGATATTTCCGCGAGGCCTAATAAAATCCCTGATTTTAAATCCAAAGGACATAAATTGAAAACTAGTATTAGGTTGCGGTTTTATTTTTTTATTGTTTACCACACCAATTCCCTCTTGTTCTTCTTCGATGGTTGTTTCTTAGTGCAGTTTCTCCATCAGATTGGGCAGTTCACCTTTTAGATAGGTTTTAACCGCTTCATCAATGTTACTCACATCGGTAATGATTACCTCAAGGCCGCGGCTCTTCATGCTATCGAAAGCGCCCCACCCCATACCCCCGGCCAGCAGTACCTGGCAATCGTCAATACTCTGCGCCATCTGGGCATGTTTGTCCTGTGAATCGGCATCATAACCGTGCGGCTGCCCGGGTTTGTGTTCCGGGTGCTCGCCGCTGGCAAAATGCTGGTGACCCATTTTATTCCGGTTTTCTTTGTTCACTACTTTGCCCTTTTCTACAGTAGCGACGACGTAGAGTGACGCTCTCCCGAAATGCTGGCTAATGGTGGTTCCATCATCAGATATTACGGCGATTTTCATGACTTTCTAACTCCTTTATTTTTAGTTCGTATTTTGGCTTGCCTTCAACAAACGATATTTTTACCGATACTTTTTTACCTTCCGCCAGGAGATTTTCCGATTTATCGCGTAGGGGTTGGAACTCCGGTGATTCCAAAAAATCGATCAATGCCTGGTATTTGAGTTTAACATCTTCGTTATTCTCTTCATCTCTAAGCATTTGCATCAGACAGCTATTCATTTCCTGTTCGCTCAAGCATTTAAGGCACTTACCGGATATTTCATTGGTGGAATACTTTGGCTCCAGATCAAAGGTTTCTTGTTTATCCATCTTGATTCTCCTTTAGTGGCGGTGGCACCCTCCTCCGCCGGAACAGGGCGGCTTCTCACAGCGTTCTTCACGGCCGCAGCAGGTCTTACCGGAGTGATGGCCGTTTTCCGTCACCAGGGCAGGGGAAGATAGTCGTCTTACTGTTTCGTGGCCGCAATCCGGGCATTTCGGGGCCGGCGGCGCGAAAAATCCCTGAACCAAAGTTTCCGTCATTTTCCCGCATGATGGGCATTGGTACTCATATATCGGCATGATGTTCTCCTTAGTTACTTCTTAGTCTATCGGCAATATTCTGCCGGAGTAAATTTATCTGCTTGCTGACTTTTCCATTAGAGTACTTAGCTACCGGCAGGCCGTGAATCATGGCTTCAGTAAATACTTTATCGAGAGGAATTTTAGCAATGACGTCTGCCTGCCAGGTTTCTACTATCCCCAGTTCTTTCGCTTCTTCGGTGATAGCTTTTTCCGGGCAAAGATAACTGCGAGCTCCGCACCCATGACAAAGAGGAGGAAAGACAAGCACATTTTTAAGGGAAACCACAATGGCATGATAGGCGCAGACTTCGGAACACTTTCCATAGTGGGTGCACTTGCTCTCATCTATCTTTGGCACGGGAACGCATACCGTTTTTGTCTCTGTGATTGCCGGATTCAAGAACAGGTGGTCATTAGGTTCCTCAACATCACAATCAAGCAATTGGACTCTATATTTGTCTTTGAGGGAAAGGGCAAGGCTGGTTGCTGCCAATGTCTTGCCGGTTCCCCCTTTGCCGCTGGCAACCGAGATATTCATGTTATTACTCTCTTGTCATTTTTGCGCCGCATTTTGGGCAATTTACCGCATAGCAGGGTGTCCCCGGCTGATGCAGTACTTTTTCTCCGCATGAAGGACATACGCATTTCCCACCGGGGCCTGCCCCAGCCTGGTTTCCTCCCATCCTGCCGCCTCTTTGTCCGCGTCCAGCCGGCGGGCCTTTTCCATCTCCTCCTGGCATACTCAAGCCTCCTTATATTATTAAAAATACTTTACTTCAGGGTGTTTCCTGGCACACTCAACAATTGAACCTTTAACAATCATGGCAATTCCCAGATAACTTCCTCTTCCGGATAGCAAGGGATCTCCGGTTTTTAGACCATATGATTCAAGAGTATCATTATTTAGCTTGAGAGTATCCGGCTCCCGGATTTTTGTAAAAAAATAATTCCTTGTCTTGTAAGTAAAAGGTTTATCATAGACTTTATTAAAGTTTATTACCTCCGGTTTGTCTCTTAAAAAGCCGCCAATCGATGATTCTTCCAAGAGTGACTTTTTACATACAATAAAACCTCCGGAGGTCTTACTGCCGGAAACGAGGACAATATCTGTTCCTGGGGGCAGTTTATACTCTGCTAAAGCCTCGGTGGGGATAACTACGCCTCCATCATTTTTGATTAGTGACCATCCAAAGACATACTTACCGCCTTTGACTAGTTGGGGCATTTGTTGTTACTCCAATATCAGAAAATTCGATTTGACTGATAGCTATTATCGGTTCATGCCTCTGCCGCGACCCATCCCGCCGCCCACTCCTGTTCCACCTGTCCAGAAAAGCGGTGCGACATCAGGTTAAGAACTGGCATTAAGCTTACCGGATTTATAGTTCTGGATTGCATCACGTACTTTGCCGGATACGTTGGAAACTACTTTGATGTTTGCCGCCGCCAGCGCTTCATAAGCATTAGGGCCGCAATTGCCGGTTATAACGGCTTCAATGCCTTTACCGCTAAGAGTTTGAGCGGTAGCAATGCCGGCGCCGCCGCCGGCCGATGCGCTGGAGTTCTCTATAGTGTCAAACTTCATTGTATCCGGGTCAACGACAACAAAATACTGGCAGCGTCCGAAACGCGGGTCGATATCGGCATCGAGATAAGGGGCGAGTGCAGAAACTGCGATTTTCACAGTCTACTCCTTTTTATTTTTCGTATCTATCTTTCATAATCTTTATCGGTCATCGTCAACAACCTGATACCCGATAATTGACGGAAAGTTGCCCCCTGGCAAACGCAGCGGAGTACTTTTTCTTTATCATCTACTACGGTGCCGGACACGGCGCTGATCCCGTAATCAAATAATACCGGCGATAGAGGAGCTGTGCCTCCTAATACCACTACGTATGCCAGGGGATTGCATAACAGGAGTAATTGATCAATTGTATGGTTGATGAAAGCCGTACCGGTAATGCCCACCACATCTGCCCGGGGTAGCAGGTCCTTTGCTTCGCTTTCCGGTAGATCGCCTTCCTGTGGATTTTTCTCAATAACCCAGAGTTCCCTGGCAACGGTTCGTAATTTAGACACAAACGGGAAATGCCCCACGATAGCTACTTTTTTTCCTTCACCGTTTTTCATCAAGAGATCGGCGGCGTTTGTTTCAGTACAATACCTTTCAAATACTTCCAACAAAGAATTGACGGTTGCCATACCGATAGCCGCTTCCATTTGATTGGAAGATTTGGCTAGAGCCGCTAAAGTACGGGCATCTTTTTCAAGCAACAATCCGGCTTCAATCACCGGCGCATGATCATGATGAGGGCCGGGATTGTGCGGAGTGGAAGCCAGCCCGCAATTATGCGTTACCACCGCGCTCTGAAAGGGCCCCATGCGGATATCCTTAACATCATATGTGTAATTCAAGGAAGTAAGCAGATTATCGATTATTTTCACTTTTCCTGATTCCTTTTCAGTTAGTTTTCTGATACAAACTCGTGATCAATATAACGTACCTATTTACTTTTGTTTAGTGTATCAGGCGCACGGCCTGTTTGTTGAGTCTTATCAGCCGCAGTAAAGCGGCAGTGCGTTTGAACACGTTATTGATTTTAGATTATTACAATGACACTTAGGACATTTCCGTAATTTGTTTTCATCGGGGCTTTTCGGTATTGATAGCCTGAACTGGAATTTACATTCTCCACATTCATAAGCCCATTCATCGCCGGTGAAAATATTTAAGCCGGAACCCAGCGGCGCCCACGGCGGGGCTACCGAGACTTGCTGGCTATTGCAGGCCGGACAGCGCATTTCCATTACGGAACAGGCGTTTTCCGGTATCGTAACATCGAAAACATTAGCGCACTTACTGCAAAAGAAGCGTCTTTCCATTAGTATCCGGCCTCTTTCCTGCACCCATTTCTAAAGCTGGTGGGGCCTCTGTTAAAATGATGCCCTCTAGCCGGTAAAATCGGTTCCACGTTACGTTCGCGGCATTTTGGGCATAATTCAGGTAATTCAGAAACTGCCGTGTCCAGTTCCCATTCATGGCCTTTATGACAGCGGAACCGCCGCCATGACATCTCGAAGTTGCCGCCTATAATTCTTATTGCTTTACCGTTAAGTAATGCGTCAGCTACCTTTTGCCGTGCCGATGCCAGCACCCGCTGGAAAGTAGGGCGGGAGATATTCATTTTTTCAGCACCTTGTTCTTGTTCCAACCCTTCCAGGTCTTTAAGACGTATAGCTTCAGCCTCTTCTACAGACATGGATATTTCTTCTAAATCTCCTAAAGGTATACCCGCCGGTTTGAAGTAAGTGGCGTTAGGCAAAAATTCTACCCGGCGGCATTTGGATGGTCTGGCCATCTTCCCTCCTGGTAATGAGCATATGCTCAAAATAATGATAACAATGATATTTTGTTTTGTCAATAATTGTAACTGGTTGTCTTAAAATTATTTAGTAGATAGCGTATGTTATGGACGCTTACACCGCATTGACAAGTCTTTATTTATACTGATATACTCTAATACAATTGAAATAGTCTATCAATTACAACACTATATGAAATTAACTGCCAACAAGATAGCGGGTATAATCAGGAAGCATGGTCATAAGCTGACTCCCCAGCGGCATGCGGTGCTAAAGGTCATCGCGGCCAGTCACGACCATATGACCCCGGAAGCCATCTTTGAAAAAGTCCGAGAGGAAAACCCTGATTTTGGATTGGTGACGGTGTACCGTACTCTCGATCTGCTTAGTGAGTTAAACCTGGTATGCCGTTTCCATGCGCCGGACGGTTGCCGGAGTTACATGATGAGGCGGCCCACGGAACACCATCATCACCTGGTTTGTACAAAATGCGGTAGAGTCGTAGATTTTACCGGCTGCGATCTTAATATAATGGAGAAAAAACTTTCCGGGGAAACAGGATACGATATTAACGGGCACTTGCTGGAATTTTACGGACTGTGCCCTGGTTGCCGCACGGAGTAACCTTCATTTTTTATTGGTATAGATGTATAGGATATTTTAGCTTAACAAAATGAAAAACATTATCAATTAACGAAGCATATGACAAAAGAAGTTTTTAATATCGGGGGGATTACGGTTGGCTGGTACGGCGTCATCATTGCCATCGGGGTCTTGTCAGCTATTGGCATCGCTTTAATCGAGGCGAAGAGACGGGGAGAAAACACCGGACATATCATTAACATGGCGCTGCTGGTCATACCACTTGGTGTAATCGGCGCGCGCCTGTATCACGTTATTGACCAATGGTCGTACTATATGCAAAACCCTGGCTTGATTATCGGTGGAAGGGGACTGGGCATCTTTGGGGCAATAATCGGCGGCGTGCTGGGGGTGATAATTTATACGCTGTGGAAAAAACTCAATACCTTACGATGGCTGGATATCGTTGCCCCCGGATTGATACTTGCCCAGGCAATCGGCAGATGGGGGAATTATTTTAACCAGGAGCTTTATGGTTATCCTACGGACCTGCCCTGGGCAATATTTATCGACCCTGCACACCGGCTCTCCGGCTACGAGGATTATAGCTATTTCCATCCTCTGTTTCTCTATGAATCTTTGTGGAACTTGCTTGGGTTTGCTGTTCTGATGCTGCTGGGACGGATGTTAAAAAGCCGCCTCCGCGATGGGGATATCTTTTTCCTGTACATCATTCACTACAGTATCGGACGCTTTTTCCTGGAAGGGCTGAAGCTGGATGTCTGGACGCTTGGAGGCATCCCCACTGCCCGCTGGATTACGGGTGCGGCTATAGTGGTAGTCACAATCATCATGATAATTCGGCATAAAAAATATCATAAGGAGTTAATATGAAACACTTAATATCAAACCGGCTGATCTCAACCGTACTAATATTGTTACTCGTAATTTCGCTGATAACAGCAGCAGCCGGCTGTGACCGCGAGGCCGAAACAACAGGTAAAACGGTAATAGCCGTCACCATACTGCCCCAGGCCGGTTTTGTAGAGGCTATCGGCGGAGATAAAGTGGAAGTGGTGGTCATGGTGCCGCCGGGGGCTTCGCCGCATACTTATGAGGTAACGGCGGACCAGATGACACAGTTATCCAAGGCCAAAATGTACGCTAAAGTCGGCTCTCCGGTGGAGTTCGAGCTTGCCTGGATGGACAAGCTGATTGCCCTGAACAAGACGATGCTGGTAGTAGATTGCTCAAAAGGTATAGAATTAATAGCAAGCCAGGATCCTGATGAACCCGGCATAGACCCGCATATATGGCTCTCTGTAAAAAATGCTAAAATAATAGCGCAGAATATCTGTGACGGACTGGTGCAGGTTGATGCTGCCAATAAATCCTTGTATGAAAAAAACTGCGCTGATTACATTAAGGAACTGGCGGCTCTGGATGAGTCTTTTACGACAGACTTGTCTGGTGTAACCAACCGCAGTTTTATCGTTTTTCATCCGGCTTTTGGATATTTTGCCAATGATTATAACCTGACGCAGATTGGCGTAGAACAAGAAGGAAAGGAACCCGATGCCGATTACATCGTGAGGCTGATTGAAGCAGCAAAGGGAAATAATACCAAAGTAATCTTTGTCTCGCCGCAATATAGTACCAAGAGCGCGAAAACTATTGCCGACGAGATCGGCGGAGAAGTAGTTATTATCGATCCGCTGGCCAAGGAATTCATTGAGAACATGCGAAACATAGAATCGGCAATGAAACAGGCCATGAAATAACAAACATGAATGAAACTGAAGTAGTAAAACTGCAAAATATACGGGTAAGCTATGGCGATATTCCGGCGCTGGATGATATTACCCTGTCTGTTTACCAGAATGATTTCCTGGGCATCATCGGGCCTAACGGCGGCGGAAAAAGCACCCTGCTCAAAGTATTGCTGGGGCTGGTGAAGCCGGACTCCGGTTCTGTTTTAGTCTTTGATAGACCTCCCCGGCAGGCCAGAAGCCGGATAGGTTATGTCTCACAGCGGCCGGACTTCGACCGGGATTTCCCGGCCAGTGTTCGTGATGTGGTCATGATGGGGCGTTATAGCCAGGCCGGTTTGTTCCGGCGCTACAACCAGAATGATAGAACAGCCGCGGAAACCGCCCTGGCGCGGGTTGACATGGACGGCAGTGGTAATACGCAGATCGGGCGGCTTTCCGGAGGGCAGCAGCAGCGTGTTTTCGTTGCCCGCGCTCTGGTTGCCGAACCGGAACTGCTCCTGCTTGATGAACCTACTGCCAGTATCGATTCCACCATGCAGACCGGTTTTTATGAACTTCTTAAGGAACTCAAGAAAAGCCTGACTATCATCATGGTATCCCATGATATCGGCGCCATATCTGTTTACGTTGATAAAATTGCTTGTCTGAACCGCCAGTTGTATTACCACGGTTCTAAAGAAATTACTGCGGAAATACTGGAAGCTACTTATCAATGCCCGGTGCAGCTTATCGCGCATGGTACGGTACCGCACCGGGTTTTAAAGGAACACTAAATGCTTGAAGCTTTACAATATGAATTTATGCGTAACGCCCTGATAGCTGGCCTGCTGGCGGCTGTAGCCTGTGGCATCGTGGGGGTTTATGTTGTGGTTAAAAAGATAGTTTTCATCAGCGGCGGTATCGCCCATGCCTCTTTTGGCGGTATCGGGTTGGGATATTTTCTCGGTATCAATCCCATCATCGGCGCGCTGGTATTTTCTCTGGGTTCCGGCCTGGCAATAGGCGGAATAACCCGGAAAACGAGGCTGCCGGCGGATACAGCTATCGGTATCCTCTGGGCGGTGGGCATGGCTTTAGGAGTGATCTTTATCAACTTAACACCCGGCTACGCTCCGGACCTGATGAGTTATCTTTTCGGCAATATCTTGACCGTGCCTTTGAGTGATATCCTGTTGATGGTGGCGTTGGACACCGTCATCATCATCATTGTATTTGCTTTATATAAGGAATATCTCATTCTGTCTTTTGATGAAGAATATGCTACCGCTGCCGGTTTGCCGGTAGATAAACTTTATTTGCTCTTGCTGGCGATGATAGCCCTGACCGTAGTCGTGCTTATACGTGTCGTGGGGATGATACTGGTTATTGCGCTGTTGACCTTCCCGGCGGCGATGGCGAGGCTGTTTACTCATAACATGAAAATCATGATGGTACTTTCCGTGATCTTCGGCTTTTTGTTCAGGTTGGGCGGCCTCTGGCTTTCTTATAAGCTAAAGCTGCTTTCCGGCGCCACGATTATTCTCCTGGGTGTTTTAATATTAGTTGCTTCTTT
>Ga0105105_10001394_pt1 | contig 10256 bp, 10 predicted proteins | sample PPLLaktember2015_4_FD_79108 | JGI IMG/M metagenome (GOLD analysis project Ga0105105, IMG submission 79108) | Freshwater sediment microbial communities from Prairie Pothole Lake near Jamestown, North Dakota, USA - PPLs Lake P8 Core (1) Depth... | ecosystem: Environmental > Aquatic > Freshwater >... | reverse complement strand
GCTTTTAACCATGCCGGCTACGATAATCGCGTAGAGCACGCCGGCCACACCCACTAGTGTACACACCAACGGTAGATAGTTCATCCTCTCCTCCCTGCAATCCTTTGGTTAATCGGTCCGCGTGACTGGTTTCATGTTGAACTGGTTCATCCCGATCTTCGTTCCCTTAAACAGGATCGTGACCACGGCATCCCGGGCGCGAGCGATGATATGCGGCAGTTCGACGGCCTCATCCTGCGTGAACTGATCCAACACGTAATCCGCCACCTGCGCACCAGCGCCGGAACGACCGATGCCCACCCGCAGACGCGTAAAGTCGCCTCCGCCGAAGGCGTTGATCACCGATCGTATGCCATTGTGTCCGCCATGCCCTCCTTTCTCTTTTATTTTTAAGCGACCATAATCCAGGTCGATGTCATCGTGAACGACCACCACCGCCTGGAGTGAAATCCGGAAAAACTCGGCGAGGCTGCGAACAGGCGCCCCGCTGAGATTCATATAAGCCATGGGCTTGGCTAAAACAACCTCGACCCCCTCTATCCGGCCCCGGCCATACTCCGCATTGAATTTCTCGCGGGTGATCTCGATTCCGAATTCCGAAGCCAGTCTATCGACCACCCGAAACCCGATGTTGTGGCGGGTCGCCGCGTACTTCTTTCCCGGATTGCCAAGACCGACGACCAAGCGCAAACGGTCTTCCGGCTCACCCCGGATCCCATCCGTTCCCATGACCATCCCCGACGAAAGGCGCCCGCCTCACCGCAGCGACCCTTCCAGGCTGAAGCTCTGGTCTTTGGGTCCGGCGGCAGGACAGAAGGTTTATTCGGTAGCCTTTTCGGCCTCTGCGACCTTCTCGCCTTCCGCCGCTTCGACGGCCTCAGCTTCGCCGGCGACCGGCGCTGCTTCAGTTTTCGGGCTGACCACGGTGACCACGGTGTAGTTGACGCCCGGAGGCAACTCCACGCCAGCCGGCAGCGCGATATCATTTACGTGCAACGCGTCGCCGATTCCCAGTTCGGCCACGTCCAGTTCCAGGGCTTCGGGAATTTCGCGCGGCAGGCAAAGCACCTCGATCTCACGCTCGATAATTTGCAGCATGCCTCCGAATTCCTCACCCTTGGCCTTGCCCTTCGGCATGATCGGCACCATCACCCGCAATTTGCGATTCATGTCGATTTCGTAGAAATCCACGTGCAGGAACTGCCCCGAGACGGGATGCGTCTGAAGCTCCTTGATCACCGCCGGTTTGGTGAGCGTTGTGCCGTTCTGGATGCTGAGGGAGAATATCGTCCGCCGGATGTTGCCTTTCTGAACCACCCGCTCGAAGTCTCGAACGTTGACCGCCAGCAGGATCGGTTCGGTACTGGGGCCGTAAAGTACGGCCGGGAACATGCCTTCCCGGCGCAGGCTTCGGGCCGGACCGTTGCCCGTGGTTTTTCGGATCGTAGCGTTTAAATCATGCTGTTTCAAAAGGTGTTCCTCCTTAACCCAAAATTGCAGGCTTATCCAAAAGCCGTTTCAGACAAAAAGCGACGTGACGGAATCCCCTCGGTAACTGCGAACGATCGCCTCTCCCACCAATTCGGCAATGGACAGGACGCGGATCTTGCCGCAGGCTTGCGCATTCGGCTTAAGGGGAATGGTGTCGGTGACCACCACACTTTTTAATGCCGAATCTTGGATGCGGTCCACCGCCGGGCCGGACAGCACGGGGTGTGCGCAACAGGCGTGAATTTCGCGAGCGCCCTGATGCGCAAGTGCCTCGGCCGCCTCCACCAGCGTGCCGGCGGTGTCCACCATGTCGTCAAGGATGACGACCACCTTGTCCCGCACGTTGCCGATGACGGCCATGGCCTTGGCCTGGTTGGGAGCCGAACGGCGTTTGTCGATAATGGCCAGGTCCGCGTCCAATCGCTTGGCGAAGGCCCGCGCCCGTTCGACCCCTCCTGCATCTGGAGAGACGATGGCCAGGTTGCGATCAAAATGCTGGCGGATGTGGCTGATCAGCACCGGTGCCGCAAACAGGTTGTCCACGGGGATGTTGAAAAAACCTTGAATCTGACCGGCATGCAGATCCATCGTGATGACCCGGTGCGCTCCGGCCACCGTGATCATGTCCGCAACCAACTTGGCGCTGATTGGCACGCGCGGAACCACTTTTTTGTCTTGCCGGGAGTACCCATAGTACGGCACCACGGCGGTGATCCGGCGCGCCGAGGATCGTTTGAACGCATCAATCATCAGCAACAGCTCGACCAGACTGTCATTTACCGGAGCACAGGTCGACTGGATGACGAAAACATCCTTCGAGCGCACGTTCTCGTGGATTTCGATCTGGATCTCGCCGTCGCTGAATGTAGTCACCTTGGCTCCTCCCAATGGAAGTTTCAGATAGCCGCAGATCTTTTCAGCTAAAGACGGGTTCGAATTGCCCGCGAAAAGGAAAATTCCGTTACCTTCCATGGGTGCATTCACAATGCGTTGCTGCCGCCTGCCGCTTTTGGGAGCAAGGGGCAACGGTTGATGCTTCGTTGGCCGCCAAGGAGCGATGGTCGGAAATGATTTCGGCAACACCCGGCGCGCCGCTTCGAGCAGGACCTCGGCCGTTCAGGCGTCTGGCTGGGGCGGGAGGATTCGAACCTCCGAGTGCAGGAACCAAAATCCTGTGTCTTACCACTTGACGACGCCCCATCAACATCATTGCCGCCTCGGGGCTTACCCGGGGCGAGTCGCTGCCGGTTCAAATTCTCGAATCATGCTCACCGACCCGGTGAGCAATTCAACTGCAAAGAGCCGAAACTCCGGGTCCGGCGGCCACGCCGCCCGTGCACGGCGAACAGCGTCCCCCTCCGGAAACAACCCGAACACACTGGGACCGCTTCCGGACATGAGCGCTCCCAAGGCGCCCTGAGATCTCAACCAGTCCTTGATGCGGACAAGTTCGGGGTGCAACGCTAGCGTAACCACTTCGAGGTCGTTATATAAATCGGACGATGGATTAAACGCTGTTTTATTTAAATGGGTCCTTGTAGGTTGTTTTTGCGAGTTTGTCAATTGCAAATTCAAGTTTTGGTAAACCATTCGCGTGGATACGTGAAACGACGGGCTAATGATCAGAACCGGCCAGGGAACCAATTCAGGGTAGGCCTGAAGCTCATCGCCGATGCCGGAGGCCAACGCGGGAGCTTGAAAAAGGAAGAAAGGCACATCGGCGCCCAGGCCCCGCCCGATCCGCACAAGCTCCTCCCGGGTCATCGGGCAACCATAAAGATGATTGAGGCCCAGCAGCACGCTGGCGGCGTTGCTGCTGCCTCCCCCGAGCCCGGCGGCAATCGGTATGTGTTTGGCGAGGCGGATTTCACAGCCTTCTTTGCAGCCTGCAGCCTCAAAAAAGCGTCTGGCGGCTCGAAAGGCCAGGTTGGTTTCATCGCCGGGAAGGGATGGATCGGAGCACCACAGAGTAACTGCTCCGGCGGTGGGAGTCAGGATGATCTCATCGTAGAGGCTCACCCGGCACATCAGGGAATACAGGTCGTGATAACCGTCCGGCCGCCGGCCGGTGATTAGCAGGAACAGATTGATTTTAGCGGGGGACGCGATGAGCAGGCTCATGGCCTTCGCAGCGGCGCGGCCGGCTTCATCCTTTTTCCTTTACGAACAGGATCCGCAGATCGTAAAGAATGCTTTTGAGCATGCTGTCTTCCTCAGAGGTCAGGTTGCCGGCCGTTTTCTGTTGCAACATGCTCAGGATGTCGATGGTCTGTTTGGCCATGGGCAAATTTTTCTCGGCCTTACCGGAAACCGGGTCCTCGATGACCCCCAAATGCACGAGAGCCGACGCGTTTAATGACGCAATAAACGTCGGAAAGTTGATTTGAGGCAAGGGCGCCTGGGCCTGTCCCGGGTCGGCGCCAGCGGGGCGTTCGGTTTTCGGCTGGGAGGGCTCGGATGCCGCGGCCTTATCTTCTGCCTCCACCGGTTCGTCAGCGGAGAACAATCGGCGGTCCTTGACGGTAAACCCTTTTTCTTGCTCAGCCATAACGCCTCCTATTTAGGAAGGAATTGACGCATTGGAGTTGATACAATACGGGAAACACATCGCTTGTCAAGTCATTCGCTTTGGTCCAGCTTGCCAAAGGCGTATTTCCGGATCAGGTCTTCAATGTTAAGCGCCGGTTCGGTCTCGATGATCCGGTCTCCAGGTTTCAGCATCTGATCGGATCCACCCTGGGATAGTTGGATATACTTGTCCCCCAAAAGCCCTGCCGTCTGGACCGAGGCGATCGCATCCTCGCTGAGTTGGATGGTTTCCTTGATTTTCAAACGAACCAACGCCACAAAGTCCTTGGAGTCCAAGGCAACCGCGTCGACTTGCCCTACCTGGACCCCGGCAATCTCCACCTGGGCGCCCACCTTGAGCCCGGTAACGGATGTAAACCGCGCATCCAGGAAATAATAGTTGTCGCGCAGCACCTCGACCTCCCCCAGGCGAAAGGTGAGATAGCCCACACAGATGATACCGAGCAGAACGAAGACCCCCACCCCCAGTTCGACCGATGATTGCCTCATATCACCTCCTGACAGTTCCTCCCGAAGTCTTGCAGGGAGCCTCGTCATTTCCGGCATTCATAGAAAATGGTTTGTCCCTCCTCGACCGCCGCGATCAAATCCTCCAGCACGCTGTCACGTCGCGCCTGGACCACTCCGGCGCTTACCGAGAAACAGACGTCCCGCACCGTATCAAACGAGTCGAACAAAGCGCTGTGCCGCATGGTCCGGGAAATCTTCAGGCAGAAACTCCGGGCTTGCGCTTCGTCCGTGTCCGGGAGCACCACCATGATTTTGTTGATGGCATACCGGAAGCAGGTGTCCGTCACGTAACTGTTCTGAATGACATGATCGGCGAAGAGCTTGAACACGGTCTGGCTGGCTACGTGGCCGGCAATGCGATCAATGTCCTCCAGATTATCCATGGACATCAGCACAATGGAAAAAGAAATCTGATGCCGCTGCAGCCGGCTCATCTCCTGGCGCAGGTGCTGCTGGCCGATGGACTGGGAGGCGATCCCGGTCAGTTCGTCCCGGGGACTTTCGAGGCCCTCGATGAAATTGCGAACCTCCCGATCGGAGGCCCGCTGGATGTCCTCAGGTGTCCCCTCGAACCGAATCCGGCCCTCGTCGATCATCGCCACGCGTTGAGCGATGAAAAAGATGTCGGGAATCTCATGGCTGACCACCACCCCGGTAAATCCAAAACGCCGCTGGTAGTCGGAAATCATGCTGTGAACGGCGTTCTTGCGGATCGGGTCGAGGCCGGTGGTCGGTTCATCGAAAAGCACGATCTCCGGCTCCGTCACCAACGCTCTCGCCAGAGCAACCCTTTTTTTCATGCCGCCGGAAAGCTGGGAAGGATATTTGTGATCCACGTCGTACAGGTCGAGCTGGCTTAACTTGTCGCGCACTCGGCGCTGAATTTCTGACGGCACGGCCCCCTTGCGCTCCGCCAGCGGCAGAGAGACATTTTCGACCACCGTCAGGAAATCGAACAGGGCCGTGTCCTGAAAAACGTAGCTGAATTTCTGCCTAAGCGCCTTTTTTTCAGGCTGGCCCATCGCGGAGCGCATTCGGCCTTCGAAAAGAATGGAACCTCCGTCGGGCTCCAGCAGGCCGATGATGTGCTTGAGCAACACGCTTTTTCCGGAACCACTCTTGCCGATAATGGCGGTGATTTCGCCCCGATGGATGCTCAGATTGACACCGTCGAGCACCCGGTTGACGCCCAGCGTCTTGACGACATCTTGCAGTTGAATCAGCGGGGGGTCGGTCATGGCACACGCGCTTCAGAGCAAAAAGGTGGTCAATACGTAATCTGTCACCAGCACCAGCACGCACGAGATGACGACGGCCGAAGTCGTTGAAATGCTCACCCCCTTGGCGCCGAACTCAGCTCGGGTGTGGGTGTAATACCCCTGAAAGCAGCAGATGGTCACCGTCACCACGGCAAACACGAGGGACTTGATGAAACCCCCGATGATGTCCACGGTCTCGACGCTGGATTGGGCCCGGGAGAAGTAAAAAGCGGGGTTGACGCCCAGCAGGGCCGACCCCGATAGGTAGCCCCCGAAAAGGCCCACCACGTCAAAGATCGCCGTCAGCAGGGGGAAGCACACGAGGGCGGCCGCGATGCGCGGGCTGATCAGATACCGCAGAGGGTTGATGTCCATGGTCTTGAGAGCATCGATCTGCTCGGAGATGCGCATGATGCCGATCTCCGCCGCCATCGCGGATCCGGCACGAGCGATAACCATGATGGCCGTGAGCACCGGCCCCATCTCGCGCACCAGCGAAAGCGCCACCGCCGAACCCAACGCGGCCGTGGACCCGTATTTCACCAGGGCGTAATAGCCCTGCAGCCCGAGCACCATGCCGGTGAATCCGGCGGTCAGGCAGATGACGAAGACCGACTTCATGCCGATGAAGAAAATCTGCTGGCGGATCTTGTCGAACTGGAATGGGGGCTGGAAAATCAGCAGAAATCCCCGTGCAAAAAAGAGGAACAGGCGACCCAGGTTGCGGGTAAAAACCAAAACCTCCCGACCGAGGGCGGCCACCGGAGTTTTCAATGTGACAAGGTTGAGCATACGTGTTAAATTGACTTCATCTGGTTTTTCATCGAAGGACTCGTTTACTATTCGACTCCAACCATAAAGTCAAGCGCGTAAGATGGCCGACCGGCGGTTCTGCGCCCCGGAAAGCATAGACCGCTGCGCAGCGCAGCGGTCGCTTTTTTTGGATAGTACTGAGGACGTGTATGATCCGAGCGGAAAATCTCTGCAAAAGCTACGGCGGCCGGGTCCTCTTGGACCGGGTCGATTTCACCCTGAATTCCCGCGAACGACTGGGATTGGTGGGCCGCAACGGCCACGGCAAGACCACGCTCTTTCGAATCATTGCCGGTGAAGAGCTGCCGGATAACGGGGCCCTGATCATCCCCAAGCATTATCGCATCGGCTACGTTCGGCAGAGCCTCGAATTCACCCGCCCGACGATCCTGCAAGAGGCCATGACCGCGCTCCTCCCCCAGGAAAGCGGCCACCACTGGAAGGCCGAAAAGATCCTGGTCGGCCTGGGCTTTTCCAAGGTGGACATGGATCGCCCGCCGGCCGTGTTCTCGGGCGGCTACCAGGTGCGCCTCAACCTCGCCAAGGCCCTGGTTTCCGAGCCCGACCTGCTGCTGCTGGATGAACCGACCAATTGCCTGGACATCACCTCCATCCGCTGTGTCGAACGTTTCCTGGTGGCTTGGCCCCGGGAGTTGATGGTCATTACCCACGACCGCAGCTTCATGGATAAAGTGGTCACCCACGTCATGGGTATCCATCGCCAGAAGGTCCGCAAGATTGCCGGAACCACAGACGCCTACTACGGCCAGATCGCCCAGGACGAGGAGGTGTATGAAAAAACGCGAATGAACGACGCGCGCCGCCGCAAGGAGGTGGAGCTCTTCATCACCCGCTTCCGCGCCAAGGCGCGCTTGGCCGGCCTGGTGCAGTCGCGCATCAAGACCCTTCAAAAAATGGAGAAGCGGGACAAACTGGAACAACTGAAGGACCTCGAGTTTTCCTTCCGCGAGAAGCCCTTGCCCGGCAAATCCGCCCTGCAAGCCCAGAACGTAGGGTTTGGCTACCAGCCGGACCAGCCCCTGTTCGCAGATCTTTCCATCACCCTCACGGCCGGCGAGCGCATCGGAATCGTGGGTCCCAACGGCAAGGGCAAGACCACTCTGCTCAAGGTCCTGGCCGGCGCGCTGGCCCCCCAAACCGGCGAGGTGCTCTACCACCCGGCCATCCAGAAAGGGCTTTTCGAGCAGACCCACGTGAACCATCTGATCCCCAACCGTACCGTCGAGGAGGAGATTCTCTTCTCCGACGCCGGCGTGGACCGGCAGCTCGCCCGGAATATCTGCGGCGCCATGCTGTTTTCGGGTGACGATGCGCTCAAAAAAATCGCCGTGCTATCCGGCGGCGAAAAAAGCCGGGTGCTGCTGGGGAAAATCATCGCCACCCCGGTCAATCTGCTCCTGCTCGACGAGCCGACCAACCACCTCGACCTGGAGTCCTGCGATGCGCTGCTCGAGGCGCTCGACGCGTTCGAAGGAACCCTGATCCTGGTCACCCACAACGAGATGTTCCTGCATGCCCTGGCCGAGCGGCTGATCGTCTTTCGCGAGAACGGGGTGGAGCTGTTCGACGGCCGCTACCAGGAGTTCCTCGAAAAAGGGGGCTGGCAGGACGAGAAGCCCACCGGCCCGGCCGAGGCTGCGGATGCGGGCACGCCGGCTGAAAATCTGAAGGCGGCACGCAAGGAGCTGCGCCGGCGGCGCTCGGAAATCGGCACCCGTCGCACCCGTGCGCTCAAACCGCTCGAGGACGAAATGAAACGCCTGGAGCGCGACATCGACCGCCGGGACGCCGAGATGGCTAAATTGACCCAGTCGATGCAATCCGCTTCTGAAAACAGCGACGGTGCGAAGATCGCCGAGATCTCCCAGGCCATGCACGCCTGCCAGAAAGAGACCGACCGCCTGTTCGACGCCCTCGACCGCGCCACTCGCGAACACGAGGGCCTGAGCGCCGGTTTCGACCGGGAGCTGAAAGACATGGAAGAAAAAGCTGATGAGCTGGAGGGGTAACCATTACCAATTTTAATGTCTTTCCCCTTCGATGAACCCAAGATTGAAAATCTCACCGACGATCCATCGAAATAGCGCCGCCCCCCAAAATCGACCTACACCTTTTTAATTTCCTGCCGATACTTCATCTTGCCGAGCATTTCGGACTAAACGCATTGCATGAAGCTGTTCGCTTTTCATTAAGCCGATCTTAAAAAAGTTAAAGGGGTATAAAAAATTTTAAGGCTTCAACGCGTCAAGAGCAGACGCGTTGGCCAGTAACGAATTTCATCTGATGAACTTTTTTAAATGCAAAATTAAAAAGTTATGCCGCATTATCTCAGCCAGCAATTCGATATCGGGAAGAAAGCGAACACAATGGCATGATACTTGATTGAAAGGCCCGGCAGGGAGATCGCACGCATGAAAACAAATCGGGGATTTTCGTTGATCGAGATCATGGTGGCCATCGGCATCATCGCCATTCTGGCAACCATCGCTGTGCCCAACATCATCGGATGGAGGGACAAGCAGCGCTTTCTGGCAGCGACGAATGATGTTCATGACGCTATCAAAGCGGCTCGGTCTTCGGCCATCAAAAACAACGAAACAGTCGTGATCCAGTTTCAGCTACCGAACCGTTTCACCGTTTTTGTGGACGACGATCAAGACGGGACCCAGGATGCGGGGGAGCGCACGATCCTATCCGGCATCTTTCAGAATGACATCAGTATGAACACCAGCTTTCCGAGCCACCGGTTAAGCTTCAACGGACGGGGGCTCGCGACCGCCGTCGGCGCCGGAATCAGCCTGTCGCACGCGGCTTACGGAACGCGGGTGGTCCAAGTCACCGTGACTGGCAACTCACGGATTCTGTAGTGCATCCGGACGTCAATAAAGAAGGGAGCCCGCAGGTGACATCGAATAAACAGGGATTCACGCTGATCGAGTTGATGATTGCGATGACCCTTTCGCTGATAGCTATGGGGTTGATCTACAGCGGCTATAAGGCTCAACAGGAAGCCCACACGAACGAGCGCCTGGGGGTGGACATGCAGCAGAATGCGCGCTCGACGCTGGCCTTCATGCGGCGAGAGATCAGAATGGCGAATTATGCCCCGCGCGCCTTGAACGGGATCGATGACGACCTCGACGGCAGCATCGACGAAGCCGATGAATCCGTGGTTCGCGGCTTCCAGACCGTCAGCGCCGACCGCCTGAACTTCACGCTCGACATCAACAGCGACGGCGATGACCTCGATGACAATGAAAACATCACCTACGGCTTTGAGGCTTCAGAAGATGCCGATGGCGACGGCATTGCCGACAGCGGGGTGGCAGTGTTGGGGCGTGAACACCGGACGGGGACGGGGCTTCAACCCCTGGCGTTCGATGCCCATGCGATCGCCTTCGCCTACGGCTTCGACGCGGATGGGGACGGGGCGCTCGATACCTATCCCGGGGCCCCCGGAATCGTCGTCTGGGCCTTCGATTCCGACGGTGACGGGCGCCTCGACCGCCACTTGGACACCAACATGGACGGCCTGATCGATGAAGACGATACCGCCGGCGGGGCGACCCTGGC